>Ga0207811_10047_pt1 | contig 134388 bp, 122 predicted proteins | sample CeladaPassaD2F04_FD_187493 | JGI IMG/M metagenome (GOLD analysis project Ga0207811, IMG submission 187493) | Cellulose-adapted microbial communities from the Joint BioEnergy Institute, USA - Passage D2F04 (SPAdes) (version 2) | ecosystem: Engineered > Bioreactor > Continuous culture >...
CCTCAAGCATCTTCACGGTAGCACAAAACTTGCGCCAAGCCAAGTCACTAGAGCCGTAAGTGGGCATTTTATGAACAGTGACATTTTCACAGACGAGTTAAGGTGACATTTTCACAGACGTTTGACACTGTTCTTTCCGTAGAATCTCGATTTTCGCTTGCTCTCACGTTTGCCTCTGATCCCCCGTTTCGTCCGCAGGCGGCTGGCCGTCCCGGGTCGCGCCGGTTTTTTTGTTTTTCACGGCCGGTGTCGCCATGAAACCCGCCATCCATCCGTCGATGGCCAGGTACAGCCACCACCCGGCCGCGGGCGCCGCCGCGGCGGCCAGCCACGACAAGCCGCCGTAAAGCAGTCCGGCCTTGACGCCCACGGCCATACCCCACAAGGCGAAGGCCGGCGCGCCGGCGGCGGCCCGGGCAACGGCGGCGCTTCGCTTCGCCAGATCCTCGGACCACGGGAACATTTTCAGGTACGGTTCGTCGTACCACTGCACGACGAGCCGGTGAAGCCAGGATATTAAGAGGCCGCCCAGCGCCGGCCAGACCGCGACGGACAGCCAGAGGGGCGTCTGCGCGATGGCCGCGAGGCCGAGGCCGAACAGGGCGCCGTAGACGCGCACCGTCTCGAAGCGCCGGATTTGCGCCTTCAGCCACAGATCCGCGAGCCGGCGATGGGGCGCGGCGGTACCGGGAAGCAGGGGCCGCAAGCCGCGCGGCAGCAACGGGCGCCGGCCGCGCGGCAGCGAGCGGACGGGCGGCGCGTCCACCAGCATCCAGCCGATGCTCGCCGAATAGGCGTCGCGCTCCGTTTCCACTTCGTGCAGGAGCGTTCCCCGCGCCCGCAACCGATGGGCCGACAGCGCCGCTCCGCCCGCCGCGAGCAGCGCCAGGACGGCGGGACGGACCGCGGGGGTGGCGTCCTCCGCCGACACCGTCCACCCCCATGCCGCCGCCCAGACGAGGACGGACGCGATATGCGCGATCCTTCGCCGCCATCCGGACCACCGCCGCGACGCCGCATCTTGCGCCAGCGCGAGCAGGTACCCGCCGCAGACGAGCCCCGCCGCGTGCCACAGCAGCAAGCCGGCCGGCCACCGGACCAGCGTCAGGTGGTAAGGCAGAAGCAGAGCGGAAACAATCAGCGTCACAAGCAGCTTCGCCGTAAAGGTGTAAAGCATGCCGATTCCGATCATCCGCCGCGTCCACGACCGATTGCGCCTGAGAAACAGCCCGTCCCCCGGCTCGGCGAACGTCCGCAGGCCCGAGATGAACACGGCGATGGTCAGAGCCATGAACGCCGACGGGACGGCCGGCGGCATTTCCGGCACCCATGCGGGCGGTTCCCGCCAGAACTCGGCGTACAAATTGCCGCCGATCCAAAGGAACGGGGCGACGATGTACACGCCCACCGTCCAGTCCCACGCCGTCCGCCAGCTGCGCAGCACCTTGGTCCAGTAGGCCGCGATGCGCTCCCGCATGAGTCCGGCGGGGGTGAAATCCCCCGGCAGAGCGGCCGCCTCTTCTTCATCTCCATCCGTTTCCGGATCGTCCGGCCGTACATCAGGCTTTTTTTCTTTCATCAGGTCCGCCGTTTCCGGATCGTCCGGCTGTTCCGGTTTCTCTTTCGTCCGCTCCGCGTCCAAATTCCCCCGCGGCTCCGCCATGCGGGCGCCCCGCTCTGCCGGCCGGTTTTGTCCGCTCATCCGGTTCCCTCCGCTTCGGCCCTGCGCGTCAGCTTCAGGAAACAGTCGAACAGCCGGGCGTCCGGGCCGCAGCCGGACTGGCCGCGGATGTCCGCCAGCGTGCCGGAAGCGGCCACCCGCCCTTCCAGCATAAGCACGAAGCGGTCGCACATCCGCTCCGCCGCGTCCAGCACATGGGTGGTGAGCAGCACCGAGGCGCCGCGCGCGCGCTCCTCGTCCAGCGCTTCCAGCAGTTCCATCGTCGCGGACGGGTCCAGCCCGATGAACGGTTCGTCCACCAGATACAACCGGGGCGACAGCAAAAAACCGATAACCAGCATCGTTTTTTGCTGCATCCCTTTGGAAAACCGGATCGGATAGCGGTGCCGCACGCCGTACAGACCGAAGCGCGCAAGCAGCCGCCCGGCCTTTTCCGTGAATTCCTCATCGGGCATCCCGACGGAAGCCGCCGCCAGGGCGAGATGCTCCCATAGCGTCAGCCGCTCGTAAAGCACCGGTTGCTCCGGAATGTATGCCAGCGCCCCGGGCCCCGCGTCCTCGGCGGGACGGCCGTTCAGGAGCAGGTTTCCTTTCCAGTGCGGCAGCTGCCCCAAGAGCCCTTTCATGACGGTGCTTTTGCCGGCGCCGTTCGGTCCGAGCAGCCCGACCCGCTCGCCCGGCCGGATCGCGAAACGGATGCCGCGCACCACCGGCCTGCCCGGCTCGTATCCCGCTTCTTCCACGACGGCTTCGGCGCCCGTCCAATCCGCGGCTGTCATGTTCCTTCCTCCTCCAAATCACCCGTCCGCCGGAACACCCGGCCCGGTTCCCTTATCCAAACAGATGCAGCACCGCCACGCCGCACAGCGCCAGGACGACTCCTCCCATTTCCGTCCGCCGGAACGTTTCCCTCACCACGAATCTCGCATAGAGAAGAATGAAGATCACCTGCGTGGAAATGACGGCCGTCACCAATCCGGTCACGCCCCGCTTGAACGCCTGAAACAATAGCAGCATGCCGCCGGTGTTGACGAAGCCGATCATCGTTCCCCACAGGAACGTTTTCGTTTCGCTCCAGTTCCGGCCCGGCCCGGCCGCCGCGGCGGCTTCGGAACGGGCGACTCCGTCCTTTTCGGCTTCCGGGAACCGGCGGTTTCGTCCGGCCCGCCACCAGGAACCGAACATCACCGAAGCGACGAAAAACATATACGTCAGCGTCGTGAAAGGCTCTCCTCCCGCAAAGGATGCCTGCTTGTTGGCCAGATCGCAGGCGGCGTAAAAAAGCATGGCCGACAGCCCCCACTTGATCCCCTGCAACCGCCGCAAGGACTGCCTGCCTGAATAGCGGAGGAACACCACGCCGACGAGGATGATGAAAAACGCGATCCATTGCCGGATGTTCAGGGTCTCTCCCCAAACCAAAAACGCGTACATGAGCACCGGCACGGGTGCGAGGGACATAAACAGCGCGGGCAGGGACGACCTGCCGTCGGCAAACGCCTTGTACATGGACAGATTGGCTCCAAACGTCAACAGTCCCATAAGCAGGCCGTACAGCGACCCGCCCGTCCAGGACTGGCGAAACGCGAGGGCAAGAATCAGGCACACGAGTGTTCCGAAAGCAAAGGTTCCAAGCAGCACCAAATTGCGGTCGATCGGCTGATGCGCCGACCAGTGGTACAGGATCCCCCGGATCCCGAAAACGACGGCGGCGGCCGTCGCGAACCAAAGCCACATGAGCAACGTCTCCTTGCCATGCTTCCGCAAATCTTGATGTCAAATGGCTCCTCATCAGGCACGGAGGCGAGTCAGGGCGGGCCGCCGGGCACAGGCGCTTGGTTGTCTTCACCGTCCTCGGGCGGGCGGCTCTCCCGACGCCGGCCGCTCTTTCCCGTCCGCTTTCCCCGCGCCGGCCAGCACGCGGAGAATCGGCCATTCGATCCAGCTCCAGGGCACAAGGCTCTTCATCGCGAGCACCGTCCGCTCCTGTAAGGTGGGCGCGTACCGCAGTTTCGGCCGGCGGTCCGTCAGCGCGCGCACGATGGCGGCGGCCACCTTCTCCGGATCGCCGCCGCTTTCCGCGGACTGCTGAAACAGCGGTTGCAACTTTCGATACATCGGCGCATACGGCGAATCCGCCGGAGGCAGCATCGCGTCCCGCAAGCCCTTCTGCCAGATGGGCGTCCGATAGGAAGCGGGTTCGACGATGCTGACGAAAATGCCGAAAGGCTTAAGCTCCAGTCTCAGGGATTCGGCCAGCCCCTCGACGGCGTGCTTCGACGCCGAGTAGGGCGACAGCCCGGGGAAGCCGATGCGTCCGCTGACGCTGCCTACCAGCACGATCCGGCCCCCGCCCTGCCTCCGCATGGCGGGCAGCACCGCCCGCGTGACGGCCACCAGGCCGAACACGTTGGTCTCGAACTGTTCCCTCCACCGCTCCAGCGGCACATCCTCGAAAAAGCCGCCGGCCGCGAAGCCCGCGTTGTTGACCAGCGCGTCGATGCGGCCGGATTCCGCCAGAATCGTCTCCACGGCCGCACGGATCTCGTCCTCCCGGGTGACGTCCAGGCGCACGGGACGGATCCGCTCCGCCGCTCCGGCCGCCCGCGCCCGGGCCATCAGTTCTTCGCCCCGCTCCGGATTCCGCAACCCGGCGTACACCGTCCAGCCCAGCCGGGCCAGCCGGACGGCCGTCAGCATGCCGAATCCGCTCGACGTGCCGGTGACCAGCGCCGCGCCGCTCCGGCCGCGTTCCCCGGCCGCCAGCGCCGCGTCGCCCTGTTCGTTCTCCTTCCTCTCCGGCGCGTCGTTCCCGCGAGCCCGCCCATCCGCTTCTGCCGCGCGCTCCTGCCCGCGCGCAACCGTCCTCGTTGCCGCGCGCTCCGGGCTTCGTTCATTCGCCCCCTCCGCCGCATGCTCCGGGCCGTATCCGTCCGTATCCGGCACCGCCTTCCGACGACCGCTCTCTTCCATGATCCGCGCCTCCTTGCGTCCATCACGCCGCTGCCAGTCCCTCAGGTTTGCCTTCCTCAATCTTTCGCGATCCCGGCTGACCGTTCCTTCCTTTCCGTAACTTCACCAAACAAATGCGCCACCGGCATGCCCGCAACGGCATGACGATGTGCGCCGCCTCCCTGCGTCTCCGAACGGTTCGCTTAAAAACAAAGAAGAGCCCGCTCCCGTCCGCCGGACGGGATGACGAACGGCTCTTCCCTGTTCATGGAGGGCGACAAACCGTCAATCTTTCATCATTCTATCAAAATTGTGCCAAATAAGGCATGTGTGTCGAACCTGCGCCAGTGAAGGCTTGCGCCCCTATTGGCGGAACTCCCGCAAAGCGGCGTTCAGTTCGCGGGTGTGGCGGTACACGTCCTGGTAGATGCGGAACAGCCGCCGGTAGGTTTCGGTGCGCGCCGGGTCGGGTTCATAGGTTTTCGCCGGCTTCACGAAGACTTCGGCGCACGACGCGAGGTCCGGATACCAGCCGCAACCGACGGCGGCCAGCATCGCCGCGCCCAGCCCCGGCCCCTGTTCGCTCGCCAGCGACTGCACCCGCGCCCCGAAAATGTCCGCCTGCATCTGCAGCCACACCGGATTTTTCGCGCCGCCGCCGATGGAAACGATGGTGTCCACCGTTTTTCCGGCCTGGCGGAAAATATCCAGCGATTCGTTCAGGGAGAAGGTGATCCCTTCCATGACCGCCCGCCCGAAATGCGCCCGGGTGTGCGATCCGTCCACGCCGATGAAGCTGCCGCGGATGACGGAATCGGCGTGGGGCGTCCGCTCCCCGACCAGATACGGCGTGAACAAGAGGCCGCCCGCGCCCGGCGGGATGTCGCCGACGCCGGCCAGCAGCTGGTCGTACGATTCCCCGGGCGCGAACGTCCGGCGGAACCAGCTCATGCTGTAGCCGGCCGCCAGCGTCACGCCCATGGCGTAAAACGCCCCCGGTTGCCCGTGGTTGAAAAAGTGCACCTTGCCGCGATAGTCCGCCGAGGCGTCGGCCTCATACGTGAGAATGACGCCGGAGGTGCCGATGCTGCACAGCGTCCTTCCCGGAGCCAACACCCCCGCGCCGATGGCGCCGCAGGCGTTGTCCGCCCCGCCGGCGAACACGCGGGTGTCCGGCGACAGCCCCGTGCGCCGCGCCGTCTCTTCGTTCAAATGCCCGGCAAATCCGCCGGCTTCCAGCAGCGGCGGGCAGAAGGAAGCTGGGATGTCGAACGCCCCCAGCACTTCTTCGCTCCACTTCCTTCCGGCCACGTCCAGCATCAGCGTGCCGGCGGCGTCGGACAGGTCCATGTGGACGGCGCCGGTCAGGCGGAAGCGCACGTAATCTTTGGGCAGCAGGAACAACCGCGATCTCGCCCACGCCTCCGGTTCGTGCTCCTGGACCCACAGGATTTTCGGCAGGGTGAAGCCTTCCAGGGCGGGATTGCGGGTCACGGCGAGCAGCCGGTCCCCCAAGGTCCGCTCGATCCGGCGGCACTGCTCGGTGGTGCGGGTGTCGTTCCACAGGATGGCCCGCCGCACGGGCCGATACGCTTCGTCCAGAAGCACCAGCCCGTGCATCTGCCCCGAGAAGCTCAGGCCCCCGATGTCGGCCGGATCGACGCCGGATTCCGCCACCAGCGCCCGGAGCGCGTCGAGGGTGCCGTTTACCCAGTCCTCCGGCTCCTGCTCGCTCCAGCCCGATTTTTCATGGTACAGGGGATATTCCCGGGACGCCTCCGCACGAACGGAGCCGTCCCGCCCGACCAGGAGCGCCTTGACCGCGCTGGTGCCGAGGTCCACCCCGATCACGTATTTCAAATCGCTCTCCTCCTTTCGGATCGTGATTCGCACCTGCCGCCATTTGTCCGTCGCGCCCGTCTCAGACGCTGAAAATGATCTCGTTCAGCTGGGCCCGCAGCCGCTCCAGATGGTTCGACTCGTTCCGGATCGCATCCAGCTTCAGCGCGTAAGCTTCCAGCGATTTCAGGTCGTGCTTGCCGGCCCGGATTTCGGCGCCGATGCCTTCGCGCCAGCTGCGGTAGCGGTGCTCGACGACGCCATCCAGGAGGCCCGACTCGACGATCTTGGCCGCCGCCTTCAAGCCGCGTGCGAAGGCGTCCATGCCGGCGATGTGGCCGTAGAACAGATCCTCGTCCTCAAACGACCCGCGCCGCACCTTGGCGTCGAAGTTGAGGCCGCCGCGGCCGAAGCCGCCGTTTTTGAGCACTTCGTACATGGCCAGGGTCGTCGAGTAAAGGTCCGTCGGGAACTCGTCGGTGTCCCAGCCGAGCAGGAGGTCCCCCTGGTTGGCGTCGATGGATCCAAGCACGCCGTTGATCCGCGCGACGCGCAGTTCGTGTTCGAAGGTATGCCCGGCCAGCGTGGCGTGGTTGGCCTCGATGTTCAACTTGAAATGCTCTTTGAGCCCGTATTTCTGCAGGAACGCGATGGTGGTCGCCGCGTCGTGGTCGTACTGGTGCTTCGTCGGCTCCTTCGGCTTCGGCTCGATGAGCAGCTGGCCGTCGAAACCGATTTCCTTGGCGTAATCAACGGCCATGCGGAGCAGGCGCGCCATGTTTTCCTCTTCCAGCGCCAGGTCGGTGACGAGCAGCGACTCGTAGCCTTCGCGGCCGCCCCAGAACACGTAGTTTTCCGCGCCGAGCTCCTTGCCGACTTCCAGCCCTTTCTTCACGGAGGCGGCGGCGTAGGCGAACACGTCGGCGTTGCAGCTGGTTCCGGCTCCGTGCACGTAGCGGGGATGGGTAAACATGTTCACGGTGTTCCAGAGCACCTTTACGCCTGACGATTTCATGTAGTCCTTGATCATGGCCACAATGGTGTCAAGATTCCGGTTGGTCTCCGCCAGCGTGTCGCCTTCCGGCGCGATGTCCACGTCGTGGAAGCAGAAAAATCGGACGCCCAGCTTATCCAGCAGCTCGAAGTTCGCTTCCACGCGCGCCTTGGCTTTGTCCATCGGGGAATAGGAATCCCACTTCCGCACCGCCGTGCCGACACCGAACGGGTCCGCTCCCGCAGCGGTGAACGTGTGCCAGTAGGCCACGGCGAAGCGCAGGTGCTCCTCCATCGTCTTGCCGAGCACCTTTTCCTGCGGATTGTAGTGCCGGAACGCGAAAGGATTGTCGGTGTCGCGTCCCTCGTATTGGATTTTCGGAACGTTGGGAAACCAGCTCATGGACGCAGTCCTCCTTCGAAACCGTTTTCTTGTCTATCTATAGCATAACGCTTGACATTAACTTTGTCTATGCAATAAACAAAGTCTTGATGCCTGATTGGAAAAATCGCGTTCCCGGAGGGGCCCGGCGGGATTGGCGACCACGAAAAAAGTTGCGAGACGGCAAGGACGGTTCCCGCTTGCAATTCCGGCGACCAAATGGGAGGATTATTCATGGAACGCGATCTGCGGGGAAAGCCGCGAAAACGCCCGGAAGCACCGAAGAAGCGAAATCTTGGCGTCGTCGTCCCGGTTTTCCCCGAAAACACGGATACGGACAGGCAAGGAGCCGCAAACGCGCAATGATGACGGAAACCGGAGACCAGACGCTGATCAAACGCATCAACACGGCCATCGTGCTGGAGGCGATCCTGCGGGGCGCCCCGCTCTCCCGCGCGCAAATTTCGGAAAGAACCGGGCTGAACAAGGCCACGGTGTCCAACCTTGTGCAGGAGCTGATCGACAGCTCGCTGGTGTGCGAAATCGGCACGGGCCAGTCAAGCGGAGGTCGGAAGCCCGTGCTGCTTGAGTTCGTCGCCACGGCGGGTCACGCGGTGGGCGTCGATCTGGGCGTTAACTATATTCGCGGCGTGCTGACGGACTTAAAGGGCGCCATTGTCGTCGAACGCGTGACCGCCTTGCGGCAGACGGAACCGGAACCGGTGCTGAATGAGCTGTGCGCCTGCGTGGACAGCCTCATCGGCCTCGCCCCGCCTTCTCCCTACGGCATCGTGGGCATCGGCGTCGGCGTGCCGGGGCTGGTGGACGACAGCGGCACCGTGCTCCTCGCTCCCAATCTGAAATGGCGCGGCGTCCCGCTCCGGGACCGGCTGGCCGAGCGGTACCGGCTGCCCGTCACCATCGACAACGAAGCCAACGCGGGCGCGCTGGGCGAACAGAAATACGGCGCCGGGCGCCGCATTTCCAGTCTCGTCTATGTCAGCGTCGGCATCGGCATCGGCGCCGGGCTGATTCTGCAGCAGTCGCTGTACAAGGGCGCTTCCGGATTTTCCGGCGAAATCGGCCACATGTCCGTCGAAGCCTTCGGCAAGCCCTGCGCCTGCGGCAACCAGGGATGCTGGGAAGCCTACGCCTCGGAACGGGCGCTCCTCGAGCGGGCAAAGGACACCGGCATCGAAGGCGTCGAAGATCTCGACGGCCTGCTCGCGGCGGCGGCCGCCGGGCGAGAGGACGTGCAGGAGCTGCTGGCGCAGGCGGGGGAATATCTGGGCATCGGCATCGCCAACATCGTGAACGCGTTCAATCCCGAGGCCGTCATCATCGGCAACCGGATGACGCGCGCCCGGCCGTGGCTGGAAGACTCCCTGCGCAAAACCGTGGTCCGGCGGACGATGAGCTTCCCCCTGCGCCATCTGCAACTCATGTTCGCGGAACTGGGCGACCGCTCGGCGGTGATGGGCGCGGCGGAAATGGCCATCTCCGGCTTTTTTGCGCGCCTGAAGGCCGGAGCCGTCATTCCCGGCCGCAACGGAACGGGCAAAAAACAGGCCGGCATCCGGCCGTAAGCGATAACGCTCCGCGGCCGGGCCGGCCTTCTTTTTTTTGTTCCTCTCCTGCCCCTCACCGGCGATCGGACGGAAGGAAAAACGCGATCAAGCCGAGCAGGGGCAAAAACGACGCCGCCAGCATCACGTCGGCCAGGCCGTAGATGTCGGCGGCTTTGCCGATGACCACCGAACCGATGGCGCCGAGGCCGAACGCCAGCCCTGTCGTAAGCCCGGATGCCATACCGACCCTGGCAGGCATCATGATCTGGGCATACACGACACTGACGGAAAACGATGACAAGATCGCAAAGCCGAGCATGAGCGCGACCGGGTAAATCCAAAAAAGAGGCAAGTGCGGCAACAGCAGGGCAAACGGAGCGGAGGCACAAATGGACCAGGACATCATGCGCTTAATGCCGATCCGGTCGGCGAGCCAGCCTCCGAACAGCGTGCCGATCACACCCCCCGCGAGAAACAGGAAAACGGGAATTTGCGCCTGGGCCTTGGTCAGGCCGTAATCTTCCACCAGATAGAACTGATAGTAGCTGGCGATGCTGGAATGGTACCAGGAGCGGGCGAAAATGAGCAGCATGAGCAGCCCCATGGCAAGCCTGGCGCGGGGATGCCCGGCCAAGCCGGACGGAGATGCGTCCGCATTGGCGCCTCGCTGCGGCTTCCGGCCGCGGATCCGCTTGTCGTATTCGTTCAGGCGGGCTTTGTACCACGGCACCAACGCCAGCAGCACGGCAAAAGCCGCCGCCGCGAACGCCGATCCCCAGAGGGCGCCGATCTGGCCCAGGGGCAGGAAAATGAGCAACGTCAAAATCGGCGCGAGCGACTGGCCCGCGTTGCCTCCGACCTGGTACACCGATTGGGCGAAGCCCCGCCGGCCGCCCGCCGCGAAATACACGACACGCGATCCTTCCGGATGGAAGACGGCCGAGCCCAAGCCGATGAACACCACGGACAAGAGCACGGTCCAGAAGCTGGGCGCCAGCGCGATGCCGACCAATCCCAGCAGGCTCATCGCCGTGCCGAATTGCAAAATATAAGGCGACGGCCGGCGGTCGGCATACAGACCGACAACGGGCTGCATGACCGAGCCGGTCATGTTGAACGTGAACGAAATCCATCCGATCTGCGCGTAAGTGAGACTCAACGTCTCCGTCAGAATCGGATACAGCGCCGGCACGACCGACTGCATGGTGTCGTTGAGAAAATGGACGAGGCTGATCGCCAGAAGGACCGGAACCGCCGTTTGAACCGCCGCGGTCGAAGTCCTTCGGGCGCCCGCCCCGGCCACCGTAGGCGTGGACATGCCGTCTCCCCTCCCTTCCCCGTGTTGACTTCCGCTGTCCGCCGCTCGTCGCTCTTGTCCGTTTCCGGCGAGACGACGGCTTACATTTTCCCCGTAAAAAATTAACGCGGATAATGATTAACCCGGCTAAATCTCAGGAACTGGCCGATCGCCAGCGCGCCCACAAGCTGCAAAGCCGTTTTGATGAACGCCTGGCCGGCGATCGCCCGGCCCACCTGGTCCCAGCCCAGAAAGCCGGCGCCGAGCGGCGACAGTCCCACGACCACGAAAATGGTGCTGTCCAGGAGGCTGCCGACCGTACCGCTCACCAGCACCCGCTGGCTCATGGACAACCTCAGCCTGGTATACAGCTCGGTGTCGACGGTCTCCGAAAACAGAAACGTGAGCGCGGAAGCAAACACGATCCAGAGGGTGTCTCCCAGGGCATAGGACGTGACCGCCGACAGAACCATGGCGATGGCGATCCAGAAGTAGGTGGCCGTCCGGCCGATGGCGTTTTGAACCAGGTCTCGGAGCACGAACGTGGCGCCGATCAAAAACGTCCCCGCCGGCACGATGAACGGCCCGATGACCGGAGGGTTCAGGCGCGCCGTCATGACGTTGGCGGCGACAATGGCCGCCAAATACAGGACAACCGTGCCCGTTTTCCACACTTTCATCCGACGTTCCTCCCAAAACAAACAACATCCCGCGATCCGCAATTCGCTTCCCGCGCTACCGGTTGTCCACCTTCTCCGGGTACATGTCGTGGTTGAGCAGCCGATATTCGGCCATCCGCTCGTATTTCGTGCCGGGCCGGCCCCAGTTGCAGAACGGATCGATGGAAATGCCGCCGCGGGGCATGAATTTCCCCCACACTTCGATGTAGCGCGGCTCCATCAAGCGGATCAGGTCGTTCATGATGGTGTTCACGCAGTCCTCGTGGAACCCGCCGTGATTGCGGAAGCTGAACAGGTACAGCTTGAGCGACTTGCTCTCCACCATCTTGCGGTCCGGAATGTAGGAAATGTAAATCGTCCCGAAATCGGGCTGCCCGGTGATCGGGCACAGGGTGGTGAATTCGGGACAGTTGAACTTTACGAAATAATCCCGATCCGGATGCCGGTTTTCGAACGTCTCGAGCAAATCGGGACTGTAGGAAAATGCGTACCGGGTCTCTCCGGAGCCCAGAGCCTTAAGGCCGGGCGCTCTGCCCGGCTTCTCCGGCAAGCCGGAGGACGCGGATTCGCCGGCTTCACCGGTGACGCCGGAAGGAGCGGACGGCCCGTTCCCGACGGAACTCCCGAAAGCGCCGGACGGACGGTCTTCCGCCTTGTCGCCTGGCATGGCGCTCGCCCTCCTTTATGTCCGGAATCGCGGAAGGCGGGATACGCTCCCGCCCCGTTTTCTTTCGTACTATAACACAAATGATCGGCGTCGAACAACAGCATGCCGGCGCGATTCCGCCTGATTTCCGCCTGATTCCCGCTATTCTTCCACCCAGTTTTTTCTTTTTCGTGGCTCCACAGGATGATTTTCCCGTTGGAATTGAAATGGATGGTTCAAAATGATCATGCTTCGCAACGCGGCAAGCGTCCTTGTCGACATGATCTTTCCTCCACCGCAACTCTATCAAAAGTTACCATGCCACACAAAGCGCCCCAGACAAGGTTGTGATATACTGAAAAAACAGATAAGGTTCCACGAAAGGCGGATGGCGCATTGCGACTGGCCGAAATTTCGGAAATCTCGGAACGGATCAACCGGATTCGCGCCAACATCGGAAGGGTGATCGTCGGCAGGGAAGAGGCGGTCGACCTGCTCCTGACCACCCTGGCGGCGGGCGGGCACGCCCTCCTCGAGGATGTGCCCGGCATGGGCAAGACGCTGCTGGCGAAAGCGCTGGCCCGGTCCCTGGGCTGCGATTTCAAACGGGTGCAATTTACCCCGGATTTGCTGCCATCGGATCTGAGCGGCATTTATTTTTTCAACCAGCAGACGGGCGCGTTCGAATTTCGTCCCGGGCCCCTGTTCACCCACATTTTGCTGGCCGACGAGATCAACCGGGCCACGCCCCGCACACAGGCGAGCCTGCTGGAAAGCATGGAGGAGCGGCAAATCACCATCGAAGGCAAAACGCACGTCCTGGAACAACCGTTCATGGTCATCGCCACCCAGAATCCCGTCGAACACCGGGGAACGTTTCCCTTGCCGGAAGCGCAGCTGGACCGGTTCCTTATGCGCATCTCGTTCGGCTACCCGTCCTTCGAAGACGAAGTCGCCATTCTGGAGCGGTTCCGGGAGCGCAACCCGCTGGACGACCTTTCCCCGGTGTTTTCCGCCGAAGACGCGGTCATCCTGCAGCGCCTGTCGGCGTCGATCCGGGTGCATCCCGACCTCGTCCGCTATATCGTGCGCATCGCGGAAGCGTCGCGGCGGCATCCCGACGTGGCGCTTGGCATAAGCCCGCGCGGCAGCCAGGCGCTGCTGCGCGCCGCCCAGGCGTACGCCCTCGTGCAAGGCCGCGACTACGTCGTGCCGGACGACGTCAAGCGGCTGGCCGTTCCGGTGCTGGCGCACCGCCTGGTTCTGCATTACGCCGCCCCGGGCCGGGCTTCCCGGCCGGAGGAGGTCGTGCGCGGCCTGCTGGCCGCAATCGAGGTGCCGGCGGAATCCCTTCCGTTTTGAAGCGGGGAAGAACCCATGGCCTTCCATTGGATGGTGCTGTACGGCCTGATCGTGCTGATCGTCCTTGCCAAGGTGTATGGAAAACGGGCGCTGCGCCACGTCACCTACGAGCGGCATTTTTCGCGGGAGGCGGCGTTTGAAGGGGAGACGATCGAAATGGTGGAGCGGATCGCCAACCGCAAGCTTTTGCCCGTTCCGTGGCTCCAAATGGAGTCGGTGCTGTCCCGCCATCTGGTATTCGGTCGGCAGGAGAACTTCGGCGTTTCCCGCGGCGAGCTCTTTCAGCATCACATCAGCCTGTTCAGCCTGCGCCCCTACCGCCGGATCGTGCGCCGCCACCAGGTGCGTCTGGCGAAACGCGGCTGGTACCGCCTCGAATCCGTCACCATGACGGCGGGCGACCCCTTCGGCCTGGTACGCGCCGCGCGGAAATTCCCGGTGTCGCTGACGCTGCTCGTCTACCCGCGCGCCGTCCCGCTCTACGAACTTCCGCTGCCCAACCACGGCTGGCTCGGGGAGCTGCCGGTGCGCCGCTGGATCGTGGAAGACCCGTTTCTGGCCTCCGGCGTGCGCGAATACCAATTCGGCGATCCGCCGAACGCCGTGCACTGGAAAGCGACCGCACGCACGGGCCGCTTGCAGGTGCACCGGCGCGAGCCCACGGCGGATCACCGGCTGGTGATCTGCCTCAACGTGGAAGTGACGGAGACGATGTGGAAAACGGTCACGGATCCGGAGCGCATCGAAGAAGGCATTCGCTACGCCGCGTCCGTCGCGGAATACGCCCTGCGCCACGGCATCGAAACCGGTTTTCTGTGCAATGGCTGGCTGGCCGGAGGCGCCCGGGAGCCGGTCTATATTCCGCCGGCGAGCGGCACGTCGCATCTGACCGACCTTCTGGAAGCGATGGCCAAACTGGAACTGGAAACAACGGGCCGCATGGCCCGGCTGCTGGAACGGGAAGCGACGCAAAGCGACGCCTCCCTCGATTTTCTGCTCATCACCTGCCACCAGGGCGAAGCATTGCGGCAGGCCGCCGCGCTGGCGGAATCCCTCGGCCACGGAGTCGAATGGATGTTCATTCCGGAACGAAAAGGGGAAGCGGCCCATGCGCAGGTCCAAGCGTAGGCCCTCGGACGGACCCGAACGCGGACCCATACCCGGAGCGGAGCGCTCCTCTTTGGCGCCCGGCCCCGGCGGGGACGGCGGCTTGACCGAAGGCGGCGGCGATCGGCGCCGCGCGCCGCCCGATGCGGGGCATGCGGTCCGTTTTGTCGCGGCGGCTTTGTACGAATTGTTCATGCTGCTTCCGCTGTTTTTGGTTTTCGACCACTATCTGGTGCCGGATCGTCTCGAACGCGTTTGGCTTTTTCTCGCGGCGCCGCTGTCCGCGGCGGGCGCGGCGGCAAGCCTGCGGCTGCGGCCGATGTGGCAGCGCCTGGCGCTGGCATTGGCGGCGGGATGGGCCTGCCACTGGGCCGCCGGCGGCGGATGGCGGGAAGCCGCCGTCTTCGCGCTGGCGGCGGGCGCCGTCCTGCAAGGCGCCACCGCGGCCGCGCGCGCGCAACATGGGGCGTGGTATTTCTCGGGCGTGGGCATTTACGCCGTCGCCAGCATCGTGTCTGCGATCGTGCCGGAACTGCGCCCGCTGCAGGGTATCCTCTCCGTTGCCGGCGCGGCGGTGCTGGCCGTGGCCGTTTTTGCGCTCAACCGCTCCCTTCTGGCTTGGGCCGCCCAGGCGGAAGACCGGCCCGACCTGGTTCCCCGGGCCGTTCGCAGACACAACCGGTTCTACATCGCCGGTTTGTTCGCGGTCGTCCTCGCCCTGGCGGGCGGGCTCGGCAGCCTGCTGTGGGATGCGGCCGCTTACGCGCTGCGGGAGATGTTGGAGGCCATCCTGCGTTTTCCAAAACCCGAAGTTTCCGACACCCTGCCCGTTTCCACGCCTCCCCCCGAGCCGGAATGGACGCCTGCGCCGAAAGAACCGTCCGCCTGGAGCCGGTTCCTCGACCGTCTGTTCATGGCCCTCGGCTACGCTTTGACGGCGGCCGGGCTGGCGGCTCTGGCCGTCCTCGTCTGGCGCCGCGCCGGCGGGTGGCTGCGCCGTTTGTTCGGGGTTCTGCTTTCTTTCCTGCAAAAAAAGTCGCCTAAGCCGACACCGGACCCGGGCTACGTCGATGAGGAAACCTCCCTTTTTTCCTGGGAGGAAGCCGCGCGCAAGCTGCGGGTAAGCCGTCTGTTCCGCCGGCCCGGGAGACGGCGGGAAGAACGCTGGGAGGACATGCCCGACAACCGCGCCCGGGTGCGGTTCCTGTACCGGCGCTGGCTTCGCCGCCTGGAACGGGAAGGCTGCCGGCCGCCGCGGCACCTCACCCCCCGCGAAACGGCGGAGGATGCGGCGGCTTTCCCGGCGGCCGCGACCGGGGATGTTTCCCTTCTCATCGAGCTCTACTATCGGGTGCGCTATGCGGAAGCGGAACCGACGGACGAGGAAATGGCCGCGCTCACGCCCAAATTGCACCGGCTTGACCAAACGTCCACGAAAAGATAAGTCGTCCCAAGGCCCGCCCGCATGGGCGCCGTGCAATCGTTGTCCGGCCGGTACCGGGCTCACCGCGCCGGGAACCCGAAACATGCCATATCCGCGGATGCCCCCATCCCGCCGCAAAAAAACGCCCCGCACCGGGAACGTCTCCCGGCCGGGACGCTTGGCAAAACCGTCGTCCCTTTACACCTTGTACGCCTTCATCGCTTTGATCAGCTCTTTGATCGAAGGACGCTTGCCGTACATCAGCACGCCGACGCGGTAGATTTTCGCCGCCAGCCAGCCGATGAGCAGGATGGTGGCCAGCAGAATCGCGATGGACAGCGCAATCTCCCACGCCGGCGGTTCGGACAGGCCGATGCGCTCGAACATGAGGAACGGCGTGAAGAACGGAATGAACGATCCGATGGCAACCAGCGGATTTTCCGGATTTTGCAGGCTGAAAATGGCGATGTAGAAGCCGAGTATCGACAGGATCATGACGGGCGTGGTCGCCTGGCCCAGCTCCTCCGTGCGGCTGACGATGGAACCGATCGCGGCGAACAGCGTCGCATACAGAAAGTATCCCGCCAGATAGAAAAAGATCGCGAACGCCAACAGTTGCGGTTCCACCGCGTCCAGCCGGATCCCCAGCGTTTCGAGCGCTCCCTGGTTTTGCGGCAGCGACAGGCTGAAAACGAACACCCCCGCCAGCACGGCGATCTGAATGACGCCGGCAATACACGTGCCGAGGATCTTGCCGAACATCTGTGTGAGGGGCTTCACGCTGGTAATCAGGATTTCCATGACGCGGGAGCTTTTCTCCGCGGTGATTTCCGTCGCCACCAGCTGGCCGGTGATCGTGACGGCCATGAACAGCAGAATGATGAGGGCGTACGTCAACGCCATGACCGCCACCTGATCGGCGGCGGTTCTGCCCCCTTCCTTGTCCGGCGAAACCAGCAGGGTATGCACGGCGACGGGCGCACTCAGCAGAGCCCGCTCGGCTTCGTCCAGCTCCACATTGCGGAACACCATTTCGGCCTTGACGCTCTCCAAGGCGATGCGCAGGCTTTCCGCCAACGAGAAATTCATCAAGGACGCCGAATGGAAGACCGCTTCCGGGAACCCGGTTTCCGGACGGTCCGCAAACGTCAGGTACCCTTTGACCGTCTTGTCTTCCACCGCCTGCCGCAGGGCCGCTTCGTCGGTCGCGGGCGATCCGCCGGAAGGAATGGCCACGAGACGGATGTCCGGATGTTCCTGCCGGGCGAAGAAAGCTTCCAGCCCTTGTACGATTTCCGGATATGCACCTTCAAGGTATCCGACGGGTTTCGGTTCGTTCGAACCGCCCACGTTCAGCCGTTCCAGGATATAGGGAAGGTTGGCGCCCAGAACGAGCAGGACGGCGATGGTGACCGTCGTCCAGATGTAGGCCTTGCTCCGCAGCTTGTTGCGCAGGGTGAAGGCCATCACGGTCCACAGGCTATTCATTCCGCTCACCCACCGTTTTGATAAAGATTTCATTCAGCGTCGGCTCCATGAGTTCGAAGCGGCGCACCGGCGCCTGCGACACGGCGTGCCGCAGAATGGTCTGGGCGGCGTCCTCCTGCTCGATGAAGATCTCGTATCCCGTCTCCGTGCGCCGCACCAGACGAATGTCCGGCAGGCTTTCCAGCCCGTGCACTTCCCCTTCGGTTTCCAGCACCACCCGCTCCCTGGGAAACCGCCTTTTGATTTCCCGCAGCGACCCCTGCAGCACCGTCCTGGACCGGTCCAGGATGGTGATGTTGCGGCACAGTTCTTCCACGTGCTCCATGCGGTGCGTGGAAAATACCATGCACATGCCCTGGTCGCGAAGTTCCTTCACCGTCGACTTGAGCAGCTCGACGTTGACCGGGTCCAGACCGCTGAACGCTTCGTCCATCACGAGAATTTTCGGACGGTGGATGACGGCGGCGATGAACTGGATTTTTTGCTGGTTCCCCTTGGACAGCTCCTCCACTTTCCGGTTGTAATATTCCTCGACCTGGAATTTCCGCAGCCACTCGCGCAGGCTCCGGTCGGCTTCGGCGCGGGACATGCCGCGGAGCTGCCCGAGGTAGATGAGCTGATCCGACACCTTCAGCTTCGGATACAACCCGCGCTCCTCGGGCAAATAGCCCATCATGCGCAGCTGCTCCGTGCTGTAAGGCTTGCCGTAGTACCGGATCTCTCCGCGATCCGGCATGATGAGCCCCAGAATCATGCGCATCGTGGTCGTCTTTCCGGCCCCGTTGGCGCCCAGAAGGCCGTAGATTTCGCCCTCCGACACTTCGAAGCTGAGATTGCTTACGGCGGTTTTCTCGCCGTATTGCTTGACGATCTGCTCGATCACGAGCGGTTTCATCCTGCCGCAATTCCTCCTTTTACAATGCCGGCGCCGGCTTTTGTCGACTCTAATTTAATTACGACCGGAACAAAAAAAATTTTCATTTTTATTTTTCTCTTTCCATCCGCTCATTCCTCCGGCTTGCTGATGCCCAGGTTGGTCAGACCGAGGTCGACGCGGACGGTGACCGGCATGTCCGGCCAGACCCGCCTCCATTCTTCGCCGGGAAACCGCTCGCGAAACGGCGCGACCGTTGACAGACCGGCCTGCAGCGGATCGACGGACATCCTCTGCAACGACCGGACCAGCTCCCGGATGCGTTCCTCCAGATCCTCTTTCAGCTCCCGGATAAACTGTTCCGCTTCGTGCCGGTTGCCCAGATTTTTGTCGCCGGTATATTCGTCCACCTGCCCTTCCATGCGCAGCGTGATCACGATCCCTCCCCTTCCGGCGTCGTACCGGATTTTCCGGGTCGTGGTCACTTTGCCCAGCACCACTTCACGCTCCGGAAACGGAACGATGGGAAAGTGGCCGTGCTGGTTGTCGATCATCTGGAAAAAGGTATCCTCGTCTTCCGGAACCCCCCCGACCATCCGGTCGTCGCGGAACAGGGCGGTGCCCGTGTAGACCAGCTGTTCGTCGCGGACCTCGAACAGCGGAAGATGGGGATCGGCATAGTGCGAGTAATAATCCCTCAGAAAAAAGTGCAGATTTTGCTGGGTCACCTGATTCTCGTAATGGCGAAACCTCTTGTACAAAATGCGGTCGTAGTTTTTCTGCAGCCGGATCTGTTCCCGCAAAAAGCCCGCGAAATCCCCGCGCACGACGGCCAGGTACAGCCGGTCCGTGATTTCCTGGTCGAGCAGCAGCGTGTTCAGATGCCGGATGACCCCTCCGCGGGCCAGATCCTCCGACAAAAAAAGCATCCTCATCTGGCCGCTTTTGAACTCCCGGTTGTGGATGAAATTCAGCTTCAGCCGGGTCTCCTTCATCGACCTTCCCCGGACGGTCAGCACCTGTTTTTTTTCGTTCTTCACGGCCGGCACGACGATGGTGCATTCCAGCTCCGAGTCCCCGCTTTGGCTGAGGTACATCAGAATGGTGGGCGAAATTTCCTCCACCACGTTGGTCGCGGGACTAAGCCAGGAACAGCCGGTCAGAATCAACGCCGATCCCAGCGCGAACAGGGCTCTCACGACTTTCATCGGTTCGTGCTCCTTCTTTTCCGCCATGCGGCCGCCAGCACCAGAAAGGACGGAACCAGGGCATACATGGCGCCGGCCAGCCACATGTGGACGTGGATCCAGAAGAGGTGCTGCGTTTCCGTCGCCCAGAAAAACCTGCCCATCACGTACACGAAGGCCACCCACAATACGGCCGCGGCCGCCAGCCAATGCCACCGCTGCGGCTTCCGCGCGGCCCCCGCGGCCACGCGCAGGGCGTCGCGAACAAACAAAATGAAGAAACCGTTGAGAAAAATGTAAAGCACCATGTGGACAGGAAGAACGATCGTCTCCAGCCGTTCGAAAAACGGCAGCTGGATATACCGCACCAGCTGGACGACGGGATAATCGAGCTTTCGCATATATTCGCTTCCAAAAGACAGCGTAACCGCCAGAAAAAAGAGGATGTATTCCGCAACGCTCAGGGCGTTGCCCAGGGCCAGCCAGCGATACATGCCCGAACCGGGGGCGAACCGATGCCCGACAAACGCCAGATACTGCGGCCCGGACAGGGCGGCCCACAGCATGAGCAGGTTGTAGGGCGTGCCCGGATGCAATTCCTGCGGAAAAAGAGGAAGCAAATAGCGGTAGTTTGCGACGGGAGGAAAGAAAAACTGAAGGAACAATCCCACGATCCAGATCGACCCGAGAAAAGCCATGACGACAAACCGTCCGGCCGCGGGCATGCCGTATCCCGCCAGAAAACAGGAAGCCAGCCACATGAGCGGCAGCAGCGTCAGCTTGCTCACCGACGGAAACAGCACATGGTGGGTGATTTCCAGGTAATCAAGGGTCACGATCGAACTTTCCAGCAGAATGACGATGGCGCCGGGAACGGCCAGCACCCGGGTCGCCTTTTCCCCCAGAAGCCGGACGAATCCTTCATGGCCGAGGCGCGCTTCCTCCGTCTGCAGCCATTTCGCCAGCAACCGCAGATGGAAGTGGGAGGCGGCGCCGACGATCAGGATCGCCCAAACCATGTAAGGATAGAGCAGCACATGGGGAAAACAAAGGATATAAAGCGCCACCTGAAGCCGATTGACGAACAGCCACCCGAGGGAAGCCGGCCAAAGACCGCCCTCCGCCCCGTGTTTTTCCGCGCGCATCCCGAGGCTCAACCTTTCGGTTCCGGATGGCTGTTTCCGGATTTGACCCGGTTCGGGTCCAACGTTTTCAGCCAGGCGGGGCGACGGGTCATCCATCGCAGCGGCAGCCGCAGGATGGTATCTTTCCAGTCGATCCCGTAAAATGGCGTAAGCGGCGCGAAATACGGCTGCTTCAGCGAAGTCAGGCCGTTCAGGTGGATCAGCACCATGATGAGACCGATAATGATGCCCCACAGGCCAAGCCACGCCGCCAGCCCGAGCAGGCCGAACTGGATCAGCTTGCTGGAGTTGGTCATCAAATAATTGGGAATGAGGAACGAGGCGATCGCCGTGACGGCCACGTGAATGATCAGCAGGTTGCTGGCGATGTTGGCCTCCACCCCCGCCTGGCCGATGACGATGCCCCCCACGATGCCCAGCGTCTGGCCGGATTTGGACGGCATGCGCAAACTGGCTTCCTTGAGAATTTCCAGAACGAGCATCATGAACATCGCTTCCCAGAACGGGTTGAAAGGAATCTCGCTGCGCGACTCCAAAACCACAAAGAGCAGATCCAGCGGCACCATCTGGTAATGGTGCATGGTGATGGCCACATAGAACGGGGTGAGGACCATGGCGAACAGAAAGGCGAAAAACCGCAACCCTCTGAGGAAGCTGGATACCGGCCAGCGATGGATGTAGTCCTCGGGGGACTGGAACAGGTCGAAAAAGGTGATGGGCGCGATCAGGGCAAACGGCGTATTTTCGACGAGCCACACCACCTTGCCGCTGGCCAGCGCCGCCGCCGCCGCGTCGGGTCGGTCCGTCTGCTGGAACTGGGGAAACACGCTGTGAATGTGGTCTTCGAGAAACTGGGACAAGTGCGACGAATCGAAAAACGCGTCGGATTTGACGGAAACCGTCTTTTCCCGCGCGATCCGGACGAATTCGGGATTCGTCAGGTTTTCGATGTACAGCAGGATGACGGTGGTATGGGACAGGCCGCCCAACAGGAAACGTTCGGACTTCAAAGCCGATACGGCCAGCCGGCGGCGGATCAGCGTCAGGTTGTTTTCCACCTGCTCGGTGAAGCTGTCCTGGGGACCATGGATGACCGTTTCCTGCTTGGACGGTTCCACCGCCCGGCTCAGGGAGCTGGACATGGAGATCCCCCACAGCCGGCCGCCTTCGTGCAGAACGACCGCCCCCTTGAACACCGCGGTTTCCGCCTGATCCAACGTTTCGAGCCTGGTCAAATGGGCAGCTTGCACCGCATCCCGCACATCGGTTCCGGAAGATGTTTGCAAGGGAGCGATGACAAACTCCTGGAGCTGGGTGATGTCGATCAGCGATCGGATATACAGCAGGGTGACCTTGCCCAGCCGTTCGTTGTCGAGTTCCACGATTTCGGCGTCGTGAATGTTTTCAAACGCCCTTTTCAGCGCCTCCATCTCCGAACCCCGCGCGAGTGTGACGGCGTTTTTTTCCCGTTCCTCCCCCGTCCCGGGCGCGCTCCGCATGGAAGCCAGCAATCGGACCAGCCAGCGCATGCCCACCATCCGCCCCCCTTGACGTTTCCATCAAAGGGTTATCATCCCTCCGGGACGGCAAATTATTCCACCATCCAAGACTGCGCATCATGGAGAGCGGCTCCCGGCTGCGGAGGCGGGAGCCGCTCTTGTGCGGAAATCGCGCGGGAATCGGACGGCGCGGGCGGGTATGCGGTACCGACGGCATGAGCTTGGCTTTCAAACGGAAACGACGCGTTCAAACGGGACCGGCCATATCAGCCGATCCTGAACGCGTCGTAAAACAGGCGAAGCAGCGTCGTTTTCGTGATCCTGCCGATCACTTCCAGCCTGGAGTTGTCGCCCTCTGTCGCCGGACGAACCACGGGCAGGCCGTCCACTTCCCGGGCGATCATTTTCCCCATGGCTTCGCGCACGGTTTCGTCGGGAGACGCCGTAACCACGTTGGGATAGCGCGTCATCACCATGCTGAGAGGCACGGAAGGCGCCTGGGCGTTGCCGAAGGTCACCTTCAGGAGATCCTTGCGCGAGACGATGCCCGCAAGGCGCCCGTTCTCGTCCACGACGGTAAGCGTTCCCACGTCTTCGAGAAAAAGGGTTACCACCGCGTCGCCCACGGTGGCCGTTTCGCGCATGACGACCGGCGCGCCCATGACATCGCCCACCCGCATGTCGGCCACGCGAGAGACGTCGGTCAGTCCTCCCTCCATACGGGGGCCTGCGAAATAGCCGACCTTGGGCTTGGCGTCGATGTAACCCAGCATGACGAGAAGGCCGAGGTCGGACCGGATGCTGGGACGGGTCACGCCGAGCAGTTCCGCAATCTGTTCCCCCGTGATCGGGGCGTGCTTGCGGACCAGCTCGATGATGTCCAGCTGACGGGGTGTCAGTTCGATCGCCGTTCCCTCCCGTGACGATGTCCCGATAACGCTTTCCCACCCCAATTTTAACCGATCCGACCTCGTTTTCACACTGTCTTCGGTTAGCATTGGCGCTTGTTTGGCACCGTTTGCGCTTGTGTACACCGTTTGCGCCTGTTTACACGGGATGCGCCTGTCTCTGCCTGCTTTCCCGTTTGTCCTCCGCGTCCCGGCGCTTCCGGTCTTCGACGGCGGCCTGGGCCGCGGCGATCCGGGCCATCGGAATGCGGAACGGCGAGCAGCTGACATAATTCAGGCCGGCCTTGTGGCAAAACATAATGGAATCCCGATCCCCGCCGTGTTCACCGCAAATGCCCGTTTTCAGCGAAGGCCTCGCGCTTCTTCCCCGTGTCACCGCCAGTTCCACCAGCTGTCCGACCCCTTCCGCGTCCAGGACCTGAAAGGGATTTTGGGGCAGCAACTTTTTCTCGAGATACACCGACAGGAACTTGCCTTCCGCGTCGTCCCGGCTGAAGGCGAACGTCATCTGCGTCAGGTCGTTGGTGCCGAAGGAGAAGAAATCCGCATGCGCGGCAATCTTGTCGGCCGTCAGGGCGGCGCGCGGCACCTCGATCATCGTGCCGACGGTGTAGCGGCATTCCCGCCGCTTGTCGGGGCCGAGGACTTGTTCCGCCACCTTTTCGATAAGCTCGCGCATAATCTTAAGTTCGTTCGCGTCGCCGACCAGCGGAATCATGATTTCCGGCCGCACGGTCACGCCGCGGTCGATGCAGACGGACGCGGCCTTGAAGATGGCTTCCGCCTGCATTTCATAGACTTCCGGGTACAGGATGCCGAGGCGGCAGCCTCTAAGTCCGAGCATCGGATTGGCTTCCCGCAGCGCGTTCGCCTTGCGCAGCATCCGGCTGAGCTCTTCCCGCTCTTCTTCCGTCTTCGCCTGTTCGATTTTTTCCTTCAATTCGTCAATCTTGGGCAAAAACTCATGCAACGGCGGGTCCAGCAGGCGGATGGTGACAGGCAGGCCACCCATCACCGTGAAAATTTCCTCGAAGTCGGACTGTTGCATCGGCAGCAGCTCTTCCAGGGCGGCCCGGCGCTCTTCCTCCGTCTCGGCCAGGATCATCCGCTGCATGGCGGCGAGCCGGTGCGGGGCGAAAAACATATGCTCCGTCCGGCACAGGCCGATGCCTTCCGCGCCGTTGTTTCGGGCCGCCTGCGCGTCCTGAGGCGTATCGGCGTTGGCGTATACCCGCAAGGTCCGGATTTCGTCGGCCCACTTGAGGACCTGAAGCAGTTCCCCGGACGCTTCGGCTTCCTTCATCGGCACCCGGCCGGCGATCACGCGGCCGCTGGCGCCGTCGATGGTGATCCAGTCGCCTTCCCGCAACGTACGCCCGTTCGCGCGCATTTCCCGCGCTTCCAGGTCGATGGCAAGCGACTCGCATCCGCAGACGCACGGCTTGCCCATGCCGCGGGCGACGACGGCGGCGTGGCTGGTCATGCCGCCCCGGCTGGTCAGCACGCCTTCCGCCGCCACGACCCCGTGGATGTCCTCCGGCGTCGTCTCGGGCCGGACGAGAATGACCCGTTTGCCTTCCTTGTGCCAGGTTTCCGCCGTGTCGGCGTCGAACACCGCCATGCCGACGGCCGCGCCCGGGGACGCCGGCAGCCCGACGGCGAGCACCTCGGTGACTGCGGATTCGTCCAGCCTGCGGTGGAGCAGTTGGTCAAGGTGCGACACGTCCAGGCGCTGCACCGCTTCTTCCCGGCTGATGACGCCTTCGGAGACGAGGTCCACGGCGATTTTCAGGGCCGCCTGGGCGGTGCGCTTGCCGTTTCGCGTCTGGAGGACGTACAGCTTGCCGTTCTCGACGGTAAACTCGATATCCTGCATGTCGCGGAAATGGCGCTCCAACTGCGCGCACATCCGCTCCAGCTGCTCGTACAGGGCGGGCATTTCATCCTTCAGGGCCCGGATGGCGAGCGGCGTCCGCACGCCGGCCACCACATCCTCGCCCTGGGCGTTTTGCAGAAACTCTCCGAACAGCGCCTTTTCCCCCGTGGAAGGATCTCGGGTGAACACGACGCCCGTGCCGCTGCCTTCCCCCTTGTTGCCGAACACCATGGCCTGCACGTTGACGGCGGTGCCCTGTTCGTCGGGGATGCGGTGAATTTTCCGGTACACCTGGGCCCGCTGGTTGTTCCAGGACTTGAACACCGCCTCCGTCGCCAGCCTCAGCTGCTCGCGGACATCCTGCGGGAAATCCGTTCCCGCCCGGGTGCGCACGCACGCCTTGAAGTCTTCCGACAGCTTCTTCCAGCCTTCCGCCGTTACTTCCTGGTCCTGTTCGACGCCGAGATCTTTTTTCAGGCGGCTGAGAAGGCGTTCAAAATGGAAGGATTCGACGCCCAGCACCACATCGCCGAACATCTGGATCAGCCGGCGGTAGCAATCGTAGGCGAATCTCGCGTCGCCGGTGAGTGCCGCAAGGCCCTCCACCGTCATATCGTTCAGTCCCAGATTGAGGATCGTGTCCATCATGCCCGGCATGGACGTGACCGACCCGGAGCGGACCGACACCAACAAGGGATTCGCGGGATCGCCGAACGTTTGCCCCGTCTTGCGTTCCAGCTCTTCCAGAGCCTGTTCGATCTGCCGCCACAAGTCGTCCGTCAGCCGGTAGCCCGAACGGAAAAACATGCGGCAGGCTTCCGTCGTCACGGTAAAACCGGGCGGCACGGGCAGTCCGGCGCGGGTCATTTCCGCCAGATTGGCGCCCTTGCCTCCGAGCAGCTCCCTCATCTCCGCGTTGCCTTCGGCGAACGCGTACACCAATTTGAGCGTCATTGGGTCTCATCCTCCACTCTGTTCGGGCTTGCGCATTCGCGGTGGCATACGCCGTAAACGATCTTGACCTTGCGGGACGGCAGCGTGTACAGGACTTCGTGGCAATATTTGCAGATTACGATGCCCAATTGGTCGCCGGTTTCCGTCACCGTTGTCACCTTGTCCGGCTGAGCCATGATTCTCCCTCCTCCGCCACCCGGCTTTTCGCGCTCGCGATATGACGGACCAGGTCGATCACCCTGCAGGAATACGCCCATTCGTTGTCGTACCAGGCGAGGAGCTTCACTTCGTTCCCCCGCGTCATGACGCTGAGTCCGTCGACAACGGCGGATTTCTCGTTGCCGATAAAGTCGGCCGAAACCAGCGGAAGCTTCGTGTATTCGACATAAGGTCCCATATCTTCGGCGATCGCCTTTCGGAACGCCTCTTCCAAGTCTTCCGGTTCCACGGTCCGGTTCAGCGCGACCTGCAAGTCCACAAGGGACACGTCCTGCGTCGGCACGCGCACCGAGATGCCCGCGATATGCGGGGCGAGCCCCGGCAGCACGTCGGCGAGCGCCCGCGAAACCCCGGTGGTGGTCGGCACGATGGAGCCCGCGGCCGCCCGCGCGCGGCGCAGGTCCCGGTGCGGATTGTCCAGCAGCCGCTGGTCGCTCGTGTACGCGTGGATCGTCGTCATCCATCCGCTCCTTACGCCGAACTCGCGATCCAGGACATACAGGATCGGCGCCAGACAGTTCGTCGTGCAGGATGCGGCGGACACCAGCCGATGCAGCCCGGGATCGAACCGGTCCTGGTTGACGCCCATGACCACCGTCAGGTCGGCTTCCTTCGACGGGTACGTCAGAACCGCGAAACGGGCGCCGGAAGAAAGGTGTTTCGACATCGACGGCCGGTCCGCGAATTTCCCCGTCGCGTCGATGACCAGATCGACGCCAAGCTTCCTCCACGGCAAAAGCCCCGGATCCCTTTCGGAAACGACCGGAATCCGGCAGCCGTTGATGACGATATGGGCTTCCTCCGCCCGAATGTCCGCATCCCATTGGCCGTGTACGGAATCATACCGGAGCAGGTGCGCCAGCACCGGAATCGGACAGGTGGAGTTGATGGCCGCCCATTCGACCTCCGGAGTCGGTCCATCCCGGAACGCCCGGCGGATGATGAGTCTTCCGATTCTTCCCGTTCCGCTGAGGGCAATGCGCATCGATGACCTTCCTTTTGCGCGTTTTATATTACGTCTTAATTATAAATATGACGCATAAATATGACAATATTAAATTTAAAAACCCTAAATATGAGTATTATTTCGGTAAACAGAAAGAAAAATTCGGAGATTCCGTCCGTGTTTCGGTCCGGAATTGAAATCCGTGGAGATGATGGGGTAATTTTCTCTGGGGGAGGGGAGGAATCCATGGCGTTTTTACGCTGGTGCAGGAGGCTCATGTACCTCGGAGCGTTGATGACTTGGTTTTTCTTTGTCCTCCATCGTGCGACGGACTGGAAGTTCGCCTACTCAGCGGTGATGGTATTTGCGCTCTTGACGTTGGTGTGTGCGGGATTCCGGCTGCTTCTGTCCTGGAGGGAATTCATCCGTTTTTTCATCCTGCTGCCCGCCGACCTCGCTCAAGTCTATGGGGAATGGAGGACCCGCAGGCGATACCGTGCCGGCTTCCCGCAGCCGGATACCTACAGGCAGGCCAACCGGTATTCGCTCCCTTTGGCAGGCGCATGGACGGTGGCGAATGGCGGCCCGACCCCCGAAACGTCCCATTCCTGGTTCATTGTTGGCCAGCGGTTTGCCTACGACTTTCTGATCACGGACGAAGACGGGAAGACGCACCGCGGCGACGGGCGCCGGCTGGAGGATTACTACGCTTTCGGGGCGCCTGTGCTGGCTCCGGCGGACGGGGTCGTGGCGAAGGCTCGGGACGGACGCCGGGATTATTCCCGGCCCGGGCGGGTTGATCCGTTGGCGACCAATTTGCTGGGCAACCATGTGATCATCGATCACGGGGGAGGAGAGTACAGCCTGCTCGCGCATCTGCGCCGGGGAAGCGTTCGGGTAAAACCGGGGGATCGCGTCGCGCGCGGACAGATGGTCGGCGAGGTGGGCAACTCGGGGAATTCGAGCGAGCCCCATCTGCATTTCCACGTGCAGGATTCCCCCCGTTTCCCCTGTTCCGCCTCCTTGCCGGTCCGCTTCAGCGGATACCGCCGCCTCGCGCGTGACGGAGACGTGCAACGGGAGGAAGCGGTGCAAGAAGGATTTCCGGTGCGCGGAGAACGCATCATTGGTTGATGGAAGAGCTGATGAAAGGACGGAGCCCTCAACGCGTCCATGGCGGGCGAATCGGCCCCGGAACTGAAAAAACCGCCGGTCCGCGAGGGACCGGCGGCCTGAACAAGGCTCAGCCGAAGATCGCTTCCAACACCGGCTTGGTGTGCCCGCCGGGATACATCACGTAAAGCAGCAGGTACACCATGACACCGGTAAACGCGGTGACGAACCAGGTCACCGAAGTGGTGCGGCCCCACTTGCGGTGGCGGACGAACCGTTTCCGCCAGGCCAGCGCGAGGGTCGTGATGCCGAACACCGCCGCGACGGTGGCCAGCACGATGTGGAACAGCAGAAACAACAAGTACACCGTCCGCAGCGATTCCGGCCCGCCCCATGCGGTATTGCCGACAAAAAGCGTGCGGACCAGGTACAGCACAAAAAAGAGCAGCGCAAAGATCGCGGCAGTGAACATCACCTTCTGGTGAGCGTCACGCTTCCCGAGGCGGATGAGCCGCCAGCCGACCGCCACCAGAACCGCGCTGATCACAATGAGCGCGGTGCACAACGCAGGCAGAATGTCATGCCATTCCATCTTACGGTTCCCCTCCAGCCAGTCTTCCAAGCCCGCCCGGCACCCCGCCGGGGATTTGCCCGTCCGTTTCCTCTCCGTCCCTGTCCCGCTCGCTGCGGTACCAGGCCTTGAAGATCACGTACAGGGCGATTACGTTGACCCCTTCCTGAAGCAGCTTCATCACGATGCCGCCCAGCTGTTGGTCCTCCAGCGGGGCCAGCAGGCTTAAAAACGCCGGTCCCCCTGTCTCCCGAAGCAACGTCGTCGTGTCGCCGGCCACGCAGTAACCGATGGCGCGCACCCATACAAGCGGATCGCTGTACACCGCGTACATGGGTTCGCCGGCGAAAATGATCAGCGCGCAGGCCGGCGTCAGCAGCACGCCGCTCATGAACACATAGGCAAGTTTCCGCAAGGGCGTCAGCCGGTTCCATTCAGGCACCGGACTTGCCACGTGCCACCAGAACATGACGGCGGCGACAAACAAAACGGCGTAAAACGCCGCGTGCAGCGTATACCGGACCATGATGCCGTCATGTACTTCCGGCACATGGTACAGCGAAAAAAGCAACAGGAACAGCACGAGGCAGATAAACGGATTCATCAGAAAACGGAAAGGACGCCAGAACGGCCTGTCGAACGCCCAGCGCCACAACCATGCCGGAATGCCGTAGATGATGAGCGGCGCCGCAAACATATAGGATACCGCCATGCTGATCATGTGAAACGTAAACATGATGTGGGCGAGCAGGCTGAGCGGGCCGCCCTGGGCCAAATACAAAAGCAAAACACCGATGACGAAAGCGGCTTGGCGCTTCGCCGGGACGGGCTCCGACCCCGGAAACCGGCGCCGCCACGGACCCGTCACAAGGGCATACAGCAAAATCACGGCCAGCACGGCGATGAGGAACACCGGGCTCCATATGTCGGCGAACGAAAAAAATGGAAAAATGGGCACGGCGATTCCTCCTTTCGTCACGGCTTCAAAAACAAAAGGGGCGGCAACCGTCCCCGCCCCACCGCGCCTTTCGGGTTTCGGCGCTCACCACCACGTCCACAGCAAGGCCAGCGCCACCAGCATGATCACGACAAATACGCCGCCCACGATGGTGATGATCGGAAACAAATGCCCCCGATCCTTCATGTGCATCCAAAACGCCATTTGCGCGAACGCCTGCACAATGGCCATGCCCAGCAGCAGGAAGATGACGAACAGTTTGTTCACCTTGCCTGCGGCCACCGCGGCAAAGGCGATGATCGTAAGCACCATGGACAGGATGAAGACGACGATGTGCTTCTGCGGTCCCTCCACCCTGTGGCGCTGCGTTTGCGGCCCGGTAGCGGAATGGTTTTCCGTCATGAAAGGATCACACCTTCCCCATCAAGTACACGACCGTGAAGATGAACACCCAGACCACGTCGATGAAGTGCCAATAAATCGCCGATACGTACACTTTCGGAGCGGTGACCACCGTCAGCCCTTTTTTCAGGATTTGCAAAATCACAAGGCCGATCCAGAGGATCCCGAAAGCCACGTGCGCGCCGTGGAATCCGACCAGCGAATAGAAGGCGGAACTGAACGCGCTGGTGGTGAAGCGATGTCCCTCGTGGACGTATTCATTGAACTCGTAAATTTCCATCCCCAAAAACAGCGCGCCGAGGGCGATGGTGACGGCCAGCCAGCCGAGCATCGGACCCGTTTTGTGGCGATGCATTGCCTGCACCGCAAACACGCTGGTCAAACTGGACACGAGCAGCGCTACGGTCATGATGAATGTCATCGGCAGCTGGAACAGCTCTTCCGGACGAGGGCCGTCCAGGACGCTGTTCCGGAATGCCAGGTAGGCGGAAAACAGCGTGCCGAACAACACCGTCTCGGCGCCGAGGAACAGCCAAAATCCCAGAATTTTGTTGCGTCCTTCGAGCGTCGCTTTCTCCGGTTCGGGAGGCAACGCCCCGGCATGATGATCATGCGCGCTCATGCCGCCACCTCCCCTTTCTTCGGCTCATCCGGTTCGATATGGTAACCATGGTCGTCAAAGATGGACCGCAAGGCCATGCACAAAAGCGTAATCGCGATCCCGATGACCGCAAACACCAGGTTGTACATGAAGCCGAAGCCCGAGATGAACAAGCCGACACCCATGATGAACGGCAGGATGGACGGCGAAGGCATGTGGATCGGGCCGAGCGGTTCGGCCGGGGGCATTTCCTTGTTGCCTTCCAGCTTTTCCTTCCACCATGCGTCCAGGCCGCGCACCAGCGGAATTTGTTTAAAGTTGTACTCCGGAGCCGGGGAGGGAATCGCCCACTCCAGCGTCCGTCCGTCCTCCCACGGGTCGTTCGTGGCGTGGCGCGGCTTGAGCGACGTAATCACGATGTTGATGAAGAAGAACGAGATGCCGACCGCCATCAGGAGGGCTCCGATGGTGCTGACCATGTTCATCGTATCCAGGCCCTGATTGGGCAGGAAGGTGGCCACGCGGCGCGGCATGCCGAGCAGGCCGAGGAAGTGCTGCACGAAGAACGTCAGATGGAAACCAATCATGTAGAACCAGAAAGTCAGTTTCCCCAAGCCTTCATGAAGCATGCGCCCGAACATCTTCGGCCACCAGTAGTGGATGCCGGCCAACAGACCCGTCACCAGGCCGCCGACGATGGTGTAGTGGAAGTGGCCGACGACGAAATACGAGTCGTGATACTGGAAGTCGGCCGGCGCGGAGGCCAGCATAACCCCCGTCACGCCACCCATGACAAAGGTCGGGATAAACCCGATGGCAAACAGATTGGCGGCGGTGAAGCGGATGGAACCGCCCCACATGGTGAACAGCCAGTTGAACACCTTGATGCCCGTCGGCACCGCGATGGCCATGGTGGCGATGGAGAACAGGGCGTTCGCCACCGGGCCGAGGCCGGTGGTGAACATGTGGTGCGCCCACACCATGAAGCCGAGGAAGGCGATCAGGATGGTGGCGAACACCATCGTGCTGTAACCGAACAGCCGCTTGCGGGAGAACGTGCTGATCACTTCGGAAATGACGCCGAAGGCGGGCAAAATCAGGATATACACTTCAGGATGGCCGAACAGCCAGAAGATGTGCTCCCACAGGATGATGTTGCCGCCGGCGTCGACGTTGAAGAAGTTGGCGCCGAAGATCCGGTCGAACATCATCGCCACCAGACCGACCGTCAGCGCCGGGAAGGCGAGCACGATGAGCGCGGACGTAATGAAGGACGTCCACGTGAACATCGGCATCCGCATGAAGGTCATGCCGGGAGCCCGCATGTTGATGATCGTGGCCATGAAGTTGATGCCGCCAAGGAGCGTCCCGATCCCGGAAATCTGCAAGCCCAAGACGTAATAATCCATGCCGTGATGCGAACTGTAAGCCGTTGTGGCCAGCGGCGGATATGAGGTCCAGCCCGCGTCCGGCACTTCGCCTGTCAGCCAGGCGATGTTCAGAAGCAGCCCGCCGAAGAAGAACGTCCAGAACCCAAGGGCGTTCACGAATGGAAACGCGACATCCCGCGCCCCGATCTGGAGCGGCACAATCGCGTTCATCAGCGCGAAGATGATCGGCATGGCCGCCAGGAAGATCATCGTCGTGCCGTGCATCGTGATGAGTTCATTGAACGTGTCTTCGCTGACGAAATTGTTGAGCGGCCGGATCAGCTGGAGCCGGATGAACAAGGCCTCGATCCCGCCAATCACGAAGAAGAAGCCGCCGGCAACCAGGTACAGGATGCCGATTTTCTTGTGGTCGACGGTCGTCAGCCAGTCCCACAACCAGCCCAGAAAGCCGGGATAGCGTTTGACCGTATGCGCGTGTGCCGCCACGGCTGGTACCCCTTTCCGTTGACATTAATTGACGATATTTGCAAGGGATTATTCGTAATCAAGCTGGTAATTCGCCAGATACTTCGCGATGCCGTCGATCTGCTCCCGCGTCAGCTGCAGATCGCCGGCGGACGGCATCATGTTGCCGGGTTTGACGGCTTGCGTGTCTTCCAGCCACAGCTTGATGTTTTCCTCGGTCTTTGCCGGGTCGATCACGTATTCCTGTTCCGGCGTGTCGTTGAACAGGATGCCCGCGACGGTGACGCGGCTGCCGAGACCCGTCAGGTTGGGTCCGATCGGCGATCCCTGGTCGCCTACCGCGTGGCAGGTCAGGCACTTGGAGACGAATGCTTCCCGGATGTTGTCATCCTCCGGCAGCACCGCCGGGCCTTGCATCGCCGCCACCCACCGGTCAAAGGACGCCTGGTCCACCGCCTTGGCCTTGAAATCCATGTACGCGTGCGACGGACCGCAAAGCTCGGCGCATTTCCCCCGGTACACGCCGGGTGTCGGAAATTCCAGGTAAAACCGGTTGGTGAGACCGGGGTTGTTGTCCATCTTGCCGCCGATGGCCGGAATCCAGAACGAGTGTTTCACGTCGCCGGCCACGAGCTCGAAGGCGATTTTCTTGCCGATGGGAACCACGAGCTCCTGCGCCGTGGTGATGCCGTACTGCGGATATTCGAATTCCCACCAGTATTGATAGGCGGTTACCTTGACCTGGACGGCATTCGGGTCGTCCCAGTAGTCTTCGGCAAACTTGCCGATCGCGCCGACGGTCGGCACGGCGAGGATGATGAGCAGGATGATCGGAATGACCGTCCAGATGATTTCCAGCTTGTGGTTGCCCTCCACCTGTTCCGGAATGGAGTTGTCGCCCCTGCGGCGCCGGAAACGCACGAGCACGTAAATGAGCAAAGCGAAAACGACGACAACGACAAGGGTCATGATGCCGACGGCCACCACGAGCACGTCGAACTGCCGCTGGGCAACCGGTCCCTGGGGATTGAGCGCCGACAGGTCCGCGCGGCCGCAGGCGGCAAGCAGCGGAATCAACCCGAACATGAGCGCCAATGCGAGTTTTTTTCCGGCGTGCCACCGATTCATTCCACGATCAACTCCGTTTCCACAGTTGTCCCAACCGTCGTGTCTGCACAATTCTTTTCAAATCATAAGTTTTGTCACATTGATTTGTCAACGATTGCGGGGGAGTTCACAAAATGTTCCCTTTTTCGTTAAGTACCTTTCGCACAAAGGGATTTCGGGGTTTTCACGCCCCGTCGGGAACCCCCTTTGCAAACGCTTTCCCGGTTCCTCCCGAGCCTGTTCTTCATTTATTGCCACCGCCGCCTCTTTTTATGTATGGCTTTCCTTCATATTATCCATATCTGCGGCGCACACTAAGTGACAAAAATCACACCCGAAGAAAAAAGAGGTGCTGGCGCCATGAACGCGTTTCGCCGCGGACGCGCGGGAGCCGTCGCCGCCGTCATCGCCGCGGCCGTCGCATTGGGCGGCTGCAATTATACGGAATATTTCCAGAAAAGCACCTATGATTACGGAAGCCGCGAGCCGGGCGATCCGAAAATGTCCCGCCCCGTCTCCCACGGATCGAAGGCATCGGTAAATGGGGAGAAAGGCCGGCATGACAACCGCTTTTTCGCTTACAGCGCAAAACTTTCCTATGAAGTGTCCCGCCTGCCCGGCGTCGCCGGCGCCATCGTCATGCTGACCGACAGGAACGCCTACGTCGGGCTGCTGACGGACTGGTCGGCTACCGGCACGAAATCCCGCGGCGGCACCGACACCTTCGAGCAGGACAACACCGGCACCACGGAGGGTGTCTACAATGTCGACACCGGAGACAGCATCTGGGACAACCGCGAGATGGCCACGCCATACAACTCCTTTTTCTCGCATCGCAGGATCTCGGACCTCTCGCCCGAACTCCGCCAGGTGATCGGAGATACGATCCGCAAGCGCCATCCGAACGTGCGCGAAGTGCACATCTCGGCCAACCGCGAGTTCGTCAACCAGCTGGTGGAATACGCCAAGGCGGACTGGGCCGGCAAACCCCTGGCGCCGCTGGTGCCCGAATTCAACAAGCTGGTGAAATACACCTTCGGCGGCGGAACGGAAATCCCGGTCCCTCCGAACCGCAAGCCGAAGTAGCCGTCCAAAACAAACGAACCGGCCGGGGACGGTATCCCTGGCCGGTTTTATGCGTCTTACGTCGCAGTGGAATTCAGGCGGTTCAATTCACGTTCCACCATCAGGGTCAGCTCATCTTCGTATCCTCCGGTGATCCGGTATTTCCGGATGTAGTCCCTGACGAACTTTCGCGGGTCCTTTGGCCGGAAGATGCGCGTCAGTTCCAGCAGGCTTTCCTGCACTTCGTTGTGGCTGCGTTTTGCCATGGGTGAACCCCTCCCGGCGGAAACGCGTTCCGCAGCGTTTTAAATTGCTTTTCGCCATTATAACACAAACGCCGGCTCATTCCACAATGCGAACTTCGAACTCGTGCCGGTTGCCGGAAAGGAAGAACCGGTCGCCGGGGCGGAGTTCATACACCTTGTGCGGCTCCAGCCGCCGGCCGTCGCGCAGGTAGGTCCCGTTCGACGAACCGTGGTCGAGAAGCAGGAAAATCCCTTTGCCTTTATGAAAGGAAAGGGAACAGTGCTTGCGGCTGATCTCCGCGGCATCCGTCCGGAACACCAGAGAGCACTGCGTCGGGTCCCTTCCCAGGGAAAGCGGCTGTTCGCCGACGCGGAACCTGCGTCCGGAGAAGTCCCCCGACAGGCAGAACAGCTGCGGTTCCCCGCGTCCGCCGTCGGAACCCTCCTCCCGCGGCAAATCCACCGACAGGGCGCGAATGGGGATGGTTTTCTCCAGCACGGACTCCCGCTCCAATGCGGAATCCTGATCCAAAACAGCCACGGACGGGGAGGTTTGTTCCTGTTCCCCGTTCGCCGTCCGACGGGCGCTTCGTGTCAGCCTCAGGAAAGCCGTGACCGCGACCGCAGCCACCGCCACGCCAATGAGAAGCGCCGCCGCTATCGGCAGATCGCCCGTCGCCCATTGGGCAGCCAGGGAAACGATCGCAACCAACGCTGACACCTCCGTCAAACTTGTAAACGCTTTCTAAAACAGATGTTTGAAAAAATCCCAAATTCCATCTCTTAAGATTATATCGAAAAGCGCGCGGCCCTTCAATCGGACGCCGATCCCAATTTGTGTCGTTTTGGTGACTTCCGGGCCTTTCCTCCGGTTTCCGGGGGCGGAATTTTGCGTCAGCCCCTTGACTTTGGACGCAAATGCCTCTATATTATTATGCGTGCGTTCGCTGATGTAGCTCAGTTGGTAGAGCAGCGCATTCGTAATGCGCGGGCCGGGGGTTCAAGTCCCTCCATCAGCACCACTACATAATTTTTTTCCAGCGCGGTCTCCGGCTTTAACAGGGGGTCGCGCTTTCTTCATATCCCAAAAAAAGGATTTTTCACGCTCGTCATGGAAAGAATAAATGGCCTGCAAAGATTTCCGCAGAAACTTTCGTTTTCCGCGGCTTGACGGGTGATATCCATGTCGAACTGGCCGGTGGACGGGTGGTCCCTTTTTTTGCTGCTGATCGCCCTGGTGATCTCGGTCCTTGCATCATATACGATGTTCAATTTTATCCGCAATCTGCGGCGTACGAACAACACCTTCCGGTTCTTCTGGCTGGCCGGAGGGATCCTTGTCTTTGGCATCGGTCTGCTTGCAAAGCATTTCATGACGACCTTGGCGTTGCGCCTGCCCCTTCGCGTCGACTGGACCTTTCTGCTGGTATCGCTGTTCGCCGTTTTGCTGGCTTTGCTGACTTTCGTCCTGCTGATGATGCCGGACGCCTATCCCAACCGGCTGCCTCTGGGCGGCCTGATCCTGGTCGCCGGCATCGCGATCCCCACCTATCTTTGGACGTCGGGGCTGGACGCGGCCGGTTTCAACCTGGAACCGGGACTTTTCATCCTGTCCCTGCTCATCTTGCTCATCGGGGTATACGGGGCGCTTTTGCTGGCGGAAAATTCGCGCATCCATACCCGCTGGCCCGCCGGATGGGTCCTTGGCATCACCCTCATGGGAGCGCATCTGTCCGGTGTGCACGCCATGCGGGAGACAGCCGGCACCGCTTCCTACGCGGAATTCTGGCGCATGGATTTTCAGCTGTTCGGCGTATTCATCGGCATCTGCGCCTTGCTGATCCTGTTTTCCACGATGGTCATCTGGTACATCGACCGGCGCCTCACCCAAATGGACGAACGGTACCGCACCGTGGTGGAAAATTCGCTGGACACGATCGCCATCGTCAAAAAGAACGCGTGGATTTTCGTCAACCGAGCGGGCGTCCGCCTTTTCGAAGCGGAATGCGAAAAGGACCTGATCGGCAAATCCATCTACCAGTTCATTCCGGAATCGCAGCACGAAGCCGTCCGGGAACGGCTGAACAACCTGTCGAAGACCGGAAGCAGCGGACCGCTGGAACAGCAGTGGTACACCCTTCAGGGCAATCTCATCGACACGGAAGTGGTCGCGGCCTACATGCTGCTGGACAACGAGCCGGTCGTGCAGATGATCATCCGCGACATCTCGGAGCGCAAGAAAAACGAGGAACTGCTGATCAACTCGGAGAAACTGTATGTGGCGGGGCAGCTGGCCGCCGGGATTGCCCACGAAATCCGCAACCCGCTGACGGCGATCAAAGGCTTCCTGCAGCTGCTCGCCTCCGGCAAGGCTTACAAGACGGCCTATTTCGAGATCATGCATTCGGAGCTGGACCGCATCTCGGACATCGTCAGCGAGCTGCTCATGCTCTCCAAGCCGCAGGTGTACGATCTCAAACATCTGGACGTGCGCAACGTCATCCGGGAAACGATGACCCTCCTGGAATCGCAAGCGATCCTGCACAACATCACCATCGAGACCGAAACCGGTCCGGACCCGCTATGGGTCTACGGGGTCAGCGCCCAGATCAAGCAGGTGTTCATTAACATCATCAAAAACGCCATCGAAGCGATGAAAGACGGGGGCATCATCCGGATTTCCCTGTCCCGGGACGGCGACCACGTCCTCGTCCGGATTAGCGACCAGGGACCCGGCATCAGCGAGGACCAGATTGCCAAGATCGGGCAGCCTTTTTATACGACGAAAGAAAAGGGAACCGGCCTCGGCCTCATGGTCACCTACAAAATCGTCGACAATCATCAGGGCAACATTCAGGTGTACAGCAAGCCGGGTGAAGGAGCGACGTTCGAAATCCGGTTTCCGTACCGCTGCCCGGAAGACAACGGGGCGCCTTCGGAACGGATGGCGAACGCCGAAAGCGGGCTCAGGCCGGCTTGACGGAAGCGGAAGGGAGAACATCGCATGACACTCACCATCGGCGCCCGGGTGCTCAAAACCGGGGTGGCCGTCGCCGTCGCCCTTTATGCCGGCAAGCTGATCGGTCTGGAAGCTCCGCTGCTCGCGGGCGTCGCGGCCATTTTCACCATCCAGCCTTCCATTTACCGGTCCTGGCTGCAGGTGCTTGAACAGCTGCAAAGCAACGTGATGGGAGCCGCCGCGGCCCTCGCCGCCGCCTGGCTGCTGGGTACCTCGCCGGTGATCGTCGGACTCGTTTGCATCCTGGTCATCGCCTTGTGTATCCGGCTGAAAATGGAAGAATCCATCGGCCTGGCGCTGGTGACCGTCGTCGTCCTGATGGAATCCCGCGATCTGGGCTGGATGGTCGTCCTGGAACGGCTGGCCGCCCTGGGCACCGGCATCGTCACCGCGCTGGCGGTCAACGTGGCCGTCGCGCCTCCGCGGCACCGTCCCCGGTTCGTCCGCCAGGTCCGGGAAGCGCAGGAACTGCTGGCGCGCCTGATGCGCGCCGCCGTCATGCACGAGCTGCGGGAAACCGTCTATCGCGCCGAGCGGAAACGGCTGCAGGACGCGATCCTGAAACTGGAGAAAAACTTCCAGTTGCTGGCGGAGGAGCGGATTTGGCGCAAACGCGTCCGCGCGCGCCGCGCCCGGCTGCTGGCGGTGTACCGAGGCATGCTGGCCGCCCTGGAGAAAGGCACCGCCTTGCTTGAAGCGACGGACCGGCATTCCGTCGCCGCGCCCTCCGAGGGCAAGCCGGAAAGCCTTGCCGCGCGGCAGATCGAAGTGCTTTGCGGATATCATGAGTATTTGATGTGGAAATGGGAAGGAAAGACGCGGCCGGGCACCAGCGCCGCGGCGCCGCCGGCGGAAGCCGCTGCGGCGCTCGTCGATTTTTTCAGCCGGACGACGGAAGGGCAGCCGCCCACGGAACGGGCCCGGCTGATTGCGCTGGCGTCCGCCCTCTTTGCCTATGAAGAGCAGCTCCGCCGGTTGGATCGGCTGATGGACCAGGTTCAGCGGCGCAACGGCGGCGACGCCGCGGCTGCCCACGCGGATGCGTCCGGCTGACAAGCCGGACGCTCGGACTGAAGACAAACTTCCACGCGCGATTCGTCCTGCGCACTCCACCACCCTCCATGCAATTCACAGTGGCCGGCGCGTCCAATGTGTGTCTTGTGAGGAGCTGCACACAGGCCCCTGATCTTTGTGCGGATGCTCCCGGCATGCCTGTGACAGGCGGTTTTTCCGTCTCTCGGACACGCCTCACATCCGAAAGGCGATTTTTCCGCCTCTCGGAGACGCGGAAGCACCCGCATCACATCTGAAAGACGATTTTTCCGCCTCTCGGCGTCGTACCGACACCGTCGCAACAGCTGAGAGGCGGATTTTCCGTCTCTCAACGCGACGCGGACATTTGCGGCACATATGACAGGCTTTCAATATGAAATTTCCCCTTGCCATATGAAATTTCCCCTTGCCTTGCTGACAAGGGGTTGATTAAAAATTTGAGCGTCCGGCTGACGAGCCGGACGCTTTCGCCTGTCTGGGGTGCCGACTTATTGCCCGGGCCGGACCATGCGCCGCTTCGTCAGCCGTGGCCGGCCGCGGGCAACCCGCCGCCCGCTTCTTCACCGCCCGGGCGGGACGATCTCCGCCCTGGGCTGCAGAGGAAGAATCAGGTACAAAATCCCGACGGTGCCGAAAATCACGCCCGCCAGGCCCACCAGAAACGCCTCGCCCCACAGGGTGGCGATCAATCCTCCGACATACGGCCCAAAAATGCCGCCCACGCCTTCCACCGTGGAAAAAATCCCCCACCCGAGCCCTCGTTGCGCGGGCGGAACGTGCGCGGCTAGCACCGCGTTCCACGCGGGAAGAACGGCCGAATAGGCAAGACCGAGCGCCAGCGCGCACACAAGCGCCAGCGGCAGAACGGGATGGAGCGTGAGCGCGTACAGGGCCATCCCGAAAATGAAAAAACCGGCAGTCAAAAACCGCCTCGGCCCGAACCGGTCGGCCAGCCTTCCCATGGGCACAAGGCCCAGCGCCGTGCAGCCGCCGCCGATGAGGAGCAGGAGCGAATACTGGCTCGGCGTGAATCCCAGATGGACCTCGGCGAAGCTCGGCAGAATGGGCAACAACATGGCGGCCGTCGCCGTCTGCAGCACCATGCCGGGAAGCAGCGGCCTCGTTTCCTGAAGGCGTCTTCGCATCTCCCGCCACTGATCCCGGAACGGGACATGCAGCCCACCCCCGATGTTGTCCGTGCCCAGTCCGTGCGCCAACACCCAGTTCAGCGCACAACACGCGACCAGGAAAGCATACGTCCATGTGTAGCTTGCTTCCAGCAGCGCGTTGATGGCCACGGGACCCGCACCAAGACCGGCCAGCCAGACGGTGTACAGGAGCCCCATTTGCGTGGCGCGTTTCTCCCGGCGGACGCGGGTGAGACATACGATCCAGATGGGCGAGACGCCTGCGCCGTATACCGCCGCGGCGACGATGAACAGCCAGGGCCGATCGGCAAAGCCCATCGCCGCCAGGCCGGCCAGAGAAGCGACGAGCCCGATCCGAACGACGGCCCCCGCGGAGAAGCGGTCAAGCAGGTAGCCGATGGCCAGCTTCAGGCACGTGTCGGACAAAAAAAGCGCGGCCATCGCCGCGCCGATCGTCTCCAGGCTGTGCGCCAGAGCGTTCTTGCCGAAGATCGGCAGAAAGCTGATGAGCACCGCGCCGCGGACGAACTGAACGGAGAACAGGACGGCGGTAATCCGCCGCATCCCCGGAGCAAAGAGCGAAACCGGCGTTTGTTTCACGCTTCCAACCCTTTGGATTTGATCCCGGGAGGGAGTTTGTTTACCATATTTTAACTCATCTTGGTGCGCGTTTCAAAAAATCAGATGAGCAGTTCGTAGAGCAAGGGATCCTTGTTCAGCTCCACGAAGCGCACGCCCTTCTGCCGCATGCGCCGGATGAGCGGTTCGTAGTCTTCCCGGTTTTTCAGCTCGATACCCACCAGTGCGGGACCGTTTTCCTTGTCATGCTTCTTCGTGTATTCGAAATGCACGATATCGTCCGTCGGCCCGAGCACCTCGTCGAGAAATTCCCGCAGCGCCCCGGCCCTCTGCGGAAAACTGATCATGAAATAGTGTTTGAGGCCTTCGTAGATGAGGGAGCGCAGCTTGATTTCGGGCATGCGGTCCACGTCGTTGTTGCCGCCGCTGATCAGGCAGACGACGTTCTTGCCGCGCACCCGGTCGCCAAGCAGGGACAGGGCGGCCACCGGCATGGCGCCGGCGGGCTCGGCGATGATGGCGTGATCGTTGTACAATTCCAAAATGGCGGAGCACACCGCCCCTTCCGGCACCAGCAGCACTTCGTCGAGCAGCTTGCTGCAGATGTCGTAGGTCAGCTGGCCGACCCGTCGGACCGCGGCTCCGTCGACGAACTTGTCGATCTCGTCCAGCGTGACCACTTCCCCCGTCTTCAGCGATTCCCGCATGGCCGGAGCGCCTTCCGGCTCCAGGCCGATGACGACGGTGGATGGGCTGACCGCCTTCACATAGGAGGCGATGCCCGCCGCCAGCCCCCCGCCTCCCACCGTCACCAACAGGTAGTCGACGGGTCCGGGCGCGGCGTCGAGGATCTCCTTGCCGATGCTGCCGTTGCCGGCGATGATCAGCGGATCGTCAAACGGATGGACGAAGGGAAGGTCTTCCGATTCGGCAAAGCGCACCGCCATCTCGTAGGCGTCGTCGAAAGTGTCCCCCGCCAGGCGCACCTCGACCTGGTCCCCTCCGAGCCGGACCACCTGGCGGACTTTCTGCCGCGGCGTGGTCAGGGGCATGAAGATGATGCCCGGAATGCCCAGCTCGCGGCAGGAATAGGCCACGCCCTGGGCGTGGTTGCCCGCGCTGGCGCACACCACTCCCCGCTTTCGCGCGTCCGCCGGCATCGAGGAAATAAGATGGTAGGCGCCGCGGATTTTGAACGAGCGGACCACCTGCAGGTCTTCCCGCTTCAGGAACACCTCGCATCCGTATTTTTCTGACAACCCCTTGTTGTGCTGCAGCGGCGTGGGCTCGATGACATCCCGCAGCACCTGGTGAGCCTGCAAAATGTCCTCCAGACGGACCGTCCGGGTTGTCTGTTTCACGAGCCGTTCCTCCTCGTCGAAACAATGTCGCACACTGGCGGAAGGTTAAACAAAAACATCCGTCCGTCGGGGACGGATGGACCATCCGTGGTACCGTTCGCCCAAACTTCGGCGCATCTTCCCTCCGAAGGCGCCGAAGCCTGAAGATTGCAATTTCTTTATACTCCTTCGGCAAATGGAAGTCAAACGGAAAGCGTCAGGAAGATAACCCCAAAGCCGACAATCATCGCGGCCAAGCCGATCGGCAGGCCAAGGCGGGCCCATTCCCGGCTGGTAATCTTCAGCTTCGAGGCGGAGATAATGTTCGGAATGTTGCCGGGAATCAGCATGCCCCCGCTGATAAGCAATCCGAGAAGCACCGCCTTCACGGTGGCTGCGCCCATGGCCGGGCTGAGCTCCGCGGCGGCCAGCGTGGCGTTGTCCAGAACGGCGGAGACCATGTTGATCCAGTACAGCAAGTAGGGATGAAGATCGATAATATACAGGTTGATCAGCGGCTCAAAGCCGGAGCCCAGGAACACCAGGGCCATGACGAAAAGATATACTTTCGCGGCTCGAAGGATGATTTCCTTGTAGGATTCCGTCACCCGGTCCGCCTTGAGCCCGTTGCCGTTCGGCCGGGGCTTGACCAATACGAACGTCAGCAGGCCGATCAGCAGCACGCCCGGCACGACGTAATCTCCCATGAGCCTTAGCAGGTAGAAAAAGTCCCCGTTCATCTTGCTGACGGCGATGGTCGACAGCGGCTCGCCGATCGGCGTCAGCACGGCGCCCAGCCCGATGGAAAAACAGGCCAAGACGACGGCGGTCAGCTCCGACCGGCGGTCAAGCCTGAGAACGCTGACAATTTCGACAAGAACCAGGGCGGCGATCATGGCCGTGATCACGCTGGAGAGAAAGCCAAGAAGAACGACGGTCAGCGCGAGAAACAGCCGGACGGGCAACACCCGGACCGTGGCCATTACACCCTTCTCCAGGGGACCGGCCAGCCACTTGAAGAGCAGCCCGGCCACCAGCACGGCGATGGTGATCATGACCGGTTCCTCAAGCGCGTGGGCCACCAGGTGCCAGTCGAACACCCCGCTGGTAAAGACGGCGGCGATGCCCATGACGAAAAGAAATATTTCCAGATTGTGCTCCACTTTTTTGACCGTAAAGGGCAGGAACAACACCAACAGCAGGATGACGACGAGTCCGGCAACCATGGGGCCGACTTCCTTTCTGTGTGGATCTTGCTGCAAAAAAACCATTACTCATTGTACCGAACCGATACGCCGTTTGACAATCCAATCAGGTCATTTGAAGACCCGGGCGGCTTCCACCGCTTTTTTCCAGCCCGCGTACTTCTCAGCCCGGAGGCTCTCGTCCATTTCCGGCACGAACGTCCGCTCCGCTTTCCACTGCGCCGCGATTTCGTCCCGGTCCGCCCAGAACCCCACGGCCAGGCCGGCCAGATAAGCGGCGCCCAGCGCCGTCGTCTCGTGGGTGGTCGGCCGTTCCACCGGCACGCCCAGCATGTCGCTCTGGAACTGCATGAGGAAATTGTTCTGCGCCGCGCCGCCGTCCACCCGCAATTTTTCGAGGCGGATGCCGGAATCCTCCTCCATGGCGGCAAGAACGTCCTTTGTCTGGTAGGCGAGCGACTCCAGCGTAGCCCGGATCAGTTGCGCCCTTCCGGTCCCCCGCGTCAGGCCGAAAATCGCCCCGCGGACCCGGCTGTCCCAATACGGCGTCCCCAGCCCGACGAAGGCCGGCACCACGTATACGCCGTCCGTCGACTCCACCTGCCGGGCGTAATCCTCGCTCTCCCCGGCCGACGAGATGATCTGCAGGCCGTCGCGCAGCCACTGGATCGCCGATCCGGCAACAAAGACGCTGCCTTCCAGGGCGTATTCCACCCGGTCCCCGATGCCCCATGCGATGGTGGTGAGCAGGCCGCGGGCGGATTCCACGGCTTTCGCGCCGGTGTTCATCAGCATGAAACAGCCCGTGCCGTAGGTATTTTTCGCCATGCCGGGAACGAAGCAGGCCTGGCCGAACAGGGCCGCCTGTTGGTCACCCGCCGCCGACGCGATGGGGATCGCCCGTTCCGTGAAATCCCCGGAAGTGTGGCCGTACACCTCGGAAGAAGAACGCACTTCGGGAAGCATGGACGCGGGAATCTCCAGCATGGCGAGCAGTTCTTCGTCCCATTTCAGCTCGTGGATGTTGTACAGGAGCGTGCGGGAAGCGTTGGTGACGTCCGTGACGTGCCGCCGGCCTCCGGTGAGCTTCCAGATCAGCCAACTGTCAATGGTGCCGAACCTGAGCCGGCCTGCCGCCGCCTTTTCCCGCGCCCCTTCCGCATGGTCCAGGATCCATTTGACCTTCGTCCCCGAGAAGTAGGGATCGATGGGAAGCCCTGTCCGACGCCGGACAAGGTCTTCATATCCCTTGCTTATCAGGTCTTCACAGATGTCCTCGGTCTGCCGGGATTGCCATACGACGGCGTTGTAGATGGGCCTGCCCGTTTCCGCGTCCCAGACGACGGCGGTTTCCCGTTGGTTGGTGACGCCGATGGCGGCGATCTCCTCCGGCGATACGCCGCGGACGCGCATGACGTCCTGCATGACGTCGAGGACGGTGGCCCAGATCTCTTCCGGATCGTGCTCCACCCATCCCGGCCGGGGATAGATCTGCCGGAATTCCTTCTGGGCGACGGCCACGGGTTCTCCGCGCCGGTTGAACAGAATCGCCCGGGAACTGGTCGTGCCCTGGTCCAGGGCAAGAATGAAGGATTCCTTCACCGCATACCGCCTCCGTTTCATGTCAGGGTTTCTTTTTCAAGCGGCACCTTGGCTTAACCGGACTTAAGCGTTTTCACAAATCGGCGCCGCTTTACACGCGAACATATGTTTGGTATACTGAACGAAAACCGAAACCGGAATTCCGCCGGGAGGCGGATCGTATGAAGCGAATGACGGAACCCATCGCCGCCAGGACGGTGCTGAACCCGGTCCGCGCGCCTTCCATGCCGTTCCGCTGGTCCATCAATCCGTACCGCGGCTGCGGGCACGGCTGCAGCTTTTGCTACGCGCGCAGCACGCATCTTTATCTCGACCGGCCGGCGGACGATACGTTCCAGCGCCATATTTTCTGGAAAGCGGGAGCACCGGACATTTTGCGCGGGCAGCTGGAGCGCCTGGCCAGGCTGGGGAAGCTCCCCGACCATGTGGCCGTCGGTACGGCCACGGACCCGTACCAGCCCCTCGAAGCCGAGAAAAGGCTCACCAGAGGGTGCCTTGAGGTGCTGGCGGAGTTTGGCGTGCCGTTCAGCGTGACGACGCGCTCCCCGCTGGTGCTGCGCGATCTGGATATCCTGCGCAAGGCGCCGGCGAAGGCGGTCAATATCAGCCTGCACACCCTGGATGCCCAGATCTGGCGCCGGTTCGAACCCGCCAGCCCACCGCCGCGGCGGCGGCTGGAAGCCGCCGGACGGCTCGCCGAAGCCGGCGTACCGGTCAACATCTTCGTGGCGCCGGTGCTGCCGTATCTCACCGATTCCGCCGAAGCGGCGGCGGAACTGGCCGAAGCCTGCTTCGAACGGGGCGTGCGCGGGGTGATGGTGGATGTCCTGGAGCTGGCCACTCCGGAAGTCAAGGTTTGGTTTTTTTCCGCGCTGCGTCGGCATTATCCCGAACTGGCGCCCCTGTACGGGCGCCTGTACCACCGCAGCTCCCGCCCGCCAGAGTCCTACCGCGGTCCGGTCCGGCGACGGATGGAAGCGGAATTCGCGAAGCGCGGACTGCTGAAGTCGAACGGCAACCCCAGACCGCAAGAAGGCGGAGCGGGCCGCCGGACGGACCCGGCCGGCGGTCCGACCGCGGTCGGCCCCGCCTGCGAACCCTTGGCGGCCGGTACGCCCCTGCAGCTCACACTGTTCTGAGGGCAGGCCCCGGGGCCCCGATCGGCGCGAACGGACGGCTGGACGGCTCAGCCGGCCGGTTGTCCGGCCGCCTCGAAAAACCGCCCCAGCTCCACCAGGGTCGTGCCCAGCCGTTCCTCTTCCGGCACCACGACGCGCCGGACGCCGGCGTCGCGCAAGGCTTCCTCCGTCACTTTGCCCACCGCCGCGGCCACCGTCGGTCCGTCGAAGGCCCGCAGCGCCTCCCGGCGCCCGGTCGCGGCGGCGCGGGCCTGCAGGTTGCGCACCTGCACGGCGCTGGTGAACACCACCGCGTCCGGCTTTCCTTCCATCAGAAGCGCCAGCAGTTCGTCCACCGGACCCGGATCCGGTTCCACGTACAGATACGGAAGCAGCTCGATGCAGACGGCGCCCGCTTCCCGCAGTTTCCTGAGCAAGGGCGCCGCGGGGTCGCCGTACAGCTGGACGGCGACGCGTTTGCCCGCAAGGGGCCCCCGCGCCGCAAGCTCCCGGAACAGGCCGGCCGTCGTGCCGTCATCGTCCCGCACCTCGGGCGCAATGCCCAGCTTGCGCAGCGCGTTGGCCGTCTTGTACCCCCTCGCGGCGATGGGTGTGGATTTCAACCGCTCCAGCAGGCGCTCCCTTAAGCCCGCCGCCTCCGCCTTTTCCAACAGCGTCTCCGTGCCGAAGCCGGTGGTGAGCACGAACCAGTCCACAGGAGCGGCGAACAGTTCCCGCAGGCGTTCCGCAACGGCTTCGTCATCCGCCTTCACGATCCCTTGCGCCGGGAACACCAGCGGGCTGCCGCCCATTTTCCGCACGATATTGGCGAATTCGTCGGCCATGCGCGCCCCCGTGACCGCCACCGTGCGACCGGCCAGCTTCATCCGCGGACACTCTCCTTTTAAGCCGCCGGCCCGCGCGGGCGAACCTTTGGTCCGCCGGCGCGTCCGGCTTTTTTTACAAGCAAATTTCCGCCCGCCGGCCCGGGTTCATTCGGCGGTCCCAAGCACCCGCCGGCGCAGCTTCATGAGCGTTTCGTACACGATGGGCACGATCACCAGCGTGAGCAGCGTGGAACTGATCAGCCCGCCGATGACGGTGATGCCGAGTCCGAAGGAGATGATGCCCGCCCCTTCCAGACCGAACACCAGAGGCAAAAGCGCGCCGACGGTGGCGAGGGCGGTCATCAGGATCGGCCGCAAACGGGTTCCGGCCGCTTCCAGAAGCGCCTCCCGGGTGGACCATCCTTCCTTTTCCTTGTGGATGACCCGGTCGATCAGCACAATGGCGTTGGTGACCACGATGCCGATCAGCATGAGCGCGCCCATCATCGCCGACACGTTCAGCGGTTCGCCGGCGATCCACAGCGCCACCACGCCGCCGATGACCGCAAAGGGGAGCGAGAACATGATGACAAACGGCGCCAGCGCGCCCCCGAAGGTCAGCACCAGCACGAGATAGACAATGGCGATCGCCGCCAGCATGGCCAGACCGATCTGGGAGAACGTTTCGTTGATTTGCTCGGTGACGCCGCCGGCCTTGACTTCGATGGATGCCGGTTTGTCCATTTCCTTCACTTTTTTCAGGAATGCGTCGGACACGCCTCCGATGTCTTTTGCCGTGATCCGGCCGCTGACCGTGACAACGGTGCGCCCGTTCTCGCGGGTGATGGTGTCCGGGGAAGTTCCTTCCGCCACTTCGGCCACTTCACCGATGGTCACTTTCACTCCAAGCGGCGAAACAAGAGGCGTATTCCGGATGTCGTCCACCGACCGGAATTCGGCTGCCGGAACTTCGACATAAACATTGTAGACTTCCCCGTCGACGGACACCTTCGTCAGCACCGGTCGTTCCCGTACCGGCGTCAGCGCCATGACGACCTGGCCGGGCGTCAGACCGTACCGGGCCAGCTTGGCCTGGTCCGCCGCAATAGTATACTGCTCGTAGGTTTTCGAGATGCTCGTCTCCACCCGCTCGAAATCGCCTTCCTCGCGCATCATGTCAGCGATCCGTTCGGCCACCGGACGGATTTCGTCCAGGCTGTCGCCGTACACGCCCAGGCTGAACGTGCTGTTGCCGATACCGGCGGACGACATGATCACATCCGCCCATTCCCCTTCCGGCACGGCTCCCCGCAGCCGCTCCAGGAGCGCTTCCTTTTTCTCCTCGAAATCTTTCGTGCTTTTGTCGTATTTCACGAAGAACAACCCCGAACGGGACGGTCCGGGCTGCAGCGGATTTTCTCCGCCGACCGAATACTGCAGGTCCTGAACGCCCTCATCCCGCGCCTCCAGGATCACCTTTTCCGCCGCCAGCGCCCGTTCGGCGACGATGTCCAGCGTGGCGCCCGGCTCGGGCGTATAGGAAATGATGGCGTATTTCTGCTGCTCCTCGGGCAGGAAGCTGACGCCAATGATGCGCAGCAGTCCGAGGCTGCCGGCAAACAGCACAACCGCCGCCAGGAAGGTGACCAGCTTGTGGCGCAGCGACCAGTCCAGCGCCCGCCGGTAAGCGGCGGCCATTCCGCCCGGCCGCGAGGCGTCGTGCAGTTTGCTTTCCTTCACGCCGCGGCGAAAGAGGAAATGGCCGAGCGCCGGCACGACGGTGACGGCCACAAGCAGGGAGGCGAGCAGCGAAAACACGATGGTCAGCGCGAACGGAAGAAACAGTTCGCCCACCATGCCGGTAACCAGTCCAAGAGGCAGGAACACGGCAATCGTGACGATGGTGGAGGAAGCGATGGGACGGAACATCTCCCGCGTCGATTCCAGCACCAGTTCCTTGCCCTTCAGCTTTTCGCCTTTTAACGTCATTCTGCGGTAGGTGTTTTCAATGACCACGATGGAGTCGTCAACCACCCGCCCGATCGCCACGGTCATCGCGCCGAGGGTCATGATGTTGAGCGTGATGCCGAACCGGTCCAGGACAAGCAGCGCAATGACCAGCGACAGCGGAATGGACACGACGGCGATGAGGGTGCTGCGGATATTGCGCAGGAACAGCAGGATGACCAGGGCCGCGAAGACGGCGCCGTAAATCGCCTTGTCCATCATCGTCCGCACGGAGCTTTCAATCAGCTCGCCCTGATCCTGCATGACCTTCAGTTCCAGGCCTTCCAGCTCCCGCTGCAGCCGTTCGACTTCCTTCTTGACGGCGCTCACCACATCCACGGTGTTGGCGTCGTTATCCTTGACGATCTGAATGCCGATGGATTCCTTCCCGTTGGTGCGGGAGATGGACTCGACATATCCTACGGTTTCCAAGGCGGCGATGTCGCCCAGTTTCACCGTCGGAATGCCGATCTGTCCCGGATCAAAACCGGCGCCCCCGCCCGGCATGCCGGCTCCGGCTGTCGCTTCAGGAGCGGTCGCCATACCGGGCAGACCCGCTTCGGGCAAGTCCATCCCGGGCATTTCCGCTTCTTCGAGCATCTCCAACCCGGGCATCTCCAACCCATGCATCCCCGTCCCGGGCATCTCCGAGCCGAACGCCCCCATCCCGGGCTCGCCCGCATGGAACCCTCCGGCTTGTCCCGCCTGCGGGCCACCGGGGGTATACGGGATTTCCAGCTTGGCCAGGTCTTCCAGGGTCGTCACGCCGCCGTCCACCACCACCGCCTTCTCGGAGCCGTCGATGGTGAACAGGCCGAGCGGCGCCCGGAGCGCCGAAGCCTTGACGATTGCCTCCACGGTATCCCGGCTCAGGCCGAGCTCCGCCATTTTGGCTTCGTCGTAACGGAGGCGCACTTCCTTGACATGCTGCCCGTACACCTGCACCGAAGCGACGCCCTCGATGCCCTCCAGAGCGGGCCGGATCGCTTCCTCGACAAGCCGGGTCAGTTCCTCCATGCTCATCCCGTCGGCGGAAGCGCTAAGCGAAATGACCGGGATCGAGTTGAAGGAAAACCGCTCGATCCGGGGTTCCGCCGCTTCTTCCGGGAGTCGCACGTCGGAAACGGCTGCGCGGACTTCGCCCACCGCCCGGTCCATATCCGTCCCGTAATCGAACTCGATAATCAGGCTGGAGGCGTTCTCCATCGAGGTGGACAGGATGTTCTCGACGGACCGCACGCTCAGCAGCCGCTGTTCCAGCGGCGCCGTCACCCGCTCCACCACCGTCTCCGGAGACGCGCCGGGATAGACGGTCGTGACCGTAAGGTATGGCAGCGAAATGTCCGGGATGCTCTCCCGCTTCATGTTCAGACCGGAATAGACGCCCGCCGCCGCCACGATCAGCGTCATCAGCAGCAAGGCGAATTTGTTGTCCAGCGAAAATCGGATGACCGAACGCATGTGGTTTCTCTCCACCTTTTTCTGCGCATTGCAAACTGTACACAAACAATATGATACAAAACCTGCCGCCAAAAGGCACGCGGATGGAGTTCAAAACGGCCATAAAAAAAGCGTCGTTTCCGGTCCCGCGCCCGTATCGCGGCAAAGACCGGCACAACGCCAACAGCGCGGATGGCTTTTTTGATCGGCAAGACACGAGCCCACCGGCCATTGCGCGGTGAGCTCGTTCCGAGGCGTGCCTTACTCCGCCTTGACCACCCGGACCGGCGTGCCTTTCCCGAAAAGCCGGCCAAACAGGTTTCGCAGCCAGGGGAGCAGGAAGGAGTCGCCGCCCCATTTGCCCGCGTTCGCCCCCGCCGCCAGGACGATCACCCCGATGAGGGTCATCCACGGGTTGCTGGACACCGTTCCGGCGAACATGAACATGAAATTCAACATCAGGCCGAAGAACGCCGCCGCGCTGGTCAGCACGCCCAGAATGAGCCCCAGACCGATCAGCAGTTCGCCCCAAGCCACCAGAAAATTGATCAGCCCGACGTTCGGCAGCGCCACGTGTTCCAGGAATGCGACGAAGTTCGGATAGATCGCCTCTCCCGTGGCTTTGTCCACTACCGGATTGGCGACGGCGTTTTGCAGAAATTTCGTCGCGTCAAAACCATCGGCCACCTTGTGCCATCCGGCTTCAAGCCACAGCCAGCCCAGATAAATGCGGAGAACCGCCAGAATCACGGAGGCGATGCGGCTTTCCCTCAGCCACTGCACCATGGCCCCTCACACTCCTTGGCCTTTCAGCCCCTGGATTTCTTTGTCTTGCAACTCCATCATAAAAGCTCTCCTCTCCGGCGAGTATCGGGAGAATCACGGAGTTTCTCCGGCGTGCTCCCCGATTTTGGCGTCAGGCGGCCCCCTATTCTTCCCTAAGGCAACCCCCGTCCGCAAATCGCCGAAAATCCCGAAGCAAAATTCAGGAGATTCCCCGACTTACAGCGCGGTCCGAAGCGGATAAAATGAATAAAAGCGAACGATAAACACTTCACGGAAAGCGGGGTGGCGGCGGTGGAAACATGGAACGGACAGATCCGGCGGGAACTCGACGGATTCCGCACCAGCACGTCCGCTGATTTCGTCGCGTTGGCGTGGATTTCGGATGACGACCACCGCATGCGGTGGAGGGTCGCGTCCGGTTCCCGCAGCGAACGTTACCGAACGCTGCCGGTCCGCCCCGGACGCGAACTGGCCGGCGCCGTGTACCGGATCGGCAGGACGCTCGCCTGGGACGGCACGACGCCCGATCTCGGACGGAAGCGGCTGGAATCACCGATCATGATGGCGGAGGAACTGAAGGCGGCGGCGGCTTCCCCGGTCTTCCGCGGCAGCGAAATCCAGGGCATTGTGTTGGCCGGCCAGCGTTCCAACCGGGTGTATACCCCGGACGACCTCAAAGCCCTCGAGAACCTGTGCGAACGGCTGGGGAAGCTCGCCGGAACGGCGGGGTGCCGGGAAGGCGACAGCCATGGTATGATGGTGTAAACCGGATTTGTCACCCGATTTCGGAGTGAGGGACGCCAATGATTCGCATGCTGATCGTGGATGACCATGCCGTGGTCCGTTCCGGGCTGAAAGCGCTTCTGGACGGCAAGCATGACATCGCGGTGGTGGGCGACGCGGCCGACGGGAACGAGGGCATCCGCCTCGCCCTGGAGCTGAAGCCGGACGTGGTGCTGATGGACCTCAGCATGCCCCACGGCAAGGACGGCCTTACCGCCACCGCCGAGCTGAAAAAACTGCTCCCGGACACCACGGTGCTCATCCTGACGATGCACGACGACGACGAATATCTGTTCCGCGCCATCCAGGCCGGAGCGTCGGGCTATATCCTGAAAAGCGCGCCGCACGAGGAATTGGTGCAGGCCATCCACTCCGTCGCCAGGGGCGACGCCTATCTCTATCCCACCGCCACGCGGCGGCTGATGAACGAGTACCTGGAGCGCGTAAAGAGCGGTGAAGGCGGCGGCGCCTACGAATCGCTGTCCGAACGGGAGAAGGAAATCCTTGCGCTGATCGCCATGGGCTATTCCAACAAGGACATCGCCGAGAAACTGGTGATCAGCGTCAAGACGGTGGAGACCCACAAGAGCAACCTGATGGAGAAGCTCGGCCTCAAGACCCGCCCTGACTTGGTCAAATTCGCGCTGAAAAAAGGCCTGCTGAATTTCGACTCCTAACAGGCCTGGCCGAATTTCGACCGGCAAAAGGACGCGGAAGGTGAAAAGACGGATGACGGACGGCAGACATTCGGACAGTAACGCGGAAAGCGCGGGCACGATGCCCCGGAAAAGCGGGTGCCAAAGCGGACGTTCCCGCGCGGAACTTTTCGGCCAGCGGGCGGACGAGCTGATGGCCCAGCTGGACCGGCACATCAAGGACGAAGCGTTCCGGGAAGACCTGAGGCAGATGCTGGAGGACCTTACCAACCTCAAAATCGCCCTGGACGAATCGTCCATCGTGGCGGTGACGGACCATCGCGGCATCATCCAGTACGTGAACGACAAATTTTGCGAAATCTCCAAATACAGCCGGGAAGAACTGCTGGGCAACGACCACCGCATCCTGAACTCGGGATACCACAGTAAGGCGTACATACGGGAAATGTGGCAGACCATCCGGTCCGGCCGCGTGTGGCACGGCGAATTCCGCAACCGGGCCAAGGACGGCACGCTCTACTGGGTGAAGACGACCATCGTGCCGTTCCTGGACGAGAACGGCCTGCCCTACCAGTACCTGGCCATCCGCAACGAAATCACCGCGCTGAAAAAAGCCGAGGAAGAAATCAAGCGGATGATGGCGCGGATGATGACCATCCAGGAAGAAGAGCGCAAGCGGATCTCCCGCGAGTTGCACGACGGCATCGGGCAGAGCCTGTTCGCCCTTGCCATCCAGATGGACAACCTGCTCGCCGAAGGGAACCAGCCCCCCGCGCTGCATCAGATGCGGCGGATGGTCACCTCGATCATCGAGGAAGTCCGCACGCTGGCTTGGGAGCTGCGCCCCTCCCTTTTGGACGACTTGGGCGTCGGCCCGGCCATCCGCAAGTACGCGGACCTGTTCTCCCAGCATTACGGCATCAAGGTCCATCTGAACTGCGAAGTGAAAAAAAGGCTGGACCGGTCCGTGGAGACGGCGATCTACCGCATCGTGCAGGAAGCGCTGACCAACGTGGGGAAATATGCCGGGGTGGACGAAGCGTTCGTGGACGTGTGGGAAACGGAAGACCGCGTATACGCCCGCGTGCACGATGAAGGGAAAGGTTTCCTGAGGCTTCCCGAAATGCCCGGCGTCGGGCTGTTCGGCATGGAGGAGCGGGCCCGCGCGGTGGGCGGACGGACGGATATCGTTTCTGAACCGGGCAAGGGCACGACGGTCACCGTCGAATTGCCCAAGACGCCCGCCTCCGGTCAAGCCTGAGCGGAGTCTGCCCGGGCTTCCGGCGGAACGGGCCGCGGAGCGACAGGCCGCAGAGCGATGCCGGCGGCCCTGCAGCCCATCCCGGACACGATCCGGCCCAAAACAAAGCGGCGTCAACACGAGGTTGACGCCGCTTTGTTTCGCTTATTTCCGCCTTTCCGGCAAAGCGCGGGTGTAACTGTCCGACATCGCCAGCAGGTGCAAGGCGCGTTCGAATTGGTCCTCGGTCGCCGTCGGATGGCCGTCTTCGACGCCGTCAAAGGGATACGACACGCCGTCTTCGTAATCCCGCCCCGGCACGAACACCCCTTTTTCGGTGATCAGCGAGCCCGACGGCAGATAATAGCGCTCCGGCAGCAGGTTCTCCGGATGGTTCAGCAGGTCCTGCCCAAAGTAAATTCGATCGCCCAGGGAGATGCCGAACAGGTTGGCCAGGGTGGGCAGCACGTCCGTCTGTCCGCCCACGTTTTCGAACACCCGCGGCTTCTCTCCCGGAACATGGATGAGCAGCGGAATGTTGAGCATGTCCTGCACATCGTATTCCCGCCCGAAGATCTCGTCGTGCAGCAATCTTTTCTCGTAGCCCGTCAGCGAGTATTTCGGAATTCCCACATGGTCGCCGTAGATGACGACGACGCTGCTCTCCCACAGTCCGGACTCCTTCAGCCGCCCGATGAACTGTCCCAGCGCCTCGTCGGCGTAATTCTGCGCCCGGATGTAGTCGCCGACCAGCGTGCCTTCGTACCGCTTGGGAAGTTCCATGCGGTACTTCCGCTCGGGCAGGTTGAACGGATGGTGCGCGGACATGGACACCACCATGGCGTAGAAGGGACGGCCGGCAGCGGCCGCCTGCTCCAGCACGTCGGCGGTTTTCCGGTACAGCACTTCGTCGGAGGAACCGAACATCACTTCGTCTTCGTCGCCGAAAAATTTCCGCTCGTAATACCGGGCGAAACCGAGAGCCGGATACAGCTCCTTGCGGTTCCAGAAGACGACGTCGTTCGTGTGGAACGTCATCGTGTCATAGCCGTATTCCGCCAGCAGCCGGGGCAGCCCCGGAAGCTCCTTGCCGCCATAGACCACGGAGGCCGCTCCGACGCGGGGAATGTACAGCGACGTGTTGACGACGAATTCCGCGTCCGACGTGTTGCCCTGCCCGACCTGCTGGAAGAAGCGGGGGAAGTACCACATTTCCTTCGCCAGCCGGTTCATCACCGGCGTCACTTCCTGCCCGTCGACCGCAAGGCCGATGAGAAAGTTCTGGAACGCCTCCAGTTGGATGATGATCAGGTTTTTGCCCTTCGCCAGCCCCCAGCCTTCCGGATTCGGAACTTCGCGGATGCCTTTCAGCCCGTCGATCGCCTCGCGGGTCACCAGGGCCGGGTCGATCTCTTCTTCCAGAAGATTCGCAAACGCCACGTACGCTTCGTAATTCAGAATCCCCATGCCCTGGGCTTTCTTGATCTCGTTGATGCTGTCCTTGTGCGGCCAGCTGACGGCGACGCACCACAGCATCGACACGGCCAGCCCCGCCGCGGCCAGTTTGCGGCGGCTCACGCGCACAAATTGCGGCGCCTCGGCCCACTTCCGCGCCCAGGCCCGGAACCGGCGGCTCACGAGCAGGCCGAGGAGAAACACCGCGATGTCGACGAAAACAAGCAGGAATTGAACGTGAAGCAGCGACCAGACGCTGCTTTTGACTTCGGTCAGCTGGTTGATCTGCTGCGCGGCGTGGTACGTGACGATGATGCCGAAATATTTGTAATACATGATGACCGCAAACAGCACGCCCGTCAGCAGCAGGTTCACGGCCAGGTACGCGCCCAGCCTCCGCTTGGCGGCAAGGAGTTCGATCAGGCAGAAAAACACCCAGATCGAAGGAACTCCCGTCGCCAGCGTCAGCCAGAAATCGTGATCCTCGAAGACGACGACCCCGGCCAGAATCATTTTCATGACCATGAATGCGGAAAAAACGAAGAATGGACCGGCAAGGATGCGACCCCACCGATTCCGCGGCAACCGGATCATCCCCCGAACAACTATTGGTATACGATGTAGTTCTTTGCTTTTACCTATTATACAGGATCGTTTAATTTGTCAACATCGGAGGGATCATCAGCGGATGCCGGCGGCCATTTCCGGTTCCCCATCTTCCGCGGCCGGACGCCCCGGAACGGGCCCTCTTCCATCCTCTCCGGCTGCAGGCGCCGAAAGCCGGAGCTTGCGCTGCGGCTTGCTCCAAAATTGTTCGCTTCCCGGCAAATCGTCGAACCAGGCCGCATCGTCCGGGCAATCCAGCACCATGAATTTGCCGTAATGCCCATCGCGGGATTGATGGTACTTCAAATACGCCTTGCCGTTCTCGATGGCCAAAATCTCGATTTTGCCGGACGAATGGCTCATCGTCAGCCGCACCCGTTTGCCGAGGCCGGAAGTGCGCGCCTTCGCCTCTTCCACCAACTCGTACACGCGCTTGAGCGGCAGCACGAAGTCGCGGTTGCCCGCCACCGGACGGTTGACAAAGAAGTAGTACGGTGTAACCCCGGCCCAGGACAGACGGTCGAGCAGTTCCGCCAGCACCGCCGGATCGTCGTTGATGCCCTTGAGAACCGGCGTCTGGTTGACCAGGACGGCCCCCGCGTCGTGCAAGGCCTGGAAGCAACGCTTGGCTTCCTCCGTGATTTCCCGCGGATGGTCGACGTGCGCCATGATGTAGATCCGACGGTCGGCCGAGGAATGTTCGCGGATCAGGGCGAGCAGTTCCTCGTCCTCGTAGATGCGCATCGGGTTGAACACCGGCATTTTCGTCCCGATGCGAATGATGCGGACATGGGGGATTTCCCGGAGCCGCTCAATGATCAGGCGAAGCTTCCGGGTGGCCAGCATGAGCGGGTCGCCGCCCGTGAGCAGCACGTTGTTGATCTCCGGATGCGCGGCGATGTACTCGAGACCGGGCGTCACGTCGGCCATCGCCTCCCGCACATCTTTCTGGAACAGGCGCTTGCGGAAGCAGTAACGGCAGTACGCCCCGCACACTTCCGACACGAGCAGAAGCGCCGTCGTCCGGTATTTGTGCTGGCATCCCGGCACCACGTAATTCGCCTCTTCGTCGGACGCATCCCACCGGCCGTATTCGAGCAGCTCCCCTTCATTCGGAATGACCAGCCGGCGGATCGGGTCGTTCGGGTCCGACCAGTCGATGAGACCCAAATAGTAGTCGTTGACCCGGAACACATACTTCTCCGTAATCTTTTTCAGCTTGGCCCTCTCTTCCTCGGGAATGGCGGCAATCCGGCCGATGTCGGTGATGTACCTTGGCTGCGGCATACAAACTCCTCCTTTGATGGAAAGATTTTGTACGCTTAGCCAGTGGTGGGCAAACTTAGGGTATTTTCCATGGGGGCGGAATGAAAAAGACCCCTGGAGGGGTCACCGGAGAAATCCTGAAGTTGACCCATCCACTGCCGACGAGGTTAGCTGACGGGCTCGGGCGTGATGGTACCCTAGGAGCGCGAAGCGCGCCCCATTCGCCCCTGGCTTGGGAGACCGTCGCCCGCTGATCGGGCGGCGGCACCCGCGCCGCGGCGGACCGGTCCGAAAATCCGGTCCGCCGTTGGGTCCCCCGCTTCCGGCCGGGCGGCCGGAGATTAAGCGTACTTTTATGTTACCGGAACATCCGAAAGTATGTCAATTTACAGGACTGTAAAATTTTCTTTTTTGCCGCCTAGCCGTTATACTATTTTTGTTCGCATGTTCATCCTGTCGCCGAAAACCCGATTTCCCGAAACGATTTGCCGGAGGTGACCGGTGTGGACGATCTGAAAGAAGCGTACAAGGTGCTCGGGCTGTCGGAGGACGCGGACCGGGAAACGGTGGAGAAGCGGTATTTCATCCTGCTCCGGCAGGCGCGGGCCCGGCAGATGCGCGGCGAACCGGCGGGAACGGATCCGGCGGCCGACCCGGAAGCCATCGACCGGGCCTACCGGCTCATCAGGGCCGAGGAGGAACGGAAAGAACGGGAACGCTTGAGGGAACAGTTGTACGGAAAGGACGAAAAAGCCGCCGAGCGCAAAGCGAAAATCGAGCATTTTTTCCACTATTACAAATATCATTTGCTCGTCGCCGTCCTGCTCATCGCCGCCGTCATCTACGGGGTGGACACCTGGCTGGACCAACGGGCGGAACAAAGGCGGCTCGCCAGCCTCCCGCCTCCGGACCTGGAAATTCATTTTGTCGGCGCGTTTTGGCCGATCGGCGAAAACCGCGACATCGAGGACGTGGAGCCCGTGATGCTGGAGCAGTTGCCCGACTGGCAGCGGGTGGTCGCCCGGTCGTCCTACGTGCCGCCGGAGATGCAATCCGCCCAGGACTTCGCCTTCGCGCAGAAACTGATCCTCGACCTGATCCAGTACAAGCCCGACGTCTACGTCCTGGATGAACCGCATTTTTCTTCGCTGGTAACACAGGGACTCTTTCTGGCGCTGGACGATCCGGCCCTCGGCGGTCTGGCGGACGCCATACCGGAAGCTGCGAAACGCTTCGGGCAAACGGAGGAAGATCCCAACCCCGCGCTGTACGGCGTCGACATCAGCGGCAGCCCGCTCCTGAAGGAGTGGCCGGTGACGAAACCCGATGCGGTCATCGCCGCCGTCCGCTTCGACACGCAGCGGCCCGACCAGGCGCGGGAGTTCCTCAAACGCCTGCTGGAAGGACAAGATCCCGGTTCCTGATCAAAGCGAAGGCCCGGCTTCCCGCCGGGCTTGTTCATGCCTGCACAGCGGCCGGCGCCCCGCGGAATCCCGGCGGGCCCCGGGCGTCTGAGCACCCTCACGCCAGCGTCCCCTTGGTCTTCGGCTGCTGCAGGAGGCTTTCGTAGTAACGATAGAACCGCCCCATCTCGTCCCTGTAACCTTTTTTCCACGGTTTCCGTTTCCCGCAGTAATGGACGAACACGGTGTTTTCCTCGATCCACCGCATGTTGATCTTGTGCCGGGGAATCAGCTTGAAAATCTCGTAATACCGGGCGTCGAAGTTGTAGAGGAAACAGTCGGCCGGCTTGATCCTGTCCCAGTACAAGCCGTTCAGCACATCCTGGTCCGGCAGGATCAGTTTGTGCCGGTTCTCCTCCAGAAACCGGAACACCTGATCCAGATCCATCTCCCGCCGCATGAGCTCCACGTTCATGAGCAGCACGCCGGTGTTGAAATAGCCCTTGGCCTTGGGCGTGCCGAGCCGGATCTTGTTGAAGGCGGCGGTCATGCGGACCGCGGGGGTGTGCTCCGAGGCGACGAACATGCAGCCGTCAAACGGCGTCCGATAAAACTTGGAAACCGGGTTGATCACCACGATGTCGGGATCCAGGTAAAGGATGCGGTCCACTTCTTCCGGCAGGAACCGGTGGGCAGCCAGGCGGTAATACATCTCCTTCGTGTAATGGCGAAACACCACCGCGCCGGAGAACAGATCATCCGTCACGCGGATGTGGCAAAGGCGGTGGCCTTCGTCTTCCACGAATCGCATCAGTTCGGACACGTCTTTTTCGGAAATTTCCGAATGCATGAGATAAACGGTGACGTTTTCATGCGGATTGTTCACGAACAGCGATTTGAGCATCACCCGCAGAGGCGGAATATAGGCGGCGTTCAGCGTGACCAGGATATTGACCATCCTCTTGCACCTCTCGGGGAACGGGTATCGGAAGAGTACCAAGATTAGCATACCCGAGGTACGCGCAAAATTCCACCGGACCTAAGGTCCGATCCGGGATGCGGCCCGCCCGGACCGGAGAATAATCAACCCGCGGCGGCGGGCCTTTCCGCTTCACGATCAAATCAAAGCCCTGTCCGCGGGGTGCCCCCTTCCGCGGGTTCTCCGTTTCCCTCCCGCGCCCGACCTTCCGCGGCCGCGGAGCCGCCCATCCCTCCCGGACGCAGCAGACGCGCGGCCCGGGGCAGAAGCAAGGCCGCCAGGGCCACGGCGCCCACGGCGAGCAACAATTGCGCCGGGCTGATCGAAAGCAGGGCGCCCAGTTCCACGGAATACGCCAGCGAAGACGAGGTGGCCAGCTTGGACAAAACGGCCACCGTGAGGAACCGGCGGACCGCCACGCCGCTGATTCCCGCCCCCACGCAGATGATCTCGTCCGGAAGCACGGGGATGACAAACAGCGCCACCAGAATCGGCCATTCGTGCCGGGAGACGAAGCGGTGATACCGCTGAAGCTGCTGCGGCTTCACCAGTTTCGCCGCCGCTTTCATCCCGCCGTAGCGGGCCAGCGCAAACATGGCCGCGACGCCGAGCATTGTGCCCGCAAACCTGACGATGAACGCCGGGAAGGCTCCGAGCACGGCGCTTCCGGCCATCACGGTCAGCGCTTCGGGAAGCGGAAGGGCGATCGGCTGAAGAAAACACAAGGCCGCATAAATCCAGAGCGCGGCGGACCGGTTCTGTTCCAGCATCGCCTGCAACCGTCCGTCTTCCGCGAGCGGCGCCAGCGCCGCCGCCAGACGAATAGCCGCCGCGCCCAACAGCAAGGCGAGACAAAGAAAGGAGCCCCATACGCCTATGCGGGAAACGGCTCGCCGGGGCGACACGGCCAGGAGAGCCAGCGCGGCCGCCACTGCGGCCCCGGCGAACGCCGACGCAACACGGCCCGCCTGGGGCGCTTCTTCGGGCAAGGCGACCGGCGCGAGCAGCGCGCCCGCAGCCGCGAAAGCCATCGGGAGAGCCGCCCTTCGCACGTGCGATGCACTTTTCACGGGTTTTCCCCCTCGCGCAAACCCGGACTTGGCGCCGCGTCGCCGAAACGGCGACGCGGTACCGCGGTCCGGGTTACAAGCGCCCGTGTATTAACGGTTATGTCGCACCTTTACTTTCTATTCTAATCATTATCCTTTTCGTCCGCATCCGCCTCCGGGACCACCGCTTGTTTCTGCACCATCAGCTGCGCGACGATCCGGTTGACCGGCTGGAACATCAGCTGGTGCAGAAACGCGGCTTCTTCCTCGCGGGTCAGCTGCGCCGCGGAGCGAAAGTCGACCGCGCCGTCCTCCGTCCGGGTGACCTCCGGACCGTGCAGCCCAAGTCCCGCCATCATCCGCACCGCGGCTTCCGCCCAGGAAGCGGTGCCCTCCGTCAGGGGGATGTCCGCAAACAGTTCCTCCGGATACAGCTGGCGATAGATGTTCCACACCATGACCGCCGCTTCCTGACGGGTGACGGGACGGTCCGGCGCGAAGTTGCCGCTCCCGTCGCCGTTCACCATGCCCATCTCATGTGCGCGCTGCACATAGGGGGCCAGGGGATGATCCGCGATATCGGCGAAAGCGTAAGTTTCCGTCCGCGACCCTTCAAGAGCGCTGGCCCGCAGGAGATCGCAGACCAGTTCCGCCCGGGTGACGGGCCGATCGGGTTCGAACCGAAGCCCCGATTCGTTCGGATAAAGGCCGAGCGACTGCAGCGCCAGTATGTAAGGCGCATAGGCGCTTGCGGCGTCCACGTCGGAATATCCCGACGGTTCGTCGGCCTTGCGGGCATGGCCGAGCGGATTGAGGTACGGATCGCTCATGTACACGGTCCCGTCGGTTTCGTCCGTCCCGAAGGCGGTGAAGCGCTGCATCAGGTTGTCGACAAACAGCCCGTCGCCAATCTGCCGCAGGACCCGGGGACCGAGCACGGCATCGGACAGCGTCAGGGTGCCGTCTTCGTTCACCTCCACCCGGAAGACCAGGCTCCGGAGCCGAAGATCGGCGTACAATCCCGCCAGCTTCGCCAGCTCTTCCGGCGGGGCGGGCTCGAACGCCGGCAGTTCGGCCGGCGCCGCCAGCGCCGGGAAGAAGGTCGCCATGAACCGGGCGTAGAACAGTTCGCGCAGCGTGCCGGATTTGGTGGAGACGAAGAAGACGCCGGTCTTCTCCTCGGGAATGAGCAGAAGCATCACGCTGCTGCCGGGCAGGTCGCCCAGCTTGACCAGCACTTCGCCGCTGCTTCCCGCCAGGGGCAGCTGGAACGGCGCCTCGAAGCCGTAGGTCGTCTCGGGCAGCAGCGGATGAAGGGCGTGGCGGTAGACTCCCATTTCCGCGACGGATTCCGCGGAAAGAATCCGACCGCCTTCCGGCGCTTCTCCTCCGTTCAGGAACGCCAGCATGAATTTGCCCATATCCTCCGCGGTGGACAGCATGCCGCCGTGCGGCGAGATCGTCGGCAGGAACGCATAGGGCGGAATCGGCTGGTTGTCCGCATCATACCCCGTGGGGAGCCGTTCCAGAAGTTCGCCCTTCAGCTCGAATCCGCTGCGCGTCATGCCCAGCGGTTCGAACACGCGCTCTTGCATGTATTGCTCGTACGGCTGTCCGCTGACGTTTTGCACGATGAGACCGAGCAGGAGATAAGCGAAGTTGTCGTACATGTAGGCCGACCCCGGCCGGCGGACGACCGGCGGCATGCGTTCCCGGATGTAATCCTCCATCGAGACAACCGAATCGAGGTCGGGATTCAGGTCTTCGCTTCGCGGATCGCGCACTTCGAACCCGCTGCGGTGCGTGAGGAGATCCGCGACGGTCACCGGCGCGTCAAAGGGGTTGTCGAACTCAAGATCCGGCAGATATTCGCGGATGTCCGCTCCAAGGTCGATCTTTCCCTGTTCGGCCAGCTGCAGGATCGCCACCGCCGTAAAGGACTTGGACACGGACGCGAGCCGGAACACCGTGCCCGCCGGATCGACCGGTTCCCCGCGCTCCGCGTCGGCAAAGCCGTAGCCTTTTTGCGCCACGACCTCCCCGTCTTTCACGATGACCACCGCGGCTCCGACGTATCCGGGTTTCGCCTCATCCGACGCAAAGAATGCGTCCAGGAAAGCCTCGGCCGTCTCCGATGTCAGCGGCGTTCCTTCCCCGGCGGCCGATGCCGGAGCCTCCACTTCGGCCGCCCGCACGGCGGCGGGCGCGGGCAGCATCAGCGCGGCCGCCAGCAGGAAGGCGAGCAGCGCGCGCAAGAAGACGTTTCGATTCAACCAATGCATCAGAACCATGGTTTCTCCTCCCATTTTGATCAGGATCGTTCCGGAATGACGCCGCTTCCGTCCTCGGAACGGGGAGCGTTTCCGCGCCCGGCGAAAGGCGCCTCAAAGGTCAAAAATCGTCTCCAGCAAAAACATGACCAGGAAGATCAGGACGAGCGGCCCGAACATCAGCGCCCACGCGGCCGGCCGGGCCCAATTCATGGTCCAGCCGACCCCGAAGCGCTTTTCGATAAAGATCGCGGGATCCTCCGGATTGTAATAGAAAACCCCGAGTTTCCAGTACCGGTCGTCGTCGCGGTTCACCATTCCGGCGGCGGTCTCCCCGGCCGGCCCCCGCATGCGGATCCGGCTGCCGCCCTGCCCGGTCATAAAGGAAAGGATCATGGCTCCCAGCGTCATAAACAAGGTCACGCCCGTAAAAGCAGCCATCTGGACGGAAGGGTCCAGCCGGTACACCATTTGCAGCGGCATGAGCGCAAACGCCAGCACCAGCAGGAAACCGCCAATCAGCAGGAAGGCAGACCACCGGCGCCGGAAAACCAGATTCTTCCTGAGCGATTCATGCGGCCGGGCGGCGTCAAGCTGCTGCTTGCTCGAGGCGATGCCGTAATTGACGAGCCAGAAGGTGAACACCATGAACAGCTGCATGATGACCGGCATGAGCACGGCGCCGTAATTTTTCTCCACCACTCGGGTCGGGTTGCCTTGCGCGTCGTATTGCATCACGAGCTGATCCGGGAAACGGTCGTAGAAGATCAGGCAAAACGCCGCCGTCGCCGCCGCGACGGCCAGATGCGGAAGCAGCCACCAGTTGGAAACGGCCCGCTTCTCCCTGTGAAATGCGGTCTCGGCGATGATCTGCTGTTCGGAAGAAAGCAGCCCGCGGCTTTTTTTCAGCGTCTTCATGCGAAAATGAAACAGCAGGTATAATCCCGACTGCGTGATCATCATGGCGATCACGACGGCCAGCAACACCCAGACGAGATAGGCTGCATCGAAGAAAACGTCAACGATCAGAACGGCAAGGATTGCCAACACGGCGACCGAGCCCGTGCCCAGCGCATATTTCCGCCGCATGCCGCGGATTTCGGGATCGTGCCAATGCCGCGATTCGATGGACACCCCGAAGCTTTCCGTCCTTCTCGTCAGATATGGAACGACCGCCATCATGAAACCGGTCACGGCGAGCGCCACAAGCAACGTGACCGTAATCTGAGCGCTCACGATTCGATCCCTCCCTTCCCGAACTGCCGATACAGCCGCCCGCACACCTCGCGGAACCGCCCTTCGTCGACGCCGCGGCAGATCGCTTCCGCCACCAGCGGCCGCAGCCGCTTTTCCAGCCTGCCGAAGAACGTCTCATCCGCCTCCGGCAGCGGCCCGGGCTGCACGAGCGCCCCCTTCTGGCGGTGAATCTGGATATACCCTTCCTGCTTCAAGTGAGTATATGCTTTGCCCACCGTGTGCAGGTTGATGCCGAGGTCCGCCGCCAGGGACCGCACCGACGGCAGCGTCTCCCCCGGCCGAAGGGCTCCCGACGCGATGCCTTCCACGATCTGATTGAACAGTTGTTGATAAATCGGCTCGTCGGACTGCAGGTCAATGCTGATCAGCATCCGAGGCGCCTCCATGCGATATATCTGTTATATATGTAATATAACACATAGATGAAAAAAAAGAAAACCGGTCGGCTACCCGTTTCGGCCCGCAAATTTCGCCCGATCCTGCCGGCAGGCACCCTCAGGAATTTTTCCGCTTCCCGACCGCCTTGTAAAACAGATAAAGCCTCTCCTTGTGCGCCCACGCGAGCAGCAGCAGATTGGCGCACCAGAACCAAAGGATCGGGGCCGGGAACGACCGCTCGTACAGCCATGCCGACACCGCCAAAAGCCCGAAGACCACCTGAAAGGCGTCCGCCCCGGCGGCCGGGATCCGGCCGTGCACGAATTTCAAGTCCGCCAGCTTGAGCAACCCCAGAATCACGGCGTAGACGAGGGACACCTCAAAGTACGTAAGCGCGCTCCAGACGCCGAAGGTCGTGGCGATGCCCTTCCCGCCGCGGAACTGGAGAAACGGCGAAAACAGATGCCCGGCCACCGGCGCGGCGGCCACCGCCGCGACCGCCGGATCGTCCGCCCGGATCAGATCCGCCTGCAAAAACAGCGCGATGGGGACATATCCCTTCAAAAAATCGAGGGCCACCGCGGCTAGGCCGTAGCGGTAACCGGCGTTCCGCCACAGATTGACCGCCCCCGGATTGCCGTCCCCCACCGCCAGCAGGTCGATCCGCACCAGCCGGCCGAGCAGTTGGGCGTACATGACCGATCCCGAAAGGTAACCGATGACCACCAGAATGAGCAGCGTCATGCTTCCCGACCGCCCTTCACGGGAAACTGTCTCCCCTTCCAGGTTACGCTGCCGACCACGGATGTCTGCCAGTACGAATACGCCAGGATGGCCAGGAAAAACAGGACCGGCAGCGGATGCAGCACGGGCAGGACAACGCCGAATCTGCCGCAGTAACGGGCCAAGTGGAAAAACTGCGCCGTGAACAGGACGTACCCGACAAGAAGCGGCAGACCGGCCGGCGTGTTCAGGAGCAGGAGGGACAGCTCGGACAGCACAAGGCCGATCATCCAGCACGCGCACAGCCAGATCGTCTCCCGCCGCAGGAGCCCCATGCTCAGCGCGGCGCTCTTGGCCACCCCCTGCAACGCGCTGCGCATGCCGCGCGGATACATGCGGAATGAGATCAGCCCGGCGCCCAGGAAGTTGGTCACCGGAATGCCCGCGGCCATGTACCGCCCGCCCAGCGACAGATCGTCCGTCACCTCGGAGCTGATGCTGGCGTGTCCATTGATCTTTTCGTAATCTTCCCGCGTGGTCAGGATGCAGGAACCGTACAACCCTTTGCGGGGATTGCCGTTTTCGTACGGGGACGTGAACGCGAACATTCCCAGCAGGTTGACCACCAGAAGCAGCTTTTCGTGGAACCGGCGGGCTTCATGGAACGGCACCACGGAGACGACGCCGCCGGCGCGGTCCCTCGCCGCGACCAGCGACGCCAGCGCGTTCGGCGCCATCCGGACGTCGGCGTCCAGGAACAGCAGCAGATCGCCGCCGGCATGCCGATAGCCGTTCCAAAGAGCCCAGTTTTTGCCCGTCCAGCCCCGGGGCAGCTCTTCGTTGCGGATGACCGTGACGCCGTACCGCCCGGCGATCTCCCCGGTTCCGTCTTCCGACGCGTCGTCCACGACCACGATTTCGTCCGGCGGCAGCGTCTGGGCACGCAGCGATTCCAGCAGATGGGGCAAATTGTGCGCTTCGTTCCGGGCGGGAATGATCACCGACAACCTGCGGGCCCCCTCCCTTCGGTCGCGGACGGCCCCGGCCGCAAGATCCAGCGTGTTTTTCCGGAAAAGCCGCCATCCGCTCAGAAGACCGACCGCCATTACGACACCAGCCGCCACACCGAACACCGCCATCGTCTCCACCGTTCCCATCTCCCGATGTTGAAGTGAAAAGCGCGATACCGGATTGCCGGTCCCCGGGACGAAAAAACATAAAAAGTTTTCAAATTTGTCGTTTTTGTTACATGCTATTTTACCAGATGCTGCTTTTTCCGAGAACACCCCGCCACTTTCCCGTTTCTGTACCCTTTCGGTGTGATTTTGGTTACGGTTTTTCTCCGCCGACCCGGTATGATAAAAATGGGAATCTGGAAGAATATCCGAGGACAAAAACACGCAAACGGAGGTCATTTCCATGAAACTTGAAGGCAAAGTAGCGGTGGTCACCGGGGCGGGCTCGGGCATGGGCCGGGAAATCGCGAAACTGTTCGCCAGGGAAGGCGCCAAGGTGGTCGTGTCCGACTATGTGGAGCAAACGGCCAAAGAAACCGTCGACATGATCGCAAGCGCCGGCGGCGCCGCAACGCTGGCCGTTGCGGACGTGTCCAAAGAAGAAGACGTGCAGCGGATGATCGACACGGCGGTCAACACTTACGGCACGCTGGACATCCTCGTCAACAACGCCGGCATCATGGACGGCATGACGCCCGCCCACGAGCTGACCGACCAGCTGTGGGAACGCGTGATCGCCGTCAACACCACGGGTCCGATGCGGGCGATCCGCAAGGCGCTGCCGATCTTTATGGAAAAAAGAAAAGGCGTCATCGTCAACGTCGCGTCCATCGGCGGTCTGCAAGGATCGCGCGCGGGAGCGGCCTACACCGCGTCGAAGCACGCCCTGGTCGGGCTGACCCGCAACGTCGCCTTCCAATACGCCGATCTGGGCATCCGCTGCAACGCCATCGCGCCCGGCGGCGTGGAGACCAACATTGGCGTGGGCAGCGCGACACCCAGCCAATTCGGGCTGGAAAAAGCGATGAAGGGCACGGCCGCCAATCCGCGGACGGGGAAACCGGAAGAAATCGCCGCGGTGGCGCTGTTCCTCGCCTCCGACGACGCCAGCTTCGTCAACGGCGCGGTGATTGTCGCCGACGCCGGCTGGACGGCGTACTGAGCCGCGGAGCCGGCGACGCCGCTCTCGAAACCGGCGACGCTGCCCTCGAAACCGGTGGCGCCGCCCTCGAAACCGGCGACACGGATCGCGAAACCGGCAACGCGGTCCGCGGAACCGGCGCTTCGTCCTTGCCGCCGAGCGGCGGCATTCGGCCCTTGTCGCCCGCCCCGAAGGCGGGCGGCAAGGGCGTTTCATTTTGCGCCAAGAAGAAGGAAATCGTAGCGAGGAGCGAAGAAGTAATGGACGGACCGCACGGAAAGGAGCATGCGGATGAAATTTGTTTCATGGAACGTCAACGGATTTCGGGCTGTGGTGAAAAAGGGCTTCTGGGATTATTTCCGCCGGGTGGACGCGGACATGTTCTGCATCCAGGAAACCAAGCTGCAGGAAGACATGCTGTGGCCGGAACTCGGCGGGGAATATGAGGCCTATTGGAACCACGCGGAGCGCAAGGGATACTCCGGCACCGCCGTGTTCACAAAGCGGAAGCCGCTGGCGGCAAGCTTCGGGGAAGAAGTGGATCGCGAGCGCGAGGGTCGGATCCTCACGCTGGAATTTGAGAACTTTTATCTCGTCAACGTCTATACCCCCAACGCCCGGCGCGACCTGTCCCGGCTTCCCCACCGCATGGAGTGGGAAGACCGCTTCCGCGAGTACCTTAAGAAGCTGGATGCCCGCAAGCCCGTCGTCGTCTGCGGCGACATGAACGTGGCCCATCGGGAAATCGACCTGAAAAATCCGAAGGCGAACGTGGGCAACCACGGTTTCACGCCGGAAGAGCGGGAAAAAATGACCCGTCTGCTCGAGGCGGGGTTCGTGGACACGTTCCGCCATCTGCACCCCGACCGCACGGACGCCTACACCTGGTGGTCGCTCATGCCCGGCGTTCGCGCCCGCAACGTCGGCTGGCGCATCGACTACTTTTTGATCTCGCAGCGCCTGTGCCCCGCCCTGGCGGCGGCGGACATCCACAGCGAGGTCATGGGAAGCGACCACTGCCCCGTGGTGCTGGAGCTGGACGAGACGCGGTTTCCGGACATCGGGGGCGGCTGATCCTTGCCGGCCCGCAAACCGCGGCGGCTGCCTCCGGTTCCGCAAGCCTTTCCGGCCGGATGCCCGTCGGGACGCAAGTTTTGTGCGCAGGAAAGAAATAATAAGGGTGGTAAAAATTTTACCCCGCAAAATGCACGAAACGAGGCGGACCCCGATGGACAAGCCGAACTCCGACATCGCCATCCTGGGCATCGGCACGGCCGTGCCGCCCCATCGCCTGGTGCAGGAAGAAGCCGCGCAGCGCATCGCCGAAGGCCTTGCCAACCTGGCGGGAAACGGGGACGCGGCGCGATGGGTCCGGCGGATTTTCCGCCAGACCAGCGTGGAGACGCGCTACACCTGCCTGCCGGACCTGCTGGAATCGGCGGAACGCAGCAGATATGCGCCGGGATCGACCCGGCCGGACATCCCGACCACGCGGGAACGCATGGAAGTGTACCGGCGGGAATCGGTGCCGCTGGCCCTGGAGGCGGCGCGCCGTGCCCTGCGCGACAGCGGAACGCCGCCTTCCGCCGTCACCCACCTGATCACGGTGAGCTGCACCGGCTTCTTCCTGCCCGGACTGGATTTTGAACTGGTCCGGGGACTGGGGCTGTCCCCGGAAGTGAACCGGTTCCCCGTCACCTTCGCGGGCTGCGCGGCCGGTCTGACGGCGCTTCGGCTGGCCCGGGAACTGGCGGCGGGAAACGCCGGCGCCTGCGTGCTGGCGGTATGCGTGGAACTGTGCTCGATCCATATCCAGCCGTCCGTGGACCGCGAGGACCTGTTCGCCGCCTCGCTGTTCGGCGACGGCGCCGGAGCGTGCGTGGTGGGCCGGGCATGGCCGGAACAAAAGAACGTCTTCACACTGGACGGGGCCCGCGCGACGCTCTTGCCGGACACGGCGGACGAGATGCTGTGGCGGGTGGGCGACACCGGCTTTCAACTGTATCTGTCGCCGCGCATTCCCTCGCTCATCGAGCAGCGCGTTCCCGAGGTGATCACCCGGTTTCTCGCCGGAAGCGGCGAGGCGCCCCGGTGGTGGGCGATCCATCCCGGCGGGCGGGGCATTATCGACGCCCTGCAGCGGGCCATGGGCCTGTCCGACGGCCAGACCCGGGCGAGCCGCGACATCCTGCGGCGATACGGCAATCTTTCGTCCGTCACCATTTTGTTCGTCCTGGAGGAAATCCGGCGGGAACTGGCGGCCAAGGGACAAGCGGCGGAGCCGGGAATCGCCCTGGCGTTCGGCCCCGGCATGCAGGCGGAAATGGTGCGGATGACCTGCGTTCCCGCCGGCTCGAACCGGACGGCGACCCATCCGGAGGAAGCGCATGCTGCGGCGGTTCCATGAGCGGTCGGCGGAGCCGGAGCTGATGGATGCGGGATCCGCCGGCGGAATCGAGCTGAGGGAAGCGTACCGGCACCTGCGCCGACTCAATCGCCTGTTCGGGACGGCCCGTCCCGTGCTTTACGGGGTTCGGCGGATCTGGGCGGAAGCGGGATATCCCGCCCGGCTCACCGTTCTCGACATCGGCGCCGGCGCCGGCGACGTCAACCGGCTGCTGCTGCGCTGGGCGGACCGGCACGGCATCCGGCTCACCGTCATCCTGGCCGACCGGAGAATCGAGGCGTGCCGGGAAGCGAAGCGGCTGTTTAAGGGCGAGCGGCGGGTGCGCGTCATGCTCGGCGACCTGTTCGACCTGCCTGACGGGTGCGCGGACATCGTGACGGCGACGCATTTCGCCCATCATTTCGCCCCGGAAGAGCTTCCGCGCGTCGTCCGTCGGATGCTGCGGGCCTCCCGGCTCGGCGCCGTGCTGTGCGACATCCACCGCCACTGGGTGCCCTGGGCGTCCGTCTGGCTGGCGGCCCGCCTGATCTCGCGCAACCGGTACATCCGCCACGACGGCCCGCTGTCCGTGGCCAAAGGTTTTCGGGCGGAAGACTGGCGCGTGTTGCGGGAGGCGCTGGACGACTGCGAACTGGAATGCCGCTGGCGGCCGATGTTCCGCTACGTGGCGCTGGTTCGGCGCAGAACGACGCCTGAAGGGGAGCACCGGGCGGGACTTGCCGGCAGCATGGCGGCGGATGGGCATCGGACGGCGGCGGACGGGAATCCGCCGGTACCGGACCGGCAGCCGGCACATCCGTTTCCGGAGGATCATGGGGCCGGACGCCCGCAGGCGAAGCTTTCTTCGACCGAATCCATCACGCCCGGGAGGGAGCGCCCGTGACGGACGCGGACATCGCCATCATCGGCGCCGGACCGGCAGGCGGCAGCATGGCGCACGCGATGGCTTGCAGGGGCTGGCGCACCGTCCTGCTGGATCGGTTTCCGCCGCCCCGTCACAAAGCCTGCGGAGAATTCCTCTCCCCCGAATCCCTCGACACCCTGGAGATCCTCGGCCTCTTCCCGCGCATCGCGTCCCTCGGCCCCGCGGAAATGGCGGAAGCCCGGATTTCGCTGCACGCCGGCTCCAAACCCCTCGTTATCCCCCTCCCCGGAACGGCGTGGGGCGTAAGCCGCCATGCCCTGGATCACGCCATCCTGCAGGCGGCGCTGGAACGGGGCGTGCGGTGGCGGCCCGGCGCGGCGGTCACCTCCGTAAGCCGCCAGGGCCGGGATTATCGCATCGAATGGAGGGAAGACGGGCAATACCGCGCGATGACCGCCCGTGCGGTCATCGGCGCGTGGGGGCGAAACCCGCCTTCCGGCCTCCGTTCCGGGGCCACACCGCCGGAACCGCCGATCCGTCCGTCGCTTCGGCCGGCATGGCGGTGGCGGCGGAGTCTTGCTTCCCGGGCTTCTTTCGTCGGCGTTTCATGCCATGTGACGGGACTGACAAAAGAGCCTGCGGTGGAGCTTTTCTTTTTTCGCGGCGGATACGCGGGGCTCGCGCCCGTGGAAGGAGGCCATCACAATCTGGCCGCCCTTGTCGATCGCCGGTTTTTCCGGGAAGCGGGCGGCACGGTGCGCGGCGTCCTGGAAGCGGCCGCCCGTGCCCACGCCGGGCTGGGTCACCGATGGACGAATGCCACTCCGGTCCCCGGCAGCGAGGCGGCGGCCGCCCCCGTGATCGTCGGCCGCGGGCCCGACCCTTGGGGCGCCGTGCCCCACGTGGGAGACGCGGCCGCGGTCATCCCGCCGTTGTGCGGCGACGGCATGGCGATGGCCCTTCGGTCCGCCGCGCTGTGCGCGCCGCTGGCGGACGCGTTCCTGCGCGGAGAACTCGCGACAGGCGAATGGAAACGCCTGTACACGCAGGCGATTTGCACGGAATGGGCGGGCCCGCTGCGTTGGGGGAACATGCTGCAGCGCCTCTCGGCAACGCCCGCCCTGCTCGCGCCGCTGCTCGCGGCGGGCCGCTTGGCGCCCGTCTTGGCGCGTCGCCTTGTGCGGGTCACCCGGCTGCCCGGCTGACCCATGGCAGGCTCCCGGGCCGGCCTTCGCCTGAAAGAATGGGATTCCCCGCGGGATTCCTGTACAATAGAAGTACATTCTGTTCTTTTCATTGCTTGCCACAGGAGGCCCGCGGGATGGAAATCGGAATTTCGACTTTTCTGGAAACAACCCCCGACCCCGTCACCGGCACCGTCATCAGCCACGCAGAGCGGCTGCGCGAAGCCGTGGAGGAAATCATTCTCGCCGACCGGGTCGGTTTGGACGTGTACGCCATCGGGGAGCATCACCGCCCCGATTTCGCCGCATCCGCGCCCGCGGTGGTGCTCGCCGCCGCCGCGACGCAGACCAGGCGCATCCGGCTCTCCAGCGCGGTCACGGTGCTGTCCACCGACGATCCCGTGCGCGTGTTTCAGCAGTTCGCCACGCTGGACGGCTTGTCGAACGGCCGGGCGGAAATCATGGCAGGACGCGGATCGTTTATCGAATCGTACCCGTTATTCGGCTACGACCTGAGGGACTACGACGAACTGTTCGCGGAAAAGCTCGACCTTCTGCTCCAAATCCGCGCTTCGGAAAAAGTCACCTGGCAGGGCAGATTCCGTCCGCCCATCCATGACCGCGGCATCTATCCCCGTCCGGTGCAGAACCCGCTGCCGGTCTGGATCGCCACCGGCGGGACGCCGGAGTCCGCCGCCCGCGCCGGCCTGCTCGGCCTGCCGATCGCCTTCGCCATCATCGGCGGCAATCCCGCGCATTTCGCCCCGCTGGTCGCCCTGTACCGGCGGTCGGCGGAAAAGGCCGGGCACGACCCGGACAGTCTGCCCGTCGCCGTCCATTCCCACGGCTTCGTGGCGGACACCGTCGAGGAAGCCGCCGAGAAATTTTTCCTCCCCACCCAGTACGTGATGAACGTCATCGGGCGCGAACGCGGCTGGCCGCCCTACACCCGCGCCACCTACGACGCGGCCCGCAGCCCGCACGGCGCGCTCTACGTGGGCGATCCCGAATATGTCGCGGAAAAAATCATCCGTCTGCACGAAACCCTCGGGATCACCCGTTTCCTGATGCACGTCCCGCTCGGCACCATGCCGCACGAAGACGTCATGCGCGCCATCGAGCTGCTCGGCACGAAGGTGGCGCCCATCGTCCGGGAGCGGGTCGCGCAGCGGACCGCCGGCCGAAAAACGGCCGAAACGCCCAAGCAGGAGTAATTTCGCCGCAAGGACGGGACATTCGAACAAGCCAATGGTCACGGGTTGTCGTATGCTGGTTCCGAGATCACTTTAGAGATCACCCCGCAGACAAGGAGTGAGACCCGTGAACCATAACCAATGCTGCCCTCCGTACCTGTCCCAGCAGGTCATCGATCCGCCGGTGCAGGTCTACGACGACGTGTTCCATCCGCTGTTCGTGCAGGTCATCCAGCCGGTGGAAATCATCCGGCGGCACCATTACGTGCCCGTTCCGCACCAGGTGCTCAGCATTACGGAAAAAGATGTCTGCTGCATCCACGGTCTGAAAAAAAGACGCCGCCGCTAACGCAAATATCCCGGCCGCCTTCCGCGGACCGGGATTTTTCCGTGTACGGCCCGTTTACTCCACGTCGAAATCGAAATAGGTATCGGGATACGGCTCCGGCTTCAGCGTATAATGCCACCATTCCTGATCGTAGGCGGCGAAGCCGTGCTTTTCCATGGCTTCTTTTAAAATATTGCGGTTGGCGGTCTGCTCCTCCGTGACCAGGTCCGTGCCGTGATGCGAGACGGGCCCGAAAAAGTCGAACGGCCCGCCCATGTCCACTTCCTCGCCCGTGTCCAGCCGCACCAGCGTCAGATCCACGGTGCTGCCCCGGGTGTGCCCGGATCTCGAGGCGATGTAACCGAGTTCGAACAGGCGGCTTTTGTCCACTTCGGGGTAATATTGCTCCTTCATCTTGGCGTCCGACGGATCAAGGGACCAGGCCGCGAAATCGTCCACCGCTTTCTGCGGCCGATAGCCGTCGAAAATCAGAAGGCCGTATCCCAGCTCCGCCAAGTCGTCGCTCACCCGCTTCAAGGCTTCGGCCGCTTCCCTTGAAAGGATGGCAAAAGGCGCCTTGTATCCGTCGATCCGCCGGCCCACGAAGTTGTTCTCGCCGAAATAGCGGATGTCGAACCTGGCCGAGGGAATCACTTCATCCACGTAGACGAATCCTTCCGGAAGCGCCCGTTTCTTCTCGAAGGCGGCCAGATCCGCCGCCGTCATGACCCCCGCCGGCACGCCGGCGGAAGCCGAAGGCTCCGCGGAGGCCGCCGCTTGCCCGCCGTTCGCCGTACCCGCGCCGGCCGCCGTTTCGCCAGCCGCCGTTGCGCCGGCTGCCGCCGACGGCGAAGGCGATGCCGCCGGTGAAGCCGTCTCCGTCCGCGCAGGCGCGGCCGTTTCGGGTTCGGTGCCGGTCCGCGACCCTCCGCATCCGGCTAAAAACACCGCGTACAAAATCATGATCGCCATGAAGCCAAACCGGTATCGCCCTTTTCCGTTCACCTTCACTCCCCCGCTCCGGCGGGACCGCCCGGCTTCCGGCCGTCCGCCGCCGTCCTGTCCCCTCCATTATAGCAAAGGCCGGGCCCAGGGGGGTCCAACTTTCGGACAACCCCCTGACCCGGCCATTATGCCAGTCTTAACCAATTCGCCTTCCGGTCATTTCCCGGCCTGGCCCGCCGTCACCGGCGTCCGCTCGCGGATGAGGTAATCAAACGCCGCCAACGCGGCCGTGGCGCCCGATCCCATGGAAATGACGATCTGCTTGTACGGGCTGTCGGTGCAGTCTCCCGCGGCGAACACGCCGGGCACGCTTGTGGCGCCGCGGCGGTCCGTCACGATCTCGCCGATCCGGTTGCGCTCCACCGCGCCTTCCAGCCAGTCCGTATTGGGAACGAGGCCGATCTGGACGAACACGCCCTGCAGGTCGATCCGGCGGACGTTCCCGCTGTCGCGCTCCTCGTAGACGATGCCGTCCACCCGTTCCGTTCCGGTGATCTCCTTCACCTGAACGTTAGTCAGGACCGTGGCGTTGGGCAGGCTCCGCAGACGGTCCTGCAGCACAGCGTCGGCCTTCAGCTCCGGCAGGAACTCCAGCACCGTCACATGCCGCGCGATGCCCGCCAGATCGATGGCCGCCTCCACGCCGGAATTGCCGCCGCCGACCACCGCCACGTCCTTCCCGGCGAACAGGGGACCGTCGCAGTGCGGGCAGTAGGCGACGCCCTTGTTGCGGAATTTCGCCTCGCCGGGCACGCCGAGTTCGCGCCAGCGCGCGCCGGTGGCCACGATCACCGTTTGGGCTTTCAGCACGGCGCCGTTTTCCAGCTCCACCTCGACGAAGTCTTTTTTCTCCAGGCGCTTGGCCCGGTACGGCTTCATCAGGTCGATGCCGTACTCCCGCGCGTGCTGCTCGAGGGCGGCCGCCAGCTGCGGGCCTTCGATGTATTTGGTGCCGATCAGGTTCTCGATGCCCAGGGTGTCGTTGACCTGCCCGCCGATGCGGTCGGCTACCAGACCGGTGCGGATGCCCTTGCGGGCGGCGTAGACCGCGGCGCTGATGCCGGCCGGACCGCCTCCCACGACGAGCACGTCGTAGGGCTCCCTGTCCGACAGCGCCGACGCGTCCGCCGCGCTGCCCAGCTTGGCCAGGATGTCTTCGACGGTCATGCGGCCGCTGGCGAAAAATTCGCCGTTGAGAAACACCGTCGGCACGGCCAGAACGTCCCGGCTTTCCGCCTCCGCCTTGTACGCCGCGCCGTCGATCATCGTATGGGACACGCCCGGGTTCAGCACGCTCATCATGTTGAGCGCCTGCACCACGTCCGGGCAGTTGTGGCAGCTCAGGCTGACAAACGTCTCAAACCGGTACTCCCCGCGCAACGCCCGGATCCGGTCGATGACGTCCGGTTCCGCCTTCGGCGGCCTGCCGCTCACCTGGAGCAAAGCCAGCACGAAGGACGAAAACTCGTGACCCGTCGGCACTCCGGCGAACACCACGCCCGTATCCTCTCCGGGCCGGTTTACGCTGAAGGAAGGGGTCCGGGCGAGCCTCGCCTCTTCCACCCGGATGCGGGACGACATGCCGGCCACTTCGCGGACCAGTTCCATCATTTCCTGCGACACCGGGTCGTCGCCCGCGCTCACCTTCAGCACGACGTCGCCTTCCAACAGCCGGAGGTACTGCTCCAGCTGCGCTCTGATATCCGCGTCCAGCGCCATGGCGAACCCCTTAGATCTTGCCCACCAGATCGAGGCTCGGCTTCAGCGTCGCTTCGCCTTCCTTCCACTTGGCGGGGCACACTTCGCCCGGGTGGCTGCGCACATATTGCGCGGCCTTGATCTTGTCGATGAGCGTGCCCGCGTCGCGGCCGATGCCTTCGGCGGTCATTTCCACGGCCTGGATCACGCCGTCCGGGTCGATGATGAACGTGGCGCGGTTCGCCATGCCGGTGGCCTCGTCGAGCACTTCAAAGTTGCGGGAAATGACGTGCGAAGGGTCGCCGATCATCGGGTAGGTCACCTTGCCGACCGCCGGAGACGTGTCGTGCCACGCCTTGTGCACGAAATGGGAGTCGGTGGAGACGGAGTACACTTCCACGCCGAGGCGCTTCAGCTCATCGTAATGGTTTTGCAGATCCTCCAGTTCGGTGGGGCAGACAAACGTGAAGTCCGCCGGGTAAAAACAGACGACGCTCCATTTGCCTTTCAGGTCTTCATCCGTCACTTCAATGAACTTTCCGTTGTGGTAGGCTTGCGCCTTGAACGGTTTCACCGTGCTGCCGATCAGAGACATGGTTTCCCTCCTGCTCTTTGTCTCTTTTTTCTATTTTGGGGAAATGCGCTGTCCATCTTCTCCCCAATCAACAATGATTATTACATGATGTTGATTTTAATTGTCAAGCAATTGCCACCTCCTGACACAAAATCTTCGGTTTTCCGCGACACAGACTTGCGGAGCATTTCACAGATACAGGATTCCCAAAACCGACCTGTCCATTTCAGGCCGGTGAAGATATTTCCGGATGCCTTTCAATCGCCTGTCGCGCGATGACACCATCCATTTTTTGATTCTTGACTTCCGCAAAAAAACGCCTTTATGATAGTATTGCCGTTATCTATAGTGAGGCGTTCATCGGGAATGAAACAACATGGAACACATGCATACCGTCCTGGTCACGGGTTACTCCAAAGCTCCGCAAGGCACATCGATGTACGAGCTGTACAAACATGCGGGGATTGTGCTGGAGATCGATTTTCGCACCCACGAAATCGTGGATGTCGAGTTTACGTTCGTGGCCAAGTTGACGAATGACTTTTTCAAGCGCCTGGTGATCGGCTACAACCTCTCCAACGGCATACAGGGCCTGATCGAGCGAATTCGCAAGCATTATTTCGCGCCGTCCCAGCAGGCGGTCATCGTGGCTCTCCAATCGGCATATCAAAGGTATACCGATTACTGCAGGCAAATTCATTAATTAAATAATTAAGCGGTTTCATTGAAGTAGGAAGATAACCTCTTCTTACGCAATCAATAAAACCCGGATTATGACGTTAAGGCTTTGGGGCAATTCCTTCGGGACTCAAGGCCGAGACGGAATAAGTCCGGGTTTGTTTTTTGGAGGAAATGTGGAGGACATGGAAATGACACCCAAACACTCGAAGCAAATTCAGGCGGATCAGGCTGTCCGGCTCATCAAGGACGGGGATGTCCTTATGGTCGGCGGATTCGGCTTGACGGGTTCTCCGCTGGCCTTGATTGATGCGCTTTGCCGCACGCCGGTCAAAAATTTGACCATTATCAGCAACAACATGGGCGAACCCGGCAAAGGACTCGGCAAACTCGTTCTGGCAAAAAAAGTCCGAAAGGCCATTGGTTCGTTTTTCACCTCGAATCCCGATGTCATCCGAAGCTATCAAAGCGGGGAGGTCGAGCTGGAACTGTTGCCGCAGGGCACGCTGGCCGAGGCCATCCGGGCCGGCGGCGCGGGTTTGGGAGGCATCTATGTGAAAGCCGGAGTCGGCACGGAGTTGGCGAAGGGCAAGGAAACCCGGGTCATCAACGGCCAGACGTACCTGTTCCAGCCTTCCCTGACGGCGGACGTGGCCTTGATCAAAGCCTACCGGGCGGATCGGCTGGGGAACCTGGTCTATCGAAAGTCGGCCAGAAATTTTAATCCCCTGATGGCGATGGCCGCGAAACTGGTCATTGCCGAAGTGGAAGAGGTGGTGGAGGTCGGCGGCTTGTCGCCGGAAGAAATCGTGACGCCCCATCTGTTTGTGGATTATTTCGTGGTGCATGAAAAACCGGCGGGAGGAACCCGGCATGGACGCTAAAGAATTTATCGCGGAACAGGCGGCCAGTCTGCTGAAACCGGGGCAGGTCGTCAATCTCGGCATCGGCATTCCGACACTGGTCATCAATTACCTGACGGAAGAAGACGAGGTTTACATTCATTCGGAAAACGGCATCCTCGGCGTCCGGTCCCTGGCCACACCGGAAGAGATGGACGAGGATTTGGTCAATGCCGGCAAAATCGGCGTGACGATTCACAAGGGCGCCGCTTTCTTTGACAGCGCGCAATCGTTCGCCATGATTCGCGGCGGTCATGTCGATGTGGCCATCATCGGCGCGCTGCAGGTGGACGAAAGCGGCAGAGTGGCCAACTGGAGCGTTCCCGGCCAAAACGTCTTTGGCGTAGGCGGCGCGATGGACCTGATGGAGGGGGCAAGGGAAATCATCGTCGCGTTTACCCATACCACCAAAGACGGAAAACCGAAACTGGTCAAACAGCTCAGCTACCCCCCTACGTCCCTGCGAAGCGCGGATTATATCGTCACGGAATTGGGCACCTTCCATGTCCGGGACGGAAGGCTCAAGCTGATCCGGCTGGCGCCCGGGGTCACGATCGACCGGATCCGGGAGGCAACGGAAGCATCCTTTGACATCGAGTTACAGGGAGGGCAATGAAAAAATGGTGGTCATCGTCAACGGTCTCCGGACCGCGATCGGCAAGTACGGCGGCAGCCTGGCGAACACCGCCCCAGACGAGATGTTCGCCGTTCTGATCCGGAACAATCTGTCCAGCTGCGGTTACGACGGTTCCATTATTGACGAGGTCATCGTCGGCCATACGAAACAAAGCGCCCACTATCCCAACATCGCCAGAGTAGCGGCGCTCAAGGCCGGGCTGGACGTTTCCATCCCCGCCTACACCGTGCACCGGCAGTGCGGTTCCGGCATGCAGGCCGTCTTGAATGGTTACATGGCCATCCGCCTCGGAATGGCGGAAGCGATCATCGCCGGCGGCGTGGAAAACATGTCCCAGGCCCCGTACTATTTCACCGGAAACCGCCAAGGCATCCCGCCGGGCAATCTGGTGCTTTACGATTCGAACACCGAGAGCCAGTACAAATCCCAGCCGGAAGACCAGTTCGGTTCCTTCAACATGGGCGAAACGGCGGAATATCTGGCCGAAAAATACGGCATTTCGCGCCAGGAGCAGGATGAATTCGCCTGCGCGAGCCAGATGAAAGCCGTCCGGGCCGTGGAATCGGACCGCTTCTCCGACGAGATCGTTCCTATGGAAATCAGCCCGGGGAAAGGCCAGACCGCCCTGTTCACCAAGGACGAATTTCCCCGGCCGGATACCAGCCTGGAGAAACTGGCGAAGCTGAAACCCGTGTTCAAACCGGGCGGCACGGTGACCGCCGGGAACTCTTCCGGGCGCAACGACGGGGCGGCCAGTCTTCTGCTGATGAAAGAGGACAAGGCGCGTTCCCTGGAGATCCGGCCGATGGCTCGCATTGTCGCCATCTCCGTCGCGGCGGTTCACCCGAAAGAAATGGGGCTGGGTCCGGTTCCGGCGGTCCGCAAGGCCCTGCAACAGGCCGGGCTTACTCTGAACGACATCGGGCTCATCGAACTGAACGAAGCTTTCGCCGCGCAAAGCATCGCCGTTCTGAAAGAACTCGGGCTCTATAACGAAAAGGACATGCAAAGACTGAACGTCAACGGAGGGGCCATCGCCCTCGGGCATCCGATCGGCTGCAGCGGCGCGCGCATCCTGGTGACCCTGATCCACGAAATGCGCAAACGGAACGTTCGCTATGGCCTGGCTACGCTGTGTGTCGCCGGTGGCATGGGCATGGCCACCATCGTTGAAAACATCGATTGACAGATCCAAAGGAGCAACAGAGGAGCGGCCATGAACGAATACGTCAAGCTGGAAACCCGGGACGACCATATTCTGCTGGTCACCTTGAACCGTCCCGACAAGCGAAACGCCATCAATTCGGAGATGATCGACAACCTGGAAACCGTCATGCGCCGGTTGCACGAAGAAACGTACGCCTCCATCGGTTGCGTGGTGATCTCCGGCGCGGGCGGCAATTTCTCGGCCGGCAGGGACCTTAAAGATCTGGAGGCCGCTGCCGGCGAGTCCCTGGCGGACAGACGCAAACGTTACCATCGCCTGAAATCGTTTGCGGATTCCTTCGAACAGTGCCCGGTGCCCGTCATCGCCGCTGTTGAAGGATATGCCCTCGGGCTGGCCGCCGGCATTGTCACCTGGTGTGACATGGCCGTCATGGGCGAACAGGCGAAATTCGGCTATCCGGAAGCCAAAAAAGGCGTTCTGCCCGGCTTCAGCTCCATGGAACTCAAGAAGCGGGTACCGAAAAAAATCAGCTTCGAGCTGCTCATTGCAGGAAAAATCCTGACCGCCCGGGAGGCGGAACGCCTGTTTCTGGTCAACCGGGTCGTCCCCGATGACCGCGTGCTGCCGGAAGCGCTGGAACTGGCCGCCGCACTGGTGGCCAACGGCGCGGAAACCGCCCGCCTGCTCAAGCAATACCACCAAATGCTGTTTGCCGAAACTTCCCGGCTGGAGATGGATTATTCCATCGAAATGATGGCCATGGCCGGTTCCCTTCGCGCCAAGGACGCAAGCAAGCACTAAAGGGAGGATGGACATGAGCTACACTTATCTTCTCCTGGAGAATTCAGAGGGCGTGACCACGCTCACCCTCAATCGGCCGGATAAACTGAACGCCCTGAACAACGAGATGATGCTGGAAATCCGCGACGCCCTGCACAGGATCAAAGATGACTCGGCCACCAGAGTTCTCGTGCTTCGGGGAGCGGGCAAGGCGTTCTGTACCGGTGCGGACCTGTCCGGTTTCAAGGCGGAAGAAGACGAAATGGAAGCCATCAACCGGCGGGCCTCCCTCACCATGGAGGTCAACGCCATGTTCCACAAGCTGGGAAAACCGGTCATCGCCTCCGTGCATCGCTATGCGCTGGCCGGCGGATGCGGACTGGCCATGGCCGCCGACATGGTGATCGCCGCCGACGATGCCGTGTTCGGATATCCGGAAATCCAGCGGGGATTCGTCGCCGCCCTGGTGATGACGAATCTGATCCGGCTGGTCGGCAGAAGAAACGCCTTTGACCTTCTGATCACCGGCAGAAAAATCGATGCCCGGGAAGCCTTGAAGATGGGCATGGTCAACAAGGTCGTGCCCCGGGAAGAGCTGGACAAGGAAACGATGGCGCTGGCGAAGGAACTGGCCGCGCTCAGCCCCACCGCCGCGAGGATGACCAAAAACCTGTTCTATCGCGTGGCGGAAATGAACGTGAACGACGCGCTGGAAACGGCCCGGGAAACGAACATCCTGATGCGGCTGACCGGCGATTTCAAAAAAGGCGTCGACGAATTCGTCAACAAACGCAGCCGCGACGGAGGAGAAGGCTCATGAGTCTGCCCCTGGAAGGCATCCGTGTGCTGGATTTCACCCGTTACATTGCCGGTCCCCTCTGCACGATGTACCTGGCGGAATGGGGAGCCGACGTCATCAAAATCGAAACGCCGGGCACCGGGGACGACACCCGGTCATGGGAACCGATCCGGGACGGTCTGAGCGGATATTACGCCTCCTTCAACCGGAGCAAAAGAAGCATGACCCTCAATCTGAAGCATCCGCGGGCCGCCTCCGTTCTGGAACCGCTGGTCCGGAAATCGGATGTGGTGGTGTGCAACTTCTCCCCCGGCGTCGCCGAAAAATTGGGCATTGATTACGCCACGCTCCGACAATGGAAAGACGACCTGATCTACTGCGACATCTCCGGCTTCGGCCAGACCGGACCGTACCGGCAGCGCAAAGGGTTCGACACCATCTTTCAGGCGATGGGCGGCCTGATGACGCTGACGGGCACGGGAGACGGCCAACCGGTCAAGGTCGGCGTCCCCATCGGGGACTACGCCGGCGCCTTCCATGCGACCATGTCCATCCTGGTCAGCCTGTTCAAGCGCGAACGGACGGGACGGGGCGAATACATCGACCTGTCCATCTTCGAAAGCGTCGTCAGCCTGTTGCCGCTGGCGCTGGCCTTCCTGCAGTTTCGCGGACAGGCGCCCAAACCCCGGGGAACGGAGCATCCCGGCCGGGTCCCCTCTTCCGCCTTTGCCACCAAAGACGGCGGTTATGTGCAGGTGTCCGTCACGGACGCCCAATGGTTTGATTTTTGCCGGGTGGTCGGCATCCCGGACGAAGTGGCCCGCGACGAAAAATATGCCACAAACGCGGCCCGGCTGAAACACCGGCAGGAAGTCCTGGCCATCATCGGGGAAGCCGTGTCGCGATGGAACACGAAGGATCTCACCGCCCGCTGCATGGAAGCCGGCATTCCGTGCGGCGAGGTCAACCGTCTGGAAGACGTCCTCAAGGACCCGCAGCTTGCGGAACGGGACACGTTCGCCCGTTTTTCCGACCCCTTTTATGTCAACGGAGAAACCGGCGAGCCCTACCGCTATATCCGGTACCCCTCCATCTTTTCCGGCAGGCGGGTGGAAGCCCGCGGCGCGCCGCCGAAACTGGGCGAACACACGGAACAGGTGCTGCGGGAACTGCTGGACAAGACCGATGAGGAAATCAGTGAAATGAGAACGGATCGACTGATCTGAAAAGGAGGAACTTCTCCCGATGGATGCCGGCCGCTATGAAACGATCCTCGTGGACATCGACGAGGGCATCGGTACGGTCACCCTGAACCGGATCGAACAGCGAAACGCCCTCAACAGCGTCATGCTGCGGGAGCTGGGCGACGCCTGCACCCGGCTGGACCGCGACGACAACGTACGGGTCATCGTCATCCGTTCCGCCTGTGAAGGCGTTTTCTGCGCGGGCGCCGACGTCAAGGAGCGCGAAGGCATGACGGAAGGCCAGCTGCGCGAAAGACGGAAGTTGGCGCGCGACACGTACGAGCTCCTGGAGCGCATCGAAAAACCGATGATCTGCGCGGTCAACGGCAAGAACTTCGGCGGCGGCTGCGAGATCGCCGCGTGCTGCGACTTCATCATTTCTTCCAACAGGGCGTCCTTCTGCTACCCGGAAGTGCGCTGGGGAACGCTGGGCGCCACCCAGCGGCTGACGCGCCTGGTCGGGAAAAGCCTGGCCAAATATTACCTGCTGACCGCCAGAACCATTACCGCGGAAGAAGCCTACCGGATCGGGCTTACGGCCGTCCTGGTCGACGAAAGCGAATTCGACCGGACCGTCCGGGAAATCGCGGCGCAGATCGCCAGCTATTCGCCGCTGTCCGTCCGGCTGACCAAAAAAAGCGTCAACGTCGGCGCGGAACTGGACATGACGAACGCCTCGTTCTTCGAGGTCCAGGCGATCGAGACGCTCATCGCCCACAACGAATGGCAAAAAGGCGTTGAGGCTTTCATGCGCCGGAATAAGAACGATAACCCGTCGTGACGTTCCGCCGCTTGGAAAGGGGGCGACAAAAAGACATGAGCCGAAAATGGCCGGAACGCGTCCATCTGTGCGAGTGCTGGGCCAGGGACGGCTTGCAGAACCAGGCCGACTTCCTGCCCACCGAAAAGAAAATCCGCATGCTGGAACTGCTCGGGGAGACGGGGTTCGGGAAAATCGAGATCACGTCGTTCAGCCACCCGAAGGTGGTTCCCCAGTTCAGCGACGCGGAAACCGTGCTGAAGGAAACCAAACGGAAACCAGGCGTGATCTATAAAGCAACCTGCGTCAACAAAAAGGCGCTGGAGCGGGCCATCCAGGCCAAAAACGAAGGATACGGTCCCGAACAGGTCAGTTTTGTCATCGCCGCCAGCGAGGCCTATAACCGGATCAACGTCAACATGGATCAGGAGCAGCTGCTGGCGCAACTGGACGAGATGATCCGCATGGCCGCGGAACACGAAATCGACTGCCTGGTCAGCGTATCCACGGCCTTCGGTTATCCGCAGCCGGGCGATGTGCCGCCGGAACGGATCGTCGAGCTGGTGGCACGGTTCCGCGACCGGAACGTGAAAACCATCACCATCGGCGACACCACCGGGATGGCCAATCCGGATACATCCTACCGGCTGTTCGATCTTTTGCTCCGAAACTTTCCCGACGTGACGTTCATCGCCCATTTCCACGATACGAAGGGGTGGGGAATCGCCAACGCGGCGGCTGCGCTGGAGGCGGGGATCACACACTTCGACACCAGCCTCGGCGGGATTGGGGGACCGCCTTCGACGCGGGATCGTTCCCTTGGCCATACGGGGAATGTGTGCACCGAGGATTTCGTCTTCCTGCTGGAAGACATGGGCATTCGGACGGGGATCGACCGGGACCGGCTGATCGAAGCCGGAAAGCTGTCCGAACAGTGGCTCGGCCGGCAGCGTTCCCAGATTCTTCGCCTTTACGATGAAGCATGACCGATTTTGGGAAAAAGGAGTGTGACCCATGTCCGGGCCGTTGAAAGGACTGAAGGTTCTCGACCTGAGCCGCCAGCTGGCGGGACCGTTCTGCACCATGACGCTGGGCGACCTGGGGGCGGAAGTGATCAAGATTGAAGTCCCCGGAAGAGGCGACGATTCCCGCTATTGGGGACCGTTCTGGAACGGGGAAAGCACCTATTATATGAGCGTCAACCGCAACAAGCGGAGCCTGGAACTGGACATCAAATCGGAAGAAGGCCGCAAGACGTTCCTCGAATTGGTCAAGGAAAGCGACGTGCTCATCCACAACCTGCGCGTGGGCAAAATGGAACGGATGGGATACGGATATGAAGATTTGAAGGCGATTCGTCCGGAACTCATCTACTGTTCCATCTCCGGCTACGGCTCCAGGGGACCGCTCAGCGACAAGGTCGGTCTGGATCTGGCGCTGCAGGCCTTCTCGGGGCTCATGGAAATCACCGGATACCCGGGCAGCCCACCGACACGGGTCGGCATTTCCATCGCGGACCTGGCCACCAGCATGTTCGCGCTGACCGGCATTCTGGCCGCCCTGCATTACCGCAATCTTACGGGAAAGGGGCAAAAAGTGGAAGTGTCCCTGATGGAGTCCCTTGCCGCCTTCATGAATTATCACGCGGTCGGCTACTTCGCCACCGGCAAACTGCCGGAGAAGGAAGGCAGCGGCCTGTCGCGCATGGTGCCGTACAAAGCCTACAGGACCAAAGACGGTTTCATCGTGATCGGCATCGGCAACGACGAAACCTATGCCCGTTTCTGCCGTCTGATGGGCGACGAGCGTCTGGCGCAGGATGCCTACAAAACGAACCAGGGGCGCGTCGAACATGCGGATGAACTGAACCCCGTCATTGAGGAGCTGCTGCTCGCACGCACCACCCAGGAATGGGTGGATCTTCTCCTGCCGGGCGGCGTGCCGTGTTCACCCGCCTTCAATATCGATTATTCGCTCAACCACCCGCAGATGAAGGCGATGGAGATGGTGGTCGACGTTCCCCATCCGAAGGTGCCGGATTTGAAACTGATGGGCATTCCGATGAAATTTTCCGAAACGCCCGGTACCATTCGGCGCCACCCGCCCCTGCTCGGCGAACACAACGAGGAAATCCTGGCCGAACTGAAAGCCCAAGCCGGGAAAACCAGCGTCCAGTCATGACCCTTGTCCCGGGCAAGACCCGGTGGATAAGAGTGAAACCAAACCCAAATCAAAAATTCATGAGGGAGGATGGCACACGTGAGACACAGATGGTTGTTGGTCATCATGGCGCTCGTTCTGGTGTCGGCTTTGGCCGCATGCGGCGGCAGCTCGGGTTCGGGCGGCGGAAGCGGTTCGGGTGCAAGCCCGAGCGCAAGCACCGGCTCCGCGGATCAGGGTTCCGGATCCCAAGGCGCGGGTCAGGATCCCAAGTTCATCCGGTTTGTGGCCAGCACGCCGGGGGGAACCTGGTATCCGCCCGCCACGGCGATGCTGCAAATCATCGACGACAACATCAGCGGCGTCTCGACCCGGCTCCTGCCCGGCGGTTCTTCGGCCAACACAAAGACGGTGGGCGACGGCGAAGCCGAACTGGGCTACACCCACGCGGCCATCGCCGGACAAGCCTACAAGGGAGCCGGCAATTTTGAAAAGGCGTATACCGACATCAACTACCTGTTCACCACCACGCCGGCGGCCATCCACTTCGCCGTCCGCAAAGACAGCGACATCCGCAGCATCGCGGATTTGAAGAACAAGCGAATCGGCATGGCGCCGCAAGGATATCTGGCCAACGATATCGCGGTGGAAATCTTCCAGACCTACGGCTTCACGCTGGACGATGTGGTGGCCAACGGCGGCAGCGTCAGCTACCTCGGTCTTACCGAAGGTCCGCAAAGCCTGATCGACGGCCATGTGGACGTCTACCTCGGTGTCGGTGTCTGGCCGTACACGCCCTATGTGGAAATCGACTTCAACCCGGGCGTCCGCTTCCTCAGCCTCGAGGACGACATGCGCGAGAAGTTCCTGGCGGAATATGACTGGTACTCGGCCATCGACATCCCGAAGGATGCCTACAAGAGCCTGGAAGAAGACATGAAAACCGTCGGCAGCTACGTCAGCGTCATCGTCAACGCCAACCTGTCCGAGGATCTGGTTTACCGGATCACCAAGGCGATCTGGGAAAACATCGATAAAGTGCACGATGTGTCGCCCGTGGACAAGGAATGGATGAAGCTGGAAGACGCCCTCAAGGGAGCCACGATTCCGGTACACCCGGGCGCCCAAAAATATTATGACGAGATGGGAATCAAAGGGGATAACTAAGTGATCGCAAATCATTAGTCCAGGATGTTAGGAATGAACCGTCATGTCCAAAATCGACGAAATCATGAAAGAGGAGTCCCAGAAACCAAGCCAGCTGGAAGAGCTCCTTAAGCTGCCGCGCTTCGCGGCAGAGACGCTGCGGAAAATCGCGGTGTCGGGGCTTGCAATCTTTGTCGCGTTGCTGGCCCTGTACACTTCTTCGTTCGGCCAGCCGAACTATCTCTTCTACCGTTCGTTGATTCTATCGGTCATCCTGATCATCGCGTTCATACAGTATCCGATGATCAAACGGGCCGGCCGGAAAATCATGGCCGTCACGCGGATCATCGACCTGTTCCTGATCCTGGCGGTGGTGGCCATCCAGACGTATGTCTTGGTGGACTTCAACCAGTTTGCCTTCCGGCAGGGGTCGCCGACGATGACGGATACGGTGCTCGGGGCCATCTACATCCTCCTCGTCCTCGAAGCAACCCGCCGGACGGTGGGCTACATCATGTTTTTCCTGGCCGCCTTCTTTATTGGGCAGCTGCTCATCAGCGACAAGCTGTTCTGGATTTTCTACGGGCCGCCGATGAAGCTGTCCGGCGTGGTGGACTTCGTCTGGATGCGGGACGAAGGCCTGTACTCCACGCCCATCATGTCCGTGTTCACCTATGTGATTCCGTTCCTCATCTTCGCCTCCTTCCTCGTGCGGTCCGGCGCCGGCAAGTTCTTCATCGACCTGGCTGTCAGCGTTACGGGAAGACTGGTCGGCGGACCGGCGAAGGCGGCCATCATTTCCAGCGCGATGATGGGAACGGTCTCCGGCAGCGCGGTGGGCAACGTGGTCGGAACGGGAACGTTCACCATTCCGCTGATGAAGCGGACCGGCTACGAGCCGAAATTTGCCGGCGCGGTGGAAGCCGTCGCTTCCACCGGCGGGCAAATCATGCCGCCGGTCATGGGCGCCGCCGCGTTCATTCTGGCCCAGAACCTGCAGATGCCCTACGGCGAGCTGATCATGTACGCGGCGATTCCGGCCCTTCTGTACTACGTTGCCCTTTATTTCTCTGTGCACCTGGAAGCCAAAAGGGCGGGCCTGAGAAGCCTGAAAAAGGGAGAAGTTCCGAGAACCCTTCCGATTCTGCTCAATAGGGGCTACCTGCTGATCCCGCTGTTTGTGATCATCGGAATCCTGCTGTCCGGATTCAGCACGATCAAAGCGGCTTTGTACGCCACACTTTGCCTGATTCCGTTGACCTTTCTCCGTAAGGAGACCCGGCTGAACCCCGTCAAATTCCTGAGCGCCCTGGAAGACGCCATCCGCGATCTGGTGCCGATTTCGGTAGCCTGCGCCGCGGCCGGGCTGATCATCGCGGGAGTCAACATTTCCGGCGTTGGCCTGCAATTCGCCTATATGGTCACGGACATTTCCCAAGGGATCCTGTGGCTCACTCTGGTCCTGGTCATGATCACGGCCGTCATCCTCGGATTCGGCTTGCCGACCACCGCCGTCTATGTCACGGTGGCCGTCCTGATGGCGCCGGCCTTGCAGGAAATGGGCGTCAGCCCGCTGCAGGCCCACATGTTCGCCTTCTACTACGGGGTGATCGCCGCCATCACGCCTCCTGTGGCGTTGGCTTCCTTCGCAGCCGCCGGTATCGCCAAGACCGATCCGATGAAAACGGGGTATACGGCCTTTCGCATCGGGCTGTCGGGCTTCATCATTCCGTTCATGTTCGTGTACGGGCCGGAATTGCTGCTGCAGGGGGAACCGCTGGATGTGGCGCTGGCGTTCGTCAGCGCTTGCATCGGCCTGTACGTGCTGTCGGCCTCAACCATCGGGTATGTATGGAACCACAGGATCGGATATCTGGAACGCGTGCTGTTCTTCATCGCATCGCTGCTCATGATTTATCCGGGTCTCATTTCCGACCTGATCGGCTTCGCGATGGCAATCGCGCTGGTGGTGGCCGGAGCGATGATCCGCAAGCAGCCGCTGTGGCGTTCGAAGGGGGCGGATCCCGTTGACACGTAAAGCCGCGCTGGCAATCCAATGGTTGTTGGTGATCGGAGTATTTGCCCTACTGTATCTCGCAGGGGAAATGCAAATGCTGGTCAGAAGACCGCTCACGTTTGTATTCGGGCTTTTGATCTTGTCCTTTGCCCTGGTGACGGTGTTCTGGATTCTGTTTCGCGGGAATGAACCGGAACCGTCATCGGTTTCGTCGACGTCTAACGGAATGAAGGAAGGAGTGCCACATGATCCGGACCCGAATCACTGAACTTCTCGGCATTGAACTGCCCATCATTCAGGCCGGCATGCAGCGGCTCGGCAGGGCCGAATTGGCGGCGGCGGTATCCAACGCGGGCGGGCTGGGCACGCTCACCGCCGCCACTTTCCCCGACAAAGAAGCGCTGGTCCGGGAAATCGCACGGACCCGCGCGCTGACGGACAAACCGTTTGCCCTCAACATTTCCCTGGGGACTCGCCGGGACCCTGCGACGTTTTTTGAAGCCGCCTTTGAAAACGACATCCGCATCATCTTCACGTCGGGGCGGAATCCGCAGGACTATGTGGAAGAGATGAAAAAGAGGAACATCATCTGGATCCATTCCGCCACCAGTGTCCGGCACGGGCTGAAGGCCCAGGAGCTGGGCGCCGACGCCGTGGTGGCCATCGGCTACGAGGCCGGAGGCCATCCGGGGCTGGACAAGGTGTCCACCCTCGTGCTTGTGCCGAGCATGGTGGACGCCCTGCGCATTCCCGTCATCGCCGCCGGCGGCATCGTCGACGGCAGGGGCCTCTCCGCCGCCCTGGCCCTCGGCGCGGAAGGCATCCTGATGGGCACCCGCTTCATTCTGACCGAAGAATCCGTTGCCCATGAGAAAACGAAACAATTTTACCTGCAGGCGAAGGAAACGGACACGCTGATCATCGAGGAAACCATTCGCCGAAACCATCGCGTGATCCGCAACGCCGCGGCGGAGCGGGTACTGGAACTGGAACAACAGGGGGCCGGGGTCGAACAGCTGATGGAATTCATCGGCGGCGATGCTTACGCCCGCATGATGGAAGGCGGCGAACTGGATGCCGGCGTGGCATCCTGCGGCCAGGGCGTCGGTCTCATCCACAGCATCGAACCCGCCGGCGACATCGTGCGCAAAACATGGGCGCAAGGAGAACAAGTCCTCGAACGGCTGGCGAACGCGCACGGCCGCCAGCTGGCGGAAAAAACGGCGAATGCCGCGCCGGCGGAACAAGCACAAACGCCCCCCGCCGATGACGCTTCCCTGACCGAAAGGGAAAGGCGATTTCTCCGGGCGAAACAGCACATGGAACAGGTGCCGTTCTGGCGTCACATCCGCTGCAAGATTGAGAAAATCGATCCGCAGGAATCCGTCGTCAGCATCGAGGCGGAACGCGAGATCCATTTGAATTCCGGCGGCTCGGTGCACGGCGGCGTGTACGCCACGCTGCTCGACAACGCCATGGGACTGGCGGCCAAGGCGATCAGCTCGACCCGGGTGACCACCGTTTCCCTGAACATCCATTATGTGGCGGCCGCGGAGAGCGGCAAGCTCTTTGCCCGCGGCAAAGCGATTCATCAGACGCGCAGCACGTTCCTGACGCAAGGGGAAGTCTACGATGAATCCGGGCAGCTCCTGGCCTGGGCGTCCGCCGTGTTTTTGGCCAGAAAAGACCACCCGGTGGATCCGGTCTATTGATTCTCCATATTTGTGTGGGATGGATCCATGAGAACGGCCGTCTTGTTTGCCCTGATGTCAATGGTGATGCTTTTGGCGTCCGTGTTTTCCTGGGATTGGCTTGACCGGGCCGCTTCCCTTTGCGCCTTGGCGCTATTCCTCTATGCCATCAGGCACGGATTTCGCACGTTGACCGGCATCCTGACGGCCGGTCTTATTGTTTTTTTTGCGCTTTTGAATGGGAACGCGCTTACCCCGGACGGATTTCTCAAGCTGTTCCAACGGAACGCGGATGTTGTCCTGATCCTGGTATGGAGCGGCCTGTTTGGCGTCCCCATTGTGGCGAGCGGAACCACGGAGCGGTTTAAGCGACTTCTGGAGCGGCTGACTCCCTCTCTGAAGAAATCTCTGCTTTATGTCATCACCCACGGGTTCGGCACGATGCTCACGGCGGGAGCGCTCCGGATCATGTTTGACTTGAACGATGTGAATCGCCGACTGAAACGGGAAGAAGCCAATGTGGCCATCATGTTGCAGGCGTTTGGAGGCTGTGTGCTATGGTCGCCCTTTATCAGCTTTTTGGTGCTTGTGCTGACGCTGAACCACGTCAATTGGCTTTCTTATTTCCCGTACGGATTGGTCATGGTCCTTGTCTTCACCCTTCTGGTCGCCATCCAGGCAAAGCGGACGGGACGACGGTTTGAATCGGCTTCGGAACGCCTTGCGGGCGGACAAAGGCCAGACCTTGCTTCGCGCTGGCGCGAAGCGGGATCGGCCTTGCTTGCCTACGTCCGGACCAACGCCGGGTTTCTGGCCATTTGGCTGGGCGTGTTTTCGGAAATTTTCATTTTAAGCACCCGTTTCGGGATCGCCGTCAGCAAACTGATCATTTTGAACTGCATGGTGGTTCCCGTCCTGTGGGCCAAAAAGTACATGTCCTGGAAAGAAGTCATGCGGTCCTGTCTGAAAAACCTGGATCCGGCGCCCTACCGCCACAGCATCGTGCTGTTTGTCGGCGCCGGCGTCATCGCCGGCTTGATTTTGCGGATGGACTTCGGCTGGCTTGCATGGATGGTGGATGAAGTCCGCCAGGTTCCCCTGTCCGGCGTTTTGCTTGTATTTCTCATTTTTGTTCTGGTTCTGGTCCCGTCGTTTTACGGCATCCACCCGATTGTCATCATTTCCATCGTCTGTTCGCTCAATTACGTCCACGGCTGGCTGAGTCCGCTGACCCTGAGCGTGCTGTGCGCCGGGACCATCCCGATCTTCAACTTGTCTTCGCCCTATTCCGTGCAAAACCAGTTGCTGTGGTCCCTGTTCGGAAGGGATGCGATGACGTCCCTGGTCCGGCACCATCGCGGCGTTTCCGCCACATGGGGGGTGTTGCTGCTTCTGTTTGCCGGTTTCCTGGCGTCGGCGTCGGTCTGAGCCGGGACTTTCGGAGATTCATCCCTTGCCGCGCCGTTCAAGCGTCTACGCCCTGAATCTGTACCCCGCCCCCCAGACCGTTTCGATGTACTGCGGATTGGCGGGGTCAGGTTCCAGTTTCTCCCGCAGTTTCCCGATATGGACCGTCACCGTCGACAAATCCCCTTCGGCATCCAGACCCCAGACATGCTCAAAAATCGCCTCTCTGCTCAGCGCATGGTCCGGATGACTGGCCAGCCCCAGCGCCACGCTTTCTTCATTCGATTTTCCGGAAACGTACTCCTCTTTCACCCGGCTCAGCAGAAACACCTCGTAATCCGTGCTGAGGCTGAGCAGCAGCCCAAATAGCAGCACGGGCACAAAGTTCTGGATGAAGCCGAAATCGCCGAAGCCAAACAGATCCTTGCCGAGCCCCCATTGAAACACGGCCACCAGCACGCCGCAAGCCGCTCCGAGGGAAAGCAGATTGAGCAGGATCGCCTTGAGCGGGAGCAAAAGAAAAAAAGCCCAATAATTCCCTCATCCCGCTTCAAGGACCAGATCCGGCTCTTGCACGGCCGCACGATGGCGGGCCCGCGCTTCGCGTCCACGCTGTCCGTCGAAGAAGGCCACTCTCGACATTTCCAGACTATTCTTCCCGCCCCGTTTGTCTTAAAATCTATAGTAAAAAATAGCATCCCTATGGATTCATCGGGATAAGCGGCAAGGAGCGATGAGATTGAAACCCGTCATGAAAAAATTGTCGGCCATTCTGCTCGCGGCCATCCTGGGTCTGACCGGACTCGCTTCGGCGGCCGCCGCCGAAACGCCGGTGCGGGTGGTGCTGAACGGCGAAGTCCTTTCATTCGAAGTGGACCCGATCCTGGTGGACGGCCGGACATTTGTGGAATTCCGCACGCTGTTCACCAAGCTCGGCTACGAAGTGGACTACGACAGCGCCACCCGCACGGTCAAGGCGACGTCGCCGCAGCGCAATATTGAAATGACCCCGGGCAAGGACACGGCGCTTGTCAACGGAAACCCCGTCGACGCGAAGGACCAAATCCGCCTCGCAAACGGCCGCACGATGGTGGGCTTGCGCTTCGTGTCCACGCTGTCCGGCAAGGAAGTGGATTGGGACGGCGCGACGCGCACCGCGACGATCCGGAACAAATGGAGCCCGGAAGATGAAAAGGCGGTTCTCGAGGTTCTCGACAGGCGGCTTGCGTTCGAGGCGGCCAATGACGCAGAGGGTTTGGTCACGCTGTACACGTCCGACAGCCCACTCCTCGCGGATTGGAACGCCTCGGACTGGGAGCGGGCCCATACCGAGACCATTTTTGAGGAAGTCATCATCGAATCCGTTACCGACACGGATGCCGTTGTGAGAGTCAAGGACAAAACCGTCAAGGTCGGCGGCGCATTTTTCCTCGACAACCGGGCGGAAGTCCTTTATACGCTGAGAAAAGAAAACGGGCAATGGAAAATTTATGACGAAGAAGTCCTCTACATGATCCCCCTGGATCCCCACAAAGCGTTCGATCAGGCCATCGAAGTTCCGGAGGATGTCGGGGCCGGCCTGCTCGAAATGATTGAAACCCTGGTCCAGGCGATCAACGACAAGAATCTGGATGCCGTGCTCGCCGCCATGGCCTTCAAAAACGAAGAACAAAAACAGTCTGCCGCCGCGTCGTTCCAAACGTTGTTGGATCAGGCGAACGCTTCGGAACTCGAGAAATGGGCCGTCGTGGATTACGACGGGTCCGAACGGGCGACGATTCTGGCCACTCTGGTCATCGAAGCGGACGCGGGAGTCTCCCGATTCAAATCGAAGACGATGATCATTGCCGATGCCCAATTCATCGAAGGAAAATGGTTTCTGAATCCGGATTTTGGAACTCTGTCTATCGAATCGGCGCCATAAGCCGGATAGGCAAAGGAATGCACGACATTGGAATAATTCGATCATGAGCTGCGGCCATCGCCGGGTCCATGCCCTGGACGATGGCCGTTGTGTTATGACCGATGAATTTCAGCCGGCGCGTTCGTCTGTAGTTGTGAAACCAAACCAATCAAGGAGCGTGGATGGAAAATGGCGCTCAGGTCCAAACACATCTACGTGAACCTGCATGTGAAGGATCTCGAACGGTCCATGGACTTTTTCACGAAGCTCGGGTTCGAGTTCGACATGCGGTTCACCGACCGGCAAAAAGCCGCCTGCCTCGTCATCGGCGAAAACATTTTCGCGATGCTGCTCAAGGAGGACTACTTCAAGACGTTCACGAAACGGGACACCGTCGACACCGAAAAGTACGCCCAGCTCACCGTCGCCCTGGCGGCCGAAAGCCGGGAGCAGGTCGATGAGATCGTGAAGAAGGCGGTGTCCCTTGGCGGCAAAACCTTCACCGATCCGACGGACCACGGCTTCATGTACCAGTGGAGCTTCCAGGACCCGGACGGCCACATCTGGGAACTCGGGTATCTGGACATGAAGGCCGTGGAGGAAATGGCAAAACAGCAAGGCTGACCGTCACGGCAAAGCCCGGTCCAAACGCGGACCGGGCTTTTTCGGCCTTACTCCCCGCAGGCCACAACAACTACGGTTTCCACAACCTCTCCACGCTTTTCAGGACCAACCCGTCAAATTCCGCCTTGTAGATGTCGGGTTTGGTGGTTTGGACGAAAAAGTCGAACCCGTAGTTCTTGTCAAAGTAATTCAAAATAATGGTCATGATATTCCCGTGGGTCCCCACGGCAATCTTCCGTCCTTGGTAATCCGTGAGCAGCTGCCTGATCACCGGTATTGCCCTTTCCCGGGCTTGCCGGGTCGTTTCCCCTTCCGGCAGGCAGTAATCCAAGTCCTCAAACGATTTTTGGGTCGCCCGCAACAAAACGTCGTCCGGCAGATCAACGTTTACGCTGCCGATCGCGCGTTCCGCCAGCGCTTCAAATGCATGAATCTCTTTGTTCAAAACATCCGCCAACGGTTTGACCGTTTCGATCGCCCGGGCATAGCTGCTGGACACGATCACATCGATTCCCTCATGTTGCAGGATCGCGGCAACCCGCACGGCGTCCCGCTTTCCCTGACCGGACAGACCGCGATTTCGTTCGTTGCCCGGAGAAAAGGGAGAAACGGCGTGCCTTACAAAGTAAAGAAACGTGTTCATGGCGTTCACCGTCCCAACGGCAGGCGTACCGTAAAAGTGGTTCCCTCGCCCGGCTTGCTCCGCACTTCGATGGAACCGCGATGCAGGTCGACGATCTTCTTCACGATGGACAGCCCGAGCCCGCTTCCCCCGCCGGCGCGGCTGCGCGCTTTGTCCGCCTTGTAGAACCGCTCGAAGATGCGCGGCAAGTCCTCTTCCCCGATGCCGATGCCGGTGTCGGAAACGCACACCTCCGCCGCTTCGCCGGACCGGCGCAAACGAACGCCGATCGTTCCGCCCTCCGGCGTGAATTTGACGGCGTTGTGGAGCAGATTCCCCCATACCTGGCTCAGCAGCTCGGGATCGGCGACGATTTCGGCTGCTTCAAGATCCGCCTCCATGTTTATGGACTTGTCCAGCCACTGTGGTTCGCAAGCCAGCACGGCTTCCCGCAACTGCCGGTCCAGCCGGTAACGCTCCGGCCTGAACGGAGGATGCTCCGACTCAAGAGCCGCCAGTTTGAGCAAATTGTCGCTGAGCCGGGACAGCCGTTTGCTTTCTGTTTCAATGATGTCGAGATAGCGGCCGCGTTCCTCGTCGCTCAGGCGGTCGCTCCGCAAAGCGCGGGCAAAGCCGCTGATGGACGCCAGCGGGGACTGAATCTCGTGCGAGACGTTGGAGATGAATTCCTGCCGCATGTCTTCCAAGGCCTTAAGCTGCGAGGCCATTTCGTTGAACGATTGGACAAGCCGGCCGAACTGGCCGTCCTCTTCCGCTTTCACTTGCAGCTTCACGTTGAAATCGCCCCGGGACAACCTTCGCATGGCGTCGATCAACGCATGGAACCCGGCCATGTGCCCGGGGAACGCGATGCGGGAAAGCACCGCGAGACCCCCGGCAAAGATCAAGAGCCCGAACGTCGCATCGATGAGAAACCTGGGGAGATCGGGCGGCTGTCCGCCGATCCGGGCATAAACCAGCGAGGTCAAATAAAAAGCGGCCGACCAGCAGGCAACGAGCGAAAGGATGAAGATCAGCAGGGCGGAAAGAAAACGGAGGTGTCTCCGGACGGTTCTCACGAACGCACCTCCAACCGGTAGCCGAGCCCGCGAACTGTGGCGATCCGGAACGAATGCCTCTCTTCCGGAAAACGGTCGCGCAGCCGGTTGATATGCACATCCAGCGTCCGCTCGTTCCCCTCGAAGTCGTAGCCCCAGATTTCCTCGATCAACCGCTCCCGCGTCAGGGTCTGCCCCGGATAGCTGGCCAGTTTGAACAGCAGTTCGAATTCCTTGGGCGGCAGGGTGATGCGCTCGCCCGCGACCGTCACTTCATACGTACCCCGGTCCAGCGTCACTTCCCCGATTCTCACTTGCCGGGACACGGCGATGCGGTATCGCCTCAGCAAGGCTTTCACCCGCGCGACCAGTTCGGGCGGTTCAAACGGCTTGACGAGGTAATCGTCCGTGCCGAGCTGGAATCCCTTGATTTTCTGGGACGTTTCACCTTTGGCCGTCAGCATGAGCAGCGGGAAGTCGTAATATTCCCTCAGCCTGCGGCACAGCTCCCAGCCGTCCATGTTCGGCATCATGATGTCCAGGATGACGAGGGACACCTTCACCGACTCCAGCTTCGCCAGCGCTTCCGCGCCGTCGGCCGCCTCATGGACCGTCAAGCCTTCCTCTTGCAAAAAATGCCGGACGAGCTCCCGGATGTGCGGATCGTCGTCCACGACGAGCACGTTGGCCACTTGCACCAGTCCCCAATCGCACCCTTCTTTGTTTCCCTATCTTTTTCCATGAATGGCAGTTTGTCAATCCCCGTTTAAATTCAGTTTACAAAAAAAACCTATTCTGACTCCGAAATCGGATTTTCACGGGAGGGAGTTTCCATGGCACACCAACACCCGCTCCCGGCGCCCGACGCCGAATGGGCCATTGAAGCCCGCGGCCTTCAAAAATTTTTCGGCGGACATCCGGCGGTAAACGGCGTCGACCTGATGGTTCGATCCGGCACGATCTACGGAGTCTTGGGGCCCAACGGGGCGGGAAAAACCACCACCATTCGGATGCTGGCCACGCTGCTCAAGCCGGATGCGGGGACGGCGCGGATCTTCGGTTTCGACACGGTCCGGCGGCCGCATCTCGTCCGGCAATTGATCAGCGTGACCGGGCAGTACGCCACCGTCGACGAATCGCTGACCGCTTATGAGAACCTGATCATTTTCTCCCGTCTGCTCGGGCTGAGTCGCGCCGGGGCACGGCGGAGAGCGGCGGAACTTCTGGAACGGTTCGGGCTCACGGATGCCGCCCGCCGTCCGTTGAAACAGTTCTCAGGCGGCATGCGGCGAAGGCTGGATCTCGCGGCCAGTCTCATCGTGGAGACGCCGCTGCTCTTCCTGGATGAACCGACCACCGGCCTCGATCCGCGCACCCGCGCGATGATGTGGGAGTTCATCCGGAATTCGGTACGGAAGGGAACCACCGTGCTGCTTACGACGCAGTATCTCGACGAAGCCGACCAATTGGCCGACCGCATCGCGGTCATCGACCGGGGCCGGGTGGTGGCGGAAGGAACGGCGGACGAACTGAAGGCTTCGGTCGGCACCTCCTCGCTGCAACTCAAAGTCCGGGATGAGAACGACATGGCCCAGGCCCGGCAAATCGTGGAGCAAGTGCTGAACGTCCGATCCCGCGTGACGCCGGAGGCGGGCAGGATCACCGCGCCGATGGCCGGCGCCGATCAGCTGGCCGATTTGCTCACCGCCCTCCGGAACCGGGGGATCTCGCTGGCCGAGATCAGCGTGCAAAAGCCGACCCTTGATGAAGTGTTCATGGCCATCACCGGCCGTCCCACGGAAAAAGAACGGGAGACGGACAAAGAACGGGAGAAGGTGGTTTCATGACAAAGGGATCCTCGCCGGCAACTGCCGTTGCGCAACGCAAGCCCCATCCGGGCTTCGGACAGGCCGTCCGCCAATCCTTGACGATGGCTTACCGGGGACTGCTGAAAGTCCGGCACACCCCCGAGCAGCTGTTTGACGTCACCCTGCAGCCCATCCTGTTCACGCTGATGTTCGCCTATGTGTTTGGCGGCGCCATTTCGGGCGACGTGCGGAGCTATCTGCCGGTCATTATTCCCGGCATCCTGGTGCAGACGGTCATCACCGCCTCCATCGTCACCGGCGTGCAGCTCCGGGAAGACATGGACAAAGGCGTGTTCGACCGGTTCAGATCCCTGCCCATCGCGCGCATGGCGCCTTTGGCCGGCGCCCTTCTGGCGGACATGATCCGGTACGCGATCGCGACGGTGCTGACCTTCGCCATCGGATACGTGATGGGATACCGTCCCGACGCCGGCCTTGGTTACGTCGCTCTGGCTGGTGTCGTCGTCATGGCGTGCGCTTGGTGCATCAGCTGGATTTTTGCCTTTTTCGGCGTGGTGGCGCGCACCGCTTCCACCGTGCAAGGCGTGTCCGTCATCATTCTGCTGCCGCTCACCATCCTTTCCAACGCCTTCGTGCCGGTTCACACCATGCCGGGCTGGCTTCAGAAATTCGTCAACGTGAACCCGGTCTCGCATCTGGTTTCGGCCGTCCGCGAACTGACCAACGAGGGAACTTTCGGCTGGCATCTGGCCGTCTCCCTCATCGGCGCCGCCGCCATTGCGGCCGTTTTCGCGCCGCTCGCGGTCCGCGCCTACATGCGGCGCGCATGACACGCATGATCGGACGAGAAAAACGGAGGTTTCCGGCAAGATGACGTTCCTTCTCTTTTCCGGTCTGGAGCTGCTCCTGCTTTTTGCCCTTGCGATGACTTGGGGAGCAACCGCCTGGGCGGCGAACGGATTGAAATATGCGGCGCTGGGGCAAACGGTCGTCTCCCGGTGGAGGCGTGCCACGCACATCGGCGTATGGACGGGGTTGATCCTGCTGTTTTTGTGGTGCGCCCTCCAGATGGCGGTCCTGCTTACACTTGGATGGGATTTTGTCATGGACCGCGTTGCCGTCCTGTCTCCCCTTTTGATCCTGCCCGCGCTGTTTGCCGGAGGCTGCGCCTGGCCCGCTTTGAACGAGCACGCGTCCGTGTCCGTCAAATCGCTGGTTTTGATGGTCACCTCCATCCATGCGATGCTGCTTGGAACCTTGCTGGTCGTGTATCTCATGCTGTTCGATATTCCTTCCATCCCGGACCTTCGGGAGATCGCGGCACCGCTTGCCGTCCTGGTGGTTGGCGCCGTTGTTCTGTACGCCTATCATTGGCGGCGCGCGATGACCATCCGGGACCGCCGTCAGGGATTCCGGACCATGGCGCGAAGAAGCGCGATCTTCTCCCTCGCGGCCGTGATGGGGCTGGCGGCTTGGAATCTGTGGGCGCGAGAGGCCAGCAAATTTCCTCCGTCCATGTCCATGGTCCATCCGGAAACGTTCGAGTTTGGCGGGGGAACCGTATTGCCGCTTGCCGCATCCATGAGCCATCACGGCCATCACCACGTTTTTGCGGCGGACGGAAGCCCGGCCATCAGTGTCACGGATTTGACCGGCCCCCGCTCCGGCGAGCCGGATAAACGGTTTACGCTCGTCGCGCAGAAAAAAACGATCGATCTCCCCTCGGGGCATACCGTTGAAGCCTGGACGTTCAACGGCCGGGTGCCCGGCCCGGAACTGATCGTCCGGGAAGGGGATCTGATCGAAGTCACGCTGATCAACCAGGATATTGAAGCGGGCGTGACCGTCCATTGGCACGGCGTCGACGTGCCGAACGCGGAAGACGGGGTGCCGGGCGTCACCCAGGATGCCGTCATGCCCGGCGAGTCCCACACCTATCGCTTTGTCGTCCAGGAAAGGGGAAGCCACTGGTACCATTCCCACCAGACGTCCTCGGTGCAGGTCGCCAAGGGGCTGTTCGGCGCCTTCATCATCCTGCCCGCCGAAGAGAATGGCGCGGGTCTTGAAACGGGCGGCGAAACGGCGGGCATCACGGTGTTCTCCCACGACTGGGAAACGCCGGATGGGCCAACCACCGTCCTGCATTTTTCGGATCCCTCGAACGGCAGCACCATCCCGCCGGGCACGAAAGTGAGGCTCCGGCTGGTGAACAGCGCCAGCCTGACCAAAGTCTTTACCTTGAACGGAACCCCGTTCAAGGTCGCCGCGATTGACGGCTGGGACATCCACCAGCCGGAAGAAGTGGCCGGCAAACGGCTGAAAATCGGAGGCGGCGGCCGCTACGACGTAACCTTCACGATGCCCGGCCATCCGGTTACGCTGGCGGTGCACGGGGAAGGACCCGAAGCTGAAGATTACCTCGTCTTCAGCGGGGACGGGCGGGGAACCCCCGATACGCGGATGGGAAGCGAAATTTTGGACCCGTTGGAATACGGCTCGCCCGCTCCGGCTCCCTTCGACGAAACCACCGTGTTTGACCGGGAATTCCTGATGGTGCTGGACCAATTCTATTTCGGGTACTATAACGGACGCGCGAACACCCTGTGGACCATCAACGGCGAAGTGTTCCCGCACACGACGACCTATGTGGTGAAAGAAGGCGAACTCATCAAGACGCGCATTGTCAATCGGTCGCTGGTCTACCATCCCATGCATCTGCACGGACACCATGTGTTTGTGCTCAGCCGCAACGGCCAGCCATACAAGGGCAGCCCGCTTTGGCTCGACACCGTGCTCGTGGAGCCGGGCGAAACGTATGAAGTGGCCTTTCGCGCCGACAACCCGGGCATCTGGATGGATCATTGCCATGTGCTGGAACACGCGGCCTGGGGAATGTCGATGCACCTGATCTACCACAACGTGACGACGCCTTTCCTGGTCGGGGCGGCCACGGGAAATCATCCGGAATAACGGAGATCGTCCTTCCAATCCACGCGGTAATCGTACAGCCATGCGTTGTACCGGCGGCTCGCCTGCTTCAGGAAGAACGGGAGCATCAGGTCGCGGAAAAACACTTGCACCGGATTGGTCGCGTGCTTGCGCTGACCGATGCTGCGCGAATACCTGACAACCTTCTCCACCCTCTCCCGGCGCAGCCGGTCGAACTGCCGGAACGCCGCTTCCAGACTTCGGTTGTCCCGGATGCATTTCGCAAGCACCATCGCGTCCTCCAAGGCAAGTGAAGCCCCTTGCCCCGCGTTGGGAGAAGTCGCGTGAATCGCGTCGCCGATGAGCACCGCCGGTCCTTTGTACCAAGAGGGGACAGAGGCCAAATCGTAGATCGGGTAGACGCCGATCTCGCTTTCCGTCTCCCGGACGATGTCCGGAACGGGATAGATTTCGCCCCGGTACAGATCGCCGATCAACCGGCGCCATTGTTCCTGCGGAATGGTCTGCAGCTCTTTGCGCGTCGGCCTCCCCGGGTAATCGAGATTGCCAAACCAGTAAATTTCGCCGTCCTGCTTGACCAGATATCCGAAAAACGCCTTCCTCCCGAACACCATGTGCTGGGCGGGCTCGGGAGGAAGATCGACACCTCGCGCGAAGCCGCCGAAGCTGATCAGACCCGTGTAGTCCGGCTCCACGGCGTCGGACAGAAGCAGCCGGCGCGTGCGGGAATGAATGCCGTCGCAGCCGACAAGCAGGTCGCCTTCCGCGTTCGTTCCGTCTTCGAAGACGGCGGTCACCCGGCCTCCCGCGATCTTCAGGTCCTTCAGCCTTTTGCCAAATTCGATCGGGATGCCTTCCTGAAGCGCCGCCTCCCGCAGCACCTTGTGCAGAACCCCCCGCTTGACCGTGAACCCCTGCGGCTCGCCAGAAAGATCCTCGATGCGGCCCAGCCATTTGCCGCTGCCGTTGCGAAACGTCATGGCGCGCAATTCGATGCCTTCTTCGCGGATGCGGCCGTCCACGCCCAGTTCCCGCAAAATGCGCATGCCGTTGCGCGCCACGTTCAGGAACAGGCCGGCGTAATCGTCATGGCCGGGCTGCGCCTCATAGATGCGCGGCTCGAAACCGGCCCGCTTCAGAAAAATCGCCACGGCGGGTCCGGCGATGCCGCAACCGACAATGATCGCCTTCCTGTTGTCCATCCATCCTCAACCTCCTTGAACATTTCAGTCATCCCGGACGTTATCTTAATTATTAAGATATCAGTGCGCAGAGGATCGGAATTTGCATGCGGTTGCGCTTTTCTATATCTTGATCATTAAGATATCTTCGGACGACTGTGTTTTCCATTCCATCTTACAGGGATCGGCAGGATTCTTTTACCGGCTGAAGCACGAATTCCATCCCGGACTTTGGTCGGAGCATCCTCACAGAGGCAGGGGATCGATTTTCCATGAAACACCATAAGTCCGTTACGCCGGAACTGTACGCTTCCCTGCTGGAGGCGTCCCGGCGGCTCTCGACCCAGACCGTGTTCTTCCACCAGGCGGCCGCCAAATATTTGGGCCTGCACATCACCGACCACAAATGTCTGGATATCGTGCTGTCCATGGGCCGGGCGACGGCCGGGCAGCTTGCCGATCTCACGGGGCTGACCACGGGCGCCATTACCAGCGTGATCAACCGGCTGGAGAAAGCCGGCTTCGTCCGCCGGGCGAAAGATCCGAAGGATCTGCGCATCGTCTATGTCGAGCCGGTCCCGGAAAATTTGCAACCGCTCGCGGACATCTTCGGTCCGCTCGGCGAAGCGATGGCCGAGCTGTTTTCCCGTTACAAAGAAGACGAGCTCCGGCTGATCCTCGATTACCTCGAACGTTCAATGCGGGTGCTTGCCCGGCAGGCGGAGCGGCTGAAGAAGGGGTGATGCGGCAGTGGAGTCGTATGAAACGTTTGAAGCGGCCTGGGGAATGTCGCTGCACCTCATTTATCAGTGACGACCCCATACATGGTCGGGGCGGCCACAAAAAATTATCCAGAGTGATCCGATTCAAAAAAAAGATGGCTCCCATCAACCGTGGGAGCTAACAATGAGCCCATCTGGACACGTGAAATGAATGGAATCATTTTAAACGAGAAGCTACAAATTCGTCATAGTAAGCAATCGCTTGATCTATTGAAATCGGCAAATGGGACTTCAATTCAAGGGCCTTATCCTTCGCCGCCTGGCGCTCATATCCGGTATCCACCAGAAAAGCATACGTGCTGACCATCTCTAGAAACTGTGAACTATGCCGGGCCATGGACCGCACCAGTTCCCTGTCAACCTCAACCGTCATGCCGAATCGGTCGAGCTTCTCCTTAAATTTGCGACCTTCGTCCGTCATTTCATAAACATAGGTATCGTCATGCATCGACTCGGACAAAAAACCCCGTTGCGCCAAATCATCCAGTTCCGCCTGCAGTCCTGATGAATAAGGTCCGTAATGATGGTACTCATATTGGAAAGGCATCGGAGTTCCGGCAACTTTGAGCAAATAAATCATTTTTTGGATTTTCTTTCGTCCATGCACTTTGCCGACAACCTCAAAAACACTCAGTACGCTGCCGGCCGCTTCAAACATTCGTTTCAACCTCCAAAAATTTCATTTATGTATTCTTTCGGCATGAAAAAGCGGTTAATTGAGATTTGTTTGTTTCGTATTGTATTGATGATATCTGAAACTTGGGATAACTCTCTGCCAGTTCCTTTATGGTCGAACAATAGTATGTACTCGGATGCTTCCCGTTCTTCGGTCTTTTCATCGGATTTTGGTTTTTGACCAATATAGGAATCCTTGTACCAGCTGCTGTTTGCATCGTCTTTCGCGTAGTAATAATTCTTTAGATGTTTCTTGTCTCTTTCGTTGAAATAATCAGTGATGATCTCCGCCAGTTCCGTTAAGTCCTTATCGCCTTGCGGCACCTCTTTGAAAAAATTTCTTCTTAGCAACCGTTGGCATAAATCGCTCAATATTTGATCCGAATGCCTGCTCCATACATGGAAATAATGCCAAACGGTATGATCCGTGAGTTCGAGGTACTGGTTCAACGCTTTGCCGATCTGTCCGTTGCATTCAAGTATGGCCGCAAGACCGTCGGGAATATCGATTGGTTCACCTCCTTCTCGGAACAGTTCCATGGCTCTTGTAAAAATTTTGTCCACAATAAGTTCGGCGCTTCGGGTGGTTTTGTGAAAGTACACATGTTTGTACATATAGTATCGAGCCATGACGAAGTCTTCCGCAATGCTTGATCCTTTATTCAGGTCCAATCCGACCTCGACTACACCGTTATGTTCGCCGATACGCAAGACGTTGATCAACCATTCCAGGTCAAAAGAGCCATAACCCGCCCCGGTCATCTTGGCATCCCGAAGCAAGTAATCCACCCGATCCGCATCGAGTTGGCTTGAGAGCAATTTGACGGCTGCTTTGGAAGGATGAGTGCGCTGTATAATTTCTGCAACTTCATTTGGATCAATTTTATGTTTTTGCAAGACGCTGTTGATCTCGGTATCGCCGCGAATAATCTCAATCGTCCAACGTTCATGTTTGATTCCGGTGGATTTTTCGAGAGCGTGTGAAAACGGACCATGTCCTATATCATGAAGCAATGCGGCTGTTAACAACAGCTGGCGATCATTTTTCAGCTCATCGGCATATTTCCGATACTGCTCTTCCTTCAAACTGCAAATTTTGTCTATAAATCTTTTCACCAAGTGTGTAACGCCAATGGAATGGGCAAACCGGGTATGTTCCGCACCTGGATAGGTAAATGAAGAAAGACCCAGCTGCTTGATATGTCTTAATCGCTGAAATTCCCGCGTATCGATCAATTCCAAAAGTATAGCATCTTCTTTTTTATCAAAATAGATAATATTATGTACAGGATCACGGATTGCTTTCATGGATCCGCCTTCCTTAATGGGAATGTATGTTCTTATTCTACAAGATTTTCCTTAATTTTTCAAGGTTTGAAACCACAACTGATTCCAACTCGACATGCGCGGCGCGGGAAAGGTGTTGTAGCCGATGAACGATTTCGCAAAAATCCAAAAAGCCGTCGAGCATTTGAATACCGGCGAACTGAAGGCTTGCCTGAAGTTTGTTTTGCAACACATCTCTCTGTTCAAAGAGCAGACGGCGTCTCGCGAAACTGCGATCGACAGGCTCATGCGGTTATACGACCGTTTGGTTGAGCGCGATGCAAAACCGCAGCCCTGGGATCCCGCCCCCGGCTGTACCCATGTCCATATCGTAACGGGCGAATCTTTTGCGGGCGGTATGAAGGTGGCGCTTCGGGATCTTGGCCTGTCAGACGCCCACAAACTTATGACGATCAGCGACAATTTCGCCATCGGCCCCATCGGACGCCTCGAAACGCCGGAAGGACGGCGGGCCCGGCACGACTGGTTCCGGCACAACATCGCCTCCGCCGCGCTCGAGGATGACGCGGATCCGGAAGAAGAATACGACAGGTTGCACCATCAATTGCACAGCATTCCGGAACAGGCGGAAATCATCGTCTGGGCCAGCAGCAGCGTGCAAGAACAGGCAGGCATGCGGTACGCGCTGTATTGGCTCCGGCACAAGCCCAACATCGTCCGCTTGTGCGACGCCTGCGCGATCTCGGAGGAGCTTCAAGGACATACGGACGCTTCCGTCACGTACAGACGGTCTGGCGAGATCGCGCCGGATGTGTTGAAAGAAGCGCTCTTGCGCATTGAAAACCAAAACCCGCTGTCCGCCGCCGACATCCGCCGGCTTGCGGCGGAATGGGAGGCCATCGCGGAACAAGGCGGCGTGCTGCGCATTTTCGAGAACGATGCGGTGCGGGAAGTGCCGGCGGATTTCTTTGATGCGTTTCTGCTGGAAACATTGGATCGCGTCGCCGATCCCGCCGATGCCGAGGAGTATGTCAAAGCCGCCCGCGTGATCGGGACCGCGATCGGAGACTGCGATCAGGATATCGGCGATTCCTTTTTCGAATACCGGCTGAGGGAACTCATTTATGCGGGTGTTCTGGAGATCAAAGGGATCCCGGCCGGGATGAGGTATTACAGCGTCAGGCGGAAAGCGGTGCCCCTTACACATTGACCGCCAATGGTGGTAAGGTATTCTCAGGAGGGGCGGCCATGTACAAAATTGTCGTCGTCGAGGACGATCTCACCATCGCCAAAGCGATCAGCGACCATCTTGGCCAATGGGGTTACGACACGGCCCATCTGACCGAATTCCGCGACGTGGCGGATCAGGTTCGCAGGCGGGATCCGCATCTGGTGTTGCTGGACATCGCGCTTCCCTTCCATAACGGATTCCACTGGTGCAACGAAATCCGCAAGTTTTCCAAAGTGCCGATCATGTTCATCTCCTCCGCTTCCGACAACATGAATATCGTCATGGCGATGAACATGGGCGGCGACGACTTCATCGCCAAGCCCTTCGATCTTCATGTGCTGACGGCCAAGGTCGGGGCGCTGCTTAGGCGCACCTACTCCTTTCAGGGACAGGTCCACGTCCTGGAGCTGGGCGGCGTCGTGCTGAACCTGAATGACGCGACGCTGGCGTACCGGGACCGCAAGATTGAGCTCACCCGGAACGAATTCAAAATGTTGCAGTTGCTCATGGAAAACGCCGGCCGGGTCGTCTCGCGCGAGGAAATGATGCAGCGGCTGTGGGAAAGCGACCAGTTCATCGACGACAACACCCTGACCGTCAACATCACGCGCCTGCGCCGAAAACTGGCCGACATCGGCCTCCCAAACTGGATCGTCACGAAAAAAGGCCTCGGCTATCTGGTGGAAGGTTCATGAACCGTTGGAAACTGCTTGGCGCCTTTTTGCGGCAAAACCTCATCGCGATCGTGGCGGCCGCGGGAGCGGCGGTCATCTTTCTGGTCGTGTTCGCCCTTTACCGGCTGCCGGTGGAGTCGGTCGGCTACGCCGCGGCCCTCACCCTGCTTTTTCTGATCGCCCTTGGCGCGATTCGATTCCGGCAATTTTGCCGCAAACACCAAGCCCTGGAAGCCATCCGCGGGCAAATTGCGGTGCCGGACGTTCCCCTTCCGGAAGCCTCCAATCTGATCGAACAGGATTACCAGGAACTGATCCGCCTGCTCGACAGGGAGCGCAGTACCATCGTCTACGAAAAGGACCGCGCGTATCAGGAAATGACGGAGTATCACACCATCTGGACGCACCAGATCAAGACCCCGATCGCCGCCATGCGGCTGTTGCTCCAGAGCGACGGCACCCCCGACAAAAACGAGCTGTCCGAGCAGCTGTTCCGCATCGAGCAATATACGGAGATGGTGCTGCAATACATCCGTCTCGGGAGCACTTCCACGGATTTCGTGTTCCGCACGGTGTCCCTCGACGAGTGCGTGAAACAGGCGGTGCGCAAATACGCCCCGTCGTTCATTCGCAAACAGATCAAACTGAACTACGAGCCGCTGGGCGCATCCGTGCTGACGGACGAGAAATGGCTGGTATTCGTCATCGAGCAGGTCCTATCCAATGCGCTGAAATACACCCATCAAGGCGAAATTTCGATCTACATGCATCCCTCCCGGCCGAACGCGCTCGTCATCGAAGACACCGGCATCGGCATCGACCCCACGGATCTTCCCCGGGTGTTCGAGCACGGGTACACCGGCTTCACCGGCCGCGCCGACAAGAAGTCCACCGGCATCGGGCTGTACCTGTGCAAACGCATCATGGACAAGCTGTCCCACACCATCGAAATCGAGTCCGAGGCGGGCAAGGGCACAAAGGTCATCCTCGGCCTGGAAACCGCGCCGCTGGAAGTGGAATAGCCGGCGCGGGGGCCAACCTTGCAAACATGTAAGGTTCCCGGCGAAAATGTAAGCCAATCTTAAGGCACGGCCTTTTCTTTTTTTGTACGATGGGGATGCTGAAACCGGGGAAGGAGGAACCGTCATGGCGCTGCTTGACGTGCGCAATCTGAAAAAAGTGTACACCACCCGCTTCGGCAAGCATCCGGTTCAGGCCCTGTCGAACGTCACGTTCACCGTGGAAGAAGGGGAATTCGTGGCCATCATGGGGGAGTCCGGTTCGGGCAAAACCACCCTCCTCAACATCCTGGGCACGCTGGACAAGCCGACCAGCGGAGAAGTGCTGCTCGAGGGCAAACGGCTCACCGACATTCCGGAAAAAGCCCTCGCCGCCTTCCGGCGGGAGCAGCTCGGCTTTGTGTTCCAGGAGTTCAACCTGCTCGATACGTTCACGATTCGCGACAACATTTTCCTGCCGCTGGTGCTGGCCGGCAAATCCTACAAGGAGATGACCGGCCGGCTCGAACCGATCGTCCGCACGCTGGCCATCGGGCACCTGCTGGACAAGTTCCCGTATGAGGTGTCCGGCGGGCAGAAGCAGAAAACCGCCGTCGCCCGGGCGCTCATCACCCATCCCCGCCTCATCCTGGCCGACGAGCCGACGGGGGCCCTGGATTCCCGCTCCAGCGACGAACTCCTGGAGCTGTTCGGCGAGATTAACCGCCAGGGCCAGACGATCCTCATGGTCACCCACAGCGTGAAGGCGGCCAGCCACGCGAACCGGGTGCTGTTCATCAAGGACGGGGAAGTGTTCCATCAGATCTACCGGGGCTTAAGGACCCGGCTCGAGTTCTACCAGAACATTTCCGACACGCTGACGGTGATCGCGACGGGCGGTGGCGTGCATGCGTAAAGGGTTTTACGCCAGGCTGGCCTTGAACAACATCCGCAAAAACGCCGAAACCTATTTCCCGTATGTGCTTGCCAGCTCCGCCACGGTCATGATGTTTTACGACATGCTGTTTTTGCTGTTTTCCCGGGAAGTCCGCGGCTTGAGCGACAGCGACATGTTGCGGACGGTGCTGTCCCTCGGGAGCGTCGTCACCGGCTTTTTCGCCTTCATCCTGCTGCTTTACATCAACAGTTTCGTCATCAAGCGGCGCAAAAAGGAGTTCGGGCTGTTCAACATCCTGGGCATGGAAAAAAGGCACATCGCCCGCATCATGCTGCTGGAGACGGTGATCGTCGGCCTGCTCTGCCTCGTGCTTGGGCTTGCCGCCGGCGTGCTGTTCAGCAAGGCCGCCCTGCTCCTTTTCCTGAACATCCTGAAGGTGAAGCCGTCCTTCGGCTTCGAAGTGCCGGCGGAGGCGGCGGCCATGACCGTGCTGTTCTTCGGCGCCGTGTTTTGGCTCAACCTGCTCTACAACGCCTTTCAGGTGTACCGCTCCAGGCCGGTGGAACTCCTGAAAGCCGGCAGCGTCGGCGAAAAGGAACCCCGCACCAACTGGCTGATTGCCCTCGTCGGCGCGGCCGCACTGGGAAGCGGGTATTACATCGCCATCACCACCGAATCGCCGCTCGCTGTCGTGGGGCTGTTTTTCGTCGCGGTTCTCCTCGTCATCGCCGGCACGTACGGGCTGTTTACGGCGGGCAGCATCGCGATCTTGAAAATGTTGCGGAAGAACAAAAAATTCTACTATCGCCCCAATCCCTTCATCGCCGTGTCGGGGATGATTTACCGGATGAAGCAAAACGCCGCGGGGCTGGCCAGCATCTGCATCCTGTCCACCGCGGTCATCATCATGCTGTCGTCCACCGTGTCCCTGTACGTCGGTCTGGAGGACGTGCTGCGGACCCAATACATTCGGGAAATTTCCGTATCGGCCTATGATGCCACGGACGAACAGATCCGGGAGCTGGAAACGGCGGTGGCCGAAACCGTGGAACGGGAGGGCCTGGCCGTCCGCAACCCGGTCGCCATGCGTTACGTGTCGGATATGGCGCTCCAGGACGGAAATTCGTTTGCGGGAATCCGGACGGCCGGCTATTCCTTCCGGAATGCCGCCCTCCTGATGTTCATGACCGCGGAAGAGTATAACCGGCTCGAAGGCGGGAACATGCGGCTGGCCGAAGGGGAAGCCATGGTGTACGTGATCAAGGGGAAAATCCCCGGCGACACGATGGATCTGAACGGCCATTCCCTGCGCATCCGCGGCTACCTGGACGCGTTCAAAACGGCGGAACAGTTCCTCGTGGGCGTCAACCGCTTGCTGGCGCAAAACTACGTGGTGATCACGGCGAACGAGCAGGATCTGTTCCGCGCGCATGAATCCCTGATCGGAGAAAAAGAGGGGTACACGTACAACTATCTCTTTGACACCGGAGCCGGGCGGGAGGCACAGGTCGGTCTGGTGTCCGCCTTGAAGGACAGGCTGAAGGGTCTGCGCGTGGACGGTTATGCGGCGGGACGCGAAGAATCGAGGCAGGTGTTCCTTTCGGTGTACGGCGTGCTGTTTTTCCTCGGGCTGTTCCTGGGGACGCTGTTCATCCTCGGCACCGTGCTCATCATTTACTACAAACAAATTTCCGAAGGATACGACGACAAGGCGCGCTTTGCGATCATGCGGAAGGTGGGCCTGAGCCGTGACGAGGTCAAAAAAGCCATCCGGTTCCAGGTGCTGTCCGTGTTCTTCCTGCCCCTCGTCATGGCCGTCGTCCACATCGCCGCGGCGTTCCCGGCCGTCAGCCGGCTGCTCGCCATCCTCAACCTGACCAACGTGCCGCTGTACGCCCTCTGCACCGCGCTGACCATCCTGGTGTTCGCGGTGTGCTACGCCCTCATCTACATCCTGACGGCCCGGACGTATTACCGGATCGTTCGGGCGTAACGCGATTCGTCAAAACACGTAAGAGCCTGTCCATCTGGCAGGCTCTTACGTGTTCTCTCGCCCATTTTTTCAGCCTCATCGCCGATCTTGTTTATATTTTCGTCCTGATATTGCTTCCGGTGGCGCTCCTTGAATATTTCGCGTTTGTCTGGATCCGGGCAGTCATTCCTTTACCCTTGTCGTGACGCCCATTATTTTTCTGTTGTGTTTAGCCAGTGGCAACTTTCTATCCAATATTTTTGGGTTGGCGCGGGTGTTTCAAATTGAAATCATCATTCAATAACTCCTTCACGACGGGCCTGTTCCACGTCATTGGGATGCCTGTTGGCTTTATTCGGCTTTCCGCTTGCCCTCTTCCGTCACAGTCCATGCACGCACCATTCGCTTGATATCCTCCGGCTTCTTGAACCGGAGCGCGGTCGTCGTCGATGGCGATCTGCCGCACGGGCTCGTACCCTTCCTCCGCCAGCATCACCGCCACGGTTCACCATCCCGCGGTGGTTTGGCGTCGCCATCAGCATACCACTGTTATGGATTCAATTTCTCATAGATCCGGTCATAGGCATCCGCCGATTCAAAATCAAGCTCCGTGAGACCACCCGCGCTCCAGGTGGTCAGCCGCAGCGTCACCATCCGGTAGTCGATGGAGATCAGAGGATGGTGGTTCATCGCCTCCGCCTCGTCTCCGACGGCCACGGCAAAGCGCATCGCGTCCTTGAACGTCGGGAAGCGATACTTGCGCTCGATCCATTTCTCGTCCTTCCGCGCCCAGCCCCGCGCTTTAATGGCCGGCAGTCTGGCCGCGATTTCCTCTTCCGTCAGCCGAACGGGCTTGCCCATCCGCGTCACCCCTCAAAATCGTAAGTTGTATTTGTCATTTTTCCTGAATTTATTGATAATTGTAATCTAGAATATAGCCGTGGAGCGAAAAAATGATTCAATACCAAAACGACCAAATCACCATATTTGAAAGCCAGCTTTACAAAACCACATCCACCGTGATCCAAACGGAGGATTGCCTCATTGTCGTCGATCCGTGCATCCTGCCTGCGGAAGTGGAGGAAATCCGGGATTATGTCACGAGCGTCCGGGGAAGCCGCCCGGTCTATCTCGTGATCACCCATTCCGACTGGGACCATGTTGTAGGGGCCGGGGCGTTTCCGGAAGCGACGGTTGTAGCCAGTGCGGCTTTTCAATCGAAAAACCCCGAAGAAATTCTTGAGCAAGCGAGAGTGTTTGATGACGAGTATTACATTGATCGGAAAACCCCGTTGATGTATCCGAAAGCGGATGTGGTGGTGGAGCAGGACGGCCTGCGGCTGGAAATCGGCAATACCGCACTCACGTTTTACCAGGCGAAAGGGCATACGGATGATGGCATCTTCGCGGTGGTTGAGCCTCTTGGCGTTTGGATTGCCGGCGACTATTTATCCGATGTTGAATTTCCGTTCATTTCCTCCAGCTCAGCGGATTACATCGAAACGTTGGAAAAGACGGAGACCATCCTGGCAAACCATCGCATTAACCTTCTGATTCCGGGACACGGCCATGCGGCGTTCAGCCAAGAGGAAATCCTGAAACGAAAAAGCGAGAGTCTTCATTATATCATCAGCCTGAAAGAAGCCATCCGATCCGACAAAGCGCATGAACACTTGATTGCCCCGTACTCATATCAAAGAGGTTTGATCAAGTGCCATAGGGAGAATGTGCGGTTTTTGCTCCAGGAAATGGGATTGCACGGCCGGGCGCGGGATCAGGGGTTGTAACGCAAGCTCCCGCAAGCGGTTTCCCGCTGCGGGAGTTTCACATGGAGGCGGCGTCCGAGCCGCCTGGGCCGATGGCCGCGGCGGCGCCGAACGGGCCGGCGGCAAGTTACAGCAGCCAGGTCACGACCGCATATTGCAGCGGCACGATGGCCACAATGAACACCACGGTGTTGAACAGCCAGGAGGCGTCGGTCAGAGCCGTGTCCAATTGATACAGCCTGGGAGGCACGAGAGACCCGAAAGCCGGGGGCGTGGACGCCAGGATGACCAGAACCTTCATCACTTGGCCGTCATTCATGTGCCCCAAGCCCAAGAGGAAACCGAGCAGCGCGACGGCGGCGGGCACAAGGGCGAACTTGATGACGGCGATGGCCAAGCTCGGCTTCAGATACCGCCTTATCGACGTGACCCGCGTGTTGTACCCGACGGAAAGCATCATCAGGAACGCGGAAATCATCACCAGCCATCCGACGGAAGCGGCGACGAAATCCGGACGCTCCAGAGGGGATAGGTTCAGCGCGATCCCGAAGAGGATGGCAAGGAAAAACACCAGGATATAAGGGTCCTTCAGCAGCTTCAGGATCCGGTCGGAACGCTTCTCCGTCCGCTCGGCGCTCGGCGCGGCGCCGTATGACTTGGCCACCGGGTAGGCGAACAGGTAATACGTGATTTCTTCAAACATCCGAAACAGACCGAGAATCGCCAGGCTCTCTTCGCCCAGAAAGGCGAAGCAAATGATCGAACCGAGCGACCCGATGTTGAAAAAGGCGCCCTGCGTGAACATGGAGCCGGTCTGGCCGCGGTTGAGCTTCAGCAGTTTGGAGGCGCCGACGGCCAGGAACCCTCCCGCCGCGATGGTGAAGACGCCGAGGATCGGCAGCACAATCAGCCTGAAGTTGGTCAAATTCACACTCCAGAAGATCGCGAGAAATACCAGGGGAAAAAGGATCAAAACCGTCAGCCGCAAAATCATCTCCAGGATGCGCCCGGCTTGTTCGGACCCGCGGCCCGCCGCCAGCCGTTGCAGGACGACCCTGATCGTGGCGCCAATCCAAAAACCCGCGACAATGATGCCGAGGGGAAGCAGCAATTGGGTCAAGGAATACGACCTCTTTCCGCGACGATGCATGTTCTGGCTGATTCGGGATAAACGCAAATCCAGCGAAAAAACAATGGAGCCCGCCTTGGCGCTCCAATGATAGCGTCCGAAAGAGCATTACTTCAAACCGGCCTCGCCCGGGAAAATCCCGCTTCTCACGGATTCATGCCTTCCGCATGTTCATTCAGAAAGGCTTCCGTTTCCGCCCTGTCCGGCATCGAGCTTTGCGCGCCGAACCTGGTGACCGAGATGGCCGACGCCGCATTGGCGAACCGGACGGCTTCCGCCAGTGATTTTCCTTCCGTCAGGGCGACCGCCAGCGCTCCCGCGAAGGTGTCGCCCGCCGCCGTCGTGTCTACGGCGTTCATTTGAAATCCGGGCATATGAAAACGTTCCGTGCGGCTGAGAACGGCGACTCCGTTTTCGCCCAGTTTGGCCAAGACGACCCGGACTCCGCGGGAAAGCAGCGCTTCCGCCGCTTGGAAGGCGGTCTCGGGATCACGGACCTTTTTTCCCGTCAGTTGCTGCATTTCCGACTCGTTCGGGGTCAGGTAGTGGACCATGCCCAGCAGCTCGTCGGGAAGCGGGCATGCCGGTGCGGGATCCAGCAGGACCGGCACCCGATGATGACGGGCCAGCCGAACCGCTTCCATGACCGTTTCCATCGGAATTTCCAGCTGGACGACGAGCAGCCCGCAAGACTTGATCCGGTCTGCGTTAAGCCGGATGTCTTCGGCCGTCAGCCGATGGTTGGCGCCGGGCACCACAATAATGTTGTTTTCCCCCTTCGCGTCGATGGTGATGAAGGCCACCCCGCTGGATGCTTCTTCGCAGGCGGCGATCCCCTCCGTTTGGACTCCCGCTTTCTTCAGGTGCCGGATGAGCTGTTCCCCGAACACGTCGGCGCCGGTCCTGCCCACCATGGAGACGGAACCGCCCAATCTCGCCGCCGCGTAAGCCTGATTGGCGCCTTTGCCGCCGGGGCTCGTGAAAAACCGCCGGCCCATTACCGTTTCCCCGACCCCGGGGCGCCTGTCCACCTGCACCACCATGTCCATGTTAAGGCTTCCCACAACGACGATTTGCCTGTTCGTTTCTTTCTCCATCGATCTCCGCACACTTCCTGTTCACGCGCGGACGCGGTCCGCGGTGTCGCCGGAGAACCGCGAGCTCGACGTCCGGACGCATCGTTTGTTATCCGATCCGGAATCGCCATCCGGGTTAAGGCTCCGACGGCCATCAGGCCATTGCCTGCGCATCGTCCGTCAATGTCCGGATCCGAGGGGGAATATCCTTCCCCGGATGGAATAAGTATGAAAAATGTCCGGTGGTGACCGTCATGCGAATGGCAACCGGGATGATATCCTTTGCGTTGATGGTTGCGATATTTCTGCAATCCCGTGCCATCTACCTGGCCAACTCCGCGGCCGGCGATTTGGAAACCGCAAGCATGGGAGCATCCGGATTTTTCGTTGCCTTTCTGTTCCTCCTCGGCGGAGCATTCGCCTTCAAGCTCCCGAACATTGCCGGCTTGATTTTGATCGGTGCCTCGCTTTTGGCCTTTCTCATTGCCGCCGGAACCCCGCCATATGAGGACATGTATTTTGGGGGAGCCGCGGCGTTGCTGCTTTCCTTCATGAGTTTCTATGGATCCCGCAGAAGCAGAAAAGCCAAAGAACGCGACCACGACCCACCCATTCCTCCAGGCGACGATCGGATGCCACAATGACATCCTTTGCGGGCAAGCCAAAACCACCCGGCTCCCTGTTCAGCTTCGCTCCAGGCCACGCCGGCGAATATCATCCAATTCCATCGAGTATTTTTATGAGGTTAATCGTTAATCCCGTTGTTTAATAGTATAATGAAAATTTTCCGTTGTTGAACCATGACCCGGGCGCACCTCGAAGGCGGCCTGCGGATAAAGCGATCCAACGATTGAAAGCCCAGACCCGGGGTCTGGGCTTTCTTCATCATGGATGGGCGGATCGTCAGACGACCCACTGCCGTTCCGTTCCCCGTTCATCGGTATATTGGACGACGGAGCGGAACGTGTCCAAATCCACGTGAAGCATGCAGCTTTGGCCTTCGTTTTGCCACCGGAGTTTGATTTCCCTGGCTTCCGTTTCCAGGCATTGAAAAAAGCCCTGAAACGCTTCGTGTTCGTTGCGGAACCGGATCAGCTTGAGAAGCCGCTGCACGACGGGCCGCCGGACCGCCTGTTCGATTTCCTCGAGCGAATAATTGTGCCGGTTGATTTCCCGGCCGTCGCCGCGTTCGGTCACTGCGGCCGCGTCGTTCTCCCCCGCCAGCAAACCGACGTAATAGATTTGCGGGATGCCGGGCACGAACAGCTGGATCGCCCGGGCGGCCAGGTAGGCGTCATCGTCCCGGCCCAAGGCATCGTAATACGTGCAGCGAATTTGGTGGACGTCAAAACCGTCCGGCGATTTGTGCTTGTCGGACACCACGCGGCTCAGATTGGCGCCGCGCGCCAGGCACAGGTCCACGATCCGCCGCGCCCGCTCCGTGTCCACCAGCCCGTCCAGATCCGGCTTGACCGGAATGCCGTCGTGGCAATCCAGCATCGTAAATTGGTTGGACGGGCGATCGTTCAGGTAGCGCCGCAGCATGGCGGAAGACCGGTTGACAAGCGTCTCGAGCACCAGGAACGGCAGGATGAAATCGTAGATCCAAAAGCCGCGTTCCGCCAATTTGTACTGGATCGAATAATGGGCATGCACTTCGGGCAGCAGGGCGATGTCGTGCTCCTCCGCCTGGCCGGCCACCCAGTCCAGGAACCCGTAAATATCGGGTTCCACGAAGAAGCAGCTCGTCCCCGGTTTCTTGATGACATAGCCCACCGCATCCAGGCGCACCATGCGGACGTGATTCGCCTTGAAATGCCGGAAAATGGACGAAAGGTATTGTCTGGTCAAAGGCGAATTCACGTCGAGATCGATTTGCTCCGACGGATCGGTCTTGCCGAATGTCGTCCATACTTTCTCTTCCGTCCCGTCCCCGATGGCAAATGAAGAATAGGGAACCGGGCGGCGCAAAAACATGATGTCGATATCCGCCTGGACGGGCTGTCCGTCCGGCCAAATCTTGTCCAGGGTCAGGAACATGTCGGCGTACGGGGAATTGCGGCCTTTGGCGAGGAAATCTTGAAATTGCGGGGACCGCCGGGAAATATGATTCACCATGACATCCAGCATCACGCCGTATTCCTCGCCGATGCGCCGGATGTCGTCCCACGTGCCGAAACGGGGATCAATCATGCCGTAATCCAGCGGAGCAAATCCGCGGTCGCCCGAGGACGGATAGGGCGGCAAAATATGGACGCCTCCCGTGAACAAGCCGCGGAAATGGCGCCGAAGGACATCCCGCAAGGCGGCGAGGTTGCCCCCAAGGGAATCGGGATAGGTAATGAGTTGGACACGGCTATCAAGTTTCATGGAGCTATTCACCGCCATGCGAAATTTCCGCCAGGCGATATTCTTTGGGATACCGGCTGACAGGCCCCAGATGCCGCAATTTGTAGGCGCTCACTTCCATGCCGAATTCCACCGCCCCGATCAGGGGGAGCCCTCTCACGAGACCCGCGTAGAATCCCGCCCAGAACGCATCGCCGGCTCCCGTGACATCCACCACTTCCGTCGCAACGCTGTCCAAGCGGAGGGTTTCGGCGCCGTTGGACACCAGGATGCCGTCCGCACCCATGGTGAAAATGACCAATTTCGCTCCGAGATCGAGAAATCTGGCCAGATGGTTTTCCGGCGAATCCGTCCCGAACAGCCGATCGGCATCGTCCTTCGAAGGCTTGATCACGTCTGCCCGGTGAATGATGGATTTCACGTAGGCCGCGCCATCCTCATCCTTGCTCCAGATGGCCGGATGGTAGTTCGGATCGAAACCGACCAGCGCGCCTTCCGATTTCGCCAGATCGATCGCCTGCTCGACGGCGGAACGGGCCGGCTCCCTGGAGATCGGCCAGCAGGAAAAGTGGACGATCCTGGATTGCTTGACCGCGTCCGCCAGATCCGGCGTAAAGTTCAGCCGAAAATCCGCACCCCGGTAAAAAATCGGCCGGGGAGTGGATCGGCTTTTGGTGATCACCACCATGCTGGTGGATTCATCCGTGAGCTGGATGTGATCCGTCGGAATCCCTTCCCGTTTAAGATGCCGAAGCAAAAACGCGCCGAATCCGTCCCTTCCCACGGCCGAAGCGACAAGGGGACGAAGCCCCAATTTCTTCATGTTCAAGGCCAGATTGGCGGCCGAACCGCCCAAAAAGCGGTTGTACGTATTGCAATCCACCATGTCGTCATACGCTTCGGAAATCATGTCGATCAGAAGCTCGCCCATGGTCAGGATGTCATTCGGCCTTTCCTTCAATTTGATGGGACGATCCAGTTTGAACACCCGTTTCCCTCCACACGCCGTTGCATTCACGATCCACGGGCACGCAAACATTCAAAGACATGCTAACGGCGGGATCTCCAAAAACGCGCACGCAATCCGACTTCAATATATTAACCGCTTGACATATGGGTGTCAATCGGTTGATAGAAGAAGCGGCGGGACTGCGCCCGGAAAAAAAGGCAAGGTTCCCCCGCCCCTCAGGAGACCTTCAAGTGGTTTCTTTCTCCACCAATTTGACGGGCAAAACGTTTTCCCGCTGCACTTCTTTGCCGTTGATTTGGTCGATCAGCAATTGGACGGAAGTTTTGGCGATTTCCTTGATCGGCTGCCGGATGGTAGTCAAACCGGGGGTAATGTATTCGCCCAGTTTGATCCCGTCGAAGCCGATCACCTTGACGTCCTTCGGCACCTCTTTGCCGAGCCGCCGGCATTCTTTGAGCACCTGCGCGGCGATCACGTCGCTGCTGGCGAAAACCCCGTCAATGTCCGGATGCTCCCGGAACAGATTTTCGACAATTTTCCCGTATTGATCGTATTTGAAACCGTTCAGGTCCGTCTCGACCACGACATGGGGGATCTTCTCCCGGGTCACCGTGTCCACGAAACCGTCGTACCGGGTTTTGGCCAGCAGGTGAAGTTTCAGATTGCCGCTGATGTGGGCGATTTTCCGGCATCCCTTGCGGATCAGCAGCTTGGCGGCGAGCACCCCGCCTTTGTAGTGGTCGGCGGAAACGTACGGGATCGATTCCGACAACTGGCGGTCCAGCGTGACCAGCGGCAGATTGATCTTCGTGAACTCCTTGGTGTCCAGGGTGTGGCTGCCCATGATGATGCCGTCCACCTGGCTCGCCTTCAGCATATTGAGGTATTCCTGTTCCTTGTTGCGATTCAGCTGGGAGTTGCAGAGCAAAATTTTGTACCGGTTTTTGTAGGCGTAATACTCCACATATCGCGCGATTTCGCCGAAAAACGGATGGGAGATGTCCGGGATGATCAAACCGATGATGTTCGATTTTTTGCGGAACAAAGACCGGGCCAGTTCGTTCGGCTGGTAATTGAGTTCCCTCATCGCCTCGTGAACCCGCCGCTTCAAGTCCTCGCTCAAGTACCCGCGGTTGTTGAGCACCCTGGACACCGTGGTGACCGATACGCCGACTTTTTCCGCCACATCCTTGATGGTCGCCATTCCGTCCCCTCCGGAACCGCAATTTCAAGCATGATTTTCGAAAACCCATCTGATTATATCATGATCCGGCGGCTGTTATTTGCCCATCGCCCATTGAAGACCGGCCCGGATGAACGCGGACCAAAACTCCCAGTTGTGATCTCCCGGCGCTTCCACATAGGTGTGCGGAACGCCTTCCTTCACCAGAAAGTCGCGGAAGCGCCGGTTCACATCCAGCAGGAAATCCTCCGTTCCGCAAGCCATGTAAATGTCCGGCAGGATGCCGCCTGTCGCCTTCCGTTCCAGCACCAATGCCTCCGGATCCTTGTCGCTGCCCAGCACCCGGTCCAGGTCGCCGAACACCCGTTTGAAATAGCTGATGTTGTGGCCGTCGACGGTCCCTTCCTTTTGCCCGTGGATGCGGTAGGTGATAAGGGCCGAAGACAGGGCGATAATCCGGGAAAACGTGTCCGCGTACTTCAGGCCGTTGCGGATCGCGCCGTATCCGCCCATGGACAAGCCGCCGATCCAGGTCCGTTCCCGATCGGCCGGGAGCGGAAACATAAGCCGCGTATATTCCACCAGTTCCCGGCCGACAAACTCGCCGAACCGTTCGCCCTTCTCTTCGTCGTCCAGATAGAACGAGTTGGTTCCGGAGGGCATGAACACGGCGATGTTGTTTGTTTCCGCAATCCCGCGGATGCCGGAAAAGTGCAGCCAGTCCAGATCGCCGCCGGTGTATCCATGCAGCAAATAGAGGGCCGCCGTCGGACGCGTCGGTTCGCCGGCTGGGGCGGGGCCCTTCGGATAGTTGATCGGCAGAACGGCCTGAAACGTCGTATTGCGGCCCAGCGCCCGCGAATAGAATGTGACTTGCGCAACAGCCATGCCTCGGTCACCTCCTCGTTTGGCAGCGGCTCAGCCTTCGCGCCGCAGCGCCCTCGCCAGCGCCTGCACGTACTCGTTTTTCGTCCGGACGCTGATTTCGGCGTCGGGAGCCACGTGTTCGTATCCGTGGTATCCTCCGGGATACAGATGAAATTCCACGTCGACGCCGGCCTGCGCCAGACGCGTCACGTATTCGATCGTTTCGTCGCGGAACGGATCCAGCTGGCCGACGCATGTGAACGTCGGCGGCAGCCCGGCCAGATTTTCCGCCCGGATCGGCGCCGCATAGGGCGACACATCCTTCGCGCCCCCGAGATACATGGTCCACGCCGCGATGTTTTTGGCCCGGTCCCACACGGCCGGGTGGTGGATTTCATGGCTGGACGGCAGCACGTTTCGGTCGTCGATCATCGGATACAGCGGCATCTGGAAGCAGATGGACGGCCCGCCCCGGTCGCGGGCGAGCAGCGACAGGGCGGCGGTCAACCCGCCTCCGGCGCTGGCTCCGCCGATCGCCACCCGGGTCGTGTCGATGCCGTACCGCACGGCTGATTCGTGGAGCCAGACCAGGGCGGCATAGCAATCCTCCAGCCCGGCGGGAAAAGGATGCTCGGGAGCCAGCCGGTAATCCGGCGAAAATACGACGCATCCCGCCGCCTCGACGAACGTCTGGCACAGGTTGTCGTCGTAATCGGGATGCCCGAGCACGTAGCCGCCGCCATGGATCCAGAGGAAGGCGGGGCGCCCGGAAACCGGGCCGTCCGTCGGTTCATAGACGCGAACCAGCATGTCCTGGCCCCCGGCGCCTTTGATCGTTTCGTCGTGAATGGCCACGCGGTCCGATTTTTGAAACGGCGGCCGCGGATTGTTCCGCGCCTCATAAAGATCCTCGGGCAGGCGAAACGGCGGCAACCGGTCCAACACGTCCCGCAATTCGGGAAGAACACGATTCACATCCACGTTTGGCGCGCCTCCATTCTTTTTTGGGTGTATTTCATTTCAAAGCCCCTTCGGTAATCCCCTTGATGACGTGATCCTGCAAGATCAGGTAAAAAACCAGAATCGGAATGATGGTCATGATCAGACCGGCCATGAGCGGACCGTAATCGACGGAATAGGTGGAGAAGAACGCATAGATGGAAAGCGGCAGCGTCCGGTTGGCCGGCGACAGGAGCACCAGGCTCGGGAGCAAATAGTCGTTCCACACCCAAAGCACGTCCAGCACGGCCAGGGTGACCACCACCGGCCGAAGCAACGGCAAGACGATCTGAAAGAACGTCCGGATCCGGGAACAGCCATCTATGAAGGAAGATTCCTCAAGTTCATACGAGATTCCTTTAATGAAGCCGTGAAACATAAACACGCCCAGCGGAACGCCAAATCCCATGTACATGAAAATAAGGGTGGTTTTCGAATCCAATAAACCCAGATTGCCGTACACCATGACCAGCGGTATCATGATGACCTGGAACGGGACGGTCATGGCCGCCAGCATGACGAAAAACAGCACCCGGTTGATTTTCCATTTAAACCGGACAAACAGATATCCCGTCATGGAGGAAAACAAAAGGATGACCAGCACCGACAATGCGGTGATCAGAAGGGTATTGGCGAACCCTCGCATGAAGTTCATTTTTTGAAACGCGTCCGCATAATTGGCGAATCGGAAAGGATCGGGCCACGCAATCGGATTTTCGATAAAGTATTGGGTTTTCTTGAATGAATTCAGGATGACAATCAAAAACGGGCTAAGGAAGACGACCAGTCCGGCATAAATCAAGGCGTTTTTGAGGAGATGGTTCAGACGCCGCGCCCGCATCACGACTCCACCTCCAGTTTCTTCAGCAGATAGGACTGGGTCAGCGCAATGACGGCCACGACGACAAACAGCACGATCGCCTCCGCCTGGCCGATGCCGTACTGGTTGGATTGGAACGCCATCTGCACGATATAATAGGTCGCCAATTCCGTCGAGCGGAACGGACCGCCCTTCGTCAAGCTGAGGTTCAAATCATAGGTGAGGAACGAACGGGACAGGGACAGGAACACGCAGACGACGATGGCCGGAACGGCAAGCCGCAGCACGATTTTCCGCAGGACGGCGAAATTCCCCGCTCCGTCGATTTTGGCCGCTTCCACGATATCCTTCGGGACACCCGTGAATCCGGCAATGTAGATAATCATAAGGTAGCCTGCAAACTGCCAACTCGTCGCGATGACAAGCGCCCAGAACGCTTTGTCCGTGTTGGTCAGCCAGGACGTCTGGAACAGCGGCCAGCCGTATTTCTCTCCGAGATACGGGAGCACGCGGGAGAACAGGCTTTGCCACAGGTAGCCGAGCACGATGCCGCCGATCAGGTTCGGCGTGAAGTAGCCGGCGCGCAGCCAGCGTTCCCCTTTGATCCCGCTGGTCAGCGCCAGCGCGATGGCGATGGCCAGCAGATTGGAGACGATCACCGTGAAAAAGACATACCGGATCGTGAACCAAAGCTGCGTCCAAAACGCCTTGTCCCGGAACACTTCCGCATAGTTGACGAAGCCGACGAAAGAGCCGTCGTTGCGGATGACGTCCCACTTGGTCAAGGTCAGATAAAAACCCACAAGAAATGGTATCAAAAAAACGACCGTAAAAGCGAACAGGGATGGGCCGGCAAACAGAAAGAAAAGTCCGGTGTTTCGCCAGATGGTTTTTCTTTTCATGCCACCGCACCTTTTTTTGTTTCAATCTTATGAAAAAAGGAAAGATGGGCGCAAGACCCTCGCCTTGCGCCCATGACCGGCCTTGAGGGGAAGCTGCGCGTTATTGGACGGACTCCCAATAGGCTTGAACTTCCTGGAAGAGCTGATTGCGGTCGATCGCGCCGGCAAGGTATTTTTGCATGGACGCGCCGGTCTTGGCCCAATAGTCGGTCGGGAAGTAGTTGATGACGCCGATGTTGATCGTTTCTCCCTTTTCGACATACTCGCCGATGGCTTTGGCGATCGCGTTGCTGCTCGTGGCTTTGACGTTCTTGTAAGGCATGGTCAAGCCCATTTCTTCCACGATGGCCTTCTGGCCTTCTTCGCTGGTGAGCATCCATTCCAGGAATTCCAAGGCCGCCTGCTGTTCCTCTGGCGTCGCGCCGGAATTGTCGACGGCAAACAGCTTCGGATGGCTGAAGGCGACCTGCCCGTTGCCGTAGTCGTCCGGATTGTTGCTGATCGGCACGGGAAGCACGCCGAATTCGCTGTCCCGGCCTTCCATGGAACCGATGACCGCCCAGAGCCAGTCGCCCATGAAGTAGAACGCCGCGTTGCCCTTGGCGAAATCCTGGCCGTCCAGCTCATAGTTGGCGACCAGCGGGTCGTTCTTGCGGTAATTGTATTCTTTCAGCATATCGAAGGTATCCAGGAGACCGTTGAACACCGCGTTGTCCGCCAGCTTGGCCCGGCCAGCCTTCACGTCTTCCCAATATTTCAGATTTTCGTTCGCATCGCGGGATTGCAGGGAGAAGCCCAGCGCACCTAGATAGTGCGCGCCAAGGGACCAGTCGGCGCCGTGGATCATGACGGGCGGCACGCCCATGGCCGCTTGAACTTTATCCAGCAGTTCTTTCAGCGCATCCCGCGTGCGGATGGTCGAAGGATCGAACGGGCCGCCGAGCGCTTCCTCGAGGGCACGCTTGTTGTACAGAAGGCCGTAGCCTTGCGCGGTCCAGGGAATCCCGAGGAATTTGCCGTCCAGGATGCCGCCTTCCACCGCACCGGGCAGGGTGAGTTCTTCGTACTTCGCCCTGACCGGCTCCAGATCCATGAACTTGTCTCTGTACACGTAGATATGGCTCGGGTCCAGGTTGGAGATGGTCGGCGGGTTGCCCGAGGCCAGCCGCGACTGGAAGATTTCGATTTGGGCGCCGCCGATCGGGGTCGGAATCAGTTCCACCGTCACGTTCGGATTCACTTCATGGTATTTGGCGAACAGCTTTTCGAACACCTCGTTGACTTCCGCCGACGTGTTGAAGAATGTGATCTTGATTTGCTTGCCGGACGAGGAAGGCGCGCTGGTCGACGCCCCTGACCCTCCGCCCGAAGCGCCGTCGGCATTCCCGCCGGTGTTGCCGCCGCTGCCGCCTGAACATCCCGCCAGCAAGCCCGCCAGCAAGACCAGACACACGGCGAGAACAGTGAAACGCTTTCGTGACTTCATGGACTCATCCCCCAAGCTAACAAATTTTTCGAATGGGCTGAAATCCTTTTCATCCATATGATAACCGGTTGTCATAGTATATGTCAACCAGTTGACATACGGGACAGCAGGCATCCTTCCGCATGATAAGATAAATTCCCAATTTCCTGCGTTGGATCTATAATGAATTTGTCTTCATTCAATATTTATCCCGTCGGAGGCTCACAGATGAAAAAAATTAGCGCCATCGTTCTTGCATGCTGCATCGCCCTGCCTGTTTTCGGAACCCCTGTTCTGGCGGCCGGCCCGGTGCAAGCCGTGCTGACCGAGAGCCTGATTTCGGTGGACGACCTCGGCTATCCGTTCCTCCGTTTGCGCGGCTACAACATTGAAGGCAGAACCTATTTCAGACTGCGCGACCTCGCCTTAATTTTTGACGGTTCGCCGAGCCAATTTGACGTCGCCTGGAACGGGAAGGAAAACGCCGTCGAAATCATCACCGGCCGGCCCTATTCTTCGCCAGGGTCCTATGACGGTTATTATCCTTGGAACAAAGTCTCCACAGCCAAGCCGGCCACCTCGAAGATCGTCATCAACGGAGAGGTGCGGCAGGTGAAGGCATATGAAATCGACGGAAGCACGTTCCTGCAGCTCAGGGAATTGGGACAACACATTCCCTTCGAGGTCATCTACGACGGCGAACGGGACGAAATCCGCCTCTATTCGCGGCTTCCCGACAACGCCTATCGCGTACATGTGACCCCCGCCGTCATTTTCAATCAGCTTAAGTGGAAGTTTCCCCGCTGGAAAACTCCGGTGACCTCCTACCTCGTGGCAAACGGGGATCAGACGCTCAGCGTCATTGAAGCGGGCTCGTCCATTTCGATTGAAACCTACGACCTGCAATTCAGATTGCTGGCCAGGAAAACGATCGAGCCCGAGCTTCCGCTGTTCGGCGGCTTTTTCAGCGGCGAGAAATACAATTATATCGCCTTCGGACAAGAGAACCGGGAACAAAACGACAACAAGGAAGTCATCCGGATCGTCCGTTACGACAAACAATTCAACCGGATCGACAGCGTTTCCGTCAAAGGCGGGGAAAGCTTTACCGTGGTCCCGTTCCATGCCGGCTCCGGACGCATGGCGGAACACGGCGACACGCTGGTCTTTCATACGGCGAGATTGAGATACAAAACACCGGATGGCCTCAACCACCAATCGCAGCTGACGATCGTCGTGGACACCTCCACGATGACCGTTACCAATCATCTTGGAAGATTTCAGGAAAATCATGTCAGCCATTCGTTCGACCAGTACGTCCTGTTCGACGGCAACCGGCACGTCCTGCTGGATCACGGAGACGCATATCCCCGCTCCATCGTGCTCTCCAGGCAGTCCGGAAACTCCTACAACACGGTGAGCATGTTCGACATTCCGGGCAAAATCGGCGCCAACATGACGGGGGTATCGGTCGGCGGGTTCGAAATGTCCTCCACGAGCTACATCGTGGCGATGAACACCGTGGACCATTCATTGGTCCAGGAATACACCGATACCGAGATGGTGGGATTGCCGATGGATCAGCGCGACATCATCCTGTCCGTGGTTCCGAGGAACAACTTGAGCCCGCAGGCCGTCACGCAACGCACCATTGCGAAATATGCGGGAACGGACAATATCGCTTCCATCCCCCATCTCGTCAAAGTCTCCGACAACCGGTTTTTGGTGATGTGGCAGGAGTATGACTCATATGGCCGGAGCAGCCTTAAATATGTGACGGTGGATCAGGACGGAGTTCCGATCGGGAGCATTCGGTCGCTCGACCATTTCTGGCTGTCCGAATGCAAGCCGATCGTCGCGGACGGCAAGGTCATATGGTATGCCAACTTTCTCCAAAGCCGCATATTTTATACGATCCCGTTGTAAACCAAACGGGAGAGGACGACAGCCTCGTCCTCTCCCCGCCGGCAAGCCGCAAAGCAAAACAGAAGGGGCCGTCAGGCCCCTTTTCATCTCTCAGTCGTGCAAGTGGCAAGCCGCCCAGTGTCCCGGCCGCACTTCGCGGAACGCGGGTTTCTCCTGCGCGCAGCGTTCCATCGCGAACGGGCAGCGCGTCCGGAACGGACAACCGCTCGGCGGCGAAATGGGGTTGGGCAGTTCGCCCTGCAGAATGATGCGCTCCTTCTTCGCCTCGGCCTCGGGATCCGGAATCGGAATGGCGGACATCAGCGCTTTCGTGTACGGATGCTGCGGCTGGTCGTACAAATCCTCGCTGCTCGCCAATTCCACGATTTGGCCCAGATACATGACGGCGATGCGGTCGCTGATATATTTGACCATCGCCAGATCGTGCGCGACGAACAGATAGGTCAGGCCCATTTTTTTCTGCAGATCGGTGAGCAGGTTCACGATCTGCGCCTGGATGGACACGTCCAGCGCGGAAATCGGCTCGTCGCACACGATGAATTCCGGTTCCACGGCGAGCGCCCGGGTGATCCCGATCCGCTGCCGCTGGCCGCCCGAAAACTCGTGGGGATACCGCGAAGCGTGCTGGGCGTTCAAGCCCACCAGTTCCAGCAGCTCTTCCACTCTGCGCGTCCGCTCGGCCCGGCTTTTCACCAGGCCGTGTATGTCAAGGGCTTCGCCGATGATGTCCAGAACCGTCATCCGCGGATTGAGCGAGGCGTACGGGTCTTGGAAAATCATCTGCATTTTGCGGCGGAAAGCCTTCAGCTTGGAGCGGGACAGTTTCATGACATCCGTGCCGTCGATCACCACGCTCCCGGACGTCGGCTCGTACAGACGGATGACCGTGCGTCCGGCTGTCGATTTGCCGCAGCCGGATTCGCCGACCAGACCGAGCGTTTCGCCTTTCCGTACGGTGAAACTGATCCCGTCCACCGCTTTCAATACCCTGTTTCTTCCAACGGGAAAGTATTTGCTCAGGTTTCGGACTTCAACGAACGCCCGGCTCATGCTTCATCCCCCTTTCCGCCGACGGCGGCCGCCGTTTTGGCGCCGGAATGCTGCAGCCAGCATCTCACCTTTTGCGTCTCGCTGATCACGGTCCAATCCGGATCTTCCAGCTCGCAAATGCGCATGGCTTCGCTGCACCGGCTGCAGAACCCGCAACCGTGCGGGGGCTGTATCATGTCGGGAGGCGTCCCGTAAATCGGAACGAGCGGTTCGTCTTTCGCCTGGTTCAGCCGCGGCAGCGACTTGAGCAGGCCTTTCGTGTACGGATGCTGCGGGTTTCGGAAAATTTCCCACTTGGTTCCCGTTTCCACAATTTGTCCCGCGTACATGACGATCACGCGATCGCACAGGTCCGTCACGATGCCCAAATCGTGCGTGATCAGGATGATCGAGGTTTTGGTTTTCCGCTGAAGCTCCTTCATGAGCTGCAAAATTTGCGCCTGAATCGTCACGTCCAGCGCCGTGGTCGGTTCGTCGGCGATGAGCAGGGCCGGGTTGCAGGCGAGCGCCATGGCGATCATCACCCGCTGCCGCATGCCGCCGGACATCTGATGCGGATATTGCTTGATCCGCGTATCCGGGTTGGAAATGCCGACCATGGAAAGCAGTTCGATCGCCCGCGCTTTCGCCGCGGATTTCTTCATCCTCTGGTGCCGCATCAATCCTTCCATGATCTGCATCCCGATCGTCATCGTCGGGTTCAGCGACGTCATCGGATCCTGGAAGATCATGCCGATTTTGTTGCCGCGGACTTTCTGCATTTCCTTTTCGGAAAGCGTTGCCAAATCCTGACCGTCAAAGAGGATGGATCCGCTTTTAAACTCACCCGGCGGCGTCGGAATCAGGCGCATGATCGCTTGCGCGGTGACGCTTTTGCCGGATCCGGACTCGCCGACGATCGCGACCGCTTCCCCTTCCTTCACCTGAAAGCTGACTCCCCGAACCGCCTGGACTTCGCCGCCGTATACGTTGAACGACACGCGCAAATCGCGCACATCCAAAATGGTTTTTGCCACGACCGCACCTCCTCCCGCTACGATTTCCGCATGATCGGGTCAAACGCGTCTCTCAGGCCGTCTCCGAATACGTTGAACGCAAACATGGTCAGACTAAGGAACAAAGCCGGAAAGAGCTCCCGCCACGGATAGTTCTGAATCGCGTTGATCCCGTCATTCAGCATCGTTCCCCAGGAAGCGACGGGCGACTGAACGCCGAGCCCCAGGAAGCTGAGAAAAGCTTCGGTGAAAATCGCGCTGGGGACGGTGAGGGTCAGGGTGACAAAGATCGGTCCGATGGCGTTCGGGATCAGGTGCCGGAAAAGGATGCGCATGTTGCCCGCCCCGAGCGCCCGCGACGCCAGCGCGTATTCCTGGTTTTTGAGCTGCATGATTTGTCCGCGCACGATCCAGGCCATGTTGATCCAGCCGGTAATGGACATGGCGATGATAATGGTGGTCAGGCTTGGTTCCATCACGACCAGCAGCAAAATCACGACGAGCAAATACGGGATCGCATACAAAATTTCCGCGATCCGGTTCATCACTTCATCCACTTTGCCGCCGTAATATCCCATAATGCCGCCGTAAATGACGCCGATGACGAGGTCGATCAGCGCGGCCATGACGCCGACGAACAGGGAAATCTGCGCGCCTTTCCACGTTCGCACGAACATGTCCCGTCCGAGGTCGTCCGTTCCGAACCAGTGCGACCAGCTTGGCGGCTGGTTTGCGTTTTGCAGGTCGGTGGTGTAATGGTCGTAGGGCGAGAGAATGGGCGCGAAGATGGCCATCAGAACGATCAGGAGCATGAGGACGAACCCGGTCATGGCCAGCTTGTTGGTCACCAGCCGATGCCGGATATGCTGCCAGGCTGTCATGCTTTTCCGCTCGATGCGCTCGCTCTTGGAAAGATCACGTTCGATGGGCGCGAACAGATCGGGGCTTATCTGCCCGACGGCGCTGAAGTTGCTGCTATCGTTCCGCACGTTTTATCTCTCCACCTTTGACCCAAGAATTCTCATTCGCGGATCCACCAACGCGTAGGCGATGTCCGCCAGGAACCGGCACACCATAAGCAGGACGGCGTAAAACACCGTGATCCCCATAATCAGCGGATAATCCCGGTCGACCACGCTCTGCACGAAGAACTTGCCCATGCCGGGAATCGCGAAGATCGCTTCAATGATGACGGAACCGGTAATCACGTTGGCGGTCAGATAGCCCAGATACGTCACCACGGGCAGCATCGAGTTGCGAATGCAATGCCGCCAGACAATCGCGTGTCCGGCGAGGCCCTTGGCTTTCGCCGTCCGGATGTAATCGGCATGCAACACTTCGATCATGGTGGAACGGATCAATCGTGCGATAAACGCGATGGACACCGAAGAAAGCGCAATGGTGGGCAACACGTAATCCAGCGGCCCATCCAGCCCCGCCACTTTGAATATTCGCAACTTGACAGCCAACAAGTATTGCAGCACCGGCGCCATCACCATGCTGGGAATGGCCAGCCCGATCACCGCCAACACCATCGACAGGTTATCCAGAAACCTTCGATGATACAGGGCGGCGATAATGCCCAGCGTGCAACCCGCAACGACCGAGGTAATGATGGAAACGATGCCAAGCCTGAGCGAATACTTGAACGAATCGTTGATGATTTTATTGACGGAGTAAAACCGCTTCTTCATGGAAATGCCCAGGTCAAACTGCAACAAATTTTTGAGATAAACGCCGTATTGCTGAATCAGCGGTTTGTCCAGGCCGTAGAAAGCTTCCAGATTTTTCTGAATTTGCGGGCTGGTTGCTTTCTCCCGCTGCAGGGGACTGCCGGGAACCGCGTTCATGAGCACGAACGTGGCGGTGACCAGCACGTACAACGACAGAATCATGAAGAGGAATTTTCGCACAATGAAGCGGACCATGGATTCACCACCCTCCGGGAAAAATTGAAAAGGGTATATATAGGGACTATATATACCCTTTTCATAGCCTGTGAATTTGTCGCCTTATTGTTTGTCGCCGTAGACCCAGTTGAGATGGCCGGCGTAATCGGAGACGACATTCACAAAACCGGGCTTCACCATGGTCACTGTCGTATAGTAGTAAATCGGCAGAACAGCCATATCGTCGGCGATCGCGATTTTTTCCGCTTCCGCGATCTTGGCCATGGCATCTTTTTCGTCGGTGGACAAGATGGCTTGATCCAGCAGCTCATCAACCCGACTGTTGGCGTAGCGGCCGTCGTTGTTTCCGGATTTGGAGTGAATCAGGTCGTACGAGAAGTTGATCGGATGGTTGAAGTCCGCACCCCAACCGGCGCGGGCGATGTCGAACTGCTGCGCGTCCCTCGTTTCCAGGAACGTGCCCCATTCCTGGTTGGCGAGCTTCACTTCCACGCCCAGGTTCTTGCGCCATTGGTCGACGATCGCTTCCGCGATGGCTTTGTGGCCTTCGTTGGTGTTATAGAGCAGCGTGACTTGCGGGAACTGGGAAAGCCCTTCTTCCTGCAGGCCTTCGGCGAGCAGCCGCTTCGCTTCTTCCACATTTTCCTGGAAGTAACCGCTGTCCGGATACATTTCGCGGAACGATTTGCCGTCTGTGCCCCGGATGCTGGGCGGAACGAGGGCGAACGCCGGTTGCTGGTTCGCTTTCGTCACGTTGTCGATGATGGCTTGCCGATCGATGGCCATCGAGAACGCCTTGCGGATTTTCACGTTGTTGAACGGCTTCTTGGTCGTGTTGTAGAGATAGTAGTACGTGGAAGCGATCGCCTTGACTTGCCCCGCGCCGCTTTGGAGAACTTGCTCCACCTGATCCGTCGGCACCGAGCCGGCTTGGGCGCCGATCCAGTCGATTTGGTCCGTCTGGAACATGTTGAAGACGGTGGAGTCTTCTTCCACGAGCGTGATCGTCACGATGTCAAAGTTGATCTTGTCTTTGGCGTAGTAGTCCGGATTTTTCGTGAGCACCAGCTTGCCGCCGTGCACCCATTCGGTCAGCTTGAACGGGCCGTTGGTCACAAGCGTCTTGACGTCGGTGGCCCAATCCGGTTTGCCTTCGACGGCGTTCTTGTTGACCGGCCAGTAGGAGTTGTGGGTGATAATGTCCAGGAAGTAGGGCGTCGCGCTGATCAGCTTGACTTCGAGCGTGTAGTCATCCAGCGCCTTGACGCCGACTTGGTCGGCCGATGCTTCTCCGGCGTTGTACTGTTCGGCGTTTTCCAGGTAAAACAGCATGTACGCGTAGTCGGCCGCGGTTTCCGGCGCCAAAATGCGTTTCCACGAATATTCGAAATCGTGCGCGGTCACCGGATCGCCGTTGGTCCACTTGGCATCCTTGCGAAGCTTGAAGGTGTAAGTCTTGCCGTCGTCGGAAACTTCGTAGGACTCGGCCAGCGCCGGCACGGCATTCCCGTCAGGGTCCAGACGGTACAGACCTTCAAACAATCCCAGACCCACGATGTGCGACTGCGCGTCCGTATACAGCGCCGGGTCCAGGCTGGGCGGTTCGCTCCCCAGCGTGAAGCGGAATTCCTTGGGCGGCCCTTGCGGCTCCGGCGAGCTGCTGGCACCCGGCTCCGAAGAAGAGCCTGCGCTCGGCGAAGCGGAAGGAGAACTTTCTTTGTTGCCGCCGGTGCAGGCAGCGAGCAGTGAGCCGACAAGTACCAGCGTCAGCATCACTGTCAGCAAGTTCCTCAATCTCATTACAACCCCTCCATTTATTTAGTGTACCTATTTATTCGATTCAAACACTAAAGTAAAAGACTTTTCCTGTCAATACTCATAAATATGGAGATTATACGCCGGGATAAGGTATAGGGAGGAAAAAATTAACGGGAAGGTATTTTCGGGAATCCCCTCCCCTTATTGCTTCCGTTCAATCACGTCATTACGCGATCGCCCTTGCTGGTCGGTTGGGAAACGATCAAAAACTCGACATCCCCGTTGGATTTGTTCATCATTTGATGCGGCACCAGCGGCGGCACTTCGACTCCCTCATGGGGATGCAACACGATCTCCGTTCCGTCGATCTCAAGGGTTGCCGTGCCCGACAAGACAAAGAAAATCTGGCGCGCGCGTTCATGGTAATGTCTGACTTCCGCGGTGCCCGCCGGCATGCGTTCATGGATCACGCTTAAATCCCGATGTTTCACCAAATGCCACCCGTCGCATTGTTCTCCCCACAGGTAATGTTCAGCGGTGTATTTGCTGATTTTCATTTCTGCGCCCCCCGCCCTGTCCAAATGTGAACCTTCATTTGCAATTTATATCATTTATCGGAATCCATCCCTTCACCAAAATCTCCAACCGGACTGCCGCCAGATGTTCGAATAAAGGATCATAAACGGACTCCGCACTTCACGGAGTCCTCATAATAGTGGGCACAATTTCGCCCGCGCCATCTCACGCGGAATCAAACGGTGGCAATAGCGAAACGGTTTGCAGCGCCCTCGCCAGTATGGTCACGGCTTCAGCCCGCGTCACGGGGCGCTGCGGCCGGAAGGCCCCGTCCTCATACCCCATCACGATCCCGTGGCTTGCGGCAATCCTCACCGCTTCCCTCGCCCAGACCGATATGGCTTCTTCATCGGTAAACGGCACCATCCGACCTTCTTCCGCCTCCCGCAACCCGAACGCCTTGACGACAATCGCCACCATCTGTTCGCGAAAAAGCGGATCGTCGGGGCCAAACGTGTCGCCGTCATATCCCTCCACAATGCCTTGCCGGTGCGCAGCCGCTATCGCGTCTTGCGCCCAATGGCCGATCGTGTCCGCAAACGGTTCCCCGTCCACCGCGTCCAGCCCCAATACCTTGACCACAAGCGCCACAAACTCCGCCCTCGTCATCGGCCGGTCCGGCTGAAACGTCCCGTCCGGATACCCGGTCATCCATCCGTTGGCCGCAAACCGACGAATGGCATCCTCCGCCCAATGTCCCGCCACATCAGGCCACAAGGCGTCCGCCTCCGGTTCCGCCAACGGTTTCTGCGGCCGCTTCTCTTTTCGCAATGACGACCAACCGTCCGAGTTCGTTCGTTTTTCCGCTGACCGTTTGCTCCTCCCCATTGACCACAGGCTCATCCAACGGAATCCACGCGTTCCGTTCCCCGTCATACCGATACATGGCGATCTCGTACCGGTCCCGATCCGCCTCCTCCAGATGGAAGGGAAGGGTCACGGTCACATCGTGCAGCAGGTTTCCCGCCCCCTGCCACACGACGTCATAGGCGGCGCTGACCACCCGGCCGTCTTCCGGCTGTTCCGGCAACAGAGGCGCTTCGTAAATCGTGATGACGAACGGCTCGTGCCACACCCCTGCCGGGAACCAAAGGCGAATTTGCCCAAACCGGATGTCCCTTCCCTGCTGCGGATCGACGGAGAAGGCATTCGGCTCCCGAGGCGTAAACCCGGTCGCCGGCGCTCCGGCATCCTTCCGCCGCTCCACCGTTACGACCGCCGTGTCACTCGTCACCACGGCCTCTGTGCCAAGCATCGCATGCATGTTGGTGTTCTTGACTTCCACATAGTAGTAGAATGTTCCCGGCTGATTGGTCGGCGGGGTGTAGCTTGGGCCGGTCGCCCCCTCGATGGGAGTGCCTTCCGTATTGCTGTCGTCCGTTTTTTTGTACCACTGGTAGCTCAGCGTCCCTTCATCACCCACTTCCGCCTCCACCGTAAGCAGCTTTGCCCGGGCCCCTTGCACGACCGTGAACCCGACCAGCTGGCTGGTGATCTTCGGCTCTTCGGCGCGTTTTTGGTTTTTCACTTCGACGGGCGCGGTTTGCTGATTGTCCATTCCGTCAGCCCCGTTACCCAGTTGACCCGCGGATCCACTTCCCCAGGCATAGACTTTTCCATCTTTCAAGGCCAGCGAATGAATCCCGCCTGCCGCGATTGCGGATACACCGCCGCTATTTGCCAACTCCCATTGCACCATTACGGGCGCTCTTCTATCTTGGTTTGTTCCATCCCCCAATTGGCCAAAAGTATTATCCCCCCAGGCATAAACGGTTCCATCTTCTTTTAGGGCCGGCGAATGTTGTGATACTAGACTAAAAAGTGGACACCGAGAATCGAGAATGCGACAATAAAACGAGCAAAAATCGAGGTGTCCGAAGATGAGTAAGCAGTACGACAAAGAATTCAAAATCCAAACTGTGAGGATGATTCAAGAACAAGGAAAGTCGGTTGCGCAAGCCGCCCGGGAATTGGGTATAGCCGAGAACACACTCTACCGTTGGGTCAGTGAGTATAAGCAAGATCCGGTCA
>Ga0207811_10091_pt1 | contig 88913 bp, 80 predicted proteins | sample CeladaPassaD2F04_FD_187493 | JGI IMG/M metagenome (GOLD analysis project Ga0207811, IMG submission 187493) | Cellulose-adapted microbial communities from the Joint BioEnergy Institute, USA - Passage D2F04 (SPAdes) (version 2) | ecosystem: Engineered > Bioreactor > Continuous culture > Unclassified...
GGGCGCGCCTTGATGTATTTGACGAGCGGGTTCGGAGTCAGTTGGAGGCGTTGCGGGCACACGTGGCGGAGATTGTGCGGGGATTGAGGGCGGTAGAGGTGTCTCGGCTGACGCGTTACGACTACATCAAAGTCGCTCTCAATGCACTATAAAATCAAAGAATTGATATGAGCAGCCAATGATACGATTTCCGGGAAATCATAGTGCCTGTGAGAAAGCACGGGCGCACACTGCGGTGCGCCCCTACAGATCCTTGACGCTTTCCCTATCCCGTAGGGGCGGACCCCTGTGTCCGCCCGATCATACCCGTCGGATCACGTCCGCCACACGGGGTGTGGCCTCCTCATGCACCAGTAAATCAGCGATCCCATATTATATCCGCCGCAGCCCTTCGGCCACCGTCTCCAGCGTGCGGTCTATTTCTTCGGCCGTGTTGTAATAGGTGGGCGAAAAGCGCAACATGCCGTTGCGCACCGAAGCGATGATCCGCTGCGCTTTGAGAAATGCCGCCAGCGCCTCGGCCCGCGGATGTCGCACGGTCACGATCCCGGAGGCGTGCGCCGGATCGTCGGTGCCGTAGCATGCCAGTCCCAACCGCCGGAGCCCCTCGGCCAGTCGCCGTTGCAACGTCAGCACCCGACGCGCGCACCAGTCCACTCCGAGCGCCAGGTACTGCTTCAACGCGGCATGCAGCGCCACGATGGCCGCCTGGTTGGGCGTGCCCGTCTCGTAGCGCCGGGCGTCCGGGTAGAATTCCAGCCGATAGTCGAAAAATCGATTCCAGTCCACCGGGCCGTGCAGCCAGCCGGCTGGCGGACGAAGCACTTCCTGCAACACGGGTCGGACGTAGCAGACCGCCAGCCCCTGCAAGCCCATCAGCCACTTGTGCGTGCCCGCCGCCAGCAAGTCGATGCCGGTCGCCTCCACATCGAGCGGCAACGCCCCCAGCCCCTGAATGGCATCGACGCTGACCCAGACGCCGCGCTCGTGACAGCAGGCGACGATCTGCGTCAGATCGGCCCGGAATCCCGAAAGGAACTGCACCCAGCTCAGCGTTACCAGCCGGGTGCGCGGGGTGAGTACCCGCGCCACGTCCTCGACGGTGAACGTCCCTTCCCGATGCGGAATCCAGTCGACCTGCACACCCCGATGCTGCAGGTTCATAAACGGATAGACGTTGGCCGGAAACTCGCAGGCCGGGATGGCAATTCGGTCGCCCGGCTTCCAGTCGAGTCCCTGCGCCAGCAGTCCCAGTGCCGAGGAAGTGTTCGGCGCAAAGGCAATGCGGTCGGGCGTCGTACCCAGCACCGTGGCCACGAGCCGGCGCGTCTCGTCGATGATCGGCGCCAGCTCCTCGTAATTGTCGATCGGCCCCAGGTACCGCTGCTGCAGGTAGCGCCGAACGGCCTGCACCACCGGACGGCTGAGCGGCCCCGTGGCGGCATGGTTCAGGTAGATCTGCGTCTGCGTGTGCGGAAAGCGACGGCGCAGCGCGCGCAGTTTCCGGTCGTCCATCGTCACGGTCGTTTCGTTCACAGAGGGACCACCTGGCTGTGCGCTTCCAGGAGCGCCCGCGCCTCGACGGGGCCCAGGTTGAACAGCAGATCCAGCGCCGTCATACCCGGCACGAACCCCTCGAAGTGCTGGCGGTACACGGGCTCCTCGAATCGAAGCGCATAGACGCGAGGAGCCGCCGCCCGGTCGATCGGCGCCGTCGCTTCGGGTAGCAGCAGCGTATCGGCGGCCAGCACGCGGGCGATCTCCGCCATCGAAGCCGGGCGCCCCACCAGCTCCGAGGCGTGGACGACCGGCACGTCGATTTCGAAAAACTGGAGCGTCAGCAGCACCGTCGCGCAGGTCAGCTCGCCCAGCGTCCGCCATTCCTGCCGGAAGAGTTCCTCCAGCCGCGGCTCGTAAAACTCGAAGTACGGCGTCGTCCGGTAGTTGTAGCAGAAGGCCCGCCAGTGGCGGCGCTGCCAGCCGCGGAGCTGTCCAATGGCGGCCCGGTCGATCGGCACGCCGTGCTGATGCGCCCGGAGCGGCACGGAGATCCACTGCCAGCCCTGCGGGTTGCGGAGCCGCGCGCGGTTGTGGTAGGACTGCCGGCTGTACTGGAACGTATCGGCCAGCACCAGCCGACCGGCCCGGAGCGCCAGCGCCACGCGCTCCAGGTGCGGGAAATACTCCGGCGGAACGACGGCCAGCATGCGCGGTCGGGTCTGCGTCAAACAAAACACTCCGGCCGTAATTTAACGGCCACGCGCGATTGTTTCTCGAAGCCCTGTCGCCCGTGATCGTCCTGACGCTCCTGCTCGGCACGCTGCACCTGCTGCTCTGGGGGACGCTGCTGGCCTCGCTGCACTACCTGCGGCGACAGCCCCGTCCGGTCCCGCAGGCCGACGTGTGGCCGTCGCTCTCGGTGTTGATCCCCGCCCGCAACGAGGCCGCCAACCTGCGCCGCCTGCTGCCCACGCTGTTGCACCAGGACTACCCGCACTTCGAGGTGATCGTCTACGACGACGGCTCGAACGACGCCACGCCTTTCGTGCTGGAGCGTTACCGCGCCGACCGACGCCTGCGCGTGCTCCGGGGCGAGGGGCCGCCGCCCGGCTGGGTGGGCAAGGTCCATGCGCTCTACCAGGCCACCCGGCGCGCCCGCGGCACGCTCTATCTGTTTCTGGACGCCGACACCGAGCTGCTGCGGCCGGACGCGCTCCGCCATCTGGTGGCCCGCTACCGGGCACTGCCGCCGGGCTCGGTGGCCACGGCGCTGCCCGCGCTGCGGGGCGGCGGCCAGCTGCTTGTCAGCCTCGTGCCGCTCATGATCCTGGCCGGACTGCCCTGGCCTCTGGTGCGCCGCCTGCCCCACCCCCTGCTGGGCGCCCTCAACGGACAGTGCTGGCTCATCGACGCCACGCACTACCACCGGCTGGAACCGCACCGCCACCACCGAAACGAAGTGCTCGAAGACGTGCAGATCGGCCGCTACCTGAAAAAGCACGGCCTGGTGCCCGAAATGCTGGACCTTCGCCGCGAACTGGCCGTGTACATGTACCCGGACCTGCAGGCGGCCTGGCGCGGCTTCCGCAAAAACGCTTACCTGCTCATGGGCGGCCGCCCGCTTCCCTTCCTGCTCCTCTGGCTCGGCTACGGTCTGGCGTTCGTGCTGGCGCCGCTCGTCTGGGGACCGCTGCTCGTTTCCGTGTTCGGACTCAAGCTGGTGGTCGATCGGCTGCTCGGCCATCCGCTCTGGCTGAGCCTGCTGGCGCCGCTTTCGCACCTGCTGGCCTGGGCGCTGCAGCTCGACTCGGCCTGGAGCCACTGGCGCGGACGCGTCCGCTGGAAAGATCGGCCCGTCGGGCAACCATCCGGTTAAAAACGAACACCACGTCTCCGGAAACCCACCCCAGACCTTATCTTTGGTATCGATACGCATTACATCCGGACGTTACAGGCCATGCGAACCTCGTTTCTCATTCTGTCGCTGATCATCGCCATCCTGGCCGTCATTTTTGCCCTGTCCAATCCGGGGTACGTGACGCTGCGCTTCGGTCCCTATCAGACCGAGCAGTCCACGGCACTGGTGGTGCTGGTCAGCTTCGCGTTGGGCGTACTGGTGGGCATCCTGGCCACCATTCCGGGCCGTATCAAACGCGCCCGCGAGATTCGCCAGCTGCGCAAACAACTGAGCAGCGCCGGTAGCGAAACTTCCTCTTCTTCAGGGCTGGGTTCGTTGACTGAAAACCCATACGGATGACGCACAGAATCTCCCGATTCCGCGAGATCCTTGCCCGGCGGCGCCGCAAGATCGGCCTGCCGCCGGGCACGCTGCTTCCTCCGGAGAGGCCGCCGGCCGAGCCTGTAACCGTTCACCTGATCGACTACGACGCCGAGCACTTCGAGGAGCGGGCCATCGCGCTCGATGCGATCGAAACAATTCTCTCCTACAAGGACCGGCCGACGGTCACCTGGATCGACGTCACGGGCCTGCACGATATCCGCCTCATTCAGCAGCTCGGCAAGCTGCTTTCGATTCATCCGCTCACGCTCGAAGACATCGTCAGCACGGGCCAGCGTCCCAAGCTCGAAGAGGGCGACGCCTACCTGTACGTCGTCTGCCACATGCTCACCTTCGACGCGCGCGACTATACGGTGGAGGCCGAGCAGGTCAGCCTGATTCTGGGCCAGGACTTTGTGCTGACGTTTCAGGAGCGGCCCGGCGACGTGTTCGAGCCGGTGCGCGAGCGCCTGCGCCAGCAGATCGGCCACATCCGCCAGCGCGACGCCAGCTACCTGGCCTATGCGCTGCTCGACGTGATCGTCGATCACTACTTCGTGGTGCTGGAAGCGATCAGCGAGCGGGCCGAACAGCTCGAAGCCAGGTTGCTGGAACGCGCCGACCAGCAGGTGCAGCACGAACTGGCCGCGCTGCGACGCGAACTGATCGGCATGCGCCGTGCCGTGTGGCCGCTCCGGGAAGTGTTCGCCGAGCTGCAGCGCCTCGAAAACCCGCTCATCGCACCGGAAACCCGTCCCTTCCTGCGCGACACCTACGACCACATCGTGCAGGTGATCGAAATCGTCGAATCGCTGCGCGAGCTGCTGGCCGGGTTGACCGACCTGTACCTGTCGCAATTGAGCCACCGCATGAACGAGATCATGAAGGTGCTCACGCTGGTGGGCACGATCTTCATCCCGCTCACCTTCATTGCCGGAATCTACGGGATGAACTTCGACTACATGCCCGAGCTGCACTGGCGCTACGGCTACCCGGCCGTCATGCTGCTGATGCTGGTGCTGGCGCTGGGCATGCTCTACGCCTTCCGGCGACGGGGATGGATCTGACGCTGCGACATCCGGCTCCGCTCCGACCCGGCGATCGCGTGGCCGTCGTGGCCCCGGCCAGTCCCCCCGATCCCGAAAAACTGGAGGCCGGGATCCGGCGCCTGGAAGCGGCCGGGCTGATCGTGGAGCGCGGCCGCACGCTCTCGGCCCGCCGGGGCTATCTGGCCGGAGACGATCGGCTGCGGGCCGACGAACTCAACCACTATCTGCAACGCACCGACATCCGGGCCATCTTCTGCGCCCGGGGTGGCTATGGTTGCCTGCGCCTGCTGCCGCTGCTGGACTACGAGGCGGCGGCCCGCGCGCCGAAGCTGCTCGTCGGCTACAGCGACATCACGGCCCTGCACCTGGCCCTGCTGCACCGCGCCCGCCTGCCGGGTCTTTCAGGCCCCATGGTGGCCATCGACTGGCCGCTGCTCGACGACGAAACGGAACGGCGCTTCTGGGAGCTGGCCGGCGGCGCCGCGCCCGATCCGCTGCCGCCCGTCGGATCGGCCTCGCCCCGCGTGCTGCGGCCCGGCGCGGCCGAAGGGCCGCTGGTGGGCGGCACGCTCTCGGTGCTGGTGCGGCTCGTGGGCACCCCCTTTCTGCCCGATCTGACCGGCGCCATCCTGTTTCTGGAAGACATCGGCGAGGCCCCCTATCGCATCGACGGCATGCTGGCGCAACTGCGCCTGGCCGGCGTGCTCGACCGACTGGCGGGTCTCATCCTGGGCGATTTCGCAGACTGCGCCCCGAGTGCTTCGACGCCGTCGCTTGCGCTCGACGAGGTTTTTGCCGATTACTTCGGCGCGGCGCCCTACCCGGTGGTGACCGATTTTCCCTACGGGCACGTCGCCGCCAAAAACACGCTTCCCGTGGGCGCGCGGGCCCGACTGGTGGCCGACGCTTCAGACGTACGGCTAGCTTTGCTGGAACCCGTCGTGCGATAGGCCGGTCTGCTGCAGGGGCTTTTCCGTAAAAATTTTTCAGTAAGCTCGCCCTCTGAACGCTATACTTGGGGCGGCAACCGTCGCCACACGATCCGATGTCGCAACCCGCAACGCGTCCGCCCCTGCGTCTGGCCGTCTTCGCCTCGGGGGGCGGGACGAACTTTCAGGCCATCCTCGACGCCATCGAAGCCGGTCGCCTGCCGGCCCGCGTGGTGCTGTGCGTGAGCGATCGCCCCACGGCCGGTGCTCTGGAGCGGGCCCGGCGGCACGGCATCCCCACCGCCGTGCTCGCTCCGAAGGACTACCCCTCGCCGGAGGTCTTCGGCGAGGCTTTGCTCGAGGTGCTCCGCGCCCACCAGGTCGAACTGGTGGCCCTGGCCGGCTACCTGAAGAAAATCCCCGACAACGTGGTGGCCGCCTACCGCAACCGGATTCTGAACATCCATCCTTCCCTGCTGCCCGCCTTCGGCGGACCGGGCATGTACGGCCGCCGCGTGCACGAGGCCGTGCTGAACTACGGCGTGCGCTGGACCGGCGCCACCGTGCACCTGGTGGACGAGGAGTATGACCACGGGCCGATCGTGCTGCAGGAGCCCGTGCCGGTCCTGCCCGACGACACACCCGAAACGCTGGCCGCGCGTGTGCTGGAGGTGGAGCACCGACTCTATCCCGAGGCGCTGCGGCTGTTCGCCGAAGGGCGTGTGGTAGTCGACGGCCGCCGCGTCCGCATCCTGCCCGAAGCCCCTGAAACCCACAACCCGTAGTCATGCTGCATCAACCGCGCACCCACGAGCCGCCTCCGGACCTGCAACCCGTCCGGCGGGCGCTGCTGTCGGTGTTCGACAAAACCGGCCTAGTTGATTTCGCCCGTCGTCTGGCGGCGCTGGGCGTCGAGCTGATCTCCACGGGCGGCACGGCCCGTACGCTGCGCGAGGCCGAACTGACCGTGCGCGACGTCTCGGAGCTGACTGGCTTTCCGGAAATCCTCGACGGCCGCGTCAAAACGCTGCACCCGGCCGTCCACGGCGGCCTGCTGGCCCGTCGCAACGTACCCGAAGACCTGGCCCAGCTCGAGCGGCACGGCATCGCCCCCATCGACCTGGTGGTGGTCAACCTGTATCCCTTCGAGCAGGCCGTCGAGCAGGCACCCGACGACGAAGCGCTGGCCGTCGAAAACATCGACATCGGCGGCCCCACGCTCATTCGCGCCGCCGCCAAGAACTTTTTCTTCACGGCCGTGGTGGTCGATCCGTCCGACTACGACGCCATCGCCGAGGAGCTGACCCAGCATGCAGGCGCATTGACGCTGGCCACGCGCCGCCGCCTGGCCCAGAAGGCTTTTGCCCGGACGGCCGCCTACGACCGGGCCATCGCCGCCTATCTGGAGCGCCGCCTGCAGCCCGAAGCACCGGAGCCGCTGCCGCCCCGGCTGCAGATCGGCCTGCCGCGCGTTCAGATCCTGCGCTACGGCGAAAATCCCCACCAGCGGGCGGCTCTCTACGGCAACCCGGATCGGTTCTTCCGCCAGCTCCACGGCAAGGCGCTCTCCTTCAACAACCTGCTGGACCTGAGCGCGGCATTGCGGCTGATCGACGAGTTCCGGGAGGCCGACCCCACCTGCGCCATCCTGAAGCACACGAACCCGTGCGGCGTGGCCACGGCCGACACGCTCGCCGAAGCCTACGCGCGCGCCTTCGCCACCGACCGGCGCTCGCCCTTTGGCGGGATCGTGGTGGTCAACCGACCGCTCGACCGCGAGACGGCCGAGGCCATCGATCAGATTTTCACCGAAGTGATCATCGCACCGGACTTCGAGGAAGGCGTGCTGGACTTTCTGAAAAAGAAGGCCAACCGCCGCATCATCCAGCAGCTCCGTCCCGTGCAGGAAGAACTGGACGTGCGCTCGGCCGTGGGCGGGTTGCTGGTGCAGGAGCCCGACGGTCCCCTGCCGCCGCTGGAGGTGCTGCGCTTGTCCTGGCGCGTGGTGACCCGCCGTGCCCCCACCGAGGCGGAGTGGCGCGACCTGGACTTCGCCTGGCGCGTGGTCAAACATGTGAAGAGCAACGCCATCGTGTACGCGCGCGACCGGGCCACGCTGGGCATCGGAGCCGGCCAGATGAGCCGGGTGGACGCCTCCGAGATCGCCGTGCTCAAAGGGAAACGCGAAGGGCACGATTTTACCGGGAGCGTGGTGGCCTCCGACGCCTTTTTCCCCTTTGCCGACGGGGTGCTCGCCGCCGTCGAAAGCGGCGCGCGCGCCGTAATCCAGCCGGGCGGCTCCATCCGGGACGAAGAGGTGATCCAGGCGGCCGACGCGCACGACGTGGCCATGGTCTTCACCGGCACCCGGCACTTCCGCCACTGAAAGGAACGATTTTCGCACTTTTCTGCCGGCGGGCGGATCTATTTGCCCGCCGGTTTACTATTTTAAGGGCGCATCCGGCCGAAAGGCCAGCGTGGAGTCTTAACGTTCCTGGCCTGCCTGCACCATGCGCCGGTGGGCCCGGACCCAAACCGTACAACGACCGATGGGGCTGTTCAACTTCGCCACCGACGTTGCCATTGACCTGGGGACGGCCAACACCCTGGTTTACATCAAGGGCCGCGGCATCGTGCTGAACGAACCCAGCATTGTGGCCGTGCACCGGAGCACGCGTAAGGTCATTGCTATCGGCCGCGAAGCCCTGCAGATGCACGAGCGCACGCACCCCGAGATCGAAACGATCCGGCCGCTCCAAGACGGCGTCATCGCCGACTTCGAGGTGGCCGAGCAGATGATCCGGGGTTTCATTCAGAAGGTGCAGCGGAGCTGGTACACCTCGATCCGCCGCATGGTGGTCTGCATTCCCAGCGGCATCACCGAGGTGGAAAAGCGCGCCGTGCGCGACTCGGCCGAGCACGCCGGTGCCAAGCGCGTCTATCTGATCAGCGAACCCATGGCCGCCGCCATCGGCATCGGCCTGAACGTGGAGGAGCCGGTGGGTAACATGGTGGTAGACATCGGCGGCGGCACCACCGAGATCGCCGTGATCGCGTTGGCCGGGATTGTCGTGAACGAGTCGATCCGTATCGGCGGCGACGAACTGGACAACGCGATCATCCAGTACTTCAAGCGCAATCATAACCTGCTGATCGGCCAGCGCACGGCCGAGCGCATCAAGTGCGAGATCGGAAGTGCCGTCGAGCTGGACCCGGAGCTGGAACTGTCGGTCAAAGGGCGCGACCTGGTCAGCGGCATTCCCAAGATTCGAACCATCTCGTCGGAAGACGTGCGCGAGGCGTTGCGCGAGCCGGTCAGTCAGATCGCGGCGGCCGTGCTGCGCTGCCTGGAGCGCACCCCGCCGGAGCTGGGCGCCGACATTCTGGAGCGCGGCATCATGCTGACGGGCGGCGGCGCCCTGCTCAAAGGGCTGGATGTGCTGATCCGCAACCGCGTGGAGCTGCCGGTCTACGTGGCCGAGGATCCGCTGACGGCCGTGGCCCGCGGAACCGGCAAGGTGCTGGAAGACATCGATCGCTACGAGCGGGTGCTGCTCTAAGCCATGACGCGCACAAACTGGCTCGTTGACGCCTTGCTGCTGGTGGTGGTGCTGGGTCTGTCGCTGACCCTGCTTCTGCTGCACAACGAGCCGGTGCTCAGGGGCTTGCGCGCGCTGACGCTGGAGCTTTCGGCCCGGGCCGAGGCGCGCCTGGCCTGGGCGGGCCACTACTTCCGGGCGCTCGAGGAAAACGAACGACTGCGGGCCGAAAACATCCGCCTGGCGGGCGAACTGGCTCGCGCCCGCGAAGCCCTGAGTGCCAACGAACGTCTGACTCGCCTGCTGGCGCTGCGCGACAGCCTCTCGCCGCTGCCGGTCCGTGCCGCCCGCATCGTGGCGCGCGACATCACGCGCCAGCGCAACTACCTGACGATCGACGCCGGCCGCAACGACGGCGTGCTGCCCGGCATGGCCGTCGTGGACGACCGGGGCATCATCGGCACGGTCCTGCTGGCCACGCCTCATTATGCCCGCGTCCTTCCTTACCTGAATACCGACTTCCGCGTGCCCGCCCGCATCCAGCCCATTGGCACGGCCGGCATCGTGCGCTGGGACGGCGAGGCCCCCGACCGCCTGCTCATGGAATTCGTCAGCCGCACCGAACCCGTACAGCCCGGCATGCTGGTGGTCACCACCACCTACAGCGGCATCTTCCCGCCGGGCTTTCCGGTGGGCCGCGTTGCCGAAGTCACCCGCCAGCCCGGCCTCAACACGCTGCGCATCTACCTGGAGCCGGCCTCGCCCCTGGATCAGGCTTCCTACGTGTTCGTCATCCTGCGGCCGCCCGACCCGGAACGCCAGCTGTTGAACAGCACCGACGTGCCCTGAGCCATGCGCCTGCGCATCTGGCCGATCCTGCTGTTGCTGTGGACCTTGCCGGCGCCGGTCCATGCCCAGTCGCCCCGGCCGCTGCAGGCGACGCTGGATCGGGTGCTTGACGACCCAGCCTACGAGACGGCCTTCTGGGGCGCGCTCGTGCTGGACCTGCGCGACAGCACCGTGCTCTACGCCCGCCACGCCCGCCAGAACTTCACCCCGGCCTCCGTCACCAAGCTGTTCATCACAGCGGCGGCGCTGGAGCAACTCGGCCCCGACTTCCGCTACGTGACCCGCCTGCTGGCCGACGGTCCCGTCGTGGACGGCGTGCTGCAGGGCAACCTGATCGTCCGTGGCGCGGGCGACCCCGCCATCGGCGGCCGCTTCACCGACGGGGACCGCACGGCCACATTCCGCGCCTGGGCCGACTCGCTGCGCCGCCGGGGCATCCACCGGATCGCCGGCGGCCTCATCGGCGACGACGATTACTTCGACGACACGCCGCTGGGCACGGGCTGGAGCTGGGACGACCTGACCTACTGGTACGCCGCCGAGATCAGCGCACTGTCGTTCAACGACAACTGCGTGGACGTCACGATCGAAGCGCGCCGCCCGGGCGAACCGGGTCGCCTGACGTGGGAGCCTCCCACCACTTACGTCACGCTGATCAACCAGACCTATACGACTCCCGCCGGACAGCAGCTGAAAGAAGGCTATCGCCGCCTGCCCGGCACCAACACGATCGTGCTCTTCAGCCGCGTGCCCGAAGGCCGCCGCGACACCGAGTCGCTCACGGTCCACAACCCGACGCGCTACTTCGTGCACGTGCTGCGTGAGGTGCTGCTGGCCGAAGGCATCGCCGTCGAAGGACAACCCGTGGACGTGGACGAACTTTCGACCAAACCCGACTACACCGCTCCGAACCTGTGGACGGTGGCCACCTACACCTCGCCGCCGCTTTCGGAGATCGTCCGGGTCATCAACCGGCGGAGCCAGAACCTGTACGCCGAAATGCTGCTGCGCACGCTGGGGGCCGAACGGCCGGTGCCCGACAGCACGCTCGCACCCGGATCGGCCGAAATGGGTCTGGCGGCCGCCGCCCGCACCTGGCTCCGTGCCGGCATCGATACGAGCCGTGTTCAGCTGGTGGACGGCTCCGGCCTCTCGGCCCAGAACCTGGTCTCGCCCGAGGCCACCGTACGCCTGCTAGCCTACATGGCCGCCCATCCCGATCGCGCGGTCTGGCGGGCGTTCTATGCGTCGCTCCCCACCGGCGGCGAAGAAGCGACCACATTGCAGAATCGATTCCGTGCCGGACGCGCCCGTGGCAACGTCCGCGCCAAGACCGGCACGATCTCGAACACGAGCGCCCTGGCGGGATACGTGCGCACCGCCGGCGGCCGCCTGCTCGCCTTTGCCATTTTCTGCAATCACTACACCGTCCCCACCCGACAGGTCCGCCGCACCATCGACGCCTTTGTCGAGCACCTGGCCCGCTCCCGCAGCTGACGGGATCAACCCCTCCGCTCCGGCCGTTCATGGACGGCATTTGTCACACAACCTGCAGACAGATAACCGATGCCCCACCGGCACATTCACGGTACCACGGTACTGGGCGTACGCCATAACGGCCGCGTGGCCCTGGGCGCCGACGGACAGGCCACGCTGGGCAACACGGTCATGAAGCGCCGCGCCCAGAAAGTCCGGGCGCTCTACAACGGCAAGATCCTGGCCGGCTTTGCCGGCGCCACCGCCGATGCCCTGACGCTTTTCGAACGCTTCGAAGGCAAGCTGCAACAACACGGCGGCAACGTGCTCCGCGCGGCCGTTGAGCTGGCCAAAGACTGGCGCACCGACCGCTACCTGCGTCGCCTGGACGCCCTGCTGGCCGTCGCCTCGCCCGACCGCCTGCTGCTCATCAGCGGCAACGGCGACCTGATCGAACCCGACGACGACATCGTGGCCATCGGCTCCGGCGGACCCTTCGCGCTGGCGGCTGCCCGTGCCCTCCGCAAACACCGCCCCGACCTGTCGGCCCGCGCCATCGTCGAAGAGGCCCTCTCCATCGCGGCCGACATCTGCATCTACACCAACCACGAGTTCACGATTCTGGAGATTGATTCGAAATAAAATTTCAGGAACTGTTTAACAAAAAGTAATGCAGGGAATAATGGATCGTTCGCATTCCAGAAAACCGATTCGTACCACGGCCCTCTTTGTGGATTACGAGAACCTGTATCAGCAGGCTGCCCGCTACCTGAAACATACCGACAACCTCAACGGACAGCTGGCCGATCTGCTCTACAGCCTCCGTCGCTATCTGCTGGCGCGTCGTCGCTTCCGCGTGGTGTTGGGCCGCGCCTATGCCGACTTCGAGCAATACGACGACGGTCTGGCCATCCAGCGCGTGCTGGCCGAACAGGGCATTGTCCCGCGGATGGTTCCGAACAGCTACGACGCGCCGTCCCGGTCGCTTCAACTCACCATCGACGCCCTGCAGACGCTGCAGAGCCATCCCGAAGTGCAGGCGTTCGTGGTGGTCAGCGGCAACCGCTCGTACCTGCCGCTGCTGGAGCACCTGCGCGGCCACGGCCGCCAGATCGCTCTCCTGCAGCTGACCTCGCCTTCCGACCTGGTCTATGAGCGCCTGGGCGACCGTCTGCTGCTGGATCCCCGCCCGATTCTGGAGCACGCCGGCCTGCGCCAGTTGCTGGCGCATCTCTCGGGCCCCGTGGCGGATACCCCGCCTGCTCCGCCGCCGGCCTTCGCCTCGCTGGCCGACGATCCGGACGCCCTGAAGGCGCTCGAACTGATCCTCGAACACTTCGGCCAGTACGAGGAGGTCTACCTCACGCCCCTGCTCCGGAAGATGTCCGAAACCTTCGACGAGACCCGGGTCGAGCCGAAAGAGCTGATCAACCGCCTCGAAGCGGCCGGTGCCGTCCGCCTGGAGCGCCGTCGCGGTTTCCCCTATGATTACACCGTACTCATCCTGCACGAAGACCATCCCGACGTACGTCGCCTTCGCGAAACGCTGGCCTCACGGCCCGAGCCGGAACCCGAAGCCAGTGGAGATCTATCCGAAGAAGATCACGTTGAAGACACTTCCGGGGAAGAACCGTCGGCGTTCTAATTCGTCAACCTGTCTGCCATGGAGCAGGAACCCCTTACTTCGCAGGAGGCCGGAATGAAGCGTGAGCTGACCCCGCGCGAGATCGTCGCGGAGCTGGATAAATACATCGTCGGTCAGGATGAAGCCAAAAAGTGCGTGGCCATTGCGCTGCGCAACCGCTGGCGTCGGCTGAACGCCCCGCCGGAGATGCGGGAAGAGATCATGCCGAACAACATCCTGATGATCGGCCCCACCGGCGTGGGCAAAACCGAGATCGCCCGTCGCCTGGCGAAGCTGGCCGGCGCCCCGTTCATCAAGGTGGAAGCCACCAAGTTCACCGAAGTCGGCTACGTGGGCCGCGATGTGGACAGCATGATCCGCGACCTGGTGGACATCGCGGTCAACATGGTGCGCGAGGAGCACGAGCAGCGCGTGCGCGACCGGGCGCGTGAGCTGGCCGAGGAACGCATCCTCGACATCCTGGTACCGCCGGCCCGCCCGACACCCCGCCCGGAAATGGTGCAGGGGCCGGGCTTCTTCCTGCAGAGCACGGCCACCACGGCCGCCGACGACGCCGAGGCCGAAGCCCGCGAGCGCACCCGCCAGCGTTTTCGCGAAAAGCTCAAGGCGGGCGAACTGGACGACCGGGAGATCGAAATCGAAGTGGCCGCCGACACGATGCCCATGGTGCAGGTCTTCGGGCCGCTGGGCATCGAGGAAATGGGCGTCAACCTGCAGGAACTGTTCGGCAACCTGACGGGCCGCCGCCGCAAGAAGCGCCGCGTCACCGTGGCCGAAGCGCGCGAGATCCTCACCCAGGAGGAAGCACAGAAGCTCATCGACATGGACAAGGTCACGCGTGAGGCGCTGGAGCGCGTGGAGCAGTCGGGCATCGTCTTTATCGACGAGATCGACAAGGTGGCCGCTCGCGATGGCGCCCGGGGCGGCCCGGACGTTTCGCGCGAGGGCGTGCAGCGTGACCTGCTGCCGCTGGTGGAAGGAAGCAGCGTGATGACCAAGTACGGCATGGTCCGCACCGACCACATCCTGTTCATCGCCAGCGGCGCCTTCCACGTGGCCAAGCCCAGCGACCTGATCCCGGAGTTGCAGGGCCGCTTCCCGATCCGCGTCGAGCTGAAGAGCCTGACCGAGGAGGACTTTTACAAGATCCTGACGCAGCCGAAAAACGCGCTGCTCAAGCAGTACCAGGCCCTGCTGAAGGCCGAAGGCATCGAGATCGAGTTCACCGACGCGGCCGTGCGTAAGATTGCCGAAATCGCCGCGCGCGTGAACGAAGAGGTCGAAAACATCGGCGCCCGCCGCCTGCACACGGTGCTGACCACGCTGCTGGAAGACATCCTCTTCGAGGTGCCCGACAACGTGCCCGAGGATCGCAAGATCGTGGTGGACGCCGACCTGGTGGAGCAGCGGCTGAGCGGTATTGTACAGAACCGGGATCTGAGCCAGTATATCCTCTGAACACAGACGGCCGGCGTTCGACGCGCCCGTGATCTGCTATCGGCTGGAAGATCCGGAAGGACGGCGACGCTGGGAAGCCCTGCAGGCTGCCCGGACGTCGCCGTTTGCGCATCCGGAGGTGCTGCTCGGGCTGGCGCGACTCTTCGGCCGCCGTGTCGAAATCGTGGAGGTGGATGCCGGAGGCGGTCCGGCCGCCATAGCGCTGCTGGTACGCCGCATGGGACCCTGGCGCTGGGCCTCGCATCCGCCCCTGCTGCCTGAGTCTCCGCTGATCGTACCGGACAGGTCCGCTCCGGTACTACCGGAGCGGTTGCTGGAGGCGCTGGCCCGGCGCTACGCCCGCGTCGACCTGCACCTGCCGCCGGGGTGGATGGACGTGCGGCCGGCCCTGTGGCGTGGCTGGCGGGCCCAACCGCTCTACACCTACGCGATCGACCTGGACCAGACTGCGCCCGCGCACTGGTCCGAAAACCCCCGCCGCCTTTTCCGCAAAGTGGCGGCGCATTACCGGCTGATCGAAGACGCCCGGCTGGCCCCCGTAGTGGCCCGTCTGGTAGCGGCCGGCTACCGACGCCACCGCCGCCCGCCCCCGGCCCCGGCCGACCGCCTGGCCGCCCTGCTCGAAACCCTTGCAGCGGCCGGACCGCTCCGCATTTTCGGTGTGCAGAACGCATCAGGAGAAACGGAAGCGGCCGTGGCGCTCGTAGTCGAACGGCCGCGCGCCTGGTACTGGCTGGCCGGAAGCGTGCCCGGCCCCGCCATGACCGTGCTGCTGGGACACCTCTGGCGCCGGCTCCGTGAAGAAGGCTTTCGATGGTTCGACTTCGTCGGGGCCAACACGCCCTCGATTGCCGAGTTCAAGCGACGCTTCAATCCGACGCTACAGCTTTACTTTCGGTTGACCCGGGATCGCTCGCCGCTGCAGACGCTGCTGCGCCACGTGCCCGGTCTTCGCTGAGCCATGGAGTCCGCCCCCACATCCACACCCTCAACCGACCGTCCGCTCCGGGGGCCGGTGCTCACACTGCTGTCCGGCTCGTCGATCGCCCTGGCCCTGTCCTATCTGGCCCAGCCGCTGCTGACCCGTCTGTACACGCCGGAAGCGTTCGGCGTGCTGGACGCCTTCGTGGCGCTGGCAAGCCTGCTGTTCGTGCTGGGAACGCTCCGGTACGAGGACGCGCTGCTGCTACCCCACGACGAAGCCGAAGCGCGCGGCCTGCTCCGCCTTTCCGTTTACATCCTGCTCGGCCTCAGCCTGCTCAGTCTGGTGCTGAGCCTGCCCGGACGTCTGCTGCTCGCGCGTGCGGGCGAGGTGGCCCTGGCCGACTGGCTCCCCTGGCTCGGCCCCGCCCTGCTGCTCATGGGCGGCGGACGCCTGGCCGAGCTGTGGCTGATGCGACGAGAGGCGTTCCGGACACTCTCGGCCGGCACGGCCCTGCGTGCCGCCACCACGACGACGCTCCGGCTGGCGGCCGGTCTGCCGCCCCTGCAGGCCGGCGCGGCCGGACTCATCGGCGGTTTTCTGGGCGGGCACCTGAGCGCGCTGCTGCTCTACGGCTGGCGCCTGCGTCGCACACCATCGGAAGCGTCGGCTCCTCCTCCTTCGCTGACCGCCCTGGCGCGCCGCTACCGACGCTTTCCGCTGTTCACCCTTCCGGCTGCCCTGCTCAACGCGCTGAGCATGCGCCTGCCCTTTCTGCTGCTGCTGGCCTTCTTCGACGCCCGGGTGCTGGGCTTCTTTGGCCGCGCCTTCATGGTGCTGAGCGTTCCGCTGGGGCTGGTGGGCGGCGCGACCGGTCAGGTCTTTTTCGTCCGGGCCGCCGAAGCTCGCCACGGCGACGGCCTGGCCGCGCTGACCCTGCGCGTCTATCGACGTCTGCTGCAGGTGGGCCTCTATCCCGTGCTACTCTTGATGCTGCTGGGCCCCGACCTGTTCGCCTTCGTCTTCGGCCAACCGTGGCACACGGCCGGCCGGTACGCCGTCTGGATCGCCCCCTGGCTGCTGCTGGCCGCGCTGGCCTCGCCGCTGAGCCGGTTGTTCGACGTGCTGGAGCGCCAGCGGGCCGACTTCGCCACCAGCGTGCTGCTCTTTCTGCTGCAGACGGGCGCGCTCGTCGTCGGCGGACTGCAGGGACGGCCGGAGATGGCTCTGCTCCTGCTCGGCCTGGCCGGCGTGCTGGGGCGCCTCGTCCAGCTCGGCGTCCTGCTCCACCTGGCCGGTGTTTCGCTGCGCGACGCCCTCGCACCGGTGCTACGCTATGCGCTCGTCAGCCTGCCGCTGCTGGGGCTGCTCCACCTGAGCGCTTCGCACCTGTCCCCTCCCCTTCATCTTGGTCTGGCCCTGCTCAGCGTGCCGCTCTATCTGGGCCTCGGCGTCTGGCTCGATCGACGTATCGCCTGAACCATTCCTCAACGCGGTGGCCGATCGCCATAGCGACCGGCGTCGCGCCGGCGACGCTGACCGAGCTGCTCCAGGTGAAACAACACGCGGAGCTGCTCCGGAGGTGCGCCACAGGCGACGGCCCAGTCGGTCAGCACCTGCAGCACGTGCTGGCGACGCCGCCACGACCAGCGCGGCGCCCGGTCTTCCAGCACCCACCTCGTCAGCGCGGCTCCATAGCCTTTCGCGAAGAGTCGCTGCGCGGCCTCCAGCGCCATCCTTCGGCGGAGCGACGACACCTCCGGCGTCAGTTGTTCCAGCCAGCCGGTATGGTCGGTGCCCTGTCCGGATGGCCTCGCAAACGACAGGCACAGCACGGCCGCTTCTTCCGGAAACTCCCAGTCGACAGGAACGAACGGTCTCGAAACAGACGACTTCATCCTGCAGAACAGCAGCCCTGGAACTACTCAGGCTCCCCGACTGTATCGTCCGCCGCGCGACTTTCTTCAATCCGAAAACGACCATGGCCGAAATTCACACGCTTCCTGCCACGTTGCGGCGCTTTCAGGCAACCGACGAAGGGTTTCGCTGGGAGACGGTGCCACTGAAGCACTACAAGCCGGAAGGCACGCACTTCCGGGACATCACGCGCCAGGTGCTGTTCGGACCGGAAAGTGGCCTGCCCGCCGAGCTACGCTACTTCGAAGTGGAGCCGGGCGGGTACTCCACCTTCGAGCGGCATGAACACGTGCACGCCGTGCTGATCCTGCGCGGACGGGGGCGTGCCATCGTGGGCGAGCAGCTCTTCGAAGTGCAGCCGTTCGATCTGATTCACGTGCCGGCCTGGACCTGGCACCAGTTTCAGGCTGCCGAAGACGAAGCCCTGGGCTTTCTGTGCATGGTAGCGGTGGACCGTGACCGCCCGACACGTCCCACCCCTGAAGAAGCCGAGCAACTCCGTCGCCACCCGGTCATCGGCCCTCACTTGCGGCTGTAAACACGGCGGGCGTCAGTCCCCCGTCGTCACATCCGGGACGAACACACGGGTCCGCCCCTGCGGGGATGGAATGTTTGCAATAAGAACCTGCCATCACTGATACGGTAGGGGCGCGCCTCTGTGCGCGCCCTGCAAGTCCACCGTCGGATACAGGGGCCGCCCCTGCAGCAACAGGATGGGTTTACTGCCCCACGGTCACCCGATCGGAGGTGACGAACGCGCCCTCGAAGCGACGGGCGGCCAGTTCCCGTAAGCGCTCGGCCTCTTCGCGCGTCCGAAAGTTGCCCAAGCGAATGCGGTAATACGGCGCGCGGTAGACGATATAGACCGGCGGCGGATCGGCATGGGCACCGGGGATGCCTTCCAGCAATCCCTGCGCGGCCATCCGTCGCCACCAGGCAACCGCCGCCGTGTAGATGCTGTCGGCCGTGGCCTTGTTTTCGGTAAGGAAGATCTGCACGCGGTAGCCCTCCACGGTACGCGTGGCCGAAGCGCCGGCACGCCCTTCCATCAACGCCTCCGGCACGTCGTGCTGCACCGTGAGCGGGGGCGGCGGTGGATCCGGATAGCGGGCCGGATCGAAGTCTTCGTAGGCCGACCAGTCGATCGGGGCTTCTTCCGGCGCCGGTCCCTGTTGTTCCTGCGCGCCGCGCGTGGCGGCACATCCCGCCAGCAGAAACACCAGACCGTAAAGGACGAGACGGTTCACAACAGGCCAGGGGTTGCGTTCCTGAGGACGACGCCTTCTGAAAGCGTCAGGCCGTCTCCGGGTTTCCATCCGAGAACGGCGGCACGGCCACCAGCACCGTCAGCACGCCGGGCGGCAGCGACAGCGTCTCGCCGGGCGCGCACGTGGGGGGCTCCACATTGCGTTGAAATACCGGCACCACCTCCCAGTGGTGCGGCTTGCCACAGGAGCATACCTCCGGCACCACGACCGGCACGGCTTCGCTGCCGTTGTTGAACAGAATCAGAAACGTGTCGTCGCGAAACGGTCGTCCGTGCTCGTCGGTCCCCTGAATGGCGTCGCCGTGCAGCAGCAGTCCGAAGGCCGTCAGCTCCGGGTTGGTCCAGTCCTCGTGGCGCATGGGCCGACCCTCAGGGTGCCACCAGACTGCGTCGGGGGCCTCTCCGCCGTTGGGCAATCCGGTCAGAAAATGGCGGCGCCGGAAGCTCCGATGCTGCTTGCGGAACCAGATCACCTGGCGCACGAACTCCAGAAACTGCTGCTTGCGCGTGTCGAGCTGCCAGTTGTACCAGCTGATCTCGTTGTCCTGGCAGTAGGCGTTGTTGTTGCCGTGCTGCGTGCGCGACAGCTCGTCGCCGCCCAGCAGCATGGGCACGCCCTGCGAGAGAAAGAGCGTGCTGATCAGGCTGCGCTTGAGCGCTTCCCGGCAGGCCAGCACGGACGGATCCTGCGTGGGTCCCTCCACCCCGCAGTTCGTGCTGTAGTTTTCGTCCATGCCGTCCCGGTTGCCCTCCAGGTTGGCTTCGTTGTGCTTTTTCGTGTAGCTGACCAGGTCTTCCAGCGTGAAGCCGTCGTGCGCCGTGACGAAGTTGATCGAGGCGAAGGGACGACGGCCGCTGCGCTCGTACAGATCGCTGGAGCCGGCAAAGCGTGTGGCAAATTCGCCGTTGAGTCCCCGATCGCCCCGCCAGAAACGACGCACGGCGTCGCGATAGCGGCCGTTCCACTCGGTCCATTGCCAGGGAAAATGCCCTACCTGATAGCCCCCTGGCCCGACGTCCCAGGGTTCGGCGATGAGCTTGACCTGGCTGAGCACCGGGTCCTGCTGAATGACCTGAAAAAAGGTCGAGAGCATGTCCACGTCGTACAGCTCGCGGGCCAGCGCGGCGGCCAGGTCGAACCGAAAGCCGTCGACGTGCATTTCAGTGACCCAGTAGCGCAGGCTGTCCATGATGAGCTGGATGACGTAGGGGTTGCCCACGTCCAGCGTGTTGCCGGTGCCCGTGTAATCGACCAGAAAGCGCGGGTTGTTCGGATCGGCCTTGTAGTAGGCGCGGTTGTCGATGCCCCGGAACGACAGCGTGGGGCCCAGCACGCCGCCTTCGCCCGTGTGGTTGTAGACCACGTCGACGATCACCTCGAAGCCGGCAGCATGCAGCGCCCGCACCATCATCTTGAACTCGCGCACGGCCGAGATCGGCCCGTTCGTAGCGTACTCGGGCTCCGGCGCAAAGTAGCAGAGCGGATTGTAGCCCCAGTAGTTGCGCAGGCCACGTTCGACCAGGTGCCGATCGTGCACCTTCGCGTGCACCGGCAGGAGCTGGATCGTGGTGACGCCCAGCCGCTTCAGGTGCTCCAGCACCGGCTCGCAGGTCAGTCCCAGATACGTCCCCCGCAGCGGCTCCGGCACTTCCGGATGCAGCTTCGTGATGCCCTTGACGTGCGTTTCGTAGATGATCGTGTCTTCCCAGGGAATGCGCGGCGGGCGGTCGTCGCCCCACTCGAAGCAGCCTTCCACTACGGCTCCCAGCGGCGCGTACGGAGCGCTGTCTTCTTCGGAGAACGACAGATCCCCGGCCGGATCGCCGATTTTGTAACCGAAGAGGCTGTCGTGCCAGCGAAGGGGCCGGCCGATGGCCTTCGCGTAGGGGTCGAGCAGCACCTTGTTCGGATTGAAGCGGTGGCTTTCCTCCGGCCGGTAGGGTCCGTAGACGCGATAGCCGTAGAGCTGGCCGGGACGCAGGCCGGGCAGGTACACATGCCAGATCGGGCCTGTCCGTTCGGTCACTTCGATCGTGCGCGAAGGCGCGGGATCGTCCGGGTGGTCGAACAGCACCAGTTCGACCGCCTCGGCGTGCTGGCTGTAGAGGGCAAAGTTGACGCCCAGCCCGTCCCAGGTGGCACCCAGCGGATAAGGCCGGCCGGGCCAGACGGCCTGTACCGACGTAACCGGTTGCGCGCTATGTGACATGACTACTGACTACAACAATACGCCCTGAACGTCACGGCTTACAACAAAAGACACACCGAAGCGGGCGTTTGGCCTACGCGGTTTCATTTTTACGACAACGTACGTACCCGCCTGTCATCGCCTGCCAGCCATTCGTCCTTTCATGCTGACGCCTGCGGACCGGGAAAGCCCGTACTTCAAGCGCAGCCGCTCTGTAACTTTTTGCCCAAACTCTGAAGCAACAGGTATCCTTTTCCGCCCACTCCGTTGTATCTTGGGGCCGATTTTCAGCAGGCGCCCTAAAATACGGCGCATTTCACACAAACCAAAGTACCATCTGGCGAAGTTTTCCTGATGAGCTGGCTCACGGAAGAAGACATCCGGCGCTGGGAAAGCGGCACATTCTACGACAGCTACCGGAAGCTGGGCGCCCATCCCGACGACGAAGGCACCTGGTTCTGCGTCTGGGCGCCGCATGCCGACGGTGTCTCGGTGCTCGGCGCCTTCAACGACTGGAATCCGGAGGCCAACCCGCTGGAGCGCTACGGCGGCGGCCTGTGGGCCGGCTACGTACCGGGAGCGCGCCCGGGCCATACGTACAAGTACCGGATCCGGCACGGCTTCTACCAGGCCGACAAGACGGACCCCTACGCCTTCGCCATGGAGCCGCCCACCGGCAGCCCCATCGAAGGGCTGGCCTCCATCATCACGCGGCTCGACTACACCTGGCACGACGACGAATGGATGCAGCGCCGTAAAGGTCCGGCCAGCCTCTACGAGCCGGTTTCCATCTACGAGGTCCATCTGGGCTCCTGGCGCCACAAACGACCCGGCGAGTCTTTCTCCTACCGGGAGATTGCCGAGCCGCTGGCCGACTACGTGCAGGAGATGGGCTTCACGCATGTGGAGCTGCTGCCCGTCATGGAACATCCCTACTACGGTTCCTGGGGCTATCAGGTGGTCGGCTACTACGCCCCGACGTTTCGCTACGGCTCGCCTCAGGACCTGATGTACCTGATCGACTACCTGCACCAGCGCGGCATCGGCGTCCTTCTCGACTGGGTCCCGAGCCACTTTGCAGCCGATCCCCAGGGCCTGGTTTTCTTCGACGGGACCACGCTCTTCGAATACGACGATCCCAAGATGCGCTATCACCCCGACTGGGGCACCTACGTGTTCGACTACAACAAACCGGGCGTGCGCAATTTTCTGATCTCCAACGCGCTGTTCTGGCTCGAAAAGTACCACGTCGACGGGCTGCGCGTCGATGCGGTGGCCTCCATGCTCTACCGGGACTACTCACGTAAGGAGTGGACGCCCAACATCTTCGGCGGCCGCGAAAACCTGGAAGCCATTGATTTCATCAAGCGATTCAACGAGACGGTCTACCTGCACTTCCCCGAGGCCATGACGATCGCCGAGGAATCGACGGCCTGGCCCGGCGTGTCGGCCCCCACCTACAACAACGGGCTGGGCTTTCTCTACAAGTGGAACATGGGCTGGATGCACGACACGCTGGACTACATCCGGCGCGACCCCATCTATCGCAAGTATCACCACGACGAGCTGACCTTCTCGCTCTGGTACGCCTTTTCGGAGCATTACGTCCTGCCGCTCTCCCACGACGAGGTGGTGCACGGCAAGGGCTCGCTCTGGGGCAAAATGCCCGGCGACGACTGGCAGAAAGCGGCCAATCTGCGCCTGCTCTTTGGTCACATGTGGGGCCATCCGGGTAAAAAACTGCTCTTCATGGGCGGTGAATTCGGCCAGCACCATGAATGGAACCACGATACGCAGCTCGAATGGCACCTGCTGGACCAGCCCTACCATCGGGGCATTCAGCTATGGGTGCGCGATCTGAACCACCTCTACCGTACGAATCCGGCCCTCTGGCACGACGGACCGGAAGGGTTCGAGTGGATCGACTTCAGCGACCGTGACCAGAGCGTGATCTGCTACCTGCGTAGGAATGCCGGCCGCATGCTGCTGTTCGTACTGAACTTCACGCCTGTGCCACGTGAGCACTACCGCGTGGGCGTGCCGATCGGCGGCCCCTGGCGCGAGGTGCTCAACAGCGACGCGGTGGCCTACGGCGGAAGCGGAATGGGCAACTTGGGCCGCGTCGAGGCGGTGCCCGAGTCCTGGCACGGCCGCCCCTTCCACTTAGAGCTGACGCTTCCCCCGCTGGCCGCCCTCATCCTGGAGCCGGAACACGGGTAGCCGTCCTGAAAAAACTTTAAACACGGCACAGTCGTAGATAACGAGAACTGGCTACCAGAATCCTGTGCCGTTATGGACTGGCGTCCGTACATTCACGCTGACCCGGAAATCCTTCAGGGAAAGCCTGTTGTCAAAGGAACCCGTCTCTCGGTTGCCTTTATTCTCGGGCTTTTTGCCGCCGGTTGGACAACGGAGCAGGTGCTCGAGAATTATCCGACCCTGACACGCGAAGCGCTTCAGGCCGTCTTTGCTTTTGCTGCGGAATGCCTGCGCGAAGAGGCCCTGTACGTTCTTCCAGCCAGCACGTCTCCATGCGATGCTTAGCCAACGAAAACTTTCCGCTGAGCAGCGTACATCTCCTGCGCCAGGCCGGCTACGACGTCACCTCGATCATTCAGGAAATGCCAGGCGCCACCGATCACGAAGTACTGGCGCGAGCGTCACGTGAAAAGCGCATTGTGCTGACGTTTGACCGAGACTATGGCGCGCTGGTCTACCGCATGCGCAGCCCGGTACCTTCGGGCATCGTCCTTTTCCGCTTCGATCCGCAAACGCCAGAAGAGCCGGCCCAATGGCTCCTTCGGGTGCTCCAACAGCCGGGCCTCTTTTTAGAAGGAAAGTTTACTGTGATCGAACGCGAACGCGTGCGTCAGCGTCCCCTGTAATTGGACCGTTTCTACCCTTCCTCTCCCCAGAGCGTCAGCACCAGACGGCGAGGGCCGCCGTGGTTGCGGTGCTCGCACAGGTAGATCCCCTGCCAGGTGCCCAGCGCCAGCCGTCCGTCACGCACCGGCAGCAGCAGACTGCTCCCCAACAGCGATGCCTTGATGTGCGCGGGCATGTCGTCGGGACCTTCCAGCGTGTGTGCAAAATAGGGCGCGCCGTCGGGCACCGCCCGGCTGAAGTATCGCTCGAAATCGGCCCGCACCTCCGGACTGGCGTTCTCGTTGAGCGTCAGGCTGGCCGACGTGTGCTGGATGAACACGTGCAACAATCCGACCCGAACCGAGCGCAACTCCGGAAGCTGCGCCAGCACGTCGTCGGTGATCAGATGAAAGCCGCGCGGGCGCGGCCGCAGGGTGATCGTACGCTGCACCCACATGATCATGACAGGTTGGTTGCTTCCTGCATCGCGGCCAGCAAGCCTTCCGGCGTGGGCGTCCGGGCCACGGCGGCCACCGGCCAGCCTTCCTGCTGCAGCGCTGCGGCCGTCGTGGGACCGATGGCGGCCACTCGCACCCGCTCCCGGGCGATCGGAAGCCGTCGGGCGGCTTCCAGACCGGACGGACTGAAAAATACGACCCAGTCGGGCACCTCGGCGGGCAGTTCGGGCACGGACGGTCGGGTGTCGTACACGACCAGTTCTTCCAGCGGGAACGCGGCGGCGCGAAGCAGCGCCGGCAGTTCGTCGCGGCGACGCGCGCCGCACAGAAACAGCAGCGGACGCTCTGGACGCGGTGCCTGCAGGATCAGCCGGGCCAGCTCGCGCCCGGAGCCGGCCGCTTCGCCCCGGGGCTGCAGCCCCAGTGCCTGCGCGGCGGCGGCCGTGCGCGGCCCTACCACGTACACGGGCCGTCGGCGCCAGGCCTCCGGGAGCGATCCCAGGCGCCGGACGGCCTCCACGGCGCGCGGGCTGGTGAAAATCAACCCGCCGTATGCCTCCGACCGGGCCAGCACCGCCCGGAGTTGCTCGGTGTTGCACCAGACCACCGACAGCACCGGCAGCACGAACGGCCGGTAGCCCGCTGCCCGCAGCGCTTCGGCAAAGGGGTCCGACTCGGTCGTTTCCACCCGGAGCAGATAAACCACCTCACCCGCCATGGTGTTCAGGGATGCTGCCCGCGTATTTCTTCCAGAATCGCACGGGCGCCCTGTTTCAGGAGCTTTTCGGCCAGTGCCTTACCAACCGCTTCGGGTTCTGCCATCGGGCCACGCTCGACGCTCTCCACCAGCTGGCGGCCGTCGAGCGAAACCACGCGCCCGCGCAGGACCAGCGTGCCATCGGCTTCCACCGCGGCCAGTGCGGCCACAGGCACCTGACAGCCGCCCTGGAGCGCATGCAGCAGCGCCCGCTCGGCCCGCACGGCCGCGGCGGTGGGTGCGTGATGCAACGCCTGCAGCAACGCACGAACGCGCCGGTTGGCTTCGGCGCAGACCACTCCAAGCGCCCCCTGCCCCACCGCCGGCAGCAGAATCTCCGGGGCGATGCGCTGGCGGACGCGCTCCAGCAATCCCAGGCGTTGCAGTCCGGCCTCGGCCAGGATCAGCCCGTGCCACCCTTCGGCTTCCAGCTTGCGCAGGCGCGTATCGACGTTGCCGCGCACCGGCACCACCTGCAGATCCGAACGCCAGGCCCGCAGCTGCGCCTGGCGCCGCAGCGACGAAGTAGCCACCACGGCCCCCGGCGGCAGATCCTCGAGGCGTCCCGCGTAGTCCGGATGCGCCACAAAGACATCCCAGGGCGAAGCCCGCTCCGGCACGGCCGCCACCACCAGCCCTTCGGGCATTTCAGTGGGCAGATCTTTCAGAGAATGGACGGCCAGATCGATGCGCCCTTCCAGCAGCGCCTGGTCCAGCTCTTTCGTGAACAGTCCTTTGGCGCCGATCTTCGCCAGCGGCACGTCCTGAATATGATCGCCCGTGGTGCGAATGATTTCCACCTGCACCGATACGCCACGGGCTTCCAGAAAGGATCGGATCAGCGTGGCCTGCCGCAGCGCCAGCGCACTCCCCCGCGTTCCGAGGATCAGCGTCGGTTCAGGCATGGTCCGCAGCGGAACGTTCCGGACGCACGGCCGGTCGCTCGACGAACGGACAGGGTCCCTGCGCACGGGCGCGCTCCAGCAGCACCGACGGCTCGGGCAAACGAACCGCCTGCGCCTCCTCGCAGCTCGGACGGCTGAAGAGTTGCGCCAGCAGTTGAACGCCCCGCACGAAGTCGATGCTGTCCGGATCGATGCTCTTGAGCCGCACAATGGGAATGGCCAGCAGCTTCTGCATAATGGAGCGCGTCAGCCGGTCCAGCTCTTCCCGGTCGATCTCCGAAAAGCGTCGGTGGTGGCGTTCGATCTCCTGGCGCCGGATCGTCTCGAACGTGTCACGAATGGTCTGGATGACCGGCTGCAGCGCCTGCTGGTGGAAGTACCAGGTGACGAACTCGTGCAACAGTTCGTCGCAGATCTGTCGGGCCTGTCGGGCGGCCTCGCGGCGCCGGGCTTCCACGGCGGCCTGGCGTGCCTTGACGGCGTCCAGATCCAGCACCCGGTAGCCGGGCAGCCGATCGATGGCCGGATCGATGTTGCGCGGCACGGAAAGGTCGATGAGCAGCAGCGCATGCTCCCGGCAGCGCGGCGGCACCATGTCGGCCGTCAGGACCGGCTCCGGCGCACCGGTGGCCACGATCACCAGGTCGCACTGCGTCAGGGCTTCGGCCCGCTGTTCCCAGGGAATGAGCTGCTCGCCGGGCTGTGCCAGCGCTTCGATGCGCTGCCGGGTGCGGTTGGTCAGCATCAGCACGGAAGGCGCCAGCGCGCGCAATGCCTCCAGCGTCAACCGGGCCATCTCGCCGGCGCCCATCACCAGCACGCGCACCCCTTCCAGGTCCGGCTGACCCCGACGGGCAAAATAACGCCGGGCATCCTGCACGGCCACACCCGCCACCGACGTGGTGCCCTGATGCAAGCTCGTCTCGGAAGCCACCCGCTTGGCGGCCCGGAAGGCGCTGTGCAGCAGCCGGTGCATGACGGTGCCCACACTGCCCGCCTCGACCGCCAGCCGGTAATCTTCTTTGATCTGCGAGAAGATCTGCGCATCGCCCAGCACCTGCGAGCGCAACCCGCAGGTCACCTCCAGCACGTGGCGCAGGGCCGCCTCGTCCTGAAAGTGGAAGCTTTCGGCCTCCGGCCAGGAGCGCCCGGCATGCCGGCTGAGCAGGGTCCGCACCGCCGCCACGTCTTCGTCGGTGCCGTAGAGATAGGCCTCCGTCCGGTTACAGGTCGAAACCAGCAACAGCTCCCCTTCGTGCGCTTCCATCCAGACGGCGTACAACCTGCGCTTGGCTTCCCGATCCAGCGCAAACGCCTCGCGTACTCCTACCGAGGCCGTCTCGTGGTTCAGACCCAGCGCGTGGAACCCCTGCATGTTACCCTGCGCCAATTTCTCCTTTTTGAGTCCTGAATTTACGGACAAAGGCCGTCGGGGTTCGTGAATCCCTGTAAAAGGTTGCAGCCCGTCCGGGCCGGCAAGCTTTGGGCCACCCTTTTTTCTCGGCCCCGCGTTATCTTTTCCAGAACCGAAGGTTTCAAAACGCACCGACCCATGTCGCAGACACCCCATGCGAAACGACTGGCACGCCTGCAGCACCTTCTGCAGGAAGCCGACATAGACGCCATAGCGCTGAACGCCAGTCCCACGCTGAGCTACCTGACGGGCCTCGAAGTGCATCTGTCGGAGCGGCCGGTGGTGGGGATCTTCCCCGCTTCGGGCAAGCCGGCCCTGGTGCTTCCCGAGCTGGAGACCGGCAAATTGGCGTCGCTTCCGGTGGCGCTCGAAGCCTTTCCCTACGGCGAAAATCCGGACGCCTGGCCCGAGGCGTTCGCGCAGGCGCTGCGCTTCTGCGGCCTGACGCAGGCGCGGCTCGGCGTCGAGCCGCAGTGGTTTCGATTTCTGGAGCTTCAGTTGCTGGAAAAAGCCGCGCCGGAGGTGCGCGTCACCTCGGCCGAGCCGGTGATCATGCGCCTGCGCAGCCAGAAAGACGAGGCCGAGGTGGCCGCCACGCGCCGGGCACTGGACGTTGCCTGGCGCGCGCTCGAAGCGACGCTGCCGGTGATCCGTCCGGGCGTTACCGAACGGGACGTGGCGGCCGAACTGACGCTGCAACTGCTGCGGGCCGGTAGCGATCCGGCGCTTCCGTTTTCGCCCATCGTGGCTTTCGGGCCGGAAAGCGCCAACCCGCACGCTGTGCCCGGCGACCGGCCGCTGACGCCACCCACGCTCGTGCTGATCGACTGGGGCGCGCGCGTCGAGGGCTACTGCGCCGATCTGACGCGCATGTTCGCCTTCGGACCGCTCGATGACGAACTGGAGCAGATCGTCCGGATCGTGCTCGAAGCCAACGAAGCGGCCCGGGCCCGCGTCGCGCCGGGCGTGCCGGCCGGCGAGGTGGACCGCGCCGCCCGCCAGGTGATCGAACAGGCGGGCTACGGCCCCTACTTCATCCACCGCACCGGCCACGGACTGGGACTGGAGATCCACGAGCCTCCGTACATCCGGGGCGACAATCCCGAGCCACTGGCGCCGGGCATGCTCTTTACCATCGAGCCCGGCATCTACCTGACGGGACGCGGCGGCGCCCGCATCGAAGACGACGTGCTCGTCACTGAGACGGGCGCCGAAACGCTCAGCGACTACCCGCGCACGCTACGCCGTCTGGATTAAGCGAAATCCGAGTCGGAAAGCGCGGCGGCCGCTTCGGCCACGCTCTCGACCAGGGTACGTGCCCGGGCTGTCAGTTCCGGGCCCGTATGGGCCCGGAGCAGGCTACCGCCGATGAGCAGCATGACATCCCGGCCGAAGAATTCGACCAGCTCGCGTGCCCGCTCCACCTGCATACCGCCGGCCGGCACCGGCAACGCCGACCGGTACGGTCCCCAGGGCTGGCGTGCCCGCTCGGCCAGCGCCCGACACGTCGCCCGACTGTAGCTGAACCGCCCGCCAAAGCTTGGGAAGATGATCATGTCGGCCCCGTAGAGCCGCAGCAGTTTTCCGAGCAACGTCTCCGGGAGCACGCGCTGCGCGCCGGCAAAGCTGGGATGGGCCAGCACGGGCACCTCCAGATGCCGCGTGACCAGCTCGTAGAAGAACGGCAATCCCAGCAACATGGGCGCCACCAGCACGGCACCCACGCCGCACTGCTGGGCGATTTCCGCCTGGCGCAGCACCTGCGAAGGCGTTCCGGACAGGCTGGGCGCGTACACGACGCGCCTGCCGGTGCGCGCCGACACCTCCTGCACCACTTCCTGGCAGCGCCGCACACGCTGCTCGAAGGGGGCAAACGGATGATCGGCCCAGTAGTGGTCATCCTTGATCACGTCGATACCGCCCTCGGCCAGGCTCCGGCACAGCGCCGCCAGCTCGTCCACCGAAAGACCCACCGGTTTCAGCGCCGAGGCCGTCAGCGGCCGATCGTGCACGCCCAGGCGTGCCCGCACCCCGTCGATCCCGAAACGCGGACCGGGAAAGCGGTCAAACAGCACGGGCGGCAGCTCGAAGTCTTCCAACACGACCTGCTCGTGCAGCGAGGCGTTGCCGAACAGCACGTTGACGAACTGGGCCGGATCCACGCCGGCCGTTTCGACAGGCAACTGCAGCACCAGCCGGGCCCCGCCCGCTTCCAACGGCTCCAGTTCCACGATCTCACCCATCAGACGCTCCCGCACCACCGGCACGCACAGCGCCACCTCTTCGGGCGTTTCGACGGTCTGCTCCAGCAGCAGCGCCCGGGCAAAGGTCCCCTGTTCCTCGGAAGGTACCTCCAGGCGATAGACAACTTCCAGGCGGGTATCCATTGAGGGCTCCCTGTTGGTTGAAGATAAAACAGGCGACCCGTAGCCGAGTCGCCTGTTCATCCTACGTCTGACCGTACAATTGTTTTCCTATCGTTGATACAAAACAACCCGGCTGAACTGATGGCCGCTTGCCTGCAGGCGCACGACGTACAGACCGGAGGGCTGATCTTCAGCCACCCAGCGCACCACGTAGCGTCCGGCCGGCAGCACTTCGTCGACGAGCGTGGCCACCCGCTGGCCCAGCAGGTTGAAGACCTCCACGACGACCGGGCCGCTCCGGGCCAGCGAAAACGGCACCGCGGTTTCCCGACGGAACGGATTGGGATAGTTGGGCTCCAGCGCAAACAGCCGGGGCGTTTCTCCGGCGATCGGCTCGACGGCTGTCGCACGCACCATGGACCGGTCGCCCAGCAGCGACCCATCCTGCATATCGACATAGAACACGTGGCCGACCTCCATCTCCTGCTTGGCCGGCACGACACTGCCCAGCGAGTCCGCCAGGTACCCCAGATGCAGATAGGCGATGACCCACACCGGGATTGCCGGATCCTCGTACACGAATTCGGGCACCTCACTGAGGGCCGTGAACAGCCCTCCCAACATCCCGACCACGACTTCGTTATTCGCCGCCGCCCGGAAGTCGGCCCCGCCACCGGCTTCGGCGGCCGCCACCGCCACGTCGGTATCCGTAAAAGAGGTCGGCAACACCGGGAAAGGCCCGGTCAGTCCCAGCTCCGAGGCTGCTCCGAGCGGAAGCGGAAGCAGCGTTCCCGACGATCCCTGTACCATCAGCACAATCTGCGGATCTTCGCCACCTCCGGTAAACAGATACACCCAGAGCAGGGCTTTGCCATCGGGTATTCCTTCGACCAACTCGAGCAAGGGAAGCGAGGCCGAGGCAATGCCGGACAGACTGGCCGACCCGCCCGCCATCAACGCGGCCATCTCGCTGGCGGCCGCTACCTGCTGGGCCGCGGTGATCCGATCCAGTTGGAACCCCTGCCCCATCAGCATGAGCCCGGACACGTCTTCGCCGCTTACCTGGATCGAGTCGGCCTCGCCATCCATGTCTTCGTCCAGCATGGCAAAGCCGATGCGCAGCCGGCCAAGCGTCCGGTCATAATGCACCAGAAAACCCTCGACCACGTACCAGCCGTCTATCACGTTGGTAATGCGAAACGTCCCTTCGGCCGTCACCACGCCTGCACCGGCCGGATTGCCGTAGCGGTCCGAAAGCGTGACGATCATTCCCGCGGGATCCATCTGCTGCAGTGGCGAGGCACCGCGTTTATGCAGGGCTGGCCGGTGCACGGCCTGTACGATGGGGTCCAGCAACGATGGTACGGGCTGCTCCCGACCGGTCACGCGGGGGCGCGTCAGCATGCGGGGCAGTTCCATCCAGCCGCTTAATGCCGTCTCTCCCGGCGCGACCCGGAATGCCTCCTCACCGCCCGCCAACTCCAGCATCACCATGCCATCTACCGTGACGCCACCGAGCGCTTCGCCCGTGGCATACTGCAGGACAAAGGCCCGAAGGGCCACCTCGGACTCCGAAACGACCAGTTCCGGAACGGTCCAGGTGTAGGTCGTCTGTGCCAGATGCGTGACCTGAAACGACAGGGTGCGGCCGTCTTCGCTGAGCGTTCCGCCGGCGACCTGCTCGCAGGGCGAGCTACCGCCCACCAGAATCTGATCGCAGGGATGTACGCCGATACCAAGATCCAGCAGCGAATCCAGGCCGGCTTCCAGCAGCGAATCCGGCAAGGGTCCAGAGAATGAAAAGGACACGGTGGTTTCCGAAGCGACCCCGGTGGCGCCCGTCGCCGGGGTCGAGGCGACCACCTCGAACCCGGTAAGCTGAGCACGGACGCTCCCCGCGGCCAGCACGAGGCAGAGCAGGACCAGCCCGACCCGCCCGTTGTAGCGAGCGTTCATGATTCCCTCCCTGTGGTTGGTTATAGAAAAAAGCGTCATGCCCCTACCCAGAGCGGGCGGGCATCGGCTGCGCATCCTGCGTCACCTGCGCGGCGAGCGTCTCGGCCTGCGCGATCAGCGCTTCGATCGCCTGCAGGCCTTCGTGCCAGAACTGCGGGTCGGTCAGATCGACGCCCAGTCGGCCTACCAGCACGTGCGGCCAGTCCGAGCCGCCGGCTTCCAGCAGTTGCAGATAGCGCTCGGCAAAGTCGGGGCCTTCCTGCCGGTAGCGGGCAAAAAGGGCCAGCACCAGCAGCTCGCCAAACGCATAGGCGTACACGTAGCCCGGCGTGTGGATGAAGTGCGGGATGTAGCTCCACCAGTAGCGATAGTGATCGCCGAGCACCACACTCCCGTGAAACATGTCCTGCTGCGTCTCGATCCAGAACTCGCAGAACGCCTCCGTGGGAAGCTCGCCCTGCTGGCGCCGGGCGTTGTGCATGCGGTCTTCGAAACGATTCATGGCCACCTGGCGGAAAACCGTGGCCATCGTATCGTCGATCTTACCCATCAGCATGGCCAGTCGGTTGGAAGGATCGGCCTCGGCCGCCAGCAGCCGCTCGAAGACCAGCATCTCGCCGAAGACGGAAGCCGTCTCGGCCGTGGTGAGCGGCGTATCGGCCTGCAGAAGGCCCTGCTTGCGCGACAGGTACTGGTGCACGCCGTGGCCGAGTTCGTGCGCCAGCGTCTGCACGTCGCGGATCGTGCCGGTGTAGTTGAGCAGGATATACGGATGGGCGCTGGGGACAGCCCCGTGGCTGAACGCACCGCTGCGCTTGCCCGGCGTCATGGCCGCATCGATCCAGCGCCGCTCGAAGAACTGCGCCGCGATCTCGCCCATGCGCGGATGAAAAGCCCGGTAGGCCTCCTCGACCAGCTGACGGGCTTCCTCCCAGCGATAGCGCGTATCGGCCTCCTTCAGCGGCGCGTAACGGTCGTAGTCGTACAGTTCGTCCAGCCCCAGCAACCGCCGCTTGAGCTCGTAGAAACGGGCCACCAGGTCGTAGCGCTCGGTCACCGCCCGGATCAGCGCCTCGACCATTTCGTCGCTGACCTCGTTGGCCAGGTTGCGGCTTTCGATCCAGGTCCGGTAGCCGCGCAGGCGGTCGTCGGAGGCCTTGTCGGCCAGCACCGTGTTGAAAATGTAGGTCAGCTCCCGAATGCGCGGCCTGAGTCCTTCCGTGAAGGCCAGCGCCGCCTGCCGCCGCACCTCCCGATCCGGATCGTACAATTTGGCCAGCACTTCCTGCTCGGTCAGCAGCTGGCCGTTCAACTCGAAACGCAGGCTGCCGAGCAGCTCGTCGAAGAACCGGGTCCAGGCATCCCGGCCGGTAATGCGCTTTTCGGCGAGAATTTTTTCTTCCGGTTCGCTGAGCAGGTGCGGGCGCAGCCGCTGCTGCAACTCCAGATAGTGCCGATAGGGCCGCAGCGCCTCGGTCTCCATGAGTCGGCGGGCGCGCTCCGGCTCGACGGCCGCCCATTCCAGCTCCAGAAACAGCAACTGCTGCGAGGCCTGCGTGTAACGCTCCCGCACGTGCTGCAAGAGCGCGCCACGGGCCGGATCTTCGGTGTTGGTGCTCCAGTGCAGGTAGGCGTAGGTGTAGGCGCGGCCGAGCCGGTCCAGAATCGCCTCGTAGCGACGCAGCGCTTCGGCCAGTTCTTCGGCCTCCAGCGAGTCGATCCGACCGTGATAGGTCCGGGCAAACGCTTCGGCTTCGGCCAGCGCCTGCTCCAGGTCCTGCTTCAGCGTAGCCTCATCCGGGTACAGATCGGTCAGATCCCAGCGAACGTTCTCGGCTCCGGTCTGCATACGACTTGTCTCTGTTTGAAATCCCCTGTTGCACGAAACGAATGCGCTCAAGAAACGTCTCACGCCGCATCGCAACGAAGGGTTGCACGATCAAGATCCGATGGGTGCCAGCGCCTTCTATGCTCTCTTTTGCCATAAAAGCCTGCCACTTTTTGCCCGATGCGACAGGATGTGCCGAACCTTTCGCTTACTCCGCTGACGGATGAAGCAGGGCTGGACGCCGCTCTGGCTCACGCCCACCGGGAGCCGGTCCTGCTGTTCAAACACAGCCGGTGGTGTGGCATCAGCCACCGGGTGCGCGAAGAGGTGCTGCAGGTGGCCGCCGCGCGATCGGTGCCGGTCTACGAGGTGGTGGTTCAGACGGCCCGGCCGGTCTCCGATGCCATCGCCCGCCGCCTGGGCATTCGCCACGAGACACCCCAGGCTTTTGTAATTTATCAGGGTCAGGTCGTTTTTCATGCTTCCCACTATGCCATTACGCCCGATGCGATTCACGAGACGCTGGATCAGCTGGACTGCACCGGTTCTGCTGCTGAGTAGCCTGCTGCTCGGCTGCCGGCCGAAAGCCCCCGAGCAGGCGGCCGCCTCGGAGCAGGTGCTGCTGCCCGGGGTCGAAGAAATCAAGCCGCCCCGGCCCGCGCCGGACTTCGAAGCGCCGGGGCTGGACGGCGCGCCGTTCCGCCTGAGCGCCCACCGGGGCTCGGTGATCCTGCTGAACTTCTGGGCCACCTGGTGTGCACCCTGTCGCACGGAGATTCCCGACCTCGTTGCCCTGCAACGCGAACTGGGCGACCGGGGCCTGCTCGTGGTAGGCGTCTCGACCGACGAAGAAGGCGCCGAAGTCGTGGCACCCTTCGCGGCAAACTTCAAGATCAACTACCCTGTCGTGCTGGACGACGGCTCGGTCTCCGAGGCCTACGGGGGCATCTGGGCCCTGCCTACCACGGTGGTCATCGATCGGGCCGGTCGCATCCGCTACGAGATCATCGGCATCTTCCCGACGGAGGAAATGCGTCCCCGGCTGGAAGCCCTGCTCGACGAATCGGCTTCCTGAGCCATGAAACACCGCGCTGTGGACGAGTGGCTGACGCTGCTTGCGCCCGCGTTCCAGCAACCGCTGCGCCAGGTGGAAGAGCTGCTCAATGCCGACCCGGAGCTGCAGCAATGGCTGCAGGAAGCGGCCTTTCAGGCGGCCATGGAAGCCTCCTGGCAATCTGATCCCTACGCCCTGAGCGCCGCCTACCAGCGCCTGCAGGACGAACTGGAGACGCGTTTCGGCTCGCTGGCCGAGGCCGTTGCCCGACTCACGCAGGGCTGCGGTCGTCTCCGGTTGAACTGGCAACCCGATGCGCCGCACTACAGCCGCGTCGAGATCGACTTCGGACGCGACTACACGGTGGATCTGTTCATTACGCTGACGGACCCGCTGCCACAGACGCTACACCGGGCCCTTGAACGCCTGCGCGCGCTGATCCCTCTGGACGATCCCTACCCCCGTCGGCCCCATCAGGCCACCGCCCAGCTGTTCTATCGGGGAAAGGCACCGGCCCTGCGATTGCTCGACCATCTGACCCCGACCGGGCGCCGACAGACGGCCCTCCTTTTCCTGCCCGATCGGAAGCCTTCTTCCGAAATGCCCCCGGAAACCGCGCTACAGGTGCTGCACGCTTATCTCTCGGGCACCTCCGAAAGCGACCGGAGCTGACCTTCTCCGACGATCTGCCACCCCTGCCATCCTTCGTCCATCTCGACCCACAGACGGGCGCCGGGCTCCAGAAATTCGCTGAGTAACCAGGCAAGCTGCTCGGGGTCCTCCATCGGAATGGCCTCGGCAATCGGCTCCAGCTCGTCTTCGCTCACCCGGAAATAGCCCAGCGCAAAGGGCAACGGACCGTCAAAAGGCGTACTGATCGTCTGATAAAGCCGGCTGTGCCGGCGCAGCAACTGGACCAGTTCCGGCCGTTGCCACTGCTGATCGGCCGGCGTCAGATGCAGAAACGATCGACGCAGAAACAGCCGCTCGATCAGCGTCGCCAGTGCTTCTCGGCATTCGATACGAACGCGCGCCTGCTCCAGTCGAATGCGTCGCAGCGGGGACGGTGCCGGCATGGGAGTTCCTTCAGGCCACCAGTGCCCGGGTCGTCTGATCGCCCGAGGCATACGCCGCCGAGCCGGCCAGGTGCCGCTCGTTGATCTGGAGCAGCGCGCCGTCGCTCACCAGCGCCTCCAGCGCGCGGTACAGTTCCAGCGCACAGCTTTTCAGGCGCGGCTCGTCGTCCAGCATGTCGGTCAATCCGGCCTGTTTCAACGCATCGACCAGGTTGATCAGCGACTGGGTGGCCCCCACGCGGTAGCCCACCTGATCATCGGCCGAGCCATCCAGATGCGTCCGAAACAGCACGTAGCGTTCGAGCAGACCGGTCAGCACTTCGATCAAGCGCGCCTCGCCCTCCACGCTGAGCCGCATGCGCCGATCGACCTCCAGCCGCTGTACGGCCAGTGCGGGTTCCGTGATGCCCGTCAGTTCCACCAGCTCGCGATAGGCCGCCTCCAGGGCCTGCAGGCGCGCCAGCACCCGCGCATAGTCGCCCCCTTCGTCGAACAGCAACGCCAGCGTCTGGCAACCTTCGCGGGGAGCCCTTGAACTGTCCAGCGCCGCACAGATCAGCCGGAGCACCTGACGCAACATCTGCAGCCGGAGATGCAGGTGATGTGCCGCCCGCATCAACGCACCGAACGCCTCGTCGCTGGCCGAACGCACGAACTGTTCGAAAGCCTCGTAAAAGCCATGCAGATCGGTCGCGAATCCCTGCAGCGCCTCCTGCTCGTTCCCGGTCCCTTCGAAATAGGATGTCAGCTGGCGTACTTCCTCCCGGAGTTGGATCAGCTCATGGAAGATCTGACCGACCGAGAACGTCTCGCTCTGGCGGCGCACTTCGTAGAAGGCGTCGCGAACGGCGTGATGCTTCCGGGAAAACAGGGTTCGGTTTCGGCTCGTCAGCCCTTCCATCAACTCGATCCCGAGCCGGTCATAGGCGCGCGCCAGCACGAAGATGTAGCGCACGAAATGCCGGTCCTTGTCCGTCGCGCGAAGCAGCGTGTGCAGATGCTGCGTCAGCTCATAGGTCGTCATGCGGCACCTCTGCGAAGTCCGGGGTCGATCCACGCCATCCCTTTCTAATAATCGACCCCGAGGCTTTGAGATTAAGCAGCCGCTTTATCCGATGCCGCATTCGTTGATGCAGTCCGACCGGCGGACCGCTTCCGGGCGAAGTGAATCACGGCCGCCACGGCGGCCAGTCCCAGCGCCACGACCAGAAAGCCCCAGCCCGGATGGCCGAGCCAGCTTCCCAGCCCCAGCGCAGCGGCCACCAGCGCAAACACGACGGCCAGTCCGGCCAGCACGCCCACCAGCAGGCGCAGCAGCAGCTGTCTGATCCGGGCTTCAATCCGCTCTTCGATTTCCAGCTGGGTGAGCGTCAGCCGAAGCTCCACCCAGGCACGCAGGTCTTCTACCAGCTCCTGCATCTGCCGACGCAGCCGCTGCAGGTGCTGCGAAGGCATTTCGGTTTTCGACGGTGTCTTCATAACCATCATGGTTCAGTGGAACCCGGACCGGCGCCGGGCTTTTCGTGTAGCGTTTTTCAGAAAAAACCCACCCGGTAATGCGTTTCTGGAAAAAATCTTCCGTGTCGGGCCTGCAATCGCAGCCCACCCCCAATCCCAACAGCCTCAAATTTACGGCGCCCGGACAGACTTTTATCGAGAAGGGCCTGTTGAGTTTTCGTTCGGCCGAAGCGGCTGCCGCGCATCCACTGGCGGCCGCGCTGTTTGCCATCGAGGGCGTCTGCGACGTGCTGATCCTGCCGGAGTTCGTGACCGTGACCAAACGACCGGACGTTCCCTGGGACGCCGTCGAAGCGTCGGTGCTGGAAGTGCTGCGCGCGTACCTGGCCGAACGCTCCGGAAGCTGAGCGGGCTACGCCAGCAGTTCACGCAGGGCCTCGACGGCCGTCCCGAACGGATCGGGAAACGGCGGCCGGTGTGCGTGGCCGGGCGCCGTCCGTCCGGGCAATTGCGGTAGCTGCCGCAGCAGCGCAGGCCGGGCGACAACGACCGACACTTCGGCCACATGCGCCTGCAGCCATTCTGCCACCTCCGCAGGGTCGCGATAGGGCACCCAGCGCAGGTGGCCCGGCGTCTGCACTTCGGGCGCGCCCCTGCTGACGAGAAATTCCAGCCCTTCGCCGTAGGCGTGGGGAATGCCGGCCGCCTTCAGCCACGCCTGCGGCATCTTCAGGCGGCCGGGCGTGGCCGGATGTGCCGGAAACACCCCGCGAAAATGCGACAGCGCTTCGAGCAACGCGTCCGGCTTCAGCGACTCGGGCGCCCAGAGCAGCCGCACGCTCCGGACACCGAACCCTTCGAAAAGCAGCGCATCTTCGGCCAGCCCCTCCAGTTCGTCCGGCGTCTCCCGACCGTCCAGCACGGCCGCGCCGTAACGCATCGGAAGCAGCCGCACCCGTTCAGGTGGGCGTCGGACTCGCAGCAGCGCCTCCTGCACCTCCTGTTGCACCGCCTCGTCCCCGACCACCACCAGCACGTCCGCTTCTTCCAGACGGGTTTCCAGCTGCGGCTCGGTATCGAGCCGGATCGTATCGACCGCCAGCGCCTCCAGCAGGGCCCCGACCAGCGTGGCGGCCGATTCGGCGAGTGCCAGCGTCCCCCGGTGCCCGCTCAGCCAGAGCAAGAGGGCCTCCTGCCAGCCGGCCAGCGGCGCACGGTCGGTCTGCCAGAGCAGCACGGTGCGTCCGGAAGGTGGGGGCAGGCTTTCCACAAAACGACACAGCGCCGACTCCGTGAGCGCGTGCATCTGCTGGTTCAGCGCAAACGCCGCGGCCTCCTCGGTCAGAAAGTCCGAAGCGGCCAGCGCCCGCGTGACGGCTTCCTGGCGCTCCGGCCACGACGGCTCGCGCCACCGTCGGGTCACTTCGAGCAGTCGCTGCATGCGCCCGGCGGGCGTCTCCATTAGCGACCGTCCTGCGGAAGACGGATCAGGCATCCAAAAGCGCCCGTTTCGGTCGTCTCCGGCGCCCTGCCCTGAAGCAGTGCTTCCAGCGCCGCTTTCAGATAGGCCTGCTGGACATTGGAGGCGTCGCCCGGGCTGTCGTCGATCGCCCCCCGATAGACGAGCCGGTTGCGGGCATCGAAGACGAACACCTCCGGCGTGCGCGAAGCCCCCAGCGCCCGGGCCAGCGCCGCCCCTTCGTCCTTCAGGTAGGACATCGGGTAGCCTTTTCGCTGCGCCTGCTGTCGGCTGGCCTCCAGCGACTCCTGCGGGAAGGCCTCCGGATCGTTGGCGTTCACCAGCACAAAGGCGATGCCCTGCGCTTCGTAAGCCTCGGCCAGCTCCTTCAGCCGGGCTTCGTAGCGATCGACCCAGGGGCAGCGGTTGCTCCAGAACACGATCACCAGCCCCCGCGTGCCACGGAGCTGCGCGAGCGTTACCTGCTGCCCGTCGGTCGAAGGCATCGGCCGATCGGCCAGCGGTAGCTGCGCCTGTGCCGGCCAGGCGACCAGCAATCCCAGAAGTAACCAGAAGTGTCTCATAGGCTTACCGGTTGAGCAGTTTTTGCACCTGCTCGACCAGTTGGTCATAGGTTGTTTTACCTTCCCAGAAGCCCCGCAAATTTCCGGCCATATCGTACAGGAAGGTGGCCGGCAGGGCTCCGGTCCACTCCGGACTGAAGGCTCTTACAAACGCATCATCGGCTCCCTGCTTCAGAAAAGAGAAGCGTACGCCCTGCGATTGCAGAAACCGGCGCACCGCCGGCAATTCATCTTCGAAGTCGGCCGATACGAAAAAGACGCGCACCAGCGACGAATCGTACTGTTGCTGCAACCGCACAAATGCGGGAAACTCCTCCACGCAGGGGGCGCACCAGGTGGCCCACATATTGACCACTTTTACGGTCGCCGGACTTTCCCGAACGACCTCCAGGATTTCGGTGGCCGTGGCGGGCCGCACCGTCTGGGCCCAACCCGATCCGACCAGCAGCAGCGCGCCGAACAGCCCGCTCAGCAATTGTCTGCCCATTGCTCCGTGTTTGTCCGGGTTCTGGATCGCTGGTACGGCGGCCGTCTGCACGGGTTTCTCAGCGAACCGGCACGCGCGCAACGGGATAGTAACGTCCCGGTGCCAGCCGATCTTCCAGCAGGCCCCAGGCCACCAGCCCGTCGTCGGAGCGGGGCTCCAGCAGCAACGCGGCCAGCCGCCCCGTGCGTCCATCGACGGTGACCAGACAACTCCCGGCCGGTGCGGTCAGCGTCTGTCGCTCGTAGGTCCCCCACACCTCCTGTCCCCGGTGTCCCTGATAGGGCCGGTCGGACACAGCCACCGAGTCGATCCGGAATCGCTCGACTTCCAGCGTGAGTCCGGCTTCTAGCGGAACGCAGGGGATGCCGTGTACCTCGAGCAGATCCCGCACGCGGTCGAGTCCGGGCGGTACCAGATAGCCCCGGGGGATGGAAATCGTCTCGGTCGGTGCAAAGCGATCGTAGAGCGGCAGCATCTCCGGAAGCACCTCCGGACGGCGCTGCAGCATGAGCTGTCCGGTGTAGGGATGGCGCAGCGAATCGACCGTCCCCAGCAGAATGAGCGCTGGCTCCGGCGCCCGGTCGAGGCGGGCCCGCAGTGCGATCGGCTCGCCCACCGGCGAAGCCTGTCGCGCCTGCTCAATCAGCGCGCGGATCTCGGAAGCCCGGGCAGCCGCAAACGAAAGCACCGCTTCGAGAAAGGCATACGTCGCCTCGATGCGCTCCTCGAACGTCGCGTACGCGTAGGCCTCGCTGAGCAGCCCCAGCATGCCCCGAAGTCCGACGTAGTTCGTACCGAAGCGGGGTCGATGGTCGAAGGTGTACCAGCCGGGCGGCCGGTCGCTCCCCGGCCAGGGCAGGTTGCCGTAGTAGAAGAACTTCCACCGATGCTTCGTCCAGATCGTATCGTTGACGGCCGGCAGCCAGACCCGGCGCAGGTAGTCCACCAGCGGTTTTGGTGTGGACGGGTGCAACGGCGGCGCGTAGGTGAGCGGATAGGCGTGGTAGGTGCCGTCCGTCGTGTGCAGATCGATGAAAACGTGCGGATCGTACGCACGCAGCAACCGGAGCAGCGAGCGCGTCTCGGGCGCATCGGCTTTCATAAAATCCCGGTTCAGATCGTACCCCTGCGCATTGGCCCGCTGGCCCATGCCCCCGACGGGTCCGTTCTGCAATGGACGGTTGTAGAGGTTGATGCGCTCGTTGCCATCGGCATTGTAGATGGGGGCCACCAGTAGCACGAGCGAGTCGGCCCACTCGGCATACATCCCGGCGGCCAGCGCCCGCAGCAGCATCAGGGCCGCTTCCTTGCCGGCCACCTCGCCACCGTGGATATTGGCCAGAATCAACACGCGCAGCGGCGCCGACGCAGCCCGCACGCCGTCGCCCGTTGCATTCACCACGTTCCCGTAGATCACCAGCGGTAGCGCGCGGCCTTCTGTCGTGTACCCGAAGCGCGTCACCTGAATCCGGTGCGAACTGGCCTCCAGCACGTCCAGAAACGCCATGACCTCGTCGTAGCGCGTCGTCTCGGCAAAGCCCGTGGCCTCGGCCCGCGTCTGCAGAAAGGCCAGATCCACGCCCTGCCCGAAAGCCATCCGGGCCAGCAACAGCATCAGCAAAAGGCAACCGCCACGCATGTTCATTCTTCTGTTTGCACCGGGATCAGAAGCTGCATCCGACGCACCAGCCAGTCGTTGAGCAGATAGCAGGCCACCAGCGCCACGCCCCACTGCACCAGACACGTCATCACCGAATAGGGCACAAACGGGTCGTACCACCGCTCCGGCGCATACACCACCCCTGCCTGATACAACCACCAGCCCAGCAGCACCACCGCCTCCAGCGGCACCACCCACCGCATCAGCACATCCCAGCCCCGCCCCAGTTGCCAGTCCCACGCATTCACCGCAATCGTCTCCGCCCGCAAACGCGCCGGACCGTAGCGCATCACCGCCAGCGCCACAAACGCACCCGAAAGCATCAACGCCACGCCCCAGACAAAATCCTGATTACCGAACACCGTCAGGTTCAGCGCCGAGGGCAACCCCAGCAGCCAGGCCACCACGCCCACCCCCACCAGCGCCCGCGACCGCCGAAGCCCCAGGTCCATCAACACGCGCGTGGCCAGCTCCACCATCGCAATCAGCGAACTGAAGGCCGCGAACGTCAACCCCACGAAAAACAACACGGCCAGCACCCGACCCATCGGCATTCTGGCAAAAAGCTGCGGCAACCAGATGAACGTCAGCCCCGTCGAAGCCGGACCGCTTGTGCGCATCACCTCCAGCACCTCGGCCCGCGACAGCTCCGCCCCCAGCACCGCGAACACCGTCCCGAAGATCGTCAGCGCCGCCAAAAGCGACACCGTGTTGTTGCCCACGCCCGTCAGAAACGCATTCTGCACCACGCCGTGCTCACGCCGCATGTAGGCCGCGTAGGTCAGAATCAACCCCCAGCCCGCGCCCGTGTCCCAGGCGTTCTGCGTGAGCGCCTCCAGCCACAGCCGCGGCCGCGCCAGATCGCTCCACTGTGGCGTGAACAGATAGCGCACCCCCTCGAAGGCCCCCTCCAGCGTCAACGCCCGCACCAGCGCAACCAGCAGAATTACCAGCAATGACGGGATCAGAAACCGATTGGCCCGCTCGATGGCCCGCACGCCCGTCCAGATCACCGCCACGGCCAGCGCGAGCGCCAGCGCCTGAAACACCACCGGCCAGAGACTCCCCTGAAACCCGCCCCAGAACTGCTGCGCCGCTTCTGTCGAACCCGGCAACGGCCTGAGCAGCAGTCCTCCGGCGTAGTACAGGCACCAGCCCGTCACGACCGCATAGTAGCACATGATGGCCGTCGAGACCAGCGCCACGAACGCGCCCAGCCAGGCCATCGAGCGCCCGCCCACACGCGCGAACGTCCCGATCACCCCCATCCGGCCTTTCTGCCCCAGCGCATACTCGGCCACGATCAGCGGCACGCTCCAGAGAAACAGAAACACCACCCACACCAGCAGAAAAGCCCCGGCGCCCAGGTCGCCGCCATTCTGGGCGGCAATGCGGGGAAAACGCCAGATGTTGCCCGTCCCCACCGCGATCCCCAGCACGCTCAGCAGCAACCCCAGCCGCGAAGAGAAATGCTGTCGCGTTTCCTGCATGGCCGAACGAAACTTCCGTCAACGTTCGCGCACAAAAATACGAGCTTTCGACACAAGGTGCGAGCGTCGGCCGCACTTTCTGCAGGGCCGCGGCCAAACTTCTACCGGCCGTGATCGTTTCAGCGGGAAGATGTACCACCCGTAACCACCACCGGCATGGCCGTGCGTGCTACCCCCCCGGATCAACCGCGTGTCATCTCCCTGAAAGACATCCAGCGCCCCGTTGCGGAAGAGCTGAAGCACTTCCAGCGCTACTTCCGCGATGCCATGCGCACCTCGGTGCCGCTGCTCGATCACGTCGCCCGCTACCTGCTCCGCCAGAAAGGGAAGCGCATCCGCCCGCTGCTGGTCCTGCTGACGGCCAAACTGTGCGGCGGCATCACGGAAGCCACCTACCGGGCCGCGGCCCTGGTGGAACTGCTGCACTCGGCCACGCTGGTGCACGACGACGTGGTGGACGGCGCCGAGCAGCGCCGCGGCATGTTTTCCATCAACGCCATCTGGAAAAACAAGGTGGCCGTGCTCTTCGGCGACTTTCTGCTCAGCCGGGGCCTGCTGCTGGCGCTGGACCACCGGGACTACGACACGCTGCACGCGCTGTCGGACGCCGTGCGCCGCATGAGCGAAGGCGAACTGCTGCAGATCGAAAAGTCGCGCCACCTGGACATCGACGAAGCCACCTACTTCCGCATCATTTCCGACAAGACCGCCTCGTTGATCGCCGCCTGCACCAAATCCGGGGCCCTCAGCGCCACCGACGATCCCCGGGTGATCGACGAGATGTATCTTATGGGCGAAAAGCTGGGGCTGGCTTTCCAGATCCGCGACGACCTGTTCGACTACGGCGAAGAGGCCGGCAAACCCATCGGGAACGACCTGAAGGAGAAAAAGCTGACGTTGCCGCTCATCTACGCGCTCCGGATGGCACCGTCTTCCGAGCGCCGCCGCATCCTCCGGATCGTGCGCAAAAAGAAAAAGTCGCGCGACGACATTCAGACGGTGGCCGACTTTGCCGAGGCATATGGCGGCATGGCCTACGCCCGAGAGCGTATGGAAGCGCTGGCCGGTGAAGCGCGGACCATTCTCGAACGCTACCCGCCCGGCGACGCCCGCGACGCGCTCCTCGACCTGGTGGACTACACCGTCACGCGCAATCGGTAACGTGCTTGAAAAGTTTGTGGCGGTACGGGCAAAAAAGGCCGCGCTGCGCTAAATTGAGGCCGACCGGTCTGCTGCAACCCACCCATCCGTCGGAAACGTCATGCCTTCGCTCTACCTGCTGGGAACCGGCGCGGCCGTGAGCGATCCGCACCGCACCACGACCATGCTGGCCGTGGCCGACGAAGCCTCGCTGATCGTGATCGACTGCGGCGGCGACGTCGTCCAGCGCCTGCTGGCCGCCGGACTGGACCCGGTAAACCTGACGGCGCTGATCTTGACCCACGAACATCCGGACCACACCAGCGGCTTTCCGCTCTTCATGGAGCGCATCTGGCTGCTGGGCCGCCGCGCGCCCATCCCGATCTACGGCATCCAGCCGGCCATCGACCAGGCCCGACGCTGCTTCGACACGTACAACACCTCGACCTGGCAGGGCCTGCCCGCCCGCGACTGGCACGAAGTGCCCTACGAACCCGGCGCGCTCGTGCTGGAAAACGACCGCTGGCGCGTCCGCGCCTGGCCCGTCGTGCATCCGGTTCCCACGGTGGGATTGCGCTTCGAGCATTTGCCCACGGGCCGCGTGATCGCCTACTCCTGCGACACGGAGCCGACCGACGCCGTCGTCGAACTCGGCCGCAACGCCGACATCCTGGTCCACGAAGCCACCGGCGAAGGTCCGGGACACACTTCCCCCGAAGACGCCGCCCGTCAGGCTGCTCGGGCTGGAGCCCGACGGCTGCTGCTGGTCCACCTGCCGCCCGGGATCACCGACGCGGACCTCGAGCCAGCCCGCCGGCACTTTGCCGCGACCGAGCTGGGCGAAGAGCTGGGTCGCTACGACCTGTGATCAGGGAGCCGCCACCGGCCGGGGTGGCGGCGACGTGCGCTCCAGCAGCATACCGATCAGGTACGTCCCCAGCGCGGCGGCCAGCGAGTTCAGGTACGGGTGCGGCCAGTCCAGCAGATAGGCGCCCAGCACCCAGCTCAGCACACTCATGCCCAGCGTAGCCAGCGCCGTGCGCGACCCGCCCCGCCGTGAAAACAGCCCGAACAGAATCACCACGAACAGCCCGGCGCTCCCGAAAGCCGACGCTTCCTCTACCAGCGCATAGACGCCCTCGGCATACAGCGCCCCCACGTAGGCCACGATCCCGAAAAAGGCCACGCCGCCCCGGGCGATCCAGACCTTCTGGCGCTCCGTCAATCCGGGAAACAGCGGCACGATCAGGTTGTGCGAGACCAGCGACGAGGCCACCAGCAACGCACTGTCGACCGTCGAGAGAATGGCCGAGACCAGCGCCCCGGCAAACGCCACGAACAGCACGCCGTGCAGATAGCGGGCGGCCAGCCGCGGCAGGAGTTGCTCCGGATGCTCCAGGCCCGGCATGAGCTGCGGCCCCAGCAACCCCAGCGTGACCGGAATCAGGCCGACGAGCAGATAGAGTCCGGAAGCCACAAGCGACGAGCGGCGGGCCACCTCGGCCGAACGCGCCCCCAGGATACGGGCCACCAGCTCGGCCGAAAGCACCGAGCCCACTACCGGAATGGCCCAGGCCTCCACGGCGTCCAGCCAGGAGGCGTAGCCGTGAAAGGGATTGATGCGCTCCGCGGGTACGGCTGCCAGCGCCACCCCTTCTTGCTGCCAGACGGCTATCCCGACCAGAATCAATCCGATGATCAGCGCAATGCCCTGAATCAGATCGGTCCAGGCGTCGGCCAGCAGACCGCCCGAGATCGTATAGACCACCACGACGGCGGCCGCCAGCGTGATCGTCAGGTCCACTTCCCAGCCCGACGAAGCCGCCAGCACCTGCCCGAAGGCCCGGATCTGCGCGGCCGCCCAGAGCAGCCCGGAAGGGACCATCAGCAGCACGGCCATGCGCTCGACCGTCGGGCTGTAGCGCTGCCGGAACAGATCGGCCAGCGTGGTCAGCCCCCGTCGCCAGAGCGGCACGGCAAACAACAACCCCATCAGCAGCAGACACAGGCCGTAGCCGAACGGATCGGCCGTGCCACCGGCCAGCCCTTCGGCATAGATCGAACCGGCCGAACCGATACAGGTCTCGGCCCCGAACCAGGTGGCAAACACGGTGAACGTGGTCAGGCCGTAGCCCAGGCTACGACCGGCCACCAGATAGTCGGCCTCCGTACGTACGCGACGGGAAACCCAGGCGCCGATCAGCAGCTGCGCCAGCACGTACAGGCCGATCCCCAGCAACACCGGCGGCATTTCAGGCGGGCAGCAACGGGTGGGCGGATCCGAAAAAATGGACCGGGAAACGCCTCATTGTCCGGTTTGATTCCCGACCCCCAGCAGCCGATCGCTCCCCCGACTCGCATCGCGGTAGTAGACGAACGCCGTGTAGATGTTCTCGGACCGCGGCAGGGCCTCGGCATTGGCCCGCACCGGTCGCACGCCGTCCAGCACGTATCGATAGGCATGCCATCCCTGTTTGACGAGCGCTTCGCCTTCGTAGCGCCGCTGCTCCGGATTCCAGCGCATCCGGTAGGAAGGGCGCCGGAGCCATCCGGAAAAGCTCCCCACCAGCCACAGCGGCTGCCGCCAGGGGCGCTCCGGCTCCAGCCGGAAATGCACGCGCACGTACTCGGCCGTCCGGTGCGGATCGCCCGGAGCGTCGCGCACGACCGCGCCGATCACCGACTGGCCCGCCAGCAGCGGATCGGTGTCGCTCCCGCCAAAGCGCACGTAGTCGGGTGCCAGCCACACTTCCGGCGGCACCGTCGCACGATCCACCCGTTCGATCTGCCCGCCTGGCCGAAGCGCGCTCAGGTCCAGCAAGTAGTCGGCCGGCTCCGGCGGGAACGGCTCCTCCAGCAGAAAGCTCAGCACTGGCTGCTCGTCCAGCAACGCCCGGCGACTGCAGCGCATCGCTTCGAAAGCGCCGTTGCGGGCAAAGCAGACCACGTAGTCGAACACGGCCCCGGCCAGCTCGTCCGGCGGTCGGAAGCGGGCCAGCAACTGCACCGACGGGAAAGCCTGCGTGCCCGGGAAATTTGCCGGACTGACCTCCACCCGCGTGCGTCCCTCCACCACAAAAAAGGGACGTTCGAACAGCACGGCCTCTTCCTGTCCCTGCTCGGTGACGCGCAGGATGTAGTTGCCGCTCAGACGAAAGCGGATGTTCTGGTTGGGGAAGCGATAGACGTAATGCTGGTAGGGAATGGCCGTGTGCTCCGACGGCGCATAGTCGGTCAGGTCGTCCCGCGCAAATGCGTCGAGATACTCGATGGGCATCAGGTCGCGCCGCCACGCGTGATCGGCATGGTAGAAGTAGATCGAAAGCGGCCGTCCTCGTTCGCTCAGCAGATCGAACCGGAGCGTCAGCACGTCGCGACCGCCCAGCAGCAGGATCGGCCATTGCCGCTCGTCGTCGCCCCGGTAGAGCTGGACCTGCCCCACCGCCTCGGCGTCGGATTGCAGCTCAGGCCCCACCGTCGAGACCATCGGCGCCGGACGTTGTGCGGCACGCGATGGTTGCCGGCCACTTTCGCGAGCGCCCGCGCAGGCCATCACCAGGCACAGTAGGCACAGCAGACCGAGCGGTGCTCCGGATATGCGTTGCGCAGCCATGTAAGCCATGCGATCGTCTCCTGCACGCAGGCGGCCGCATTGAAAGCGCCGGCCTGCCGTAAAGAAGCGACCAGCGCCCGACCGTCTGCGATCGCGTTCAGAGAATCATCCACGCACCCCAGCCGCCACCACTGCACCGCCCGGCGGAGCGTCGCGTCCCAGCCCGGCGGTAGCGCCTGCGCCCAAGATACGTTCAGCAGGCCGATGTTGCAGCGCTCCCGGGGATTTTCGAGCCGGCGCAGCAGGTGCCAGAGCGAATCCGGCCGGGCCGTCACCGCGTAGCGCAGCGCAAGGGCACCGCGTCCGCTCAGATCGTACGACGGCCAGGCGCGGTAGAGCGTTCGATACGACGCCCGCGCCGAATCGACCGCCCCGGTAAGCGCCAGCGCGTCGGCCCGGTGCAGCCGAAGGCGCAGCGCCTGCGTCGTGTCGGCTCCGGCCAGCCGCACCCGGACCGTATCGGCACGGCCCCGGAGCAACTGCAGATGCGCCCAGCGCTCCAGCGCCGGAAGAAAGTCGGGCTTCTGGCGAAGCGCCTGTGTCAGCAACGCCTCGGCCCGGAGCGTGTCGCCCCGCACGAGCGCCCAACGGGCCGCCTCGTACAGGCGCGCGTGCGCCGGCACGTAGTGCGGGCAGCGTCGCTCGAACAGCGACAGCACACCAAAGCGCCGCTTCATGAACGCGTAGGCGCTGCGGTCCACATAGGGTATGCGGAAAAGGAACCGTTCCCAGTCGGCCAGCAGGCTGTCGCGCGTGCGGCCGTAAGCCGCCCGAAACGACCACCCTCCGTACACCTGACGCAGCGGTTCCGGCCCGTAGCGATCGAGCAGATAGCGCACGAACGAGCCGGTCAGCGTGTAGGCCACGGCACTGCGGCTCGTCCAGAACCTCCAGGGGCTGAGCAGTGCCGCCACCTGCTCGGTAAGCGATGCGTTGCGATCCCGGGCCAGCGTGGCGGCCACGGCCGCCTGCTCGTGCGGCGTCGGCCGTCCGTCCGGCGGCTCTACGGCCACCGCCAGCCCCTCGACCAGGCCGATCCGTGGCGAAATGCCCAGCCGGGGAATCCCCCAGCCGCGCACGAGCACATGCGCCAGCTCGTGCGTAATGCTCCGATCGAAGCGATCCAGCAGCAGATGCACCTGCGGCCTTTCCAGCCAGACCAACGCCACGCTCGTGTAACGCGCCCCGGTCAATCGAGCGCGCTGCTCCGGATCGCCAAAGACGAACACCTGTACGGGCTCGGGCGCCGCAATGCCCAGACGCCGGGCCAGCCGCTCGTAGTCGTAGGCGGCCCGAAGCGCCCGCAGCTCCGCTTCCTCCGGCGTCAGCCACCGAGGATCGTAGTGCAGCGTTACCGCCCCCTGCACGGCGCGACCGGGCAGCGCGCGCTTCAACGCGGCCGTGGACGTGTTGAACCCCAGCGGCACGGCCAGCAGGTAAAAGGCGCCCAGCAACGACGTGACGCCCCCCAGCGCCGGCCACCATCCGGGCCGGAGCAACCGGGGCGTCCGGTGAAAACGGGCCACCAGCGCCAGCCACAGGGCCCAGAGCAACGTCAGCGCCCGGAAACTCAACAGCCCCGGACGCAGCGCCGGATCTTCGTCGTAGAGCGGCCCGAGCACGCCCCCGAAGACGTGGTTGTACGTGTAGAGCTGCGGATGAAGTAGCAGATCGTAGGCGACCGGCAACGTGCACAGACCCAGCCCGATCCCGACCAGCCAGCGGCGGCCGTGCTGCACGCCCGCACCGTGCAGCGCCTCGGCCAGCGCCACGGCCAGCACGACACTTGCGGGCGGAAACAGCAGGAAAAACACCAGGCCGCGAAGGTAATCGCAGTTGGGCCGCCAGAGCACCGTCAGCGAAAGCAGGACCCAGGGAATCAGGAGCAAAAGGAGCTGCCGGTGCAACACGTCCGCCAGACGACCACCCCGCCTGAAATGCCCCCATGCCCACCAGCCCGCCACGAAAAAGGCCACCAGCGCCACCAGCGCGGCCGACTCCACGTGCAGCAGCCCCAGCACAGGCAGTGGCCAGAGCGCTACGCCCAACCCGGCATAGACCAGGCCGCAGCCTGCAATCCCCTGCGCTTGCCCGCGCGGCATTTACATGGATGTCCGCTCAGAGCAACTTGATCGTGATTCCCAGCGAGAACACCTCCTTGAGCTGGACTTCGCTGCTCACGTCGCGATCGTAGAGCGCCACCACTTCCAGGCTGGTGCCCAGCCAGCTATTGACCTGCATCTCCAGCAGATTTTCCCAGAGCATGTCGGGCAGGTCCGGCTTGTTGAAGGCCGCAAAAAGCCCCAGGCGCGACTTCAGCCGCACGTTTTCGAACAGCTCCCGGTCCAGCTCCGTGCGCGACTCGACGCCCACCTCGAAGCGCACGGCCTGGTCCGGCTCCAGGCCATAGAGCGTGCGCAGGCGCTCGATCAGCACGATCGTTTCCTTGGCGCCCACGCCCAGCCGCTGCCGAAACCAGCCGTCCGGCTGATAGGTGAGACCCAGCGCCTGGTTGAGAATGGCCGGCGAGAGCAGATCCGACACCTTGACCGGAGGCTTCCGCCCGTCGTCGAACGGGTTCTTGGTGTAATTGTAGCCCGGAGCGAACTGCGTGCGCAGATCGGCCGACATCGTTGGGTTGAACAGGCTGAAAAAGCCGTCGCCCCGGTACTGGAGCGAGGCGGCCAGCCGGATCAGGTCTTCGGCCTTGCGCAGCTCCAGCGTGTCCTGTTTGACCACGCCCAGCGTCAACCGCACGTCGTAGAGCTGCCGCCACGACGGCGAAATCCGCTCGAACGTACCGTTGACGGCGCCCGAGAGCGCCAGCGCGTTCAGACCACCCTCGGCCCAGTTGCTGAAAGCCGCCTGCGTGGCCGAAAGGCGCGTGCTCAGGCTTTTCTTCCAGACAACCTGCGCCGTATCGGCCTCCTGAGCCAGTGCATTCCCTGAGATCAGCCCGACGACAAGAAAAATTATCCACCTGTTTTTAAGAAACATATCTGAACACCTCCTGCACCTGTATCCAACAAAAAGGCTATGCTCGAAGCATAGCCTTTTTACGAAGCAACAGTACAAAAGGAAAGGCGCATCCGTTACATGGCCTTCTTTTTCTCCTGAACTTCTACGCGGATCTCCTGCGCCAGCTTTTTCAGTTCCTGCATCGCCTTACGGATGCGCGTGCCGGCGGCCTTGTTGCCCTTTTCGTAGAACTTTTTGAAATCCTGCTCCAGGCCCAGGACAAGATCGCGGAGTTGATCGAAGCGGCTCATAGGGGACCTCCTTCGGTTTTGGTTTCAGGGAACGAGCACCCATGCGTGCATGAGTGCGGTGTTATTTGTGTCCCAACTTAACACACGGCTCGTACTGTGTCAAGAAGAAAGCGCGTTGTTTCCCTGAAAAACTCCCCGTTTCACCGCTTCCGGAAGTTCCTCCAGTTGTCCGATCCAGAAATCAATGCGCTTATTTTTAAGCACTTTACCTATAGGTTCTTCGAGTTCATTGCGCAGCAGTGCGATTACGACCTCCGACATGCAGCCTCCGGCCAGCGCGCCCAGCACCTCGGCCGCCGCTGCCTCGACGATCTGCTCGGTTTCCGTGGCCACCAGCGTGGACACGACGGGCCAGACGCCCTGCCGGAGCAGCTGCGCCAGCCACGCCGTACGTCCCACCTGCAACGCGCCGGAGGCCGTGCGCCGGAGCAGGCCGCGATCGCTTCCCTGAATGCCCACGGCCGGAATCAAGAGTTCGTTCAGGCCGGCCACCAGCCGCTGATTCGTTTCCCGGATGCCGCGTTCGACCAGCCCGCGTTCGTGCGCACTCCGGACCACCAGCACGCCGTCCCTGCGCTCGGGCACATAGCCCTCGGCCTCCAGGAGCTGCTCGGCCCGGCCACCGCTGCCATGCACCAGCACCATCGGCGCGGGAAGCTGCTTCAGCACCCGCGCCAATCGCTGCACCAGGAGCAGATCCTCCAGGTGCCGGTCGTCCAGGTACAGAATACCGATGCGCATGATCTTTACCTATTTCGGCTTCCTCCTCAACGTCTCCATTTGCCTCAAAGATTCGCCTTCCGGCTCTTGAATCCGAGCGAGCCACTTCGTTCCTTACAGCAGCCGGTGGTCCGCCAACCCGTTCACGCAAGCCCCTATGCATCGCTTCAGCCATCTGCACTGCCACACCCAGTATTCGCTCCTTGACGGCGCCGCCCGCATTCAGACACTGCTGGAACGGGCTGCCGAATACGAGATCGAAGCCGTCGCCATCACCGACCACGGCAATCTGTTCGGCGTGCCGGAGTTCTATCGCACCGCCGAAAAGATCGGCATCCAGCCGATCATCGGCTGTGAGTTTTACCTGACGCCCGCCAGTCGCCACGACCGCAACGAGCGCACCCGCTACCATCAGGTGCTGCTCGCCAAAAACGAAACCGGCTACCGCAACCTGATCAAGCTCTCCTCGCTCTCCTACCTGGAGGGTTACTATTACAAGCCCCGTATCGACCACGAGCTGCTCACGCAGTATCACGAAGGGCTGATCGCCACCACCTGTTGCCTGCAGGGCGAGATTCCGCAGACGATCCTGCACAAGGGCGAAGAGGCCGCCCGCAGGCTTTTCGAGTGGTATCTGGAGCTGTTCGGCGAGGATTACTATATCGAAATCCAGGATCACGGGCTGCCCGAGCAGAAGAAAGTCAATGCCATTCTGCTCCGGTGGGCGCAGGAATACGGCGTCAAGGTGATCGCGACGAACGACGTGCACTACGTCGATCGCGCCGACTTCGAGCCGCACGACGTGCTGCTCTGCCTGCAGACGGGCAAGGACATGTCGGATCCGAGCCGGCTGCGTTTCGACAACGACCAGTTCTACCTGAAAAGTCCGGCCGAAATGCGCCAGGCGTTGCTGGCCGACATTGAGCCGCGCCTGGTCGACGAGATGATGGCCAACACCGGCGAGGTGGCCGACAAATGCCGCTTTCAGCTTCCCACCGGCAAGCTGCTCATGCCGCATTACCCGATCCCGCCCGAGTACAACGGCGACATGGACGCCTACCTGCGGGATCTGGTCTTCGAAGGGGGCCGCCGTCGCTACGGCGATCCGCTCCCGCACGACGTGGTCGAGCGGCTGGAGCACGAATTGGCCATTATCAAGAAGATGGGCTTTGCCGGCTACTTCCTGATCGTGCAGGACTTCACTACGGCCGCCCGTCGGCTCGGCGTGCGCGTCGGCCCCGGTCGCGGTTCGGCGGCCGGTAGTGCCGTGGCCTACTGCCTGGGCATCACGAACATCGACCCGCTCAAGTACGACCTGCTCTTCGAGCGCTTCCTGAACCCCGAGCGCGTCTCGATGCCCGACATCGACATCGACTTCGACGACCGCGGCCGCGGCAGGGTCATCGACTACGTCGTGCAGAAGTACGGCCGGGAGAACGTCTGCCAGATCATCACCTTCGGCACGATGGGCGCCAAGATGGCTATTCGCGACGTGGCCCGCGTGCTGGGCATCCCGCTGGCCGAAGCCGACCGCATCGCCAAGCTCATCCCCGACGGCCCGAAGGTGACGCTGGCCCAGGCCTACGAGGAGGTGCCCGAACTCCGCGCCCTCAAGGAAAGCAGCGATCCACAGATCCGCAAGCTGCTCCACTACGCCGAGGTGCTCGAAGGCTCGGTGCGCCACACCGGCGTACACGCGGCCGGTGTCATCATCGCGCCCGGCCGCGTGAGCGACTACGTGCCCGTGGCCGTCGCCAAAGGCAAAGACAACGACACGGTCACCACCCAGTACGACGGCAAGTGGATCGAGGAGTTCGGGCTCCTCAAAATGGATTTCCTCGGGCTGAAGACGCTCACCATCCTGAACGACGCGCTCCAGCTCATCAAAGAAAACCACGGCGTTGAGATCGACCTGGATCAGATCCCGCTCGACGATCCGAAGACGTTCGAGCTGTTCCAGCGCGGCGAGACGGTCGCCATCTTCCAGTTTGAATCCGAGGGCATGCGCGAATGGATGCGCAAGCTCAAGCCCACGTCGATCGACGACCTGATCGCGATGAACGCGCTCTACCGGCCGGGCCCCATGGATCTGATCCCCAACTACATCGCCCGCAAGCACGGCCTCGAACCCGTCGAGTACCCCCATCCCCTGCTCGAACCCGTCCTGAAAAACACCTACGGCATTCCGGTCTACCAGGAACAGGTTATGGAAATGGCCCGCGTCATCGCCGGCTACACCCTCGGCCAGGCCGACCTGCTACGCCGGGCTATGGGAAAGAAGCGGGCTGAAGAAATGAAACGCCAGCGTGAAATCTTCCGCGAAGGGGCGGCGCGTCTGCACGGCATTTCTACCGAAAAAGCCGACGAAATTTTCGACATGATGGAGAAGTTTGCCGGGTACGGGTTCAACAAGTCGCACTCGGCGGCCTACTCCATCGTGGCCTATCAGACGGCCTATCTGAAGGCCAACTACCCGGCCGAGTTCATGGCGGCGGCGATGACCAGCGAAATGGGCGACACGAAAAAGCTGGCCGTGGTGCTCGACGAAGCCCGCCGCATGGGGCTGGAGCTGTTGCCGCCCTCGATCAACCGGAGCCAGGCGCACTTCACCGTCGAAGACGGTCGCATTCGCTTCGGTCTGGGTGCCATCAAGGGCGTGGGGCTGGGCGCCATCGAGGCCATTCTCAAAGTCCGCGAAAAGCACGGCCCGTTTCAGACCATCTTCGATCTGGTGCGCCACCTGGACCTGCGCGTCGTCAACAAAAAGGTGCTCGAGTCGCTGGCGCGCGCCGGTGCGCTCGACGAACTGGAAGGGCACCGGGCCCAGCTCGTCGAGGCGATCGACCTGGCCGTGCAGTATGCCCAGAAAGTACAGGCCGACCGGATGGCCGGACAGGCCTCGCTCTTTGGCGAAAGCGGCACGCGCACGGCCCTGCCGCCGCCCAACCTGCCGGTGGTGCCGCCCTGGTCGCGCGCCCGCTGCCTGAAGGAAGAACGCGAGCTGATCGGCTTTTACGTGACGGGGCACCCGCTCGAAGCCTATCGCGCCGAGGTCAATGCCTTTGCCACCACCACGCTGGCCGAGCTGTCGCGCACGCTGGAGGAGGCGGACGTGCCCCGCAACGGCTCGGCCAACGGACACGCAAACGGAACGGCGAACGGCCATGCGTACCGTCCCGCACGCCCGCGCCACCGCATCTGCGGCATCATCACCGAGGTGCAGCGGCGGATCGGGCGCAACGGCCGGCCGCTCGCCTTTGCCTCGATCGAAGACTTCACCGGTCAGGGCGAGCTGGTCATCTTCTCCTCGGTGCTGGAGCGCGTCATGCCCTACCTGGAAGTGGACGCCGTCGTGCTGGTCGAAGGCCAGGTGGAAGTGCGTGGCGGAAGCGTCAAGATCCTGGTGGACGAACTGTGGCCCATGTGGAAGGTGCGCGACGAACTGGTCGAGGCGCTGGTGGTGCAGCTCGATCTGGAACAGGTGCGGCCCGAACAACTCGACCGCTTCCACGCGCTCTGCCGCGAGCACACGGGTCGCTGCAAACTGTACTTCGACCTGCTCAGCCCCGAGCTGCCGGGCGGCCGCCAGCGGCTGCTGAGCCGGCGCTGCCTGGTCGAGCTCAACGATACGCTGATGCAGCAGACGCTGCGCCTCTTCGGTGCCGAGGCGATTCGCCTGGAAAGCCGCCGCCTGTCGGCTCCGGTGCGCTCGTGAACGCACTGCACACACAAGCGCCGGTAGCACGCGACGGCACTTCGCTGCGCTCCGTGCCTGACTAGAACTTATCCGAAAAACGAGGGGGAGATCTGCTAAGCCAGTGCTTTGCGTTGCATGTCAGATGCACGCGTTTGTAGTAAGCCACGAAGGCGCCAGCCGAAGTGGCGTTACCTGAAACGGCACTTCGCTTCGCTCCGTGCCTGACTACGAGCGCGTTGGTCGTGCTTCAAACTATAAACCTCACCGAAACGCTATAAAGGGTTACAGGTCGAAATCGCGAACTTCTTTGAAACTATTTTTTTTGGATAACTTCTGTGCACGGCGGCGCCATCCAGAGTGGCGCTACGCAGAAAAGCCCTTCGCTTCGTGCCTGACCACAGGCGCGCGTAGTTGGTTCGCTCCAGTATTTTGTGGGACATCATCGGCAACAAAAAAGCGGGGCTGCCGGTGTGGCAGCCCCGCTTCGGGGTTGCGGGGGTGTGTCAGGGCGCGCTTAGAAGTCCATGTCGCCGGGGCTCGGCGCCTGAGCCTTTTCCTTCTCCGGCTTTTCGGCCACGACAGCCTCCGTCGTCAGCAGCAGGCTGGCCACCGAGGCGGCGTTCTCCAGCGCCGTGCGCGCGACCTTCGTCGGGTCGATCACGCCCTGCTCCAGCAGGTTGCCGTACTCTTCGGTCTGGGCGTTGAAGCCGAAGTCGCCCTGGCCTTCCTTGACGCGCTGGACGACGATCGAGCCTTCCCAACCCGCGTTCTCGGCAATCTGCCGGAGCGGCTCTTCCAGCGCCCGCTGGACGATCTGCACGCCGATCTTCTGGTCCTCGTTCTCCACCTCGACCTTGTCGAGCGCCGCAATGGCCCGGATGTAGGCCACGCCACCACCCGGCACGATGCCTTCTTCGACGGCGGCACGCGTCGCGTGCAGCGCGTCCTCGACGCGGGCCTTCTTCTCCTTCATTTCGGGCTCGGTGGCCGCACCGATCTTCAGCACCGCCACGCCACCGGCCAGCTTCGCCAACCGCTCCTGCAGCTTCTCGCGGTCGTAGTCGCTGGTGGTCTCCTCGATCTGCTGCCGGATCTGGTTGGCGCGGGCCTTGATCTGAGCCGGATCGCCCTTACCGCCGACGATCGTCGTGTTGTCTTTGTCGACGATGATCCGCTCGGCCTGGCCCAAGTAATCCAGCGTGGCGTTCTCCAGCCGGTAACCCTTCTCCTCGGAAATGACCGTACCGCCGGTCAGGATAGCGATGTCCTCCAGCATGGCCTTGCGGCGATCGCCGAAGCCCGGCGCCTTGACGGCCGCCACCTTCAGCACGCCGCGCAGCTTGTTGACGACCAGGGTCGCCAGCGCCTCGCCCTCCACATCCTCGGCGATGATCAGGAGCGGCTTGCCGGTCTGGACCACCTTCTCCAGAATCGGCAGCAGGTCCTTCATCGCCGAGATCTTCTTGTCATGGATCAGGATGTAGGCCTCCTCCAGGACGGCCTCCATCGTGTCGGGGTTCGTCACGAAGTAGGGCGAGAGGTACCCCCGGTCGAACTGCATACCCTCGACGACCTCGAGCGTCGTCTCGGTGCCCTTGGCCTCCTCGACCGTGATGACGCCGTCCTTACCGACCTTCTCGAACGCGTCGGCGATGAGCTGCCCGATGGCCTTATCGCCGTTGGCCGAGATCGTGGCCACCTGTGCAATGCGGTTCTTGTCCTGCACCTCCTGGCTCATCTTACGCAGCTCGGCCACGACCACCTCCACGGCCTTGTCGATGCCCCGCTTCAGGTCCATCGGGTTCGCACCGGCCGTGACGCTCTTCAGCCCGGCCGTCAGGATGGCCTGAGCCAGGACGGTCGCCGTCGTCGTACCGTCACCCGCCACGTCGCTCGTCTTCGAGGCGACCTCCTTGACCATCTGGGCACCGACGTTCTCCAGCTTGTCCTCCAGCTCGATTTCCTTGGCCACCGTCACGCCGTCCTTCGTGACGGTCGGGGCGCCAAACTTCTTCTCGATGATCACGTTGCGGCCCTTCGGCCCCAGCGTCACCTTTACAGCGTCAGCCAGCTTGTCGACGCCCCGCTTCAGCGCCATGCGCGCATCCGAATTGAACGTAATCTGCTTCGCAGCCATAGTTTTCCCTCCAGGTTTGTTTTCAGCTCACCGGTTTCCGGACCACGGGTCACGAAAAAAGCACCACGAACGACGCGCAGCGCTTACTTCTCCTCTTCGATGATGCCCAGGATGTCGGTCTCCCGCATGATGAGGTACTCCTCGCCGTCGATCGTGATCTCGGTGCCGGCATACTTGCCGTAGAGCACCTTGTCGCCCTCCTTCACGCTCATCTCGATCTTGGTCCCGTTCTCCACACGTCCGGGACCGACGGCGATCACCGTACCCCGCTGCGGTTTCTCCTTGGCCGTGTCCGGAATGTACAGACCGCTTTCGGTCTTCTCCTCCGGCGGCTCCGGCTTGATCACCACCCGGTCGCCCAGCGGCTTGATTTTAACCTTCGCCATATCGCGCACCTCCATGGTTTTTTACGGTTGGTGGATGAAGCAACCCCGATCAGATTTTTTAAGGATTGATCAAGATTTGTTAGCACTCTCATCTCGAGAGTGCTAAGCCTTCAACCGATCGTTTTTCGGGCGAGTTCCTGCCGTCCGTGAAGAAATCTCAAAACAAACTGGCATAGAACGGCCAGAATGTGTAGCTTTAAAGGACACAGGGTTTATCCTTCAATTTCATAACCATGGCGTTACAATCGTCCCGCGTTCCCCTGCTGGCGGCCGGCGTCACCGGTCTGCTTCTGCTGCTGGTCTCGCTGCCGCCGTTCGTGCCGCCCTCGGTGCGGACGTTGCTCATGGCGGCCTTTGCGCCGGTGTGTCACCAACTGCCCGACCGTTCGTTCTGGATCGACGGGGTTCAGCTGGCCGTCTGCCAGCGCTGCTACGGGATCTATACCGGCCTTTTTCTGGGATCGCTGCTACTTCCACTGCTTGGCGCCGGAGCATGGTGGATTTACCGGCGGGCGCCCCTGATACTGAGCGGGGCGCTCTTGCCTCCGGCGCTGGACTGGAGCCTGCAGCTGGTGCACCTCTGGCACAACACGCCACTCAGTCGCACGCTCACCGGCCTCTGGTTCGGGCTGGGAGCCGGACTGCTCCTCGCAGCAACGCTGCGCTATGCGCCCCGGAAAACCCAACCCTGTCCGGCCTGATCTTTTGTGCAACTGTTCATCAACCAAACAGATAACGGCTTATGCAAGAGAAGCTCCCTTCCATCCTGCTGGGCGGTGCGGTCGTAGGCATCGCCAACGTGCTGATTGCCCAGATTCCGGTCGTTGGCGGCTGCCTGGCCTGCCTGCTGTACATCGGAGCCGGGATGCTGGCCGTCTGGCATTACACGAACACCTACCGGGTGACGCTTCCCGGTGGCCAGGGTGCCGTGATGGGCCTCCTGGCTGGCATTGTGGCCGCCCTGACCAGTGGCGTGCTGAGCATTCTGCTGATCCGCATCGGCGTGCTGCCCGACCCGATCGCCGCCATGGAGGCCAGCGGCCAGTTGAGCCAGATGCCGCCCGAACAGGCGGAAATGACCGTGCGTGTCGTCCGCATGTTAACCGGCCCGCTCGGTCTGCTGATCGGCGCGGTAATCGGCGGCCTGATCGGACTGATCGGCGGCGTCATCGGGGCCGCCACGTTCAAGAAAGGCCCGAGCGAAGAAGACGCGTCGGCTTCATCCGAGGTGATCTGAGCCGATCCGGGGCCGCCAGGGACGCCGCGCCCGGGGCGGTCCCAGCAGTTCGGCCAGCACGATGGCCTCGCGGACGCCCTCGCGCTGCCGCAGGCGTCCGAGCCAGAAACGCGCCCGTTCCTGACCCCGGGCGGGCTCGGCGTCCGACAGGGGACTTTCGTCGGGTTCCGGCACGCTGCTGAACGAAGTCTCCAGCGGAGGCGCCTCCAGGCTGCGAAATTCGGGCTTCCGACTTTCCAGCGTGCGCGTCTGCTCCAGGCTGTGAAACTCCTCGTCCGCGGACGCCCGCGCTTCCCGCTTCGTCTCGGGCTCCGGCCAGCGCAGGGCTTCGCGAATCTCACGCAACGCCTCCTCCAGGGCCGGATCGCGTGGCGGGGCCGTCTGTACCGGCCGCTTTTTTGTCTTCTTGCGCCCTGCGGCCAGCAGGCCGTACGTGATAAAAATCAACAGAAGGATTTCCAGCAGGTTCATCACTCCGCTCGGGCTGCGCTACAGCAAAAGCATACTAAACCGTTCGCCAATGGTTGCATGCTCTTACCGGAAAAAGGCGAACCGCATGGCTACAGGTGTCCCGATCGGCCATCCATATACCCTGCACCTGCGAATCGACGATCCCATTTTACCGCACAGGATGCTGTCCGAAAAGATCGGGCTGGAGACGGCGCTGCTTGAGCAACTCGATCAGGCGGCGGTTGGCGCGGGGAAATGCGTAGTGGTCCAGTTCGTTCAGCGGCACCCAGCGTAGCGGCAATCCGGCCCGCGAGCGCGGTACGCCTTCCAGAAGCGTGCAGGGGAAGGCATACAGCGTCACCCGGAAGTGGGTATAGGCATGGCGCACCGTGGCCAGACAGGGACCCACCGCCACGCGCACGCCCAGTTCTTCGTGCAGCTCGCGGGCGCAGGCGGCTTCGAGCGACTCGCCCGGCTCGCGTTTGCCCCCCGGAAACTCCCACAACCCGCCCAGCAGTCCGTCTTCGGGCCGGCGCTGGATGAGCACGGCCCCCTCTTCGTTGAAGAGAAGCCCCAGGGCCACTTCGTAGTGCGGCACCGGTGTCCGGGGCGCCTGCACCGGAAAGGCTGTCGGATCGCCCATCGCCCACGCCCTACACGCCCTGCGGAGCGGACAGGCGCTGCAACGTGGCTGCACGGGCGTGCAGACGGTGGCCCCCAGCTCCATCAGCGCCTGGTTGAACGTCCCGGGCTCCTCGGCCGAGATCAGCGCGTCGGCCACCTCCTGCAGCGCCCGACGCGTGGCCGAGGCCCTGACGTCGTCCGCCACGGCCAGCACGCGCGTCAGCACCCGGATCACGTTGCCGTCGAGCACGGCGCGAGGCTCCCCGAAGGCGATGGAAGCCACGGCGGCCGCCGTGTAGGGTCCGACGCCGGGCAACTGACGCAGCGCCTCGTAGGTGGTCGGCAACCGGCCGCCATGCTCCGCGACGAGCTGGCGTGCCGCCCGGTGCAGGTTGCGGGCCCGCGCGTAGTAGCCCAGCCCCTCCCAGCAGCGCAGCACTTCGTCGAGCGAGGCGGCCGCCAGCGCTTCGACGGTCGGAAAGGCTTTAAGGAAACGCTCGTAGTACGGACCGGCCTGATCGACGCGCGTCTGCTGCAGCATCACCTCCGCCACCCAGATGCGGTAGGGATCCCGCGTGCGTCGCCAGGGCAGATCTCGCGCGTGCCGGCGATACCAGTCGATCAGCCCGTGAAACGTCTCCCGAAGGGCGGGCGTCAGACGATCCAGATACGACCTGGACGAAGTGCGGCGGCTCATGGACAACTTCCGGCGGTTTGCAGGCAGATGCCTGGTGTACGTCGGCCTGCTGGTCGGGTTCGGCACGAGCCGTCTGCTTTACGCCCAGTCCTCTCCGCCTTCCGACAGCGTGTCGCACGTTGCTGCTTCGTTCAGGCTGGGTACAATTCGTGTGCTCGACAGCGGTCCGCTTTCGGCCGAAGTCGTTCAGGCTGCACTGCCGTTTCGGCCGGGGGATCGCCTGAACGCCGAGCGGCTGCAGGCCGGACTGGAAGCCGTCGCCCGCCGCTACGCCGAGGCGGGCTACCCGCTGGCCCGGGTCATCATTCGCCAGCTCGACCAGGATCCCGCCCATCCTGACCGGCTGCTGCTGGCCCTTGCCGTGGAGCCCGGCCCTCGCCTCTACCTGGACCGCATCGTGCTGCGGGGCACCCGACGCACCCGCCCGGATTTTGTCGCCCGGCTGCTGAACCTGCAGATCGGCCGCAGGCTGCGCGCCTTCAACCCGGAGCGCATGGCGGAACGGCTGGCCGCCACGGGCCTGTTTCGTCGCGTCGATCCGCCGGAACTGTACCTGACCGGCGACACCACGGCCGCCCTGGTCTTCCCGCTGGAAGAAGCTTCGCCCGGATCGTTCGACCTGCTGCTGGGCTACCAGCCGCCCGACGCAGGTGCCGGTGGCGTGGTGGGCAGCGGCCATCTGCAACTTCGCCACCTTTTCGGCGCCGGCCGGGAACTGGACGTGCAACTGGAGCGGCTGCCCGGCCGCGTCAGCCGCTTCCGGCTGGAGGCGGCCGATCCGTTCCTGCCGGGCACCTCGTTCTCGCTTCGCCTGGGTTTTGCCGGACGCCAGCAGGATTCCACCTACAACCGTCAGGATTTCCGGCTGGTGCTGGGCTACCGCTTTCCGTCTGGCCTGCAGCTAACGGCTTCCTGGCGACGCGAGGCCACCCGTCCCGGTCCCGCCGGCCTGCGCCTGGAAGGCGGACGGCAACGCATCGCCCGGGGGACGGCCTCGCTGTTCGGCGTTGGGCTGCGCTGGAAGCAACTGGATCACCCGCTCGCACCGAGCCGGGGGCTGACGCTGTCGGTTCAGGCCGAGCGCGGCCGCAAAACCCGGAGCGCCCGCCAGGTGAGCGGTGGCGATACGCTCCGGGTACGCGAACGCTTCCGCCAGGACCGCATTGAAGCCGCCCTGCGCCTTTTCCAACCGCTGGCCGAGCGGCTGGTGCTCGTCGGGGGCGGTGAGCTGGCCCTGCTCCATGCCGACCGGTACGACGCGGCGGATCTCTATCGCCTGGGCGGCGCCCGCTCGCTGCGCGGCTATAACGAAGAGCAGTTTGCCGGCCACCGAACCGCCCGCCTGCTGGCCGAAATCCGCTACCTGTTGACGCCGCCGACCTTTATCTTTGGGTTTCTGGATCTGGGCTACGTAGCCACCCCGCTCGATACGCCTTCCCGCACGGCCTGGCATCCGGGCTACGGGCTGGGCCTTCAGCTTCAGACCGGCGCGGGGCTGCTCAAGTTGAGTTACGCGTTGAACCCGGACGAGCCGCTGCTGGACGGCCGGATTCATCTGCAACTGGTTTTTGCGCTCTAACCATGACCACCACCTTCTACGCGCCTCCGGAGGCTTTCCGCGACGGGTGGGTTCGGTTGCCCGACGACGAGGCTCACCACGCCGTGCGCGTGTTGCGCCACCGGCCGGGCGACGAGGTGATCGTCGTGGACGGCGTGGGCGGCTGGCACCGCCTGCGCCTGGAGCAGGTAGACCGCCACGGCGTGCAGGGCCGCGTGCTGGAAACGCGCCGCGACGTCGGCGAACCGCCCTATCGCCTGACCGTCGGGCTGGCGCTGCTCAAGCAGGCCGCCCGCTTCGAGACCTTCCTGGAAAAAGCCGTCGAGCTGGGTGTCGCGGCCATCGTGCCTCTGCTCACGGCCCGCACCGAGCGCACGCATTTCCGTCCGGAACGCGCTCGTCGGTTGCTCATCGCCGCGATGAAGCAGTGCGGCCGTAGCCGCCTTCCGCTGCTGCATGCGCCCCGGCCGTTTGCGGAGGTGCTGCACGATCCGGCCGCGCTTCGCCTGCTCTGTCACGAGCAGCCCGACCGTCCCCGCCACTCCCTTCACGAACTGCTTCGCCGACCGGTCGGCGACGCGCTTGTGCTCGTCGGCCCCGAAGGCGGCTTCACCAGCGACGAAGTCCTTCAGGCCGAAGCGGCCGGCTTCCAGACGGTGTCGCTGGGCGCGCGTCGCCTCCGCGCCGAAACCGCCGCGCTGGTGGCCGCCAGCGCGTTTCTGATCTGTCAGGACCACCGATAAACCAGACCGGGAAGGATCATGCTCAAAAGCACGACCTCCTCCATCGAAGGGCGCCGTATCACGAAGTACCACGGCATCGTGACCGGCGAAGCCATTCTGGGCGCCAACGTTTTCCGGGATCTGTTTGCCGGCATCCGCGACATCATCGGCGGACGCTCGGCCGCTTACGAAAAAGAGCTGCGCAAGGCGCGCGAGCTGGCCTTCGCCGAAATGGAAGAAGAAGCCCGTCAGCTCGGCGCCAACGCGATCGTGGGCATCGACATTGACTACGAGACGATCCAGATCGGTGGCGGCGGCAACATGCTCATGGTCAGCGTGAGCGGTACGGCCGTCACCGTGGCGTAGGTGCTTCGATTTTTGAAAGAAAATTGCCGGGACCCGCGTGACGGAAGTCCGTCCGTCGTAGTTTGGGCCGAGTCGCTGACAGACCGAACGTTACGCATGGCCGAAGAACAGACGCTCAAGTCCGAGCAGGTCTTCGACGGACGCCTGCTCAAGGTGTATCGAGACGAAGTAGAACTACCGGACGGTCGCCATTCGGTGCGCGAATGGATCGATCATCCGGGCGCCTCGGCCGTGGTGCCGCTGTTTCCGGACGGCACCACCGTGCTGGTGCGGCAGTTTCGCTATCCGCCCCGCCGCTTTTTTCTGGAGGTGCCGGCCGGCAAGCTGGACCGTCCCGGCGAAGATCCAGAAACCGTAGCGCGGCGCGAGCTGGAGGAAGAAACCGGCTGGCGTGCCCGCACGCTGATCCACCTGGCCTCGCTCTATCCCTGCATCGGCTACAGCAACGAGATCATTCATTTCTATCTGGCCCGCGATCTGGAGCCGGGCCGTCAGCAGCTGGCCGAAGGGGAATGGCTCGAAGTGGTGCGCATGCCGCTGGCAGAAGCCTTCGCCAAAGCCCGGCGCGGTGAAATCGCCGACATGAAATCGACGGCCGCGCTCCTGCTGACCGAAGCCTTTCTTCAAAAAAACGACAAGGCTGTTGGATAAAAGACGTCCCCTGCCGTATCTTTGCAGGACCGATTGCCACGACCTCAACATGCGCAGACGCTCATGTTTACGTTTTTGATCATTCTGATTACGCTGATTGCGATCCTGCTGGTGCTGGTGGTGCTGCTGCAGAGCGGACGCGGCGGCGGCCTGGCCGGTATTGCCGCGGGCGGCGCCCAGCAGGTGCTGGGGGCCCGTCAGGCACCCGACATCCTAGAAAAAACCACGTGGACGCTGGCCGTCGTCTTTATCGTGCTCTGCATTCTGACAAACTTCACGATCGACACGACCGAGCGCCGCGAGAGCATCATCCAGCAGCGGGCGCAGCAGGAAGAGGTGCAGCCCACCGTGCCGCCGGCCGAGCAGCAGGCCACACCACCTGTCCCGTCGAGCAACCAGCAGAACGAACAGAACTGAGCCGCAACCTTTCGGCAAAGAAGAAGGGCCGCTCTGGAGGGCGGCCTTCTTTTTTATGCAGGCGAAGAGGGGCACACGACGACCCGTCCCCATCGCGTAAGGCGAACCACCGGGATGGCCCCATCCCGCCCCGGCGCATCAGCGCGCACATTCATATCGCGCCGAACGATGCCGCTTCAGATGCGCCCGGGGCCTGCCTAAGGACGGGCACCCAACAAAAAAGCGCCCGCCTTCAGAAGGCGGGCGCTTTGTGCCGCGTACGGGATTTGAACCCGTGTTACCGGCTTGAAAGACCGGCGTCCTAGACCCCTAGACGAACGCGGCAGGTACATAAAAAAAGGGTGACCGAGGGGATTTGAACCCCCGACCTCCAGGGCCACAACCTGGCGCTCTAACCAGCTGAGCTACGGTCACCACGTCGTGGTGAGAGACTGCAATTTAGCAGAACGGCGCTTTTTTCTCAAGGATCCGGGACCGCTCCGGCATAAACTTTTGGTGGACGGAACGTGAGTCTTCATCGAAGAATCGCCACCTTGCCGTAGGCGGTACCCTCGCCGTTCTGTCCGACGGCCACGATCAGGTAGACGCCCGAAGGCACCGGACGCCCGTAGCGATCGCGTCCGTCCCAGCGCACGCGGCCTCCCCGCGTTTCGAAGCTGGTCACCAGGCGGCCGTCTACCGTTACGATCCGTAGCTCGGTCGCTTCGACCAGGCCTTCAATGAACACCATCGCGTCTTCTTCCGGTCCGACGCGCACCGGGTTCGGGTAAACAAACAGCGGCCGCGCCTGTTCCGCCGGCGCGATGGCGTCGCCCTGGTAGCTGACGAGCCCGGCGGCCGTCGCCAGAAAGACGCGTCCGCTCCGCGCATCGACGGCCACGGCCTGCACCACGTCGGACAGCAGCGGGCTGTTTTCCTGTGTGAAATGTTCGGCAATCCGGAAATCGACGCCGGCCTGCTCGACCACATAGACGCCGTCGTCGGTGGCCACCCAGAGCCGGTTGGCCGGATCGACGGCCAGGTCGTTCACCGAAAGGCCGCTGAGCAGAAAGGGGTTTTCGCCGGGCTGCCGCTCGGCCGCCAGCGGCCAGACGGGCACCGTGTTGGGATCGGCAGCCGCGAACGGGTTGTTGAGCACGTAAGCGAGCCCTTCGGTGGTGCCGATCCAGATGCGGCCGTCGCGATCTTCAGCCAGCGCCTGCACGGCCACGCCCGGCAGACCCTGGCCGCCACTACCCCGCTCGCTCAGGTAGCGGCAGGCGTCGTCATCGGCCCGGGCCGGATCGTCGCCCGGATCATAAAGGATCAGTCCCGTATTGATCCGCAGGTTGCCGCGGCTGACCGCCACGATCCAGAGCTGGCCGTACTCGTCCACCAGCAGCCGCCCCAGCGTCGTGCTCAGCGAGTTGATACAGGACGGGATCGGCGCGCGCTGCCAGGTGCCGTCGGGCAGCCGCACGTGGAGCGGATGGGGTGCGGTCAGATTGGCCACCCAGAGCCGCCCTTCCGGATCGGATCCCAGTCCCCGCACGATGATGAAGCCACTCGTGCCGGCGGCCGGCTCCAGCGTGGAGTTGGTGGCGTCGTAGAACTGCAGGGTGCCGTCCGGTGCGACCTGCACCAGCCCGCCGCCGTCAGAGCCTACCCAGACGTTTCCGGCCGCATCGGCATGCACCGGCCGAAACGCCGAGCGCCCACCCAGTATAGCGGGTAGAAAGGCCGTCCATCGTCCGTCAGGGGCCATCCGGTGAAACCCGGCCGTGCCGCCGGTCGCCGCATCGGTCGCCCAGAGATTGCCGGCGGGATCGATCGCCAGATCGGCAAAGACGTTCACATAGGGTCCGTCGGGCTGGATCTTTTCCAGAACGTCCAGGCCTGTCGCTCCAACATCAGGCACGGCCGCCCGCAGCAGGCCGTTTTCGCCATCACCGATCCAGAGCGTTTCGCCGTCGGTGGCCAGCCGCAGCGGACGTCCCAGGCTATCGCTCCCGAGCGTCTGCACCGATGTCGTCGCGTCAATGAGCAGCACCTGCGTACCGGCCGTGCCCAGCAACAGATCGCCCAGCGGTTGCAGGTCGGAGACGGCCTCGCCCTCCCAGGGAAGCTCGTAGCTCCCGTCACGTTGCCGCACCGCCAGCCCACCTTCCAGCCCGACGTACAGCATCTGGCCGTGCAGCGCGAGCGAACGCACCGGCAGCCGTCCGTCCAGTCCCTCGGTCTCCAGCGTCCAGGCACCCGGATCCTTCAGGTTTGGGTGCGTCAGCGGCGCGTGGGCCACCCCCCGGGCCGTGGCCAGCCAGAGCGTCGGCTGCCCGTCGGGACCGGGACCGACCGTCAGATCATAGACGGCTATGTCCGAAAATGCGCCGAATTGCGTGTAGGTATCGCGAACGACCCCGTTTACCGGATCGAACACGACCACGCCGAATGCCGTGGCCACCAGCAGCGTATCGCCCTGCATGCGCAGCCGGAAGATCTGCCGGTCCGGGAAGCGTTCGGCCCGCGCGATGTCGAAAAAGGCCCGAATGGTACCGCTGGCCGGATCGAGCCGGTCGATCACGCCGTCGCCGTAGCCGATCCAGAGCGTCTGCCGCCGGGCATCCCAGGCCAGCGCCCGAACGCCCACCTGATGCAGGCCCTCGACGGCCGTAAAGCGCTGCAGGCTACCGTCTTCCGGGCTGTAGCGAAACACCCCACCGCCGGTCGCCACCCAGACGCTCGCAGGAGCCAGCGCCAGATCGGTCACCTGGCGCATCGAAGTATGGGCCTGCCAGCGACCGGCCGGTTGCGCCTGAACGCTTCCGAGCAGCCCCATCAGCACCAGCAGCCACAGCCCGCGCATGGTTCAATCCAGCTTGCGCATCAGATCGATCATCTCCAGCGCCGTCAGGGCCGCCTCGGCTCCTTTGTTGCCGGCCTTCGTACCGGCCCGTTCGATGGCCTGCTCGATCGTGTCGGTCGTCAGCACCCCGAAAATTACGGGAACCTCGGTGTCGAGCATCGTGCGGGCCAGTCCCTGCGCGGCGCCCCCGGCCACATATTCGAAGTGGCTGGTGGCTCCCCGGATGACGGCGCCCAGACAGATGATCGCGTCGAAGCGACCCGAACGGGCCAGTTTGCGGGCGACCAGCGGCATCTCGAACGCACCGGGACAGCGCACCACCGTCACCTGGTCCAGATCAACCCCCTGGCGTTGCAGGGTATCCAGCGCCCCTTCGAGCAGGCGCTCCGTGATGAAATGATTGAAGCGGCTGACCACGATGGCCAGCCGGGCACGCTCCGGACGGTAGTGGCCTTCGATAAAAACGGGCATGGTCTTCAGAACGACTTCGCTGAACGATGGTGCTCCGGGCTTTAAAATAGCACATCCGTACCACTTCGGCCATGGCCTGTCGCCTTTACGGTGCCATGCCTCCACCATGACTCCCGAAGACGTCAGCCGACATGTTTTTCAGACAACCCGCCGCTCTTCGCGCCCTGTTGCGAGCACAAACGCGTTTGTGGTACGCCACGAGGGCGTTAGCTGAAGCGGCGACCTGTCCGGGCGACACAACGCCGCACTGTGTGTCTGATGAAAAATAGCTTCAAAAAAGTTCGCGATTTCGACCTGTAAACCTTGTGGCATTTCGCTGAGCTTTATAGCCTGCCGTTCGAAGTACGATCGGTGCGTTCGTAGTCAGGCACGGAGCGCAGCGAAGTGCCGTCGCGGGTGACGCCACTTCGGCGGGCGCCTTCGTGGCGTACTACAAGCACGTGCTGCTGACACGCAGCGCAAAGCACCGGCGTACCAGATCTCCTCTTGTTTTCCGGATCAGCTCTACGCACGCGTTGCCTGGAGCGTCGCACGCAACCGCTCCACCCGCGGATACGGGATCGTGCAGGTGCCGAGCAGGGCGTCGTCTTCGGGCCGGTGCCCGTGATAATCGGATCCGCCCGTCTCCAGCAGCCCGAAATCCCGGGCCACCTGACGGTAATGCTGCACCAGATAGTAGCTGTGCGAAGGATGAATCACTTCGATGCCGTCGATGCCGGCCTGGAGCAATGCCCGGAAGACCCGATCGCGCAGGTGCTCGCCCGGATGGGCCAGCACGGCGATGCCGCCCGCCTCGTGCAGGACGGCCACGGCCTCTTCGGCCGTCCAGGCCGGCTTGGGCACGTAGCCGGGGCCGCCAGGTAGCAGATAGCGCTGAAACGCCTCCCTGTAGCTTTCGGCATAGCCGGCTGTCACCAGCGCCTGCGCCACATGCGGCCGGCCCGGCACGCCGCGACCCACCACAGCCTGCACCTGCGCTTCCGAAAGCCGCACACCGACTTCCTCCAGCCGCTCGAGCATGGCGGACAGACGCTCCATCCGGGCTTTCCGGTAGGCGGCCAGCGCTTCGGTCAGGGCCGGATGGGCCGGATCGAAAAAGTACCCCAGCAGGTGCACCTCCTCTTCCTCGACCTGCACGCTCAGCTCCACGCCGGGCACCACCACCATGGCCCATCGCGCAGCCACCCGCCGGGCCTCCTCCAGGCCGTCGATCGTGTCGTGATCGGTGATTGCCACGCAGTAAAGCCCGGCCTCCCGCGCCCGGCGTACCAGTTCGGCCGGCGCAAGCCGACCATCGGAACAACTCGTGTGCAGGTGCAGATCGGCGCGACGCAGGTCGAACATACCGTTTCTCCGTCAGATGCCCCTTTGCAACGTGCAAATTCCCCTTTAGTTTTAGGCCAGGCCGGATTTTTCCCGGCGGCCGGGCGTAGGAACGGCAAACCAACCCGAAGGCGCCATGAAGCAACTGTGGAGTCCCTGGCGTTCGCAGCACATCGATCGTGTGGTCGAGCAACCGCTCAGCCGGCCGGGCGAGCCCTCGCTGTTCGTGCGCCTGGCCGCCGAAAACCGCGACGAGGAGAACCTGATCCTCTGGCGTGGCCAGCATGTTTTTGTTATCATGAATCTGTACCCTTACAATAACGGCCACCTGATGATCGTGCCCTACCGTCAGGTGGCCGACTACGAGGCGCTGACGCCCGAGGAGCAGTGTGAAATGGCGCAGACCGTCGCCCGCTGCATTCGCTGGCTCAAGTATGCGCTGAAGCCCGACGGCTTCAACGTGGGCATGAACATCGGCAAGGTGGCCGGCGCCGGCATTCCGGATCACGTGCACCTGCACGTGGTGCCCCGCTGGGAAGGGGACACGAACTTCATGCCCACGCTGGCCGAGACGAAGGTCATTCCCGAAGCGCTCTGCGACACCTACCGTAAGCTCCGGGCCGCCATCGAAGCGCTGGAGTCCGACCACGAGGCCCCTGCCACCACGTCCTGAGCTGCATGTCGCCCTCCCCACAGGCTCCCTCCCCGAACGGCCGGGCACCCTCGTCCTGGCGGGCCCGTCTGCTGGGCTCGGTGGCGCTGAGCCTGGTGGTGCTGGGTGTCGTCACCTACTTCACGTTCGACTGGCGGGCCTTCGCCGAGGCAATCAACGAGGTCAATCCGCTGCTGCTGACGCTGGGGCTCGGAACGCTGGGCCTGCGCGTGCTCTTTGGCGCCTGGCGGCTGCACTACGTCTCGCACCGGCACCTGACGCTCCGAGCGGCCGCCCGCTGCCAGCTCGTGTGGGATTTTTCGTCGAACGTGACGCCTTCGGCTATCGGCGGCGGCCCGTTCGCCGCGCTGTTCATCGCCCGGGATCAGCGCCTGCCCCTCGGCGAAGCCACCGCCATTCTGCTGTTCGCCATCCTGCTCGATCAGCTTTTCTTTGCCTTTACCATCGTGCTGATCCTCGCAGCCCTGCCCTTCATGCCTGTGCTGCCTTCCGCCATGGGCACGGTAGGCGGTGGCACGTTCGTCCTCTACCTGGGCCTCGGGCTGGGCTGGGTGGCCTTTTTCGCCTATACCACGTTTTTCCGGCCCGAGCTGATCGAACGTCTGGCCCGGCGCATTCTGCGCTTCCGTCGATTGCGGCGGTTTCGCGAGCGCGTCATTCAGGAGCTGCTCAGCCTGCAGGAACGCACACAGCTCATCCGCTCCCAGCCGCCCGGCTTCTTCCTGAAGGGTTTTCTGCTGACCACGGCGGCCTGGATCAGCCGTCACCTGCTGCTCGTTTTTCTGGTGTGGAGCGTCTATCCCGAGGCCGACGCCGTGCTCGTCTTCATGCGCACGCTGGCCATGACGCTGGGCTCGGTCATTCTGCCCACGCCGGGCGGTGCCGGGGGCGTCGAAGGCCTCTACGTGCTGTTCATCGGCCCGCTCATGCCCCGTCACTTCGTGGCGCCCACGCTGCTGCTCTGGCGCCTGCTCAGCTACTATGTGTTCATTGCAATCGGGCTGTTTCTGACGGGCCATCACATGCAGCGAAGTCTGCGCCGGCGTCGTCGGCTGCGTCCGGCCCCGGAACCCGCCGAGGAGTCATGACGCCCGCCGAACTCGAAGCACGCCTTGCCCGCCTCGAAGCGTACGACCTGCGGCGAGTGCACCCGAACCTGCGGCTGGGCACGGCCAGCGACCGCTACGCGGGCTGGATCGGACAGATCTATCCCGAGCACTACCGCCGCGAGATCAAGACGCGGCCGCGCCGCCTCGAAGGCCGCACCTTCGAAGAGCGCGTGCTGCCCGTGGCCTCGGTGCGCGACTACTTCGAGCACTTCGACGTGCTGGAGCTGGACTTCACCTTCTACCGCCCGTTGCGCGAGGCGGACGGCCGTCCCACCGCTTCGCTTTTCACGCTGCAGCAGTATGCCACGCACGCCCCGCCGGAGGCTCGCTTTCTGCTCAAAGCGCCCCAGCAGTTCTTTGCGGCCACGCTGCGCCGCACGCGGGGCGGTCGCGTCACCTACGAAGAAAATCCGCACTACCTGAATGCCGAAGCCTGCCGCCGTCAGTTTCTCGAACCGGCCCGCGAGGTGCTGGGCGAGCGGCTGGTGGGCGTGATCTTCGAGCAGGAGTACCGACGCGTCGGCGAAAGCCCCGATCCGGAGGCCAACATTGCGGCGCTGGACGCTTTCTTCGGTACGCTGGACGGCGACGTGCAGGCCCATCTGGAGCTGCGCTCGGCCCATCTGCTCACACCGGCCTACTTCGACTGGCTGGCCGCGCGCGGCCTGGGGTTCGTCTTCAGCCACTGGACCTGGCTGCCGCCACTCCGCCGCCAGTGGCGCCTCTGCGGCGAACGCTTCACGGCGGCCGACCGCAACGTCGTCGTCCGCCTGCTCACCCCGCTGGAGATGACCTATGCCGAAGCGTACGCGCGCGCCTATCCCTTCGACCGCCCCGTGCCCGAACTGGCCGGCACCCGCCAGGCCCGCGACATGGTGCTCGATGTTACCGCACTCGTGTTTCGCGCGGCTATGGAAGACGCGGTCGTGAACGTGATCGCCAACAACCGGGCCTGGGGCAACGCGCCCGATCTGGCCCGGGCGATCGCACGCCGCGTCCTCGAAGAAGTGCGCCGCCGAAACCTTCGGGCCTCGGATTGATTTCAACCGATGTTCACACAGACTTCATCCCACTAAGTAAAGTCGTCGCTATCCTTCGCGGCTACTGAGCTGAGGCAACATCCCGTGCGACACCTTCTCCCATTCGTTTCTATCCTGACAGGCGCCCCCCTTCGCCTGCGCCCCTGATTTTTCCCGTTCCACCCCAAACCCTGATGCGAACCGCCATGAAACCACGTAGCTATGCCCTCGGTGTATCCGCTCTGTTGCTGAGCCTTGCGCTGCTATCGAGCGGATGCCAGAAAGAAAACCCGGTGCAGGTGCTGCCCGAAGATGTGGCCGGCACCTATGACTTCACCCACTTCATCTTCATTCCGGATGCAGCGGCCATCGCACCGGCCAACGTGCTCGACACGTTGGTGGCCGAAAACACGAACCTGCGACTGACGGCCAGCGGTCAGTTCGTGCTCAGCTATCAATTTATAAATGGTCCCGAGTCGCTGATCGCCGGCACGTTCGAAGTGAATGAGCGGCGCATCACGCTGCGCGCCTATCCGGGAGCCGAGGCCCAGCTCACCTCGCTGCTGCTCGACTCGCCGCTCGTGCTCAACCGCACGGACGTCGAAGGCGTGCTGGAGGCCAGCATCCGCAAAACCGTGGATCTGGCTGCCTTTTCGAACCGGTATCGGGGTGTGCCGCCGGTCCAAGGCACGCTGCGACTGCGGCTGGTGTTGCGCCTGAACGCTCCTGCCCCCTGACCTCCCCCTCCACCAAGCCGGAATGCACGCCATGAATCGCTGGATACCACGGATGATCCTGCTGGCCCTGCTCGCTCCCTCGGCGCGGGCCCAGGTGGGTGGGGTCAGCTACACCTTCTCCCCCTCGGTCGAATACAGCCGTTTCGAGAAAAATGCGGGGCTGAAGGATAGCTATGCCTTTGGCGGTACCATGGGCCTGGGCCTGGGCCGCTACGTCGAACTCAAAGTGCTGGGCCTGATCGGACAGTACGACACGCGCCTTGGTCAGCTCGGCGGGGCCGACTCGACGCTTGCGCCCCGACTGCGTCAGCTGCCCACCCGTTCGGTTCGTACCGAACGCTGGGGACTGGCCCTGCAGGTCAACCTGCTGCCGGGACCGATCGTGCCGTACCTGACGGCCGCCACGGGCCTGCTGCGCTTCCGCCCCGAAGATGACCTGCGCGCCAGCGAAAGCGTCTATCTGATGGGCGGCGGCGGGCTGATGTTCACGGTAGCCTCGCGCTACGCCATCTTCGCCCAAGTGGAAAACCTCGCCTACCGGTACAATCCGGGCGCGGCGTTTCTGCGCGGCGAGGATCTGAACCGCGCCAACCTGCAGCCGGCCAACTTCCGCCAGGTGCTCGTCACGAACTGGATGGGCCGCGCCGGCATGCGCCTCTACCTGGGCGGCACCACGTCCGAAGTGGAAGAAGGGCTGTTCTCGCAACATCCCGCCAACTGGCGGCCGGTCATCGATCCGTTCGTCGGACAGCTCCGCTTCAACCGGGCGCTGGACTTTCCTTCCTCGCAGCGCATGGGCGGTTTCTACCTGGGGCTGGCGCTCGGCCCCACGCTCAACCTGCGCGGCTTCTACTGGCGGGCGCTCGACTCGGGCCGACTGACGGGCACCGAGCCGATGGAAGCCTACGGCGCCGATCTGTACCTGTCGTTTGCCGACGCGCCGGTCACGCCCTACCTGTCGCTGGGCGGCGGCTACCTGAACGTGCTGAGCGGCTACCGGGGCCGTGGTGGCAGCACGCCCGACGACCAGGTTTTTGCCTCGGCCGGCGTCGGCGTGAGCGTGTTGCTGCTGGAGGCCCTGCAGCTTCAGGCCGGCGTCCAGGGCATTTTCATGACGCGGGACGGCATCGACAACCGGACGGCTCCGGCGCAGGTCTACGGAAGCACGCTCTACACGGTGGGGTTCAGCTTCCGGCCCGGTCGGCTCAGCTTTCTGCAGCCCCGCCCGCGTCGGGCTTCCGAGCCATCCGCTCCGCTGCTCACCGAAGGCGAAACGCCGACGGCCGAGCCGACCGCCTCGCCCGAACTGGAAGCCCGCCAGCGGCTGCTGGCGCTCCGGGAAGCAGCCCTGACGGCCGAAATCGCCCGGGCCGAAGCGGCGGGCGACTCGCTGCTGGCCGCCCGGCTGCGCGCCGAACGGGAACGGCTTCGGACAGAAATGCTGACGGCCGCCTCGGTGCCTGCTGCGCGTACTACGACCCGCCAGATGATCACCCTTCCGGCCCCGGAGCAGGGTGAGCTCTACGTGCGCTACGGACCGGGCAGTTCGCCGCTCGTCGCCGCCCAGCAGCCGACGTCACCGGCCGCGGCCGCCTCTGCGCCGAGCGCAACACCCACCTCGCCGGAGCTTCAGGCGCTGGAGCAACGCCTGCTGGCACGGCTCGAAGCCATCGAACGCGACCGCCAGGAGCTGGTCCGGCTCGAAAGCCGCCTGGCCCGCCTGGAGACCCTGCTCCAGCAGATCAGCCGGGGTGAAACGACCGTGCGCATTCAGGCTGCCGATACCACCGTGACCGTGCGCCCAGAAGCAACCCCGTCGGAAGGGAGCTTCCTTCAGGGCTTCCGGGGGGTGGCCGTCTTCGGGGGCGTAAACGCACTCGGTGCGCCACGCCAGCTTCTGATCGGCGTACGCGGCGACTACGGCACCTGGCTGGGCGGCCGCCTGCACCTGTGGCCCGAGGCCGTGCTGAGCTTCGCCGGCGGCACCAGCGGCTACAACCTGAACCTGAACGCGACCACCCCGCTCCCGGCGCTGCCTGCTCCTCCTCTGCTGAATCGCCTGGACCTTGATGCCGAACCCTACATCGGCTTCGGACTGGGACTGCTGGCCTTCAGCAATCCGCCGCGCGGCGTAGCCGGTATTCAGACGGTCTGGAACCTGATCCTGGGCGCTGAGCGCGCCTATGGACCGGGCGTCCTGTTCGCCGAGTACATGAGCATGAACTTCTTCTCGTTCAACCGCCTGCAGATCGGCTACCGCCTGGCCTTCTGAACAATCATCACGACAACGCGAACAAAAAAAGCGGCCTTCCATCCGGGGCCGCTTTTTTGTTCGGGCATCCTCAACACACGGTGCCTTCGCCTACCAGCGTCGGGCGCTGCCCTTGCCTTTGGGCACCAGTCGCATGCGGCTCAGCAGCGCCCGCACCTGCCGGGCCGAAGCCTGTGCGCCCCGTTGCAACGAACGATACGTACGCTGCCAGAAGCCCGGCCGTCTTTCCTCCCGTGCGTCCTTCGGCGTCGTCATACCACTTGGCACCTGGTCCAACTGCACAGGAAGCTACCGACGAGCCAACATATCGTTTCTGCAGGATTTAAACCGACATGTAACACGATTTTCCGGGCGTTATGACACAATCCCGTAACGCTGTGTCCGCCCTGTCGGAGCCGCCGAATCATGCCGGGCACATGCAAGCACAAGATTTCTGCGTCAGATTCACGAAAAGCCATTCGTCGTTTACCGTTCCCTACTGATCCCTGAAAAAACTACCGTGCAATAACGGAACAAATTCCGACTACCCCTGCGCAGCACGGCGAAACTGCAACGCCGCTCCGAGCCAGAGCGCCGTAAAAAAGACGGTCCCGACCACCACGTCCCGCGGCCAGCTGGCCCCTTCGGTGCCCCATCCGGCCGCCAGCGCCAGCCCGCCGGCCACCATCTGGGCCAGCGCCACGAACCGCATGACCCACATCATCCCTTTCGGACGAAAACGTACAACAACCGCCCCCAGTAGTCCGACGCCCAGCACGCCCGCGTACATCAGATTCGCCGGATTACCCTCGCTACCGATCAACCCCACGGCCAGGTTCACCCAGATCAGCAGAAACGCCGCCCCCAACGCCAGTCCGGCACCCCACCGATAGGCCGCATGATTCGCCCTGCCGACCAGAAACTTGTAGGCCAGCACGACGCCCAGCAACAGGGCTCCCCAGACGACGAAATCGCCCGCGCTCCAGTTGAACTGCGTGCTGAGCAGCGTCGCCGGTACCGGCAGTAGAAACAGCACGCCCAGCATCGTCAAGAGCACGCCGTGCCACCGGCGGGCCGGCTGTTCTCTTCTGACCACTTCCATTGTTACGTCGAATGTTTTGTCCCCGAACGCCCCTGCTGGCCCCCGGGTTGCCACACACACATGACATCCACGGCAGCTTCTCTCTGAAACGGGACGAGTTACTGCGCTTCGATCACCACGCGAGCCGGCCGCAGACCGGGTGCGCTGGCCGTGACGGTGATGGGGCCGGGCATGCCACGCCGGGCGCGCACAATGGCCAGCACCCGTCCGTTGAAAGCCGGACGCTCCGCCGACGGAAACGGAATGAAGCGGGTCGGGTCGCCGTTGGCCGTGGCCACCAGCTCGCCGGGCCCCTCGACGGTGAAACGCACCGGGTTGTCCGCCGTGGGCACGGTCCGCCCTTCCGCATCGACCACGCGCACCGTAATGAACGCCAGGTCGTAGCCGTCGGCCCGGATCCGGACGCGGTCGGCCTCGGCGACCAGCGCGGCCGGCTGGCCGGTGGTCTGCACGACGGCTTCGGCCCACTTCCGACCGTTTTTATAGGCCACGGCGCGCAGTTCGCCGGGCTCGTAGCGCACGTCGTCCCAGCGCAGGCGATACTGGTAGGGCTCTTTTTTCTTGCGGCCGAGCGATCGGCCATTGAGGAACAGTTCCACCTCGTCGCCCGAGGTGAACACATGCACGGGCGTGATCTCCCCCACGCGATCCGGCCAGTTCCAGTGGGGCAGGATATGCACCATCGGTAGCTCGGGACGCCAGCGGGCCTGATACAGGTAAAACCGATCCTTTTTGAAACCGGCCAGATCGATGATCCCGAAATAGGAGCTGCGCGAACTGTAGTAGGGCGTGGGCTCGCCCAGGTAGTCCCAGCCACTCCAGACGAAACCGCCGGCCACATACGGATGCCGATCGCGCACGGCAAAGACTTTGTCCGGCGACGAGCCCCAGTCGGCCGTGTACAGCTCGTAGGCGCTGACGTAACCTTTCTTCGCATCGCCCCCTTCGCCCTCACGGACGGGCGCGCTGAGGTGTGGCGTCACCGGAAACAGATACGTGCCGCGCGAGCTGACGGCCGAGGCATCCTCGCAGCTCAGGATCATCTTGTCCGGAAACCAGAGGTGAAACGCGTCAAACAGCGGCGGCGTCTGAATCCCCTGACGGTCCACATAGGCCGGCATGTCCCGGATGCCTTCGCCCTGATAGTTCAGGCAGATGACGTCCACCACCTCGGGCATCGGCGTACCCGGCCGGGCGAAGTTCATGGACGCCGTCACCGGCCGCGTGGGATCCTCCTCTTTGATGATGCGGGCCAGTCGCCGGGCCAGCTCGGCCCCTTCGCGGCCGCTTCCCTGCTCGCCCACTTCGTTGCCAAAACTCCAGAGGATCACCGACGGGTGGTTGCGGTCGCGGCGGATGAAAGCGCGCAGGTCCTGCTCGTGCCAGTCCGGGAAGATCAGGTGAAAGTCGAGCGGCGTTTTTTTCATCTCCCAGACGTCGAAGATCTCGTCGAGCACGAGGAAGCCCATACGGTCGGTAAGCTCCAGCAACTCGGGAGCCGGCGGGTTGTGGGCGGTACGAATGGCGTTGGCCCCCATCTCACGCAGCAGTTCGAGCTGGCGCTCGGCCGCTCTTCGGTTGAAGGCCGCGCCCAGCGGACCCAGGTCGTGATGCTGGTTGACGCCTTTGATTTCGATGCGCTCGCCGTTGACCAGCAGCCCGCGCTCCGGATCGAATTGCAGTGAGCGAATGCCGAAGCGGGTTTCGTAACGATCGACGGGGCGACCATCGAGCCACAGCGTGGTGACGGCCACGTAGCGGTGGGGCGTCTGCGTGGGCGGAGGCCCCCATAGCTTCGGGTTCCGAACCGTCGCCATGCCGGACGCCGTGGCCTGTCCCTGCGCCGGTACCCGCACCTGTCGGGGCGGCAATGCAGCGACGGCATCGCCCCGGGGCCGGTCATCTTCGCCCAGCTCGAAGATCTCTGTCGTAATGCGCACCGAGACGGCCCGGGCCCATCGGTTTTCGACGGTAACGTCCAGGGCGACGGTGGCCGAGTCGGTCGAGACGTAGGGCGTGCGCACGAACGCGCCCCATTGCGCCACGTGCACCGGATGCGTCTTGACCAGCCAGACGTTGCGGTACAGCCCCCCGCCGGGATACCAGCGCGACGAGCGCGGCGGCACTTCGAGCCGGATGGCGAGCTGGTTTTCCGCGCCCCAGCGAACGTATGGCGTCAGATCCACGCGCCAGGAAGCGTAGCCGTAGGGCCAGCCGCCCACCAGGTAGCCGTTCAGCCAGACGATGGCGTAGGCCATGGCGCCTTCGACGTCCAGGTAGATCGTCCGGCCCGAGTCGGCGGCCGGGATGAAGATCTTCTTCCGGTACCAGGCCACCCCCGGACTGGGCAGCCAGCCCATGCCGCCGTCCACCTCGGGGTGTGGTTGCTCTACGAAGGGACCGCGAATGGCCCAGTCGTGCGGCAGGTCTACCCGTTCCCAGCCGCTATCGTCGAAGTCCGGTTGCACGAACGAGAAGTCGCTTCCGGGATGGCCCGGCGGCCTTCTGTAACGTCGGGACGGATCCCTGATGAAGGGATTGCCGGTGGGCAGCACCCAGGGTTTGAGCACGATCACCTCCTGCGGCGCTCCGGTCGTGTCTGCGTCCACCCGGTAGGTCGGCCATACGTCGTAGACCAGCCCGTCGGCCTCCGCCCGGGAGGGATACCTGAAAAAGCGCCAGTCTTCATTGAGCAGAATCCGCGCGCGCAGCAGATCCTGCACAGGTTGTGCCTGCAACGGCAGGACCGTCAGCAGCAGGAGCAGCCCGCCTCCTAAAAACACCCGATAGCGAGAACTGGAGATGCGCATAACAGCCAGGCGTTGCCTCACCGGATATTTTTAGAAAAGCTATCATACGATAGAATCGCAAACAATAATATTAAAACGCTTCAACATTGTTCACAGAAACCGAACAAATCATTCGATGTAATTGATGTGAAATGGCTGGTTTCGGACGCAGGCGGCTGTTATCGCGTTCAGCCTCCAGGAAACGGCGGCGCTACCGTACCCTTATCTCCTGAAAGAGCACGTGGTCGGTGGCCTCCCGGGTCAATCAGGTCCTGGTCGCTCCAGCGGTGCCTGCAAGCCATAGCCGGCCGATAGGTCCCTGCGAACGACGGCAATCCTGGACGCAGGTCCGGGGCTGCTATCTTGCAATCGCTCACCAGATCGACAGCCAGGTTGACCACAGCATTTGAACGGGATAAGCGGGTACGTTTTCAGTGGGCCGGCAACAGCCAGAAGTGGCCGGGTGGGTGTTGCGGTTGTGTTTCCATACGCGACAGCAGCCAGTTTCGCAACGAGACATGGCGACAGAAAACCGGGCTTTAGCACAAGCCATTGCAGAAGCGCGAGAGTTCGAGCCCGAGCGGTATCCGGGAGGGCTCATGATGGCCTTCTTCCGGCTGATGGACGTTCCTCAGGATGAAGCGCCTGAGCTCTGGGCGGAACTGCGCCGGGCGCTTCGGGAAAATCCGCACCTGAGGGATCCGGACGTTCGCGCCTTTCTGGAGCACAGGGAGCTGGCCGAGCGCGGCTACTGGTGGTTCGATCCGGACCGATGGTAGCCGGCCATGCCCTGCTCCGTCCATGACGAGTCCCCGGACTTCCAGCTCCGGGCCAGGCGTTAACGTGCAAGCGCCTCGAGCCGATATGGAAAGCCGCACGGATCAGCTTCAAGGCCGCCTCCTTGCCCAGCACGTCCCACACCATGCGGCCGTCCTTTTCAGATCCTCGTACTCGACTAATCAGCCGTCTTCCTCCGGCTCGCCGCTCAGGGCAATGTCCAGGTCGCGCCGATAGCGCTCGCTGTCGATCCCCAGCTGTGCTTCGAGCGCCTTGAGTTCGCTGTAGGTGAGCTTGCCCAGCGCGAAAGCTTCGGTGATGCGGCCCCAGAGAATGAGCCGGGCGGCTTCCGTCAACACGCCCTTTTGCCGGGCGCGCTCGATGACTTCTTCGTACTCCGGGTAAAACGAACCGCTCATGCGTCTTCCTCCGGTTCGCCGATCATGGCGACGTCCAGGTCGCGCAGGTAGCGTCGGCGGTCGATTTCCAGCAGCGCTTCGAGCCGTTCGAGCTCCTCAAGCGTGAGATCGCCCCGGCCATAGGCTTCGGAGATGCGGCCCCAGAAGATCAACTGGGCCTCTGTGGTGAGATAGCCGCCCCGGCGGGCGCGTTCCAGCGTGTTGCGGAGCACGTCGAAGTAAACGCTGCTCATGGCTCGCGGCTTTCAGCGGGCCGGCACACGCACAGCCCGACCTGACGGAAGATTTCTTCAATAGTCCGTGCTGCTTCTACGCGCAGATCGCTTCGGCGATCGAGCCGGAGCCGGCGTCGCAGCTTAGGCCGTTCCGCTGGGCACCGCGAGCAGACGGCCGAAGGGGCTGCACCTTGCGACCACCGCCCCCGTAGTCCGGCGCGGCGGTCGCGAACGTGCGATGTCCAAAATCCAGGGGACCCTCGCCAAAAATTCGAAAAGCCGGTAGATACGCTGACCTACCGGCTTTTCCAGCGGAACGCTCGGAAGAAACCTTTACGCTCTCTAAAAAATCAACGGCTTATAGAGAAATCCTTGCGGAGGGGGAGGGATTCGAACCCTCGGTGCCCGCAATGGGCACAACGGTTTTCGAGACCGCCCCGTTCGACCGCTCCGGCACCCCTCCGGCGCCCGTAAACGAACAACCCCCACCCCAGGTTCTTCCGTAGCGTCCGAAAAAGCCGGGTTATCGCACACACAACGCACTCTGTTAGAAAAGAAGCTCATCTTTAAATTTTGAAGATACAATGAAAATATAAATATCTGTTCAAACAAAAGCTAAAATCATATTGACAGAAACTCTTTTTTTTAGCTTCCATTTCAGAAGTGGCCACTTCTGCTATCTAACACTTAACTAATAACTAAACCAAAGGAGGTGTGTCATGCGTCACCTGTTTATCCGTATGCTTGGATCGCTTTTATTGTTTTCCATTTTCACCTTATACACTCCTGCTCTTGCGGGAGGAACTTGCAGTGCGGCATTAAAGTATTGTAAAGAAGAATGCAGGAATATGTATAGTAGTGACTATCTCCGTTCTTTCTGTTACGGGGGCTGTTTCATTGGATATCTATTTTGCTAAACGATAAATTCAAAAAAACATTCGAAGTCCTGGTACGATCTTCATATCAAATTATCGTACCAGGACTTCATTTTATCATTCACAAAATCAAATAAAATCAAAAACAAGATGAATAGAAAAAAATATATTTTATTATTAGTCATTTTTACAGTGTTTATAATGAAATGTGATATGTATTCGTCCCCAAAAACTATTCAAATAAACTTTAACAATCAAAAAATTCCCATTCCCGAAGATTCCCTTTCACTCCCATTAACATTTGATCCGCTCGACATTGCTCTGGATGAATCTGGATATATTTACATAGCCGATAGAAACAGTCGGGCAATTTATCGTTGGTCGCCAGAAGGATCTTTAATTGACACTATAGGGGCCAGGATCAGGTCCTGGTGAGTTTGAACATGGTCCAATAAGTCTAACAATTTATGACGATTCCTTACTCGCTACAATAGATATGCAAACAGGAAATCTTTTACTTTATTATCTAAAACCCAACCCAGTTTTTGAGAGAACTATCACATTTCCATCTGCTCTAGCCAGCGTTGACTGGCTAAGTCACGACAAACTTATTGTTAGCGCTGTACCAATGCCATCATCAAATGGAATTAACATTGTTCATACAAAGAATGAAGAAGAAAAAAATAAACTCTTTAGAATTACCCGTTCCCAAGCATCCACTATATGGATTACAACTAGTAAGCACAAGCGTAGATAAAATACTTTTAGCAGGAATTTTTATCAATATAATTACCATAATAGATAACAAAACAAATCAAATCAATTATTTTTCTTTAAAAGATTTGCCACAAAAATCTCCTGAACAAGATTCATTTGAAGATCCCTTATTCGGTCAGATTATGCTCCCAAGTGATATCCTTATTTTCGATATAGCACAACATGATACGTTATGGTTTATTTTGACAGCTTCTTCAGACCTATCTACTCCGCAGCGATGGCTATGGATTTTCTCTTACCCTGAAACACGGCCCGCAACTTTATGGAAGCTATCCTACGCAGCCCGAAGCTTGGCAGTACATGATCGTAAAGTTTATATCTTAGACCGCGAAGGCCTTCGCTTGTACATCTACACATGGTAAGCTTCCAAATGCCTGTCATCGAAGCAAGTGCGTTGACCAAGGTGTACCGGACGGGCCTGCTGCGCCGAACGCGCCGGGCTCTCGATGGTCTGGATCTGGAAGTCGAAGCCGGGGAAATTTTTGCCCTGGTTGGACCCAACGGTGCCGGTAAAACGACGTTCGTCAAACTGGCGCTGGGCCTGCTCTTTCCGACTTCAGGGGAGGTGTTGCTCAACGGTCGCCCGCCCACCGAACCGGCTGCACGGGCCTCGGTCGGGTTTCTGCCCGAGCGTTTCTCGGTACCCGGCTACCTGAAGGCAGAGCAGGTCCTGCGCTTCTTCGGCGAGCTCAGCGGCCTGCGGGGCCGTACGCTTCAGCAGCGCATCGACGAGGTGCTGGAATGGGTCGATCTGCGCGAAGAACGTCGCACTCCCGTCAAAGCATTTTCGCGGGGCATGCTGCAACGACTGGGACTGGCTCAGGCGCTTTTGCACCACCCGGACCTGCTCATTCTGGACGAACCCACCGGCGGACTGGACCCCATTGCCCGCCATGAATTTCGCGTGTTGCTCCGGCGCCTCAACGAAGCGGGCAAAACGATCTTTCTGAACACGCACCTGATCGACGAAGTCGCCCGCATGGCCCATCGCGTGGCCATTTTGAACCGGGGCCGCCTGGTTCGGGTCGGCTCGGTCGCGGAGTTGCTGCAGGACGAAACCGACCTGGAAACCGTCATCGTCCGTCTGCTGGACCACCATGCGGATACTCTGTAGCCTGCTGTGCTGGATCGGCCACCTGCCGGTGGTTCGCTTCCTGCTGCTGGTGGAGGCCGGCCTGCTCATTGGGTTGACGACCGGTATCCTGTCGATTTTCGACTGGCTGAACTATGTCGGCCATTCCATGTATTTCGGCACGCTGGTAGGTGGACCGGTACTGGCGGCGAGCCTGCTCTCCCCGGAACGTCGCCCGCTGCTATTGAGCCGTCCGCTCTCACGCCTGGCTCTGATGGGCAACCTGCTGCTGGCAGCGGGCCTGGGATGGATTCTGCTAGCTGTTCTGCTATTCAGCTTCACAGGTATCTGGTATCTTCTGATTTCAGATGTGTCCATCTCACCTGTGGATACAGGCCGCACACTTTTCCTGCGCACCCTCCCGGCACTGGCATTACTTCCTCACACGTTACTATTCTGGCTTATATTTGAAAAAACTTTAACTACTATCTTTGCAACATATATTATAATAATATTACGCGAACCTTTTCTATTGAACCAGTTGGCAGCTTTGCCGGCTACATTGTTCACCTATTTGATTCCTCCCATCACTGCGTTATCCCAGGCACGTATAACCGGTCCAATGCCCTCATTTGAACTGTTTATGCAGCTGCTCACGAGCACGCTTCTTGCACTGCTTCTGTTAACCTGGAAGGTGCGCAATCTGGAAAGCTAAGCTATGCAGGCCATATTTCGACTCTTTGCTCGCTCTTTCCTGCGACAGTGGGTGCTCTGGTTGTTTGTGGGGCTGATCATTCTGCTGGTCGGATTAACCTACCAGGGCCGTCTTTCCGGCGATACGCGCCTGATTGCATCGGGGCTTGCTTTTGTGATCTTTGCGGCACTTGCACTGATCCAAAGCTACAGCGAATGGCTGCGCCCCTCATGGCTGGCCCTGGTGTTTGTGCGCCCGCATCGCCGCTGGCAGATCCTGCTGATGCTGACGAGCGCCGGATCCCTGGCCGTCGGTCTGCTTGGTCTTGTCCTGTGGACGCCCCCCGGCCTCCCCATATACGTCCTCTTACTGCTTACCTGCTGCTTTGGTTTTGCACTGGCTTCATGGCTTTTACTGGGACTTGTACTACTTCCATACCCCGGCCTGCTTGCACTCTGTGCGATTCTCTACCTGGTTGTGGTGCAATCCTGGATGCTTTTTCAAATCGTCAACGGGTCCCCATTCATCCAATCTGCAGACAAATTGCTTCCTTCCTCCTTTGGATTTATTCAGATCGTTCGATATGCCCTAGCGCCAACGCACGTTCTGCGTTTCTGCCTGGAAGAACTGGGATCAGGACTGCTGGCTTTCCTGGGGGTTATGCTTCTGCTGCGGCGCCGGGACATCGCCCATCTTTTGGACCCCGACACCTGAACGCGTCCGTGATTTTTCGGCAATTGTCCGATTTTTTCCGGGCATTCCATCGTATTTTGAAGCCAGGCATTCATCCTCGACGGCCGGGGCCGTGAAGCAGAGTCGCTTCAAAATCTTCTCGGATCCGGTGCACGGATTCATCTCCGTGCCCAAGAACCTGCTGCTGGAGCTGATCGAGACGCCCGAGGTGCAGCGCCTGCGACGCATCCGGCAGCTCGGCCTGGGCCACCTGGTGTTTCCGGGCGCCGAGCACACGCGCTTCAACCACGCGCTGGGCGCCATGGCGCTCATGCAGGAGGCGCTGGCCAACCTTTCGGAAAAAGGCACGCCCATCTCCGAAGAAGAGCACCTGGCCGCCTGCGCCGCCGCCCTGCTGCACGACATTGGCCACGGGCCGTTTTCCCATACGCTCGAACATCAGCTCATCGAGGGCTTCCGGCACGAAGCCATGAGCCGCCGGCTCCTGCTGCGCCTGAACGAGCGCTTCGGCGGCGCGCTGGAGCTGACCATCAAGATCTTCGACGATGCGTACGAACGCCCTTTCTTCCACCAGCTCGTCTCCAGCCAGCTCGACATGGACCGCCTCGATTACCTGCGTCGCGATTCGTTCTACACGGGCGTGGTCGAAGGCAAGGTCGGCGTGCAGCGCATCATCAAAACGCTCCGGGTGCATCCGACGGAAGGTGGGCCCGACAGCCGCATCGTGATCGAATCGAAGGGCATCTATGCCGTGGAAAACTTCCTGATCGCGCGGCGGCTCATGTACTGGCAGGTGTACCTGCACAAGACGGTGCTGGCCGCCGACGCCTTGCTGCGGGCCATCATCCGACGCGCCCGCACGCTCCTACAGCGCGGCGACGAGGACGCGGCCGTCCGTTGCTCCCCGGCGCTTCGCTTCTTCCTGGAGCATCCACTCCGCGCCCCGGAAGCGCTGGAGCGAGACGACGTGATCGAGACGTTCTGCCAGCTCGACGATGTGGATGTGCTCTTCAGCCTGAAGCAGTGGAGCCAGGCGCGCGACCCGGTGCTGGCCGACCTGAGCCGCCGCTTTATTCACCGCCGCTTTTTCCGCACCACGTTTCTGGCCGCACCGCCCTCCGAAGCGCAACTGGCGGCCTGGCACGAGCGGGTGGCCCGATGGCTGGTGCAGGAAGGGATCGTCCCGGCCGCGCTGGCCGACGAAGCAGCCCCCTACTACCTGACGGCCGACGCCTCGGAGCACACGGCCTACGAGACCGACGCCGACCCGATTCCCGTCATCGACCGCGACGATCAGATTCGCGAGCTTTCGCGTACGACCGAGGCGACCGCCATCGACGCGCTGGCCCGTTACGTGGTCAAACCCTACCTCTGTTTGCCCAAGGAGGTGTCGGTCGAAGCCCCGGCGCTTTCGTCCTGATCGGACGCGTCCTGCTGCTTTTCGGCGCGCAACCGCACCCAGAGCTGGTGGCCGGGTCGCCGCCGAACCGGCATGGGTCGATCCAGCCGGCGGGCGCGCTCCATGACCCAGGCGTAGAGCGGACGCCCCTGTGCGTAGGCTTCGAGCGTTTCGGTGTCGGCCAGGTGCTTGTCGGCGTGCGCCCGGAGTTCTTCCACGGAAAATGGCCCGCGCGTTTCCCGGATTTCGGCCGTGCCGATCAGCTTGCCCCCGCTGATGATGCCGATGCGGCCACGCACGCGCGTGGGGTGCTTCCGGATCTCCCAGGTCTTTTTGCCCTCCACAACGAAGCTGGCGTACGGCTCACGAATGAACAGGCCCAGTTCGGGCAGTTCGTCGGCCCGAAAGAGCGTGCCATAACCGACCATGTAGATGGTGTCGGGCTCCAGTACGCGGAGCAGTTCGGGTCGGTGCGTCACCAGCACCAGCGTGATCCCGTAGCGGCGGGCCAGTTCGGCGAGTTTGCGTCCCACGCGGGCGGCCGTGCGCGGATCGAGGTGTGCGGCGAATTCGTCGATGAGCAGCAGGTTGGGTCGATGCGCCAGCGCCCAGGCCAGTTGCACGCGCGCCTTCTGGCCGGTGGACAGTTCGGCATAGGGCGCCCGGAAGAGCACGGCGTCGGCCAGACCGGCCGCGTTCAGCACCTCGATGGCCATGGCGGCATCGCCCGTGATCCGGTAAAGCGCCTCCAGCACGGGTTGCGTGCCCAGCTCCGGCTCGGCCTCGCCGGGGATCAGCGCCTGCAGCCGCACGTTGTCGGGCATCCGGATCTCCCCTTCGTCCGCGCGATACAGGGGATCGTCACGGCCGGTGGCCGCCCCGATCAGCAGCCGGAGCAACGTGGTCTTGCCGCTTCCCGAAGCGCCCACCACGGCGTTAACCGTGCCCGGTTCCAGTCGGAAGTCGGCCCGCCGGAAGACATAGGTTTCGATGTCGCGTTCTTCGACGCCGAACGCTTCGAGCGCGTCCCGCACCGGCTCAGACAGTCCCTCGAGGTTCAGCCGGTTGTGATAGCGCTTGGTCACCCGCTTCAGCACCACCGGACCGTTCAGCGGCTCGACCGGCGTAAAGTGCGACCGGTAGAGCCGTCCGCCGTGCGCACGGGCCAGTTCGTCTTCCTGCAGAAAACGCTCGATGGCCTCGCGGGCCGTCTCGTCCAGCGGCAGGTAGAGCACCGGACGGCCCGAGCCCGTCTCGAACAGGAAGACGAATCCGGCCTTTTCCATGAAGGGATGGAAGCGGGCCATCTGCGCCACGGTCTCGACGGCCCGTTTGGGCTGGCGCATGTCGGGAATCCAGCGTTCGCGCACCCAGTCCATCATGCAGCGGAGCGCCTGCACGCCCAGTCCGTCGGCGCGATAGTCCGGGTGGACCACCACGCGGGCCAGCCGGGCCACAGGCGAGCGGGCGCGGGCCAGCACCTTCCCCTGCTCGTCCCACCAGGCCTCCGGTGGTACGTCCTGATCCGGATGGAACGGATGGTCGAACCAGTCCGGCGGAAAGATGCGGCGGCGGATGTCGCGGTCGAGCGTCCCGTCGGGACGACGGCGGTGCAGAAGCGGCAGCGGCGGATCGATGCGCACGTAGCCGACCACTTCGGGTTCGTAGGGCTGGCGGTCGAGCAATTCCAGCACCAGAAAGCGCGAAGCGCGCGTGGCGTCTTTCAGGTCATGGAACCGCATGGGCCCGTGTCCGGCCGGGCAGTCCGGCCGGGCGTTGGCGTCCCGATAGGTGCCGCACTGCTCGCAATACCAGAGGGCCAGCACGCGCTCGCGCGAGGCGTAGTGATACTGCTCCAGCTCCACGATGGCCGCGTAGTCGCGCTCGTAGCGTGCCTCGCGGGCGCGCAGCCGGTAGCGGTAAAGCACCCGATCGGAAAAAAGCGAGCGGCGCTCCAGCGTGTAGACGCGTTCGAAAAGCGGCCAGACGGCCACGCGGGCCGTCCGCAGCGCATAGTCGTCGAAGCCGGGCTGCGGTTTTTCGGCGGTGAGCTGCACGCGCTGGCCCGGGCGCAACCACTGGGCCACCGTACCCGTCATGGGCAGCCGCCAGTGGGTGCCGTCGTCGGCTTCGACCTCCACGAAGGCCAGGTAACGATAGGACGGCCGCGCCAGCTCGATATTTGTGATCCGGCCCCGCATCGGATCGTTCTGTCGGGATAGCGGTTGCAAAGCTCGCTTCGATAACGTTTTTTATGGCGGGCGTTCCTGTGCTGACCTCAGGAATTGCGTGTTTGTAACAGCGTATGACCACGGCCTTTGGCTTTAACCCGTCGCACGTGCACCATTACGAACCCGGACACGTCGAGCGGCCGGAGCGGCTCGAAGCGATCCGGGAGCGGCTTTCGTCTTCGCCGAACTGGAACCGCTTACAGCACGTCGATCCGATGGCGGTCGATCTGGACGTAGCCCGCCTGGTGCACCGGCGCACGTACCTGGAGCGGTTGCAGCAGGCGCTGCAGCGGGCCCCCGCCCGCCTCGACCCGGACACCTACGTCCAGCCCGAGAGCCTGACGGTCGCGCTCGAGGCCGTCGGCACGCTGCTGGCCGTCACCCGGGCGGTGCTCGACGGCCACGCCGACAACGGCTTTGCGGCGATTCGCCCGCCGGGCCACCATGCCACGCCCGAACGGGCCATGGGCTTCTGTCTGCTGTCGAACGTGGCCATTGCCGTCCGCTGGGCGCAGCAGACCTTCGGCGTCGAGCGTGTGGCCATCGTGGACTTCGATGTGCACCACGGCAACGGCACTCAGGAGGTTTTCTACGAGGACCCGAACGTGCTGTTTATCAGCGTACACCAGTTTCCGCACTATCCCGGCACCGGCCGCATGGAAGAGATCGGTGAGGGACGCGGCCGGGGCGCCACGGTGAACGTACCGCTGCCGCCTTTCACGGGCGACGCCGGTTACCTGGAAGTCTTCCGCCGTCTGCTGGGACCGATCGTGCGGCGCTTCCGTCCCGAGGTGCTCTTCGTCTCGGCCGGCTACGATGCACACTGGCGGGATCCGCTCAGCGCCATGCAGCTGACCGTGGCGGGCTTTGCCCAGTTGGTGTACGAACTGATGGAATGGGCCGATGCCTGCTGCGACAACCGGCTG
>Ga0207811_10092_pt1 | contig 87747 bp, 74 predicted proteins | sample CeladaPassaD2F04_FD_187493 | JGI IMG/M metagenome (GOLD analysis project Ga0207811, IMG submission 187493) | Cellulose-adapted microbial communities from the Joint BioEnergy Institute, USA - Passage D2F04 (SPAdes) (version 2) | ecosystem: Engineered > Bioreactor > Continuous culture > Unclassified...
GATCAGCCAACATACGGATCACTTCACGTCGTGTTTTCATGGACATTTTCAAAACACTTCCCTTCGGTAACATTTCGACGTGAGTGATCCGATCCCCCTTCGGTAACATTTTACCTGAGTGATTGCGATTGGTTGACGATATCTCAATTCGATGGTAAATTAGTGTTTCAATAACAGGTTAATAGTCCTAATTACACAGGAGGAATATGGGACTATTGGCGTGGCGGGGTGGTCGGCGCTGCGGGTACGGTTGGGCGAATTGCTGATACAAGCCGGACTGATCACCGAGGAACAACTGCAGGAAGCGCTTCGCGAGGGCAAAGAACGCAACATGCGGCTCGGCGACGTGCTGATCGCCATGGGCTACATCACCGAGCAGCAGCGGATCGAGGTTCTGGAATTCCAGCTCGGCATTCCGCACGTCCAGCTCTACCGGGAGAACATCGACCCGCGCGCGATCCAGATGGTTCCCCGGATGCTCGCGGAGACGCACAAGGTGCTCCCCTGCCGGATCGAAGGCAACAAGCTGATCGTTGCGATGTCCGACCCGCTGGACTATTACGCGATCGAAGAACTGCGCATGGCGACGGGGATGTGGGTCGAGCCCGCCATCGTCTCGAGCGAAGAGCTCGATCACGCGATCCGTCGGTACTACGGCCTCCAGGAATCGGTCGATCAGGTGATGCAGGACCTGGCGGTGCGGGAGGCCGAAACCCGGGACGAGGAACCGGAGGAGGAAGAGGATTCCCCGGTCGCGCGGACCGTCAACCAGATTATCCAGCAGGCCGTCCTGATCGGCGCGAGCGACATCCACTTCGACCCTCAGGCGGACGCGCTGCTCATCCGGTACCGGGTGGACGGCGTGATGCGCACGGAGCGGACGCTGCCGCCGAACATGCAGGGCGTCATCGCGGCCCGCATCAAGGTCATGTCCGGGCTGAACGTGGCGGAGCGCCGCCTGCCGCAGGACGGCCGGGTGGAAATGAACATCGCGGGCCGCAAGATCGACATCCGCATTTCCACGCTGCCCACCATCCACGGCGAGAAAATCGTCATGCGGATCCTCGACCTGTCGCAGTCTCTGATGGAACTGGAGCAGCTCGGATTTTCGCCGCACAACCTCGAACTGTTCCGGAAAGGCATCGCCAGCTCCCACGGCATCGTGTTCATCACGGGACCGACGGGCAGCGGCAAGACGACGACGCTCTACTCGGCGCTCGCCCGGCTGAACCGGGAAGACGTCAACATCATGACGATCGAGGACCCCGTCGAATACCGGATGCGGGGGATCAACCAGATCCAGGTCAATCCGCGGACCGAGCTCACGTTCGCCCGCGGGCTGCGGGCGATCCTGCGCCAGGACCCGAACATCGTCATGGTCGGCGAAATCCGCGACGTCGAGACGGCCGAGATCGCGGTGCGCGCGGCGATGACCGGGCATCTCGTGCTCAGCACGCTGCACAGCAACAGCTCGGTGAACGCGATCACCCGCCTGATCGACATGGGCGTGGAGCCGTTCCTCGTCGCTTCCGCGCTCCGGTGCGTCGTCGCCCAGCGGCTCGTGCGCAAGGTGTGCCGCTACTGCGCGGCGGAGCGGGCGCCGTCCGGGCGGGAGGCGGAATTGCTCGCGGCGGCGGGCATCCGGGCCGACAAGCTGCTCATCGGCGCCGGCTGCGCGGAGTGCCTGCGCACCGGCTACCGGGGCAGGCTCGCGATCCACGAAGTGCTGTTCTGCGACGACGGCCTGCGCAATCTGATCCTGCGGAAGCGGGCGGACAACGAATACCGGGACCATGCGTCCCGGCACGGCGGCCTCATCCCGATTCTTCATGACGGCCTGGCGAAAGCGGCGGCCGGACTGACGACGGTAAGCGAAGTGCTGCGGGTCGTCGACGAAGGATAGCGCGGGCCCGCGGGAGGATCCGGTCATGGCGAAATATCGATACCTTGCCGTCGACGCGTCCGGACGTTCGAAGCGCGGTTCCGTCGAGGCGCCGGACAAGCGGTCGGCGGCGGAGAAACTGCGCGGCGACGGGCTCTGGATCATCCGGCTGTCCGAACCGGCGCCCGGCTTCCTTAACCGTTCGATCCCGCTGACGGGCGGGCCGAAGGTGAAGCTGGAGGAGTTCGTCGTCTGCTGCCATCAGCTCGCCACGCTGTACCGCGCCGGCATCAGCCTCGTCGACGCGCTGCAGATCATGGTCTGGCAGACGTCGGGCAAAGATTTCCGCAACGTGCTGCGGCAGATGGTCCGCGACATGCAGATGGGGCTGCAGCTGTCGGAGGCCGCGGCGAAGCATCCGGCCGTCTTTTCGGATGTCTATGTCAGCATGGTGCGGGCGGGCGAGGCGAGCGGCAAGCTGGACGAGATTCTGGTGCGGCTCGCCGCCCAGTACGAGAAGGACCACAACACGCGGACGAAAATGCGCTCGGCGATGATGTACCCGGCGTTCCTGGCCGTCCTGACGGCCGTCGTGTCGGTGGCGCTGGTCACGTTCATCCTGCCCCGATTCGTCGCCTCGTTCCGGGACTCGGGCGCCGAGCTCCCGGGGTTGACCCGGATGCTGCTCGGGCTGAGCGACGCGCTGAAGCACACCTGGTTCCTGCTGCCGCTGCCGGCGATATTGGCGGCGCTGCTGTACAAGCTGGTCCGCGGCCGGCCGAAGGGGCGCTACGCGATCGATTACGCCCTGCTGCGCATCCCGGTGCTGGGGCCGCTCCGGATCAACCAGATCCTTGCCCGCTTCAGCCGCACGTTCGGCACGCTTCACATCGCCGCGGTTCCGATCTTGAACATTCTGTCGATCACCGCGAGCGTGGTCGGCAACGAGGCGATCAGGCGGATCGTGCTGGACGCGCACGAACGGGTGCGGAAGGGCGAGCCGATCGCCGACGCGTTCCGCGAATCGCCGCTCATTCCGCCGATGGTCTCGCACATGATCGCGATCGGCGAGAAGTCCGGCGCGCTCGACACCGTGCTGGACCGGATCGCCGAGTATTGCGAATCGGTTGCAGAACGGACGAGCGACCGTCTGAAATCCCTGTTGGAGCCGCTCATGATTCTGGGGATGGCCGGCATCGTCGGCATCATTGTCATGGCGATGTTCCTTCCGGTCTTCCGGATGATGGACATCACCCGGAACATGGGCTGAGCCCATAGATTATTCCATCTCTATGAATGGAGGAAGTTGGAATGGAAGTGTTGAGCAGGAAACTTCTGCGGTTGCCGCGGAACCAAAAGGGTCTGACGCTTATCGAACTGCTCGCGGTGCTCATCATCCTCGGCATCATTCTGGCGATCGCCGTGCCTTCTGTAATGGGTGTCATCAATCGTTCGAAATTGCAGGCGGATATCGGCAGCCTGAACCTGATCAAGGATGCCGGGCTTCGCTACGCACTTGCCAATGACTTGACCGCGTCAAGCACAACGGTAACCGTGCAAAAATTGGTTGCGGACGGTTTTCTCAACGCGGTTCCGCAATCACAGTCGAAAAAGGTCGCGCAATTCGGGTCTGTGGTCATCACGCTCAGCGGCAACACCTACACCGTAAAGGTTTATGTTGAAGATACCGGTACGCCTAACACTGAGATTACGGAGGCTACCTTTAGCTCAACATGACCATCGAACTTTCACTTACCGTATTAACGGCGGCGTTCATGGGGCTGCTCATCGGCAGCCTCCTGAACGTCGCCGCCATTCGCATTCCGGGGGGCGAGTCGATCGTCGCGCCGCCCTCGCACTGCATGCATTGCGGACACCGGCTGGGCCCGCTCGATCTCGTCCCGGTCGCCAGCTACCTCCTGCTTCGCGGGAGGTGCCGCTATTGCAAGGGCCGTATCTCGCCGGCCTATGCGATCGGGGAGCTGACCGCGGCGGCGGCGTTCGCCGTCACCGCGTGGCGGGTCGGACCGGACGCGGAGCTCGCCGCCGGGCTTCTGCTCGCGTCGGTCCTGATCGCGTCCGCGCACAGCGATCTGCGGACGATGCTGATCCCGGACAAGATCGTCTTCTTCGGCCTCGCGGCCGGGCTTGTTGCGCGGATCTTCTCGCATCCGCTTCCCTGGTGGGACTATCTGCTGGGCGCCTTGCTGGGCGGCGGGCTGATGCTGGCGCTCGCATTCGTCAGCAAGGGCGGCATGGGCGGCGGCGACATCAAGCTCTGGACGTTCGCCGGCCTGATGCTCGGCGTCAAGCTGACGCTGCCGGCCGTGTTCGCGGCCAGCCTGCTCGGCAGCCTGTACGGCGTCTGGCTGATGCTGGCCGGCAAGTTCCGCCGCAGGATGGAAGTGCCGTTCGGGCCCTTCATCGCCGCCGGCGCGCTCCTGGCCTACTGGTTCGGCGAACAATGGATCGACGGATATCTGAAGCTGTTCACATCCTAGGAATCACGGGCAGGTGCGGCAGATGTGGAACAAGCGCTTCGCCCTGGGGCTGGAGATCACCGATTTTGCCGCGAAGGCGGCGGAAATCACGGTGCGCTCGAAGTCCCGGGCGGCGATCAACCGGCACGCGGCAGAGCGGCTGCCGGACGACAGCATCCGGGAAGGCCGGATCCTGCAGAAGGAAGCGGTGGCCGAAACGCTGCGCAGCCTCATGCGGCGGCTTCAGCCCCGCACGCGCAAGGTGCACATCGCCCTGCCCGGCTCTTCGGTCATGATCCGCTTCCTGAAGCTGCCCGACCTGCCGGACAAGAAATTGCGCAAGGTGATCGAGTTCGAGCTGGAGCACCGCATTCCGCTTCCGTTCGACTCGCCGCAATTTGATTTCGTGAAGCTGGGCTCCCCCGCTCCGGCGGGCGGGGATGCGCTGCGCGACGTCATGCTGGTCGCCGCGCCGCTGGAGACGATCCGCGAGTACGCGGAGGTCGTTGCCCTGGCCGGACTCGCCGTGAAGAGCATCGAGATCCGACCCCTGTCGCTGCTGCGGCTTATCGAGCGGACGGGACAGGCAGAACCCGGCAAAACGGTGTTGCTCGCGGATGTGGGCGACCGGATGTCCGATCTCGGGATGATCCACAACGGCGAGCTCCGGGTGGCGCGCAGCATCCCGATCGCGTTTCCCGATCCGGAGAGCGGCGATTCCGCCGCCCTGCGGCGCGCCTGCGGCGAGCTGGTCCGGGAGATCGAGCGGCTCCTGATCTTCTTCCGCTACAATCTCCGGTTCCGGGACCGCAGCATCGACCGGATTCTGCTGTCGGGAGAAGTTCCGTATCTCGAGCGGATCATGCTGGAGCTTGCCGGTTCCACGAATCTCAATGCCGAGATCAGCCTGGTCAGCGGCGAGGCGTTCCGGATGCGCACGATCGAGGCGGAGCAGGCGTTCCTGTCGCTGGCCGTGCCGATCGGGCTCGCGCTCAGGGGGATCGGGCCATGAGACCGATCAACCTCCTGCCGCGCGTGCCGCTGTCCCGCCGGCTGCTGAAGCCGGTGATCGCCGCGATCATCATGGTGACGGCGGTTGTCGCCGTCGGCATTTTCCTGTTGTATGACCAGTACCGGGACACCAACCGGATGTACGAGGCGGAGATCGCCCGCCTGGAAACGCAAATGCTGGAGCTGCTCGCATCGGAGCGGCCGCCGCGCTACGCGGACGTGACGGCGTACCGCGAGCTGGTGGAGCGGTTGGAGCGCTCCGGCCGCGATTGGGGGCCGATGTTCGAGCTGGCCGGCGGCCTGCTGCCCCGCGGCTCGTCCATCGCGTCCGTCGCGGCCGACGAGAATGGCAAGGTGACGCTGTCGGTAAGGATGTCGGACCTGGCCGGGATCGCGGCCTATTCCGCGGCGCTGCGGGAGGCCGAGCCGGTCGCGGACGCGGCGGTCGTCAGCATCCGGCTTGAATCGTCCCTGACGGCGGACGGCGCCGCCGTGCGGGCGGTCCCGGTGTATGCGGCCCTCATCGAGCTCCAACTGGCCCATCCGACCGGAACGGAGGGGGCGGGGTCATGACGGGGCGCGACCGCGACAATGGGTTGTCCGTCAAGGCCGCCGTCCGGCACGCGCACATGCCGAAACCCGTGACCGTCATGCTGCTCGCGGCGGCGGCGGCGCTGGTGCTGCTCGGCATGCTGGCCGGCTTCCTCCTGTACCCGGCCTTGAAGGAGCAGCGGGAGCTCGAGCGGCGCTACGCGGAGAAATCTTCGGCGTTGACGGCCGAAATGCAGCGGAAGGCCGCCGAGGTTGTCGATATGGACGAGCTGGCGGCGCTGCTCCGCCGGGTGCCGACACGCCCCGAGCGGGAGGCGTTCATCCTCGCCCTGCGGGAGATCGGCCGGGAGAGCGGCGTGGAGATCATCAGCCTCTCCACCGGCTCCGGAGCCGAAGTCCCGAGTGCCGAGCTTCCGGGCATCATCGGCGAACTGGCGGAGGGCATCGGCGTGACGCAGCAACCGCAGTCGTCCTCTTCCGGGCGTCAAGGCGGCAACGGGGCCTATGAGGAAATCCGCTACGAGCTGGAGATTGCGGGCACGTGGAAACAGGCGGCGGATTTCGTGCGCAGGATTGGCGAGCTGGAGCGGCTGGTGACGATTCCGGCATGGCGCGTCGCGGCGCAGTCGGCCGACGCGTCGTGGGACTCACGGCCGATGGCGGTGACGATCACGCTGGCGCTGTACGCGGGAACCGGTTACGAAGGCAAGTTTCCCGGCGCGGAGGCCGGAATTCAAGGCGGTGATGGCGAGTGAAGGATCAGAGAGGCGCTTCGCTGGTGGAAGTGTTGGGGGCGTCCGTGATTCTGGGGATCGTCGTCGCCGCCTTTCTGGCGTTGTCGCAGCACATGGCGCTGGCCGACCGGACGGCAGATCTGGAGACGCGGGCGCTCCGGCTGGCGGAGGAGAAGCTCAGCTACGCCAGCGATCAACTTCGGAACAACAACGGCTTGCCCGCGAACCAACAGGAGGCGGACGGCTTCTCGGTCGTCTACCAGATCGCGGCGCTGGGAAGCGGGACCGATCCGGTCGCCTACAACGATCAGTCGTTCGGGCCGAAGCATCTGTCGCTGCAGACGATCGTGACGGTATCGGAGAACGGCAAGCCGACGCCCGCGCTGCTGACGGTCACCGTGTCCTGGGGGGATGCGCCGTGACGCGCGATGAACGGGGCACGACCTTGACGGAGCTGCTGGCGGCCATGACGATCACGATGATCGTGCTGGCCGTGGCGTTCTCGGTTTACTACGCGATCCACAACGCGACGACGGGCGGCATGGAGCGCTACATGGACAAGTCCGCGATGAACGGGGCGATGAACCGGCTGGCCGCCGAGCTGGCGGACGCGACGACGGTCTACGTGTCCGCGGCCGGCGACGAGATTCGCATGACCAACGGCAGCGGCGCCCGCGCGATCGTGTTCGACGCGGAGGGCGGGACGCTGACGCTGTACGCGTTCAGCGAGGGCGAATCGCCCGCGGGCAAGCTGGCGAACGTGACCGACGCCGCGATCAGACTGGCGACTCGCCCGGAACTGTACGCGAGACCGCGCGAGCTGCCGGCCGTCGTGGAGGACATCCGGCTGTACAACGCGCAGGGAGTGCCCGTCGCGGGCGTGTCCGTCGGCGGCGGGGCGGTGGTCCGGCTGGCGGTGACCTTCGTGACGAGCGACGGGCCCCGCGCGGTCGAGACGGCGGTGAAGCTGTTCCATGCCTCGGCGTGACGCGGGCGGCGGATGTTTTTTCAGCGGAAGGGAAAGGAGGCGGACCGATGACGGGGGGATGGATCTCGCGGGTGAAAAATGAACGGGGCGCGGCGGCTTTCACCTACGTGTTCATGCTCGTGCTCCTGCTGGCCGTCGTCGTGCCGCTCATCCTGACACTGCTTGCGAACTCGGCGCTGGACGTTCTGACCTCCCGCAACGAGAGACTGGCGGAACGTCTCGCGCTGGGCGGGATGGAATCGGTGTTCGCGTATCTCAGGGATTATGCCGAAGACAGCGGCGTCGACCGGGGCGCGTATCTGGAAGACTACCCCGGATTCGTCGAATGGTCGTATGCGACGCCGGAGAACGTGCCGGTCCGCTACAGGGCGGAGATCTCGCCGGAAGCGCAGGGCCGGTACATCGTCACCGTGGAAGTCGAGGCGGGGGCGGGCGCGGCGAAGCGCAAGAAGACGGTCGAGTATCTGTTCGCACCGACGATGGGGACGGCGGACCCCCATGTGGTGACGGACGATTCCCAGCGGATGGTCGTGCCGGCCGGAAACGGGACGATGTACGTGGGCGGCAGCTACGACGAGCCCAGCATCCTCAACGTCGATCCGACCAATCTGGAACAACTGTCCGAGGCGATCGGCGCCGCCATCGAGCACTACCGGGATGAAGCTTATGACAGCTACGGCGGCTGGATCGACGCGTATCTGCCGATCGCCGCGGCGGCGGCCTGCACCGGCAACTGCGTGTCGGATCCGGTCTGGGAGAATTGGGCGGCGAACATGCCCGATCCGCCGGTGCTCAGGATTCCATCCAACAACTATTGGGACGCGGTCGACGTCACATTCGGCAGTCCTTCGAATCCGGTCGTCCTGATCCTCGAGAACCGTCCGAGGTTCAACAATCTGAAGATGACGGTGTACGGCACCGTGCTGTTCCCGCAGGGGGTGACCTCGAACGGCTTCAATCTGACCGTCTACGGCAACATCGCCTTCGGCGCGGGTATCTCGCCCACGACCGTGTTCAACGTGACGACGCACAAGCTGAACGGCGAAGGCGGGCATTTCTACGTGCTCGGGGAGTTCACGCCGACCAACGCGCCGAACCTGAACATCGCCGGCAACTTCTATGCGGACGATGTGCGGCTGTCCAACGCTTCCCGGATCAACATCGGCGGCAAAATGATCGTCGAAAGCGAGCTCCGGTTCCAGAACACGATGATCCAGTTCAATGTCGGGCAAGACCTGCTCATCGGCTCCCTGTACACCTGCTGCACGAACCGGATTGACACGGGCGGCGACCTGCTGATCGAGGGCAGCATCACCCGGTCGAACCCGCTCGAGCTCCATTCGGGCGGCTATATCGGGGTCGGCGGCAGCATCGCGGCCGCGCCCTGGCATCCGATCTACGTGGAGTCGGGAGGCGGCACCACGTCGCTCATCGTGCCGTCGGGCCCGGACGGCGGCGGAAGCGGCGGTTCGGAAGGCGGCGGCAGTCCGGGGAACTGGAATCCGGTGCGGGTCGGGTGAACGTTTTTTGGCCCGGAGCGGAAAACGATGCCGATTGACCGGGAACATGATATAATGGACGGGATCAGCAACCACGGTCAGCAGAACGCATCGCCGGGACGCCGGGAGGAGGCAGCCAATGGGCAAGGTAGTCGTGTGCGATCATCCGTTGATCCAGCACAAACTGACGATTATTCGGGACAAGAACACCATTACGAAGGACTTCCGCGATCTCGTCGGCGAGGTCGCGACGCTGATGGCGTACGAAATCACGCGCGACCTGCCGCTGTCGAAGGTGACGATCGAGACGCCGGTCGCGAAGATGGAAGGAAGCGTGCTGTCCGGCCGCATGATCGGCCTCGTGCCGATTCTGCGCGCCGGACTCGGCATGGTTGACGGCATTCTGAAACTGATCCCGTCCGCGAAGGTCGGCCACATCGGCCTGCAGCGGGATGAGGAGACGCTGAAGCCGGTGGAATACTATATCAACCTGCCAACCGACGCGCAGGAGCGGCTGCTTATCGTGATCGACCCGATGCTCGCCACCGGCGGATCCGCGGTCGCGGCGCTGTCCGCGCTGAAGGCGCGGGGCTGCAGGCATCTGAAGCTGATGTGCCTGATCGCGGCGCCCGAAGGGGTGGCGGCGCTGCAGGCGGCGCATCCGGACGTCGATTTGTACGTCGCCGCCATTGACGAGCGGCTGAACGAGCGCGGCTATATCGTTCCGGGGCTCGGCGACGCCGGGGACCGGCTGTTCGGCACGATGTGACGGGAGCGTGAACGGCATCTTGGCAAGACTGAAAGTGATGACGATCTTCGGCACGCGGCCGGAGGCGATCAAAATGGCGCCGCTCGTGCTCGAACTGCAGAAGCACGAAGACGAGATCGAGACGGTCGTCTGCGTCACCGCGCAGCACCGCGAGATGCTGGACCAGGTGCTCGAGTTCTTCGAGATCAAGCCGGACTACGACCTGAACGTGATGAAGGACCGGCAGACGCTGTCCGAAATCGCGGTAAACGTGCTGCAGGGCCTCGATCCCGTGCTGCGGGAGACGAAGCCCGACCTCGTGCTCGTGCACGGCGACACGTCGACGACATTCCTCGCGAGCTACGCGGCGTTCATCAATCAAATTCAGGTCGGCCATGTCGAGGCGGGCCTGCGCACCTGGAACAAGATGTCGCCGTATCCGGAGGAGATGAACCGGCAGCTCGCCGGCGTGCTCGCGGACCTGCACTTTGCGCCGACGGACTGGTCGGCCGGCAATCTCCGGCGCGAGAACAAGCCGGAATCGTCGATCTACATAACGGGCAACACGGTGACGGACGTGTTCCAGTACACGGTCGATCCGTCGTTTAACCATCCGCTGCTCGATTGGGCGAAGGGCCGCCGGATGATCCTGATGACGGCGCACCGGCGCGAGGCGCTCGGCGAGCCGCACCGCAACATCTTCCGCGCGGTGAAGCGGATCGCCGACGAGTTCCCCGACGTCGTGGTCGTCTACGCGGTGCACCTGAACCCGGCAGTGCGCGAGCCGGCGAACGAGATCCTGGGCGGCCACGAGCGGATCCGGCTCGTCGACCCGCTGGACGTGTTCGAAATCCACAATTTCTACCCGCACACCTACATGATCCTGACGGACTCCGGCGGGCTGCAGGAGGAGGCGCCGTCGTTCGGCGTGCCGGTGCTCGTCCTGCGCGACACGACGGAGCGGCCGGAGGGCATCGAGGCGGGGGCGCTCGAGCTCGTCGGCACCGGCGAGGAGCAAGTGTACGCGGCCGCGTGCCGGCTGCTGACGGACCAGTCAGCTTATGACCGGATGGCGAACGCGGTGAACCCGTACGGCGACGGGCGCGCCTCCGAGCGGATCGTGCAGGCGATCCTGTATCATTTCGGCCGGCGGGACAGCCGCCCGGAACCGTTCGTTCCCGAGCGGCGGACGGAGCGGACCGCCACCGGGCCGGCGGATTGAGCGCGAGGCGCGGGGACGAAAGTCGGAACACGCCGCCCCGGGCGTCCGGAGGACGGTACAGCAGACAGTGAAACTGTACGGTTTTGGACCCGGGGAAGCCTTGATTTTTCAAGGATTCTCCGGCTTCCGTTCACACAATGTTAGAATATTTGTGAATTGACAAAGTTCTCGCCGCGCGGATAAAATATATGGGGATTAGCAGGGGTATCGCATATGGACAAGAAGAGCAAAGGCGACAACCCGTGGCGGGCCGCCGGGCTCGTCGGCGCGATGGGCGCCGACATGGCCGTGTGCGTCGCGCTCGGATATTTCCTCGGCAGCAGGCTCGGCGGCAAGCCGGGCTGGGTTGTGTTCGGCGTCCTCGCCGGGCTGGCCGCCGGGATTCTGACCTGCGTCATGCTGGTGCGCGCCGCAATGAGGGATGGCGATGGCTGAGCTGCTGGGAAGAGCCTTGCGAACCGCGCTTTTTTTTATGTCCGCGCTGCTGGCTGCCTGGGCGTTCGTGCCCGAAGGCCGGACGGTTGCGGCCGGCCTCTTGCTGGGGACGGTCGCAAGCGTTGTGAATGCGTTTTTATTGCGCCGCCGCGTCGAGCAGATCGGCCGGATGGCGGCGGAGGGTCGCGCGCGACGGGCCGGCTCCGGCCTCGGCGCGAGGGTCGCGACCGTGCTGCTCGCCGTGCTGGTCGCGCACCGGTACCCCGACTGGTTTTCGATGCCGGCGGTAATCGCGGGATGCTTTTTTGTCCAGATTGCCATATTTTTCGCGGCCATTGCGCAGCATAATTCACGATCCGGCGGAAAGGGGTGAGAATACAGCGTGCACAAGTTTCCGGTCATTGAAGTCGGAGGTTTCCATCTGGATCTCTCGACGATGGTGGGCTTGCTGGTCTCCTGCGTCATCGTGTTCGCGCTCGCGCGCGCGGCCGTTCGCAATCTGTCGGTGGACAACCCCTCCAAGCTGCAGAACTTCATGGAATGGGTTGTCGAGTTCGTGCACAATACGGTCGCCAGCACGATGCCCCTTCATATGGCGAAGAAGTTCGTCGCCCTCGGGATGACGCTCATCATGTTCATCTTCGTGTCCAACCTGCTGGGCCTTCCGTTCGGCGTCGTGATGGAAGTGGGCGAAGACCACCACGGACCCGTCAAATTCCTCGGTTTCGAGATCATCAGCGAGGAAGAAGTCGAAGAGGCGCACCATGCAGGCAAGCATCTGTCCGTCGCTTTCTGGAAGTCGCCGACGGCCGATCTGTCCGTCACCTCGGGTCTGGCGATCATGGTCATCGTCCTGGTCCACTACCTGGGGATGACGCGGAACACGAAGCATTACTTCAAACACTACATCGAGCCCTATTCGGTCTTCCTGCCGATCAACATTCTGAAGGAAGTATCGAAGCCGCTTACGCTGGCGCTTCGTCTTTTCGCCAACATCTTCGCGGGCGAGGTGCTGATTTCCACGATCCTGATGATCTCGTGGGTGGGCCTGCCGCTCATGGCGGTTTGGCAAGGCTTCAGCATCTTCGTCGGAGCCATTCAGGCGTTCCTGTTCACCATCCTGACGATGGTTTACATTTCCCAGGCCGCGGTTCATCATGAAGAGGGACACTGAAGGCCGAATCAATCAAACCCATTTTATCGAGGAGGACTTGGCAAATGGAATTTCTCGCAGCAGCACTGGCAGTTGGTTTGGGCGCGCTGGGCGCCGGCATCGGTAACGGTCTGATCGTCAGCAAGACGGTGGAAGGCATTTCGCGTCAACCGGAACTCCGCGGTACGCTCCAGACGACGATGTTCATCGGCGTCGGTATCGTCGAAGTCGTGCCGATCATCGGCGTTGTCATCGGCTTCCTGCTTTATTTCGGAGCTTAATAGCCCGGGCTTACGAAAGCGGCGGGGGGCTATTTGCCCTCCACGCTTTCGTTTTGAATGTGCACGACGCTCGAGAAGCAGTTCGAAAGGAGTGTAGGCCGTGTCGTGGTATTGGGAATCGACAGTCATTACGATCATCGCGTTCGGGATCCTGTACTGGCTGTTGAACAAATATGCGTTCGGGCCGCTCTTCGGCATCATGGAGAAGCGCCGCCAGCTCGTGAAGGAAGAGCTCGCGGCCGCCGAAGAGAGCCGCAAGGCCGCCGAGCAATATCTGGCGGAACAGAAGCAGGCCATCGAAGAGGCGCGCCGCCAGGCGTATGAAATGATCGAGCAGGCCAAGAACACGAGCTCGAAGCAGGCCGAGGAGATCATCCAGGCCGCGCGCAATGAGGCGAACCGCCTGAAGGAAGAAGCGCTCCGGGACATCGAGAGCGAGAAGAACAAAGCGGTTGCGGCGCTCCGCAGCCAGGTCAGCGGACTGTCCGTGCTGATCGCGTCGAAGATCATCGAGAAGCAGATCGACGAGAAGTCCCATCAGGAGCTTATTGAGCAATATCTGCAAGAGGCGGGGAAACAATCATGAGCCGCGCCTCCGTCATCGCGAAACGCTACGCGAAGGCGATCTTCGAGATCGCGCGCGAACGCGGCGCCGTATCGGAAATCGAAGAACAGCTCCGGGGAATCGCCGAAGCGATCGAAAGCGATGCGGACATCCGCAAATTCCTCTCCTTCCCGAACATCGAGTCGCAGCGCAAGGCGGAGGCGATCCGGCAGGCGCTCGGCGGCAAGCTGTCCGACGACGTGCTGCAGCTCGTCACGCTGCTGATCCGCCGCGGCCGCCAGGACGACATTCCGGGCGTGTACGAAGCCTATACGCGCATTGCCGGCGAAGCGACCGGCGAAACCCGGGCCGTCGTCTACTCGGCGATCCCGCTCGGCGAGGCCGAACTGGCGTCGATCGTGGAACGGTTCGGCAAGATCACGGGCAAGAAAATCCGCGCGGAACAGCAGGTCGACCGTTCGCTGCTCGGCGGCATCCGGGTGCGGATCGGCGACCGTCTGTACGACGGCAGCCTGTCCGGCAAGCTCGCGCGTCTCGAGAAAGCGTTGAATTCCTAAGTTACGATGGACAGGGGTGAGCCTTTTGAGTATCAGACCTGACGAGATCAGCACGCTGATCAAGCAGCAGATCGAACAATACAAATCCGACATCCAGGTCGTCGACGTCGGGACGGTTATTCAAGTCGGCGACGGGATTGCGCGCGTGCACGGCCTGGAAAAGGCGATGGCGGGCGAGCTGCTCGAGTTCGCGAACGGCGTCGTGGGCATGGCGCTGAACCTCGAAGAAAACAACGTCGGTGTCGTCATTCTCGGCCCGTACACGGATATTCGCGAAGGCGACCAGGTGAAGCGGACCGGCCGGATCATGGAAGTGCCGGTCGGCGAAGAACTGCTCGGCCGCGTCGTCAACCCGCTCGGCCAGCCGGTCGACGGCAAGGGCCCGATCGAAGCGAAACATTTCCGCCCGGTCGAATCGCCCGCACCGGGGGTCATCCACCGGAAATCGGTCCATGAGCCGATGCAGACGGGCATCAAGGCGATCGACTCGATGATCCCGATCGGCCGCGGCCAGCGGGAGCTCATCATCGGCGACCGCCAGACGGGCAAGACGACGATCGCGATCGACGCCATCATCAACCAGAAGGATACCGGTGTCAAATGCATCTACGTCGCGATCGGCCAGAAGCAATCGACGGTCGCAAGCGTCGTGGAGACGCTGCGCCGCCACGGCGCGCTGGACTACACCATCGTCGTGACCGCATCGGCTTCCGAGCCGGCGCCGCTGCTCTATCTGGCGCCGTATGCCGGCTGCGCGATGGGCGAGTACTTCATGTACAAGGGCGAGCACGTCCTCGTCATCTACGACGACCTGTCGAAGCAGGCGGCCGCGTACCGCGAGCTGTCGCTGCTGCTCCGCCGCCCGCCGGGCCGCGAGGCTTACCCGGGCGACGTCTTCTACCTGCACTCCCGCCTGCTGGAGCGCGCCGCGAAGCTGAGCGACGAACTCGGCGGCGGTTCGCTGACGGCGCTGCCGTTCATTGAAACGCAGGCTTCGGACGTGTCGGCGTACATTCCGACGAACGTCATCTCGATTACGGACGGTCAGATCTTCCTGGAGTCCGACCTGTTCTTCGCCGGTCAGCGTCCGGCCATCAACGTCGGGATTTCCGTCTCCCGGGTCGGCGGCAACGCGCAGATCAAGGCGATGAAGAAAGTCGCCGGCACGCTGCGTCTCGACCTGGCGGCCTACCGTTCGCTGGCAGCGTTCGCGCAGTTCGGTTCCGACCTCGACAAGGCGACGCAAGCGCAACTGACGCGCGGCGCGCGGACGATGGAAATCCTGAAGCAGGGCGTCAACCAGCCGATGCCGGTCGAGAAGCAGGTCATCTCGATCTTCGCGGCCATCAAGGGCCATCTCGACGATCTGCCGCTCGAAGCGGTCGGCCGCTTCGAACGCGAGCTGCATCTGTACCTCGAATCGAACGCGCCGGAGATCGCCCAGTCGATCCGAGACACGAAGGATCTGACGCCGGAGACCGAGAACGCGCTGAACGAAGCGATCCTCAAGTTCAAGAAAAGCTTTGCCGTCTGACAGACGGATCGGATAAACCTAGAATCCTGCCATGTTGCCGACGTCGCAACCTGCCCCGGACCGCGGATCATTCCGGCGGACTCCGGGACAGGCCCGTGGCGACGCGGCCATAAGGCACGCAAAGGCGGGTGAACCAGATGGCCAAAGGCATGCGCGAGCTCAAAGCGAAGATCAGAAGCACACGGAACACGATGCAGATCACGAAGGCGATGGAGCTGGTGGCGGCTTCCCGCCTCCGCCGCGCCCAGGAAGCGGCGACCGCGGCGCGTCCGTACGCGGACAAGCTGAAGGAGGTCGTCGCGAGCATCGCGGCCGGCTCGAAGGACGTCAAGCATCCGATGCTGCAAACGCGCCCGATCAGGCGGACGGGGTATCTCGTCATCACCTCCGACCGGGGGCTGGCGGGCGGCTACAACGCGAACCTGCTGCGCAACGTGCTGAACACGATCCGCAATCGGCACAGCTCGCCGGATGAATACGTCCTGTTCGTGATCGGCCGCAAGGGACGCGACTTCTTCCGCCGCCGCGGCATGGCGATCGCGAAGGAAGTGACGGGTCTGCCGGATTCACCGGTCTTCGCCGACATCAAAGCGATTGCGCAGGAAGCGGTCAAGGGCTTCGAAGACGGACTGTACGACGAGCTCTACCTCTGTTACAACCAGTTCATCAATGCGATCACCCAGCGGCCGGTCGAACGCCAACTGCTGCCGCTCGTGAGCGAGAATGTGAGCGCGGCGGGGCCGACCACGACGTACCAGTACGAACCGTCGGCCGAAGAAGTGCTGAACACGCTGTTGCCGAAATATGCGGAGACGCTCATCTTCAGCGCCCTGCTGGACGCGAAGGCGAGCGAGTTCGGCGCGCGGATGACCGCCATGGGCAACGCGACGAAGAACGCGCAGAAGATGATCCAGACATTGACCCTGCATTACAACCGGGCGCGTCAGGCCGCCATCACGCAGGAAATTTCCGAAATCGTCGGCGGCGCGAACGCGCTGATGGGCTGAACCATTACGCGCCTGCCGCCGGCCTCGTGAGGCCGGTCCGGGCGCTCCAGGAGGGAACGATATGAGAAAAGGACGCGTGGTGTCCGTCACCGGTCCGGTCGTCGACATCGAGTTCGAACGCGGACAACTGCCGGACGTCCTGAACGCGATCAAAATCGAGGCCAAGGGCGAAGGCGGCGGCCCGGACATCAACCTGACGCTCGAAGTCGCCCTGCACCTTGGCGACAATCTGGTCCGCACGATCGCCATGGCATCGACCGACGGCCTCGTGCGCGGCATGGAAGCCGTCGACCTCGGCGGCCCGATCACCGTGCCGGTCGGCGCGCCGACGCTGGGCCGCGTCTTCAACGTCCTCGGCGATCCGATTGACGAAGCCGGCGACGTCGTATCCGACGTCAAGCTGCCGATTCACCGTCCGGCGCCGGCGTTCGAGCAACTGTCGACGCAGGCGGAAATCCTCGAGACGGGGATCAAGGTCATCGACCTGCTCGCGCCGTACGCGAAGGGCGGCAAGATCGGCCTGTTCGGCGGCGCGGGCGTCGGCAAGACGGTCACGATCCAGGAACTGATCCACAACATCGCGCAGGAACACGGCGGGATCTCCGTCTTCGCGGGCGTCGGCGAACGGACCCGCGAAGGGAACGACCTGTACCATGAAATGAAGGATTCCGGCGTCATCAGCAAGACGGCGATGGTGTTCGGCCAAATGAACGAACCGCCGGGCGCGCGCCTGCGCGTCGCGCTGACGGGCCTGACGATGGCCGAATATTTCCGCGATGAAGAAGGCCGCGACGTGCTGCTCTTCATCGACAACATCTTCCGCTTCACGCAGGCCGGTTCCGAAGTGTCCGCGCTGCTCGGCCGGATGCCGTCGGCCGTCGGCTACCAGCCGACGCTGGCCACGGAAATGGGCCAACTGCAAGAGCGGATCACCTCGACGAAGAAGGGTTCGGTCACGTCGATCCAGGCGATCTACGTCCCGGCGGACGACTACACCGACCCGGCTCCGGCGACGACGTTCGCCCACCTCGACGCGACGACGAACCTCGAGCGCCGCATCGCCGAGATGGGGATCTTCCCGGCCGTCGACCCGCTGGCATCCACTTCGCGGATTCTGACGCCGGAAGTCGTCGGTCAGGAACACTACGAAGTCGCGCAAGGCGTCAAGAAGATTCTGCAGCGCTACAAGGAGCTGCAGGACATCATCGCGATCCTCGGCATGGACGAACTGTCCGAGGAAGACAAGCTGATCGTCGCCCGCGCGCGGAAGATCCAGAACTTCCTGTCCCAGCCGTTCCACGTGGCGGAACCGTTCACGGGCGTGAAGGGGATCTACGTACCGGTCAAGGAGACGGTCCGCAGCTTCAAAGAGATCCTGGAAGGCAAGCACGACGATCTGCCGGAGGCGGCGTTCCGTTACGTCGGCACGATCGAGCAGGCCGTGGAGAGAGCCAAGTCGCTCTGATGCGGCTGGCGGGAGGGAATCTCGATGAGCACAATGCTGCTTGAAATTGTCACGCCGGAACGCATCGTCTACTCCGAGCAGGTCGACATGGTCGTCGTGCGCGGCGTGGAAGGCGAGCTCGGCATTCTGCCCAACCATATTCCGCTGGTCACGCCGCTCAAGATTGCGCCGGCGAAGATCAAGCAGGGCGGCCGGGAAAAGCTGGTCGCGGTCAACGGCGGATTCGTCGAGGTCCGCAAGGACAAGGTCGTCATCCTCGCCGAGAGCGCGGAACTGCCGGAGGATATCGACGTCGAGCGGGCGCTCGCCGCGAAGGCGCGCGCGGAACAGCGGCTGCAGGCCGCGCGGCAGGAGGAGATCGACTTCCGCCGCGCCCAACTGGCCCTGATGCGCGCCATGAACCGGCTCGAGGTCAAGAACCGTCATCAATGACAACCGTCGGTCGTGCCTGATCCGTCAGGCATGGGGAACCTGTCGGCTTCGCCGGCAGGTTTTCTTGCTGTCCGGAGTCGGCCGCGTCGCCGCTGCACCGCGGCGCGGCATGCGTGTCGCGGCCAAGTCAAGGCACGGTCTCGGCGGGTCTGCAGCGTGGTATACACGCTGCAGGAGTCCGGATGTGTGTGCCGGCGGGTCTGTAGCGTGGTATACACGCTGCAGGAGTCCGGATGTGTGTGCCGGCAGGTCTGTAGCGTGGTATACACGCTGCTGGAGTCCGGATGTGTGCGCCGGCGAATCTGCAGCGTGGTATACACGCTGCAGTTGGCCTGATGTGTCCATCAGCGAGCCGCATCACGGCGATCTTCAGCATATTGGATACCATACGTTTGGCCAGGGAGGTGATCGCGACATGATTCGCCGCTTCTTGCGCTACTATCGGCCTCATATCCGATTGTTCTGGCTCGACTTCGGGTGCGCCGTCGTCGCTGCGCTGCTGGAGCTTGCATTCCCGATGGCCGTCAACTGGGTGATCGACGAACTGCTGCCGACGAAGGACTGGAACGCGATCGCCGTCGCCTGCACCGCGTTGCTGTTCGTCTATCTGTTCGCGATGTTCATGCACTTCATCGTCGGCTATTGGGGCCACATGCTGGGGATCAACATCGAGACGGACATGCGGCAGCAGGCGTTCAACCATCTGCAGCGGCTGTCGTTCCGCTACTTCGACAACACGAAGACGGGCCACCTCATGTCGCGGATCACGAACGACCTGTTCGACATCGGCGAAATGGCGCACCACGGTCCGGAGGACATGTTCATCGCGATGATGACCTTCGCCGGCGCGTTCGGCATCATGTGGACCGTCGACTGGCAGCTCGCGCTGATCACGTTTGCGGCCGTGCCGATCCTGGTGGCGCTGATTGCCTTCTTCAACGTGAAATTGAACCGGGCGGCCAAGCAGATGTTCGAGAACATCGCCGACGTCAACGCGCGGGTCGAAGACAGCGTGTCCGGCATCCGCGTCGTGAAATCGTTCGGCAACGAGCCGTTCGAAATCGAGCGGTTCCGCCGCAACAACACGTTGCTGCGCAGGGCGAAACTGCGCTCGTACCTCGCGATTTCGCTCAGCTCGTCCGGCATGTACATGCTGAACCGGATGATCATGCTGATCGTGCTCGTCGCCGGCGCCTGGTTCGCCTACCAGGGGCGGATTTCCTACGGCGAGCTCGTCGCGTTCCTGCTCTATGTGCAGGTGTTCCTGAAGCCGATCGACAAGATCAACGCGCTGATGGAAATGTACCCGAAGGGGATGGCCGGCTTCCGGCGGTTCTGCGACCTGATCGACACCGAGCCGGAAGTGAAGGACGCGCCGAACGCGATCGAAGCGAAGGCGCTGCGCGGCGACATCGAATTCCGGAACGTGACGTTCGGCTACGAGCCGCACACGAAGGTGCTGCGGAAGGTGTCCCTGAATATCCGGGCGGGAGAGACCGTCGCGCTCGTCGGACCGAGCGGCGCCGGCAAGTCGACGATCTGCAGCCTCATTCCGCGCTTCTATGACGTGGACGAAGGCGAAATCCGAATCGACGGCATCCCGATCAAGAACATGACCCAGCGATCGCTGCGGTCGCAGATCGGCGTCGTGCAGCAGGACGTCTTCCTGTTCAACGGCACGATCCGCGAGAACATCGCCTACGGCCGGCTGGGGGCGTCGGAAGAGGAGATCATGGAGGCGGCGCGCCGGGCGCATCTCGAGGAGATGATCCGCGAGCTGCCGGACGGCCTCGACACGGTTATCGGGGAGCGCGGGCTGAAGCTGTCGGGCGGCCAGCGGCAGCGCCTCGCGATCGCGCGGATGTTTCTGAAGAATCCGCCCATACTGATATTGGATGAAGCGACATCGGCGCTCGACACCGAGACGGAACGGATCATCCAGCAGGCGCTGGAAGAACTGGCGGTGAACCGGACGACGATCGTCATCGCCCACCGGCTGGCGACGATCCGCGGCGCGGACCGCATCTTCGTCGTCAGCGGCGACGGGATCGCGGAGGAAGGGCGGCACGAGGAACTGCTGGCGAAGGGCGGGATCTACGCCCGGCTGCACCGGGCGCAGATCGGCGAAACGCTCGCGACATGAGGCGAAAGGCCGGGCGGCAAACCGGACATAGACGGGGCGCCCCCCTATAAGCTATAATTGTTAAGTGAATTTTTGCGGCCGGACCATCCGCCAGCCGCCCATACTGATCCTGCGCACGGAGGCGAACGTATGGAGAAATACGTCAACAGCTACGTGATCGTGGTCATTTTTGTCATATTGGGCATCCTGCTTCCGATCGTGGCGCTCGGGCTCGGCCGGCTTCTTCGTCCGAACAAGCCTACGAAGGAGAAGCAGACGACGTACGAGAGCGGTAACGAACCGGTCGGCGAAGGACAGGTTCGCTACAACATCAGGTATTACCTGTATGCGCTGATGTTCGTCATTTTTGATGTGGAAACCGTTTTCTTGTATCCCTGGGCCGTTGCTTACAATCAGCTCGGCCTGTTCGTGTTGATTGAAATGCTGATTTTCACGGCTCTGCTTCTGGTGGGGCTGTTCTATGCCTGGAAGAAGAGGGTGCTGAAATGGGATTCGATCTGGAACAGGTGAGGCCTGAAGAGCTCGAAGAGCTGAAGCGCAACGTGCTGGTGACGTCGCTCGAGCAACTGAAGGGCTGGGCGCGCAGCCACTCGATGTGGCCGCTGACGTTCGGTCTGGCTTGCTGCGCCATCGAGATGATGGGCACGGGCGCCGCGCACTACGATCTCGACCGGTTCGGCGTCATGTTCCGCCCGTCGCCGCGCCAGGCCGACGTCATGATCGTGGCGGGCACCGTGACGAAGAAAATGGCCCCGCTGCTCCGCCGGCTGTACGATCAGATGCCGGAGCCGAAGTGGGTCATCGCGATGGGCTCGTGCGCGACGGCCGGCGGTCCCTATGTGCGTTCGTACTCCGTCGTCAAAGGCGTCGACCAGATCGTGCCCGTCGACGTCTACATTCCGGGCTGTCCGCCGAATCCGGCGGCGCTCATCTACGGCATCAACAAGCTGCGGGAGAAAATTCGTTACGAGGCGAAGACCGGGAAGCAGGTGACGAATCGGTGAGCGAAGAGAACAAGCGCGAAGAAGGCCGTCCGGCGGCTCCGGAGCAACAGGAGCCGGCGAACACGCAGGAAGTCGCCGGTTCCGAGCCCGCCGGGGCGGGAGCGGAGCATCCGAACCAGCCGCAGCCGGACACGATGCCGGAGCATTCGGATGGCGGCGCGTCCGGGAAGCCGGCTGAACCGTCCGCATCCGCGCCCGCCGGCGAAGGCACGGATGCGCAGACCGCAAGCGGCGGGGAATCCGCGCCCGCCGGCGAAGGCGCCGGAGCAGGCGCGGGAGCGGCTGCAGCCGCGGATCCCGAGCGCGAAGCGAAGATCAAGGCGGCGCAGGAGGCGCGCGCGGCGCGTCTCGCGGCGAAGGCCGCCGCGGAAGGCGGCGCGGCCGAAGGCGCGGCGGGAGCGGGCGCGGCAACCGGCGCCGGCGCTGCAGACCCCGAGCGCGAGGCGAAGATCAAGGCGGCGCAGGAAGCGCGCGCCGCGCGTCTCGCGGCGAAGGCCGCCGCGGAAGGCGGAGCGGCCGGAGGCGCGGCGGGAGCAGGCGCGGCAGCCGGCGCAGCAGATCCCGAGCGCGAGGCGAAGATCAAGGCGGCGCAGGAAGCGCGCGCCGCGCGTCTGGCGGCGAAGGCTGCCGCCGAAGGAGCGGGCGCTGCCGGAGACGCGCCGGCGGAACCGAAGCCGCCGTCGCCGAAGCAGCCGTGGCTCGACGAGGCGGTCGAGCTGCTGAAAACCGAAGTGCATCCGGAAGCGGTCGAAGAAGCGGTGATCAACGAACTCGCGGGCGACATGCCGACGATCACCGTGAAGGCCGAACATTGGCGCGCCGCGGCCGAGCTGCTTCGCGACCACGAGAAGCTGGGCTGCAAATACTTGCGCAATGTGACGGGCGTCGATTACGAGACGCATCTGGAAGTCGACTACTTTGTCATCAATCTCGAGACGAAGCGCGAATATGCCATCAAGATCCGTACGGACCGCGAGCAGCCTTCCGTTCCGTCGGCAACGCCGGTGTGGCCCGGGGCGAACTGGCCCGAGCGCGAAATTTACGATCTGCTCGGCGTCGATTTTCCCGGCCATCCGGACCTGCGCCGTATCCTGATGCCGGACGACTGGGTCGGCCATCCGCTGCGCAAAGACTACGTTCCGCTCGATCCGGAGGTGTGACGCGTGATCCGTACCGAAGAACTGCTGCTCAACGTCGGCCCTCAGCACCCGAGCACGCACGGCGTCTTCCGCCTCGTCGTGAAGCTGGACGGCGAAGTCATCACGGAAGCGACGCCCGTCATCGGCTATCTGCACCGGGGCACGGAGAAGCTGGCGGAAAGCCTGAACTACACGCAGATCGTGCCGTACACGGACCGAATGGACTACCTGTCGGCCATGACGAACAACTACGTGCTCTGCCATGCGGTCGAGACCATGATGGGCATCGAGGTGCCGGAACGCGCCCAGTTCCTGCGCCTGATTGTCATGGAATTGCAACGCGTTGCGAGCCACCTTGTCTGGTGGGGCACCTACCTGCTGGACCTCGGAGCGCTGAGTCCGTTCCTGTTCGCGTTCAAGGAACGCGAGATGATCATCGATCTGTTCAACGAGCTGTGCGGCGCGCGGCTGACCTACAACTATATGCGGGTCGGCGGGGTAAAATGGGACGCGCCCCCGGGGTGGATCGACAAGGTGCGCGACTTCATCCCGTACATGGAAAAGCAGCTCAAGGAATACGACCGGCTCGTCAGCGGGAACGAGATTTTCCTCGCGCGGGTCAAGGGCGTCGGCCAGTACGACGCCGAGACGGCGATCGCCTACGGCCTCTCCGGCGCGAATCTGCGCTGCACCGGCGTGAAATGGGATCTGCGCAAGGATGAGCCGTACTGCATCTACGACCGGTTCGAGTTCGACGTGCCGGTCGGTACGAACGGCGATTGCTACGACCGGTACCTCGTCCGGATGGAAGAGATGCGCCAGTCGCTGCGCATCCTGAAGCAGGCGGTCGAACAGTTCCCGTCCTCCGGCGAGACGATGGGCAAGGTGCCGCGCGCCATCCGTCCGCCGGCGGGCGAGACGTATGTGCGCATCGAATCGCCGCGCGGCGAGATCGGCTGCCACATCGTGTCGAAGGGCAAGGCCGAGCCGTACCGGCTGAAGTTCCGGCGGCCGTCGTTCAACAACCTGCAGATTTTGCCGAAGCTGCTCGTCGGTGAGACGATCACGAACCTCATCGCGATTCTGGGCGGCGTGGACATCGTCCTCGGGGAGGTCGACTGCTGATGACGAGGTGGGTGGAGCAACCCCTGTCCTGGGAGAACGTCCTGATCTACGCCGTGTTGGCGGTCGTCTTCCTGCTTCTGATACTCGGTTATGTCACGTACGCGATTCTGTTCGAGCGGAAGGTCATCGGCTGGATGCAGTTCCGGCACGGGCCGAACCGGCTCGGGCCGTGGGGGCTGTTCCAGACGGTGGCGGACGTCCTCAAGCTGCTGATCAAGGAGGACACGATACCGCGCAAGGCGGACAAAGCCCTGTTCATCCTCGCGCCGGCGCTCTGCTACGCGCCGTCGTTCACGGTGCTGGCGATCATTCCGTACACGCGCGAGCTGTACTTCGCCGATCTGAACGTGGCCGTGGTCTACTACGCGGCGCTGTCGGCCATCTCCACGATCGCGATCGTGCTGGGCGGCTGGGCGTCGAACAACAAGTACTCGCTGCTCGGCGGCATGCGTTCGGGCGCGCAGATGATCAGCTACGAAGTGCCGCTCATCCTGTCGATCGTCGGCACGGTCATGATGACCGGCAGCATGAGCCTGCGGCAGATCGTCGAAGCGCAGGGCGACTGGTTCTGGGAGTGGAACTTCCTGCCGCAGATCATCGGGTTCGGCGTGTTCATCGTCGCGGCGGTGTCGGAGCTGAACCGTTCGCCGTTCGACCTGCCGGAGGCGGAGTCCGAGCTCGTCGCCGGCTACCACACCGAATACAGCGGCTTCCGCTTCGCGTTCTTCATGCTGGCGGAATACGTCTACATGTTCGCGATCGCGGGCCTCGCGTCGGTGCTGTTCCTCGGCGGCTGGCATCCGCCGGCGCCGTTCCTCGGGTTCATCCCGGGCATCGTCTGGATGCTCCTGAAGATGGCCTTCGTCATCTTCTTCCTGTTCTGGCTCAGGGCGACGATGCCGCGCGTGCGCATCGACCATCTGATGGGATTCGCCTGGAAGGTGCTGGTGCCGCTGGCGATCCTGAACGTGTTCGTGACGGCGGTCTGTCTCGAGCTTTTCATCAAAGGGTAACGGGGGGTAAGGGCCATGAAAGGTTTGATCCAGGGTCTGGGCGTTACGCTCAAGGCGATGACGACGAAGAAGGTCACCTATGCCTACCCGGACGTGCCGCTCAAAATGCCGGACCGCTTCCGCGGCGTCCAGCATTTCGATCCGGACAAGTGCATCGTCTGCAACCAGTGCGCGCGCATCTGTCCGACCGAATGCATCACGCTGGTCGGCAAGCCGAATCCGGATCCCGAGAAGAAGGGCAAAGTGATCGACACCTACGACATCAACTTCGAGCTGTGCATCCTGTGCGATCTGTGCACCGAGGTGTGTCCGACGGAAGCGATTGTCATGACGAACAATTTCGAACTGGCGGTCTACAGCCGCGACGAGCTGTTCAAGGACCGCGAATGGCTGGAGAACAACAACACGAACGTCCGGCAGGACAACAACAACATCGGCGCGCCGCAGAAGGGGGGCGCGAAGTAACCGATGGGCGGTTTCTACATCGACTGGTCCGGCGAGCTGGTGGCGTTCTTCGCGTTCGCCGTCGTGATGATCGTCGGCGCGGTGCTGATGCTGACGCTGACGAAGGTCGTCCACATGGTGGTGTCGCTGGCGGCCGTCTTCCTCGGGCTCGGCGGCATGTTCGTCGTGCTGGAGGCGGAATTCGTCGCGTTCGTGCAGGTGCTGATCTATTCGGGCGCCGTCACGATTCTGCTCTTGTTCGGCATCATGATGACGGACCATCAGGCCGCGCAGCATGAGCCGACGCGGCCGGTTCACGAGATCGTGTCTGCCGTCGCGGCGATCGTGCTGTTCGGCATCCTGTTCTACGCGATCCGGACCACGGAGTTCGCGCCCTCGGCTCCGCCGCTGCAGGCCGGGGTCGACAACGCGATGGAGATCGGCAAGCAGCTGTACACCCAGCACGTCATTCCGTTCGAGCTGGTGTCGGTACTCCTGACGGTCGCGTTCATCGGCGCGATCGTGATCGCGAAGAAGGAGGCGGAATAAGACGTGCTGTCATCGTACCTGACCATGGCCGCCATTCTGTTCTGCATCGGCTTGTACGGCGCGCTGTCGAAACGCAACGCCGTCATCGTGCTCATGTCGGTGGAGCTCATGCTCAACGCGGTGAACCTGAATCTGGTCGCGTTCTCGAAATACGGCGTCGTGCCGTCGCTGGACGGGCAGATCTTCTCGCTGTTCACGATCTCGGTGGCGGCGGCCGAGGTGGCGGTCGGCGTCGCGATCCTGATCGCGCTGTTCCGCAGACGCGGCACGGCGAATGTCGACGAATTCAACGAGATGAGGAGGTAGCGGCATGGAAACCGTATTCTCGCAATACGCCTGGCTCGTTCCGGTATTCCCGCTCGCGGCCTTCCTCATCCTGACGGCGTTCGGCCGCGGCATGAAGCAGTCCGGCCCCCTCGTCGCCACGCTCGCATCGTTCGCCGCGCTTGTGCTGTCGGCGCTCATTCTGTTCGAGCATATGAACGGGGCCGATGAATACAACGACAGCTTCACCTGGATCGGGATCGGCGGCTTCGAGCTGACCGCCGGTTTCGACGTGACGAATCTGACGGCGCTCATGCTGATCGTCGTCTCGCTTGTCGCGTTCCTGGTGAATGTGTACTCGATCGGCTACATGAAGGACGACGAGCGCATCACCGTGTTCTTCGGCTACGTGGCGCTGTTCACGTTCTCGATGCTCGGGCTCGTCCTGGCCGACAACCTGCTTACGCTCTATATCTTCTGGGAGCTCGTCGGGGTCTGTTCGTTCCTGCTCATCGGCTTCTGGTACCAGAAGCCGGAGGCGAAGGCCGCGGCGAAGAAGGCGTTCATCGTCACGCGCGTCGGCGACGTCGGTCTTCTGATCGCGCTGCTGCTCCTTTTCTGGTACATGCCGGACCACGACCTGTCGTTCTCCGCGATCGAGAACGTGTTCGGCCAGTCCGGCCTGATCACGGAAGGCATCACGACGCTGATCGCGATTCTGATCTTCGTCGGGGCGGTCGGCAAATCCGGCCAGTTCCCGCTGCACGTCTGGCTTCCGGACGCGATGGAAGGCCCGACGCCGATCAGCGCCCTGATCCACGCCGCGACGATGGTCGCCGCCGGCGTGTTCCTCGTCGCCCGCACGTTCCCGATCTTCGAGGCGTCGCAGGCGGCGCTCGACACGGTCGCGTATGTCGGCGCGTTCACCGCGATCTTCGCGGCGTCCATCGCGATCGCGCAGAACGACATCAAGCGGATTCTCGCCTATTCCACCGTCAGCCAGCTCGGCTACATGATGATGGCGATCGGGCTCGGCTCGGTGACGGCGGGCATGTTCCATCTGTTTACGCACGCGTTTTTCAAGGCGCTCCTGTTCCTCGGGGCGGGCAGCGTCATCCACGCGGTCCATACGCAGAACATCCACGAGATGGGCGGCCTCGGCAAGACGATGAAGACGACCGCCTGGACGTTCGCGATCGGCGCGCTGGCGCTGGCGGGCATCCCGCCGCTCTCCGGATTCTGGTCGAAGGACGCGATCCTCGCGGAAGCGCTCCACGCGAATCCGGCGCTGTTCGCGGTCGGCATCGCGGCCGCGCTGCTGACGGCGCTCTACATGTCGCGCCTGTTCTTCCTCGTCTTCGCGGGCAAGCCGAAGGCGGGCGGCGAGGCGCACGAGTCGCCGGCCGTCATGACGATGCCGCTGATCGTGCTGGCGGTGCTCGCGATCTTCGCGGGCTTCGTCGAAATGCCGTTCGCCGGCACGGGCTGGCTCGGCGAATGGCTGACCGGACATGCCGCGGAGCACGAGGGCACGGCGCTCGTCATGCTCGTCTCCACGGCGGTCGGCCTGCTGGGCATCTATCTCGGCTGGCTGATCTACGTGAAGGGCGCGATCCCGCGCGATGTCGTCACGTCGCGCGCGCCCTGGCTGACGCGGCTGCTGGAACGGAAATATTACATCGACGAGATCTATCACGCGGTGTTCACGGTCTCGCTGCGCGCGATCGGACGGGCGCTTGACGCGTTCGACCGCCATGTCGTCGGCGGCGCCGTGCGGCTGGCCGGAGGCGCGGCGGTCTGGACGGGCCGTGCGGCGACCCGGATGCAGAGCGGACAGGTGCAGTCCTACGGCCTGTATGTCGTGATCGGTCTGGTCATTCTCGTTGCAGCGATTGCCGGAAGGAGGTTTTGGTGATGGCGGGCTCTTTTCCCTGGCTGACGCTGCTGACGTTCTCGCCGATCATCGGGCTGCTCGTGCTGCTCTTCCTTCCCGGAACGAACAACCGCCTGCAGCGCCGGGTGGCCGTCGTCACGACGCTCATCCCGCTCGGCCTGTCGCTCTGGCTGTTCGCGAGCTACGACGCGGCGGATCCCGACGCCTGGCGGGAGCGGGTGGACTGGATCACGATCGCGCTCAACCACGAGGCGGTCAACATCGGCTCGAGCGCGTATGTGTTCCAGTACCATCTGGCGATCGACGGCCTGTCGCTGCCGCTGGTCGTGCTTGCGTCGCTCGTCGCGGTGATGGCCGCGCTGGCGTCGGTCCATATCAAGAAGCGCTGGAAGGCGTTCTATGTCTGGTTCCTGCTGCTTGAGACGGGGATGCTCGGCGTCTTCCTGGCGCGCGACCTGATCCTGTTCTTCCTGTTCTTCGAGCTGACGCTGATCGCGCTGTTCTTCCTGGTCGGCATCTGGGGATCGCTGAACCGGGAGAAGGCGGCGAACACGTTCCTGATTTACAACGGGCTCGGTTCGGCGCTCATGCTGATCGCGTTCATCCTGCTGATCTCGACGGCGGGCGCTTCGCTGAACGCGACGGAACAGGGAGGCAACCTCGTCTATACGGGCGATTACGCGACAATCGCGGCGAATCTGACGGCCGAGAATTCGCTTACGAATCTGCCCGGCAATCTCGACAATCCGTTCGCGCTGAGCGACGGAATGCGTTGGACGATCTTCATTCTGCTGCTCGCGGCGTTCGGCATCAAGCTGCCGGTGCTGCCGTTCCATACCTGGATGCTGCGCGTCCACGCGGAGGCGCCGGCGTCCGTCGTCATGATCCACTCGGGCGTCCTGCTCAAGATGGGCGGATACGGTCTGATCCGGTTCGCCGTCGGGATGTTCCCCGGGCTGGCGGAGGAAGCGTCGTTCGTGCTGGCGCTGCTCGGCATGGCGGGCGTGCTGTACGGCGCGGCGCTGGCGTTCGTGCAGACGGAGTTCCGGCTGGTGCTCGCCTATTCATCCGTGAGCCATATGGGCATCGTGCTGCTCGGGATCGCGTCGCTGAACGAGATCGGTCTGCAGGGCGCGGTGTTCCAGCTCGTGTCGCACGGCCTCATCTCGGCGCTGCTGTTCCTGATCGTCGGCAGCCTGTATGAGCGGACCGGCACGACGGAGCTGGACGAGCTCGGCGGCCTCGCGCGGCCGATGCCGTTCATGAGCGGCATGCTGCTGGCCGCGGGGATGGCGTCCCTCGGACTGCCGGGCCTGTCGGGCTTCATCGGCGAGTTCCTCAGCTTCCTCGGCCTGTTCGAGACGATGAAGTGGGTGACCGCGATCGCCGCGCTCGGCGTCATTCTGGCCGCGGTGTACATCCTGCGCAGCGTGCTGAAGATCACCTTCGGACCGCAGCAGGAGCGGTACTCGGCGCTGAAGGACGCGCGGCTGATCGAAGCCGTGCCGATGATCGCGCTGTTCGCGTTCATCGTGCTGCTCGGCGTCTATCCTTCCGTGCTGACGGACGCGATGCGGGGCAGCTTCGACGACATCATCGCGCATTTGAACACGAGGATGGGGGGGTAACCGCATGGTGACTACGGCGACTCAAAGCTTGACCGGGCCGGATGTGGCTTACCTCGTCCCCGAGATCATTCTCGTCGGCATGGCGATCGTGCTGACGATCGCGGATCTGCTGTTGCCGAACACGGTTCGGCGCGGTTTCCTGAGCTGGCTGACGCTGGCATCGCTGGCCGCTTCGGCCGCGTACGTCGTCTGGCAGCTGCTGTCGTTCAACCCGTTCGGCGAGGAGTATGCGGAGGTCGTCTCGCTGCTGCGCGACAGCTACCGGATCGACGGCTTCGCGCTTACGATGAAGCTGATCATCCTGGCCGCCTCGATGCTCATCCTGCTGATGGGCATCCGGACGATCGAGCGGGACGACGACATCACCGACAAGGGCGAGACGTTCACGATGCTGCTGCCGGCCGTGGCCGGCGCGCTCATCCTCTGCTCGACGGCCGATCTGATCACGATGTTCGTCGGGCTCGAGCTGCTCGGGATTTCGACGTATGTGCTGATCGGCTTCCGCAAGAAGTCGAAGCTCGCGTCGGAAGCGGCGTTCAAGTACGTCGTCATCGGCGCCGTCTCGTCCGCGTTCATCCTGTTCGGCATGTCGTATCTGTACGGCGTGACGGGTTCGACCAACCTCGGCTGGATCGCCCGGACGCTGGAGCAGGCGACGACCGATTACGAAGGGCTCGTCTATGTCGCGCTGTTCTTCCTGGTCGCGGGATTCGCGGTGAAGATCGCGGCCGCGCCGTTCCACGCCTGGGCGCCGGACGTCTACCAGGGGGCGGCGACGCCGATCACCGCGTTCCTGGCCGTCGTCTCGAAGGCCGCGGCGTTCATCGCGCTGGTTCGGGTCATCTTCAACACGGCGGTGATCCAGACGCCGTTCATTATCGGACCGTCCGCCAGCAGCGTCGGCGAAGACGTGCTGCTCGCGCTGAAGGTGCTCGCGGCGGCCGCGATGATCGTCGGCACGACGGCGGCGCTGCGGCAGAAGAACGTGAAGCGGCTGCTCGCCCTGTCGGGCGTCGCCAACGCGGGCTATCTGCTCGTGCCGCTGGCGATCGGGCTCGGGACGACGTCGACGAACAATCTCGCCGATTTCTCGTTCTACCTGCTCGCCTACGTGTTCATGACGGTCGGCGCCTTCACGGTCATGGCGGTCGTCAGCCAGACCGCGGGGCATGACGAGCTCAAGGGCTACGCAGGCCTGTACTATCGCGCGCCGTGGACGGCGGCGGGGATGGTCGTGCTGCTGATCTCGCTCGCCGGGCTGCCGGTGACGGGCGGCTTCTTCGGCAAGCTGTTCATCCTGCTCAGCTCCGTGCAGATGAAGGACTACTGGCTGGCGGCGATCATGATCGTAACCAGCGTCATCTCGTATTACTTCTACTTCAGCATCATCCGCCAGATGTTCATGCGGACCGCCGATACGGAGACGAAGCTGAACGTCTCCGTGCCGACGGGCGTGGCGCTCTGGATCTGCGTCGCGGCGACGCTGGCGCTCGGCTTCCTGCCGAACGCGTTCATGGAAATGCTCGAACAGGCCGTGACGCTGACCCGCGACATCTGGGTTGCGATGCCGAGGTAAGTTCGGTACGGGCAAGTGGAGACATGCGGGCGGCCGGATTGGGGGCGGCCGTCCGGAGACAACAGAAAAGGGTAATCCGGCCGCATCTTGTCCGGAAGGACGGGGTGCGGCCGGATTTTGTTTCGTGCGGGTTTGTAACAAGGTATCCGCGTTACAGTTCGCCCGGCGCAGGTTCGCGCGGAGCCGTAACGTTGTATCCGCGTTACAGCAGCTTCGGCACTGCCTATGTCCGTTGAATGGGCCCGTCGTCGTTTTTGACCGCACTGGCGGGCAGAATCGATTATAATAGGTTCATAGCAACGGAACGAATAAGGACAGGTCGCGATGCGAATGTTAAATTGGAACGGCTGGAAATCGGAAGAGCGGACGAACGGTGAGCGGAGCGCACACGGGTATGTCGTCGGGCGCGCGAACGGGGAGCGGAGCGCTAGCGGGCAAGTGGTCGGGCGCGCGAACGGGGAGCGGAGCGCAAGCGGGCAAGTGGTCGGGCGCGCGAACGGGGAGCGGAGCGCAAGCGGGCAAGTGGTCGGGCGCGCGAACGAGGAGCGGAGCACAAGCGGGCAAGTGGTTGGGCGCGTAAACGGGGAGCGGAGCACAAGCGGGCAAGTGGTCGGGCGCGCGAACGGTGAGCGGAGCGCAACCGGGCATGTGAACGGGCGCGCGAACAGGGAGCGGCACGCAACCGGGCATGTGAACGGGCGTGCGAACGCGGGGCGGCGAACCGCGGGGCGTGGCGGCGGACGCGGCGAAACGCGACGCCGGCGCGGACTGGCGGCATGCGCCGCACTGTTGGCGGTCGTGCTGGCGACAGGCGCTTATCCGGGCGCGCCCGGCTGGACGGTCCCGATGGTTCACGCGGGCGCATACGAGAGTGCGAGCCCTGACAGTCCGTCTACGGAAACCAAACGCGCAAGCGCAAGCGAAGCGGCGCGCGTGGAAAGCCCGGCTCCGCAAGCTTCGGATGGCGAATCCGCGGCCGGAAGCTGGCTGCTCAAGTGGCGGGAAGGCGCGGATGCGGACCCGGCGCGTCTTCCAGGCACCGTCGTACGCTCGCGCCAGCCGGAGATGCGCGTCGATGTCGTCGCCCCGGCGGACGGCGTGGATCCGGAACGCTGGCTTGAGCGGCTGGCTTCGCATCCGGATGTGGAATATGTCCATCCCGTCGGACGGGTGAAGCTGTTGACCGTCGATGAAGACAGCAAGCGGGAACGGTCGGATGCGGCGTCCAGGGAATGCGGGCGCGAGGATGCGGCGACCAAGGCGGGCGGTCACGCGGCGGGCGTTGCAGACGGTCGCGCGGAGACGGCGGGCACGGACCCGAAACCTGCGGGAATGACGACGGACGTGGCGACCGGCGCCGCTGGGGGAGCCGCGACCGTGGCGGCGGACACCGAGGCGAAGGCAGGATCGGCGCCGCGGGCAGCCGTCACGCCGACGGCGATGGATTTGCCTGGCAAGCCCGACGATCCGCATCTGGAGCGGCAGACCTATCTCTCCCTGATCGGCGCGGACCGCGCCTGGGCGCTGGTTCCGGGCATGGCGTCGGATCTGACGATCGCGGTGGTCGACACCGGCATTGATCTCGATCATCCGGATCTGAAAGACAATCTCGTCGAGGGCATCAACCTGATCGACCCCGGCAGACCGCCGGATGACGACAACGGGCACGGCACCCGGGTGGCCGGTGTGCTGGCCGCCGCGGGCAACAACGGCATCGGGACGGCCGGCGTGCTCTGGAAAGCGAAGATCATGCCGGTCAAGGCGCTCGATTCGAGCGGATTCGGCGATGAGGAGGCGCTCGGCGAGGCGATCGTGAAGTCGGTCGATGCCGGAGCGAAAATCGTCGTCCTGTCCGTCGGGCTGTACCGCTACTCCCCCTATATGCGGGATGTCGTCCAGTACGCCGAGAAGAACGATGTGCTGCTCGTCGCGGCGAGCGGCAACGACGGCCTGACGCAGGGCGCCAAGGCGGCGGTCAAATATCCGGCGGCCTATCCGACGGTGCTGGCCGTCGCGGGAGTCGCGGCGGACGGCAGTCCGGAGCGCCGCTCCAACGTCGGTCCCGAGATCGACATCGCGGCGGCGTGGGAAGTGTACACGACGGCGCTCGGCGGCGGATACCGCAAGGAAGAGGGCACATCGATGGCCGCGCCGCAGGTGGCCGCGGCGGCCGCGCTCGTCTGGTCGAAGGAGCCGAACCTGAAAGCCTGGCAGGTGCGGGAGCGGTTGATGCAGACGGCGCAGGATATCGGGGCGCCCGGCCGCGACGACCAGTCCGGAGCCGGCCTGCTCCGGGTCGACCGTGCGCTGACGGCGGCCGCGACGGCGGACGCGCGGGAGCCGAACGACACGCGCCTGAACGCCGCCCCGCTGCCGGTCGCCAATCAGATCGCGGGCGCGCTGGAAGGCGGCGCCGATACCGACTGGTTCCGGATCGAAGCGCCGCACGACGGATGGCTGTCGGTCGCGTTCGAAGGCTATCCCGGCGAACAGAAGTCCCATCCGGTCGTGTCGGCGACGCTGCATTCGACCGACGGCGCCTTCGCATCAGCGGAATGGCGCAAGGATGCCGGCCAGGCCGAGTGGCAGGTAAAGCGGGGCACCGTCTGGCTGGAGCTGAAGTTCCGGAACGGTTCGGAGACGGCGGTCATGCCGTACACGCTGACGACCGGGTTCCGCATGGCCGCCGATTCCCATGAGCCGAACGACACGCAGGCCTCGGCGCGGCAGGTGACATTGGCGGACGGAAAGTTGACGCTGACCGGAACGTTTCATCAGACGGGCGACCAGGATTGGTTTGCCGTGACGGTCGGCCAGACCGGCAATCTGAGGCTGTCGCTCGCGGTCGACACGATGCGCATCGATCCGGCGCTGCTCGTCAAGCCCGAACGCGGCGCGGAACAGCGCATCGACGACTACGGCGAAGGGAGCACGGAGCGGGCGAGCCTGCCGGCAAGCCCGGGCCGCTACCTGATCCGCGTGCGCGACGCGTCTTCGCCGAACCCCCATCCCGTGGTCGGCACCTACACGCTGACCATCGAATTCGAGCAGCGGCACGAGGATCCGAACGAGCCGAACGACCGGATCTATCAGGCGACGCCGCTCGCTCCGGGGACGGAATACCGCGGGGTTTTCGCCGTCCAGGGCGATGAGGACTGGTTCCGGTTCCGGCTGGACGGCCGATCACTCGTGACGATCGCGCTGGACGGGGTGCCGGAGGATCGCCGCGTGACGATGGAAGTGTACGACCGGCGCCAGCAGCTTCTGGAGACGCTCGAGACGCCCGCCGGAGGCGGGAGCATTCGCATCGAGCGGGCATATGATGAAGGCAACCACTATATCCGGCTGACCGCCAACCGGCCGTTCGATCGGAGCCTGTATCGTCTGCGGGTGGACGTCGAAGCGCTCGTGGGAGATTTTCGCGACATCGCCGGCCACTGGGCGGAAGACTCGATCGTCCGGTTGAACGCGCTCGGCCTCGTGTCGGGCACCGGCGATCACCGCTTCGAGCCGAATCGCGGCATCACCCGGGCGGAAGCGGTCGCGCTCGTCGTGCGGGCGCTGGCGGGATCGGACGCCCCGGAGGCCCGGATCGACTACCGCGACCTGAACGACCGGCATTGGGCCTACAGGGCGGTCCGGCAGGCGACGGCGGCGGGCATCGTGAACGGTCTGCCGGACGGCAGTTTCGGTCCGGCCCGACCGGTGACGCGGGCGGAGGCCGCGGTCATGATCGGCCGGGCGCTCGGGCTCCCGCCGCTGGCCGCGTCGAACCCGCCGTTCGCCGATCTCAAGTCCGGCCACTGGGCCGCGCCGATGATCAACCGGCTGAAAGCGGAGGGAATCCTGAACGGCTCGCCCGGAGGTCTGGTCAGACCGGACGAGCGGATCAGCCGGGCGGAGTTCGCGGTCTTGCTGGTCCGCGCGCTGGAGAAGGGGAGATTGAGCTGAGATGGAGGACGTATATTTTTCCATGGGGCTGAACGCGCTGCTGGCGGTGGCCGTCATGCTGTTTTCCGTCTATCTCGCCTGGGTCGTGCTTCAGGAACTCAAGCTCGACGTGTTCCTGAAGCAGCCCAAAAGCCGGCGCGCCGTCATGCTGCGGTTGATGCTGGCGGTCGCGATCGGCTACCTGTTCTCCCGCTTCATCCTCGATTACTGGGAGTGGTCGATGTCGCTGCGTCTGCTTGTCGAATAAGGAGGCCCTTTTCCGTCAACAATGGTATTGATTCTACGGTCCGAATCCGGCATGCGGCTGCGAAACATGTAGAATGTCGGGAAATCCCCGCTAATCCTGTAAAGATTCGAAAATTTGTGCTTGTCGATCTGTGTAAGGAAATGCTAAGATATTTTTGTGAATGTTGGACGGATGAAAAATGCACGTGTTCGGATCGTTTACGGTTAGGATCATGTGCGCGGAGGGACCCATATGTGCAAAATCATCGTCCGCGGCGGTCGGCGGCTCTCCGGAACGGTTCGCATCAGCGGCGCCAAGAACGCGGTGCTGCCGGTCATGGCCGCGTCGCTGCTCGCCGAAGAAGGCGCAAGTGTCATCCGGGATGTCCCCCTGCTTGATGATGTCGTGACCATCCGGCAGGTGCTGTCGTCTCTTGGCGCCGTCATATGCCACGACGGCGACACCGTTGCCGTTGACGCTTCATCGCTGCAAAGCTTCGAACCCCCGTACGAACTCGTCCGCAAAATGCGGGCTTCCTTCCTTGTGATGGGACCTCTGCTGACGCGATTCGGACAGGCTCGCATCTCGCTGCCCGGCGGATGCGCCATCGGCACGCGCCCGATCGACCAACACCTGAAAGGCTTCGAAGCGATGGGGGCGGAGATCGCCCTCGGGCAAGGTTACATAGATGCGCGCGCGAACGGCCGGCTGAAGGGTGCCAAGATCTATCTGGACGTGCCGAGCGTCGGCGCCACGCAGAACATCATGATGGCGGCCGCGCTGGCCGACGGAACGACCGTCATCGAGAACGCGGCGCGCGAGCCGGAGATCGTCGATCTGGCGAATTTCATGAACGGCATGGGCGCCGTCGTGCGCGGAGCGGGCACGAGCATGATCCGCATCGAGGGCGTCGAGCGCCTGCGCGGCGCGGAGCATACGGTCATTCCCGATCGGGTGGAAGCGGGCACTTATATGGTTGCCGCCGCCATTACGGGCGGAGACGTCATCATCGAAGGCGCGATCGCGGATCATTTGACTCCCGTGATTTCGAAACTGGAGGAAATGGGCGTCGAATTCGGCGAAACCGAAGGCGGCATCCGCGTGACGGTGAACCGTCCGCTCAAGGCCGTCGACGTGAAGACGCTCCCGCATCCGGGGTTTCCCACCGACATGCAGTCGCAGATCATGGCGCTGCTCATGGTGTCGGAGGGCACGAGCGTCGTGACGGAGACGGTGTTCGAGAACCGGTTCATGCATGTGGAGGAGTTCCGCAAGCTGCAGGGACAGATCCGAGTGGAAGGACGATCGGCGATCGTAACGGGCGGCGCCAGGCTGGTCGGCGCCAAGGTGTGCGCCACCGATCTGCGCGCGGGCGCCGCGCTGATTCTCGCCGGGCTGGCTGCCGAGGGCGAGACCGAGATTACGGGCGTTCACCATATTGATCGCGGATATTTGAAGATTACGGAGAAGCTGGCGGCGCTCGGCGCCGACATCCGCCGGATCAAACCGGAGGCGGCGCTCGCCAAGGCGGCCGCGATCGCGGAAGTCGCGGAGCCGGAGGAGGCGGATACGCAAACCGGGACCGTGTTTGCCCGCGACAAGGAGCACATGGAGCGGGCGCTCATCCAGGTGCGGCCTTCCTGGGCATGACCAAGAACAAGAACGCGTCGGAAATGACGCGTTCTTTTCGTGTTCGGACTTATTCGATTTCGACGATCATCTCGATCTCCACCGGCGTGTCATAGGGCAGTTCGTTCATGCCGACCGCCGAGCGGGCGTGCCTGCCCCTGTCCCCGAACACGTCGATCAACAGCTCCGAGGCCCCGTTGATGACTTCGGGCTGCCGGTTGAATCCCGGCGCGCTGTTCACCATGCCGAGCAGCTTGACGATCTGCTTGACGCGGTCGAGATCACCGATTTCCGCCCGCAGCGCGGCCAGCAGGTTGACGGCCGCCTGCCGTGCGGCCCGGTACCCCATCTCGATCGTCAGTTCGGCTCCCAGTTTGCCCTTGTAGAGCAGCTCGCCGTCCTTTCGGCAATCGGTTCCGGACAGATAGACGAACGAGCCGGCCGTCTTCGCCGGAACGTACCGGGCGACGGGCGCGAGCGGCTCGGGAAGCCGGATCCCCAATTCGGCAAGCCGCTGCTCGATTCTGCTCATCGGTTCACCCCCGATCCGAATTGTTGCGCCAACAGCCCGCCGTCCAGGACAAGCGTCTGTCCCGTCATGAAATTGGCGGCGTCGGACGCCACAAAAGCGCACGCCCAGCCGACGTCTTCCGGCAGGCCGAAACGCCGGACGGGGATGTGCTTCCGCAGTTGTTCCAGAAACTCCGGACTCCACCCCGATTCCTTCAGGTTCAACTCGGTGGCGATGGAACCGGGACAGACGCAGTTCACGCGAATGCCCATCGGGGCGAATTCGACCGCCAGCGTCTGGGTGAGCGAGATGATCGCCGCTTTGCTGGCGTTGTAGTGCGCCATGGTCGGCTGGCCGCGCATGCCGTTCGTCGAGCCGATGTTGATGATCGCGCCCCGGCCGCGCTCGATCATCCCCGGCAGCACCGCCTGCGCGAAATGGAACGCGCCCTTCAGATTGACGGCCATTGTTCTGTCCCACAGGTAATCCGTCAGTTCAAGGAACGGCGTGCTGATGCCGATTCCCGCGTTGTTGACGAGGATGTCGATCGGGCCGTCCCGCAGCGCGTCCGCGACGAAAGCGTTCACCGCCGCGCGGTCGGATACGTCGGCGACCTGTCCGGTCGCGTCGCCGAGGGCGCTCAGCTCGCGAATCGAAGTCTTCAGCCGGTCTTCATGCAGGTCGCACAGGACGACCGCCGCGCCTTCGCGGAGAAAGCGCTCGGCAATGGCGTAGCCGATGCCCCGCGCGGCGCCCGTAATGACGGCGCGCTTGCCTTCAAGCAACATCGCCGCCGCCTCCTTCCCCGCGCATGAAGGCGGCAATGAAGGTCTCCAGTCGCTCCAATATGATGCCGATCAGCCGCTCGCCGAGTTCGGCGCTCGCCCTGGTGGCGTCTCCGAGCGAGCCGTCCCGCGTGATCTGCCGCCAGTCGTAGGGAAGATCGACGGCGCCGGCCTCGAATCCGGTATACGGGTACGGATAGTCATACAGCTCGGCCGCCTTCAGTTCGCCCGCGCGCACGATGGCGGGGTCCAGGTACAGGCCGAATGACGCTTCGATCTCGCAGGCGTGGCCGTGGCGGACGGTGCAGGCGGCGGCGCGGATTTCTTCTTTGGCCATGTTCCAGAAGAAGATGTTGGCCGCTTCCACGCCCAGTTCGTGCCTGGCCACCGTGGCGGCGACCGACAGCGTCGTCTGGTTGCCGCCGTGCCCGTTCAGCAGCACGAATCGCCGGATGCCGTGCCGGAGCATGCTGCGCATGTAATCGAATACGACCGATTGCAGCGTGTTCGGGGACAGCGTCATGCTTCCCGGAAATCCCATGTGATGGTAGGAGACGCCCACCGGGATGACGGGAAGCACGACGACGTTCGGGTAGAGCCGCTCCGCGACGCGCCGGCTCACTTCTTCCGCCAGACGCGCGTCGGTGTTCATCGTCATGTTGCCGCCGTGCTGCTCGGTGGAGCCGACCGGAATGATCGCCGCTTTGACCTCTTTGAGAAAATGTCCGGCCTCGATCGTCGTCATGTTCGCCAATTTCGTCTTCTTCGTCGCATGGTCCGTCATGAATCCGTCGCCTCTTTAGCCTCCGGACGCAAAAACAGGGACCGGAATGTGCCGGAAAACAACTGCTCCTTGTCCGCGTCCGAAATTTTCAGCTTGCTGATCTTGTAGATTTCCGCCTGAGGGCTCATCCCGGGCCATCCGCTGCCGAACATCACCCGGGACGCGCCCAGCCTGGCGACCGCTTCCTCAATGATGTTCGTGATGTTGCAGCCGGACGTCTCCAGGAACAGGTTGTCGCTGCGCAGGGCCGAAGCCGTGACATGCTGGTACACTTCGGTCTTGGCCATATGGCCGATGATGACCGGAACTTTCGGGAATCTGACCGCCATGTCCGCGATCTGCGCGGGCATCGTGTACGGAATGTCGCCGCAATACACCAGCGCGGGCTTGCCGAAATCGGACAGCAGATCGAAGAACGGATCGAGCATCCGCGCGTTTGCCAGGTAGGTGTCCCAGTGCGGATGCAGCATGATGCCCTTGATGCCGTTCCGCCTCAGCGCCCGCTCCATTTTCTCCAGGGCGTCGGGCTGTCTCGGCAGCACCCGGTGCAAGCCGAAGAATCGGTCGGGCTCGCGATCGGCCGCTTCGCAGATCCGGGCGAAGTTGTCGTCCACCTCCGCCTCCATGCCGCCGGGTACGAGCAGCGCCTTCCGGATGCCGCACGCTTCCATGACGGAGCGGTACCGCTCGATCGAATAGTCGCGCAGCTGGTGAAAGTACGTGTGGTAGTCGGCGCCGATATACGCGTGGGCGTCGTAGATGTCTTGGTTCATATTCGGCCGTTTCCTCCCATGCGACGGCGGCGGATCAGGCCAGCTTCAGCAACCTGGCCGCGTTGCCGCCCAATATTTTCCGCTTGTCCTCTTCCGGAATGTCCATGTGCCGGATCTGCGCGATGCCATAGCCTTGCCCCGGTCCCGCGCCGAATTCGTCGGATCCGTACAGAAACTTGTCCGCGCCGATATGCCGAATGCCCCATTCCAGCACGCTGACCAGCGGATTGCCGGAGAAATCGCAATACAGATTCGGAATGTCCTTCAGTACGGTCAGGCAATCGTAGAACAAGGTCGTCTTGCCCATGTGGGCGATGATGACCGGCACTTCCGGATACCGTCTGGCCAGATCGGCGATCAGCACCGGCGTCGTATACGGCGGCGTGCCGGAATGGAACAGGACGGGTATGCCGTGGTGCGCGGCCCGCTCCATGACCGGATCGACGATCGGATCGTTGGTCGGGAACATCTGCAGCCACTGGTGCATCTTGATGCCGCGGAATCCCCACGATTCGACGGCCCGGTCCACGGTGTCGCGCACCTTCCGCTCTCCTTCGTGCGGATTGACGCCGACAAACCCGATGAACCGGTCGGGATGTTCGTCCACCGCCTTCTTGATCAGCCGATTGTTGTCCTCGAGATCCCTCGGGCCGAATCCGATCCCGAGCAGCACGGAGATGTCGACGCCCGCTTCGTCCATTTCCCTGAGGGCGTAGCCGATCGGATCGGGGTTGGTGTCTTCCGTATACAACCCGCCGTCCATCAGGTGGGTATGCACATCGATGAGAAGGTGTTTGTCCGTTGCCATTGATCGTTACTCTCCTTGAATTTGAATCGACGACAGACGGGACCAGTGGGCAAGCGGCGCCTGGCCGTAATTGTAGAGCGACACGCCCGCCAGTCCGAGCGTTCGGACATATTCCAGACGGGCGGCCAGCTCTTCCGGCGAAGCGACGTCGGGATGGCCGGCTCTGAGGGCCAGCCTGAGCCTGGTGCGGTCCAGGCCGGAAAACGCGTTCACCACATCCCCGATCCGTTCGACGCCCGGTTCGTAGCAGTAGGTCTCGAACCAATCGACAAACTCCGACAGCGCCGCAAGATCAACGCCGTTGTCTTCGCAGGCCGTCGGAGGCTTGATGAACATCGCGATCGGCTTGGAGACCGCGCCGCGGATCTCCCGCATCAGCGAAGTGACGACCGACTTCCGATATTCGTCGAGGGGACCGATCGCCTCGCTCAGTTCGCCGGGCGGCAAAGGTCGGTCTCCCCCGAATTCCGCTTCGAGGGCGGCGGAGACGGCCGCGCGCGCCCGCTTCATGTCCGCGCCGAAGGCGGTCCCGCCGCTCATGCAGGCGTCGCAGAAGCAATAGGCGAGCAGCCGTTTCGCCGTCTCCGACAGGAAGATGCCGGTCATCTCGTGATGATAGCCGTGCTCGAAATCCATGAAGTGGAAGGATTCCAGAAACACCCGGTCGATGACGGAACGGGCGGCCGCCTCGGCCGTCGTGCGGACGACATAGCGGCGCGCCTCCTCCCGGCTCGGGCAGAGGCAGAAATAATACGGATCGCCGAACGCGTTGCGGCACACCAGCTCCGGATGCCGGCAGCCGAGCGTCGTGTTGTGGAAGCCGATCGTCCACGCCGTGACGGCCAGTCCTTCGGCGTCGCACGCCTTCCGCAGCCGCTCCCAGAAGCCGGCGTTTTCCCGCGACCATTCGCTGTTCAGCGGCGCAATGGTCTCCCCGGCGTACCGGTCGGTCTCCAGCGGCAGATAGAACCGGCCGGCTTCGGGAAAGAACACCTTCCGTTTCGGATTGTGGGGCAGCAGCAGCTTGGCCGTATGGTAATTGACCGCCACCGCGATCGACGAGAATCCCCACGAGCGGATCCGCGCCACGGTGCTTTCGATTCCTTCATCCGCCAGATCCCACGGATATGCGAACAGTTGCACCCGCTTCACCTATCCTTTGATGGAACCGCTCAACGTTCCCGCGTAGAAATATTTCTGCAGCAGCAGGAACAGCGCGACGGTCGGCAGCACGGCGATGACCGACACCGCCGAGATGTGCTGCCAGTTCGACGTCAGCATCGACATGAAATACTGGATGCCCACCGTCAGCGTGAACTTGTCCGGGTTCTGCAGCACGATGACCGGCCACAGGAAATCGCTCCACGTCGTCGTGAACGTGATGATCGCCAGCGTCGCCAGCGACGGCTTGATGAGCGGCACCATGATGCGGTACCAGATGACGAATTCATTGCAGCCGTCGATGCGCGCCGCCTCTTCCAGTTCGACCGGAATGGCCAGAAACGCCTGCCGCAGCAAATACACGCCGAAAGCCGTGACGGCGGTCGGAAGGACGACGCCGACCGGCGTGTTGACGAGTCCCAGCTGCTTCGTGATGAGAAACACGGGCAGCATGATGGACTGGAACGGCACGATCATGGTCGCCAGGATGGCGATGAACACCGTCTTCCTGCCGCGGAACCGCATGCGCGCGAGCGGATAGGCGACCAGGGCGGACAGCGCCAGGTTGAGCGCGACGGACAGCAGCGACACCACGATGCTGTTGCCGATATAGCGCGGCACATCCCCCGATTCCAGCACGTACCTGTAGTTGTCCAGCGTCGGATCCCGGGGAATGAGCGACGGCGGCGTCGCGAAGATGGTTTCCCCGGACTTGAGCGAGGTGGAGAGCAGCCACAGGATCGGCAAGATCATCGTGACGGCCGCGAGCACGATCAGCAGGGTGACCGCCGCGGAATACATCAGGATCGACCATCGGCTTCGGAACGTCATCAGTACTCCACCTCGTCCTTCTCGAAGAAATTGAGCATCAGCATCGTGAACGCGGTGGCGATGATCAGCAGCACGACGGCCATGGCGCTGGAGTAGCCGAACTTGAAGTTGCCGAACGCTTCCTCATAGATGAAGTAGGCCGTTGTCTTCGTGGCGTTGACCGGGCCGCCCTTGGTCATGATGAAGATTTCGTCGAATATTTTCATGGCGTTGATGAAGGCGATGATCGCGACGAGTGAAATGGTGTTGCGAATGAGCGGAACCGTCACCCGGAAGAACGTGCTGAAGCCGCCCGCGCCGTCGATGGCCGCCGCTTCGTACAGTTCCTTCGGAACGCCCAACAATCCCGAGATGTAGATGATCAGGTAAAAGCCGAACGCGCGCCAGAACACGACGAGCAGGATGCTCCACAGCGCGATGGACGGATCGGTCAGCCAGCGCACCGGCTCGGCGACTAGTCCCGTGGACACGAGGATCCAGTTCAGGACGCCGTCTTCGGTGAGCACCCACTTCCAGGCGACCGCGGAGACAATGATCGGGGTGACCACCGGCAGGTAGAACAGCGCCCGCGTCCAGCCGAGGCTGCGGATGTTCCGCTCGATCAAATAGGCGACCGGGAGGGGCAGGATCGTCAGCGACAGCACCACGCCGGCCGCCAGCAGTCCGGAATTGACGATGGAATTGCGAAACACGCTGCTCCTGAACATCTCGACGTATTGATCGATGCCGATAAATTCGGGCTTGTTGAGCGAATCGTACTGGGTGAAACTGATGACCACCGTCACGATGATCGGTATGACCATGAAAAGGAGGAAGATTGTCAGGCCGGGAGCCATGAACAGCCAAGCCTTCCACTTCCTGATGAGCGATGCACCCCGCATGCAGTCTCCTCCTTCCCCGCGCGGACGCCAAATCGTCGCGCGCGGGGCTGATTGATGGCTGTCGCCGTTATTCCGCCAGCAGCTCGTTCCACCTTGCGGCCGCGTCGTCCAGCGCTTTCTGCGGATCTTTCCGGCCGAGCGCCGCTTCCTGGAACTCGACGCGCAGCGCTTCGATCATTTCCGTCAGGCCGGGGACGAGCGGCCAGTAGAATTTTGCCATCGGCAACCCGTCCTTGATGATCTTCAGTTCCTCCGGCCCTTCGGTGAAGTACGGATCGTCGATCAGTTCGGTGATGCCCGGAGCCACCGGCGCCTGCTTGATGAGATCGATGACCGTGCCCGAGAAGTAGACGGCGAAATCGAGCGCTTCTTTCGGATGCCTGGACTTGGCCGGAATGACAAACGTCTGCAGGAACGAATTCAGCTTGCCGTCGGCGCCGATGATGCCCTTGTGCACCCTGAAGTTCTCGAAGACTTCCGGCGCCGTGTTCTCCCTGAGCCAGCGGAGCATCCACGGACCGGGGAAGATCATCGCCACCTTCTCTTCGGAGAAGCGGGCGGCGGCGTCCATCATGTTGCCGGTAATCGAATCCGGGTGCATGACGCCGGACTGGTACATTTCCGCGAATTCGGCCAGCACCGCCGCGCCTTCGGGCGTGTTGAACGCCGCCTTCGTCCCGTCCGCGTTCAGGATGGGGACGCCGCGGCGGGCCAGAATGTCGATCGGGTTGCCGGAGTCGGCGAAGTTGTCGATCGTCTGCATGTTGCCGGCGACGCCCGTGGCCGCGTGAATCTGCTCGCTGTACGCCTTCACTTCTTCCCAGGTTGTCGGCGGCTTGTTCGGATCGAGTCCGGCCGCTTCGAACAGTCTCGAGTTGATGAACACGCCCGGCACGCTGCCGTAGAACGGAATGCCGTACGCCTTGCCGTCGACGACGCCCGCGTCCCAGAACGCCCCGACGAACCGGTCCTTCACGCCCGGATCGATATCCTCGATCGGCGTCAGCGCTCCGCCCCGCACGAACTTCGGGATCATGAAGGGCGTCAGGTTGACGACGTCCGGGACGTTGCCGCCCGATATGGCGGCAAGCAGCTTGACGTCGGTCTGATCGAAGTCCGGCACGTCGACCCAGTTGATCTTGACGCCGGGATGGCTGTTCTCGTAATCCGCGATTTTGCCCTCAATATACGCGCTGTAGCCTTCCTTCAGGTTGATCGTCCAGAATTCCAGCTCGATCTTCTCCGACCCGCCGTTCGAAGCGGACGACGTCTGGCCGCCGCCCGAGCCGCCCGTGCTTCCCGTCGGCGAAGAAGTGGAATTGCCCGAGCCGCCACTCGAACACGCGGTCAGCAGCAGCAGGCAGGCGAGGATGACAAGACCGATTCTTTTTCCCATGTTTCTCATGCTTTTTTACCCCCTGAGCCAGTCATGATTGCCTCAAGAAACGCGGTAAAATTGCAGCTTCTCCTCGTCGATTTCGACGCCGATTCCGGGCGATTCCGGAACCGAGACGCGTCCGTCGGCACAGGGAAGCGGTTTTGTGATAATGTCGTCTTTGTGATAAAATGGTCCTATGATGTCTGACGGGTAGGTCAGATCATCAATATTCTCATTGGAGACGCCTACATGGGCCATCACGGCGGAGCCGACGCCGAGTTCCAGATTGGAGCCCAGTAGGCCGATTTTTTTTGCCGCGCCTGTCATGGTCAGAATCTGCTGCGTTTTCAGCACCCCTCCATTCTTGTTCGGATAGACGGACACGATGTCGACCGCGTCTTCTTTCAGCGCCCGCCACGCCTGGTCGATCGTGAAGACGCTTTCATCCATCACGATCGGACGGTTCGTAAACCTGCGCAATTCACGGAATCCGGCGTAATCATCCCGCGCGAGCGGCTGTTCGATGAACAGCGGGTCGTACGGTTCCATGCGCGCCAGCATCGCCTTCGCTTCGTCAAGCCGCCAGGCGTTGTTCGCGTCGACGGCGATCCTGACCTTGTCCCCGAATTCCCGCCGCACCGACTCCAGCCGGTCGAGGTCCTTCTCCATGCCGGTCCCGACCTTCACCTTGACGGTCCTGATGCCGCGTTCCAGCGCGAATTGCACGATGTCGATCAGCGCTTCCCCGTTGATCGCGGACACCGAAAATTTGAGCGGTACGCTGTCGCGCACGCGCCCGCCGAGCAGCCGGTAGAGCGGCACCCCCAGCGTCTTGCCGACGAGATCGAGCACGGCCATCTCCACCGCCGCCTTGCTGGACAGATGACCGTAAACGGCCTTGTCCATGGCGGCCGCGACGCGGCGGACGTCGAACAGATCGAGCGGCGTGATCGCGGGGATGAGCACCTTCTCGATGACTTCCCTGGACGCCAGCTGCCGTTCGCCGGACCATACGTCGGTGAACGACGCTTCGCCGACGCCGGTCACGCCGTTCTCGTCCGTGATGCGGACGATGTTGTACTCGGAATCCGTCTTCCATCCGTACGCGTCCCTGATGCGAACCCGATCGGAAACCGGCATGCGGATCGGAATGACTTCCACCCGGGCGATCTTCACGGTTTCACCTCCTTTCACAGCCCGTCATTCCGGTCTCCGGATCGCAAATATTTTGCGCGGTCGGCCTTTCGGATACGGACGTTCCATGCCCGTCTCCTCCAGATACCCCGCGTCCGCCAGCTTCCTGAAAATATTCCGGACGTTCCGCGTCGTCACGCCGAGCGCGTTCGCCAGCTCCTCCGCCGTGAATGAACCGTGGATGCGGGAGAACGACAGCACCTTCGCCACCGTGTCGGCGCTCAGATGCGTCCTGGCCGCCATCTCCTGGAGCAGCGGATCCGTCGCCCGATGCGTGTATTCGAGCGCTTCCTTCGCGCCGAGCGGCCCGATGATCTTGCCGTCGTCGCGGATGAGAAACGCGCAGCCTTCGCGCCGCTCCTTCGCCCGTTCGAGCGCGGACTTGGCGTGGACCTGGGCGGCCAGCGGCGTCTTGCCGGCGCCGAACCCGGCATAGACGCGCGCCGACAGCTTGCGCTCGGCGTTCCGGAAGACGGACGATTCCGTCCACAGCCGGGTCACTTCCTCCAGAAAGCCGCGGCTCGTGTACATCAGAAATTCGAACATGCCGAGCGGCATGATGGAGGCGTTGAATCGCTGCGCGAGATCGACCAGGATGCGATGGAAGTCGAGGCTCAGCTTCTCCTGGGCGTAATCGGAGCCTTGTCCCGCGGCGTCGGGAATGACGAGAAAATGGCCGATTGCGATCTGGAAGTTGGCGTTCTTGATGTTTTCGCCGAGGAGGATCGCCTTCGCGATCGAGTTGCGGACGTTGAATTTGGAAGGCAGGATCTTGGTGACAGGCACGCCCGCGGCGGAAAGCGCCTCGAATACGGATCTCCGGCAGGTCAGGACGTGATCGATGCTCCCGCTTTCCCACAATTCGCGGTGGAAGCGGACGATCGAATCGTGCGATTCCGCGGCGTCGAACGGCTTGACGTAGGTTCGCACGCCGCCGGCGATGCCGGTTTCCTTCAACACTTCGTTCACGAGCTCGACCGTGAACGTATCCAGCGAGAGGGCGCCGACCGGCAGTTTCCGCTCGTTCAGCAACGCGAGCAGACCCGACATCAGTTCGGTCTCCCGGTAGTCGATGCTCAGCGTCGGCACGTTGTCGTTCACATATTTCCGGTACAGGTGGTAGCTGAGCGGTCCGCCGAAGATCAGGACGTCGATCTCCCGCCGCAGGCTTTCGATCAATTCCCGGATCTCGTCGTCGCTGTGGTAGATCAGCAGCCGACCGTCGATGTTTCCGAATTCATTCAGCACTTCCCGAAATGTCTGTTCACCTTCGGGCGTGGTCAGGAAGCCGATTCGAACGTTGATCGTGTTCATCCACAACGCTCCGTTTTTGAATTTTTTTCGGCTATTTAGTGAAATTTCCGTTAATATTCCCTAAATAGAGATTACCAAGATTTCAATTCGGGTGTCAACAGCGACAAAAATTCAAATGCCGTTCGCTCCGGGTTCTGTTCTACCAATCCGCTTCATAGGATGTACCAAGGCCGGCGTATGAGAGATTCAGGCGAAATGCGACAGGAGGGCGGAAGAGATGGGACGACGACCGGCATGGAGGCGCCGCATGCGGCGCGGTGCCGGCGCTTCCGGCTGGACGACGGCATTTCTGCTCGGCATGGCGGCTGCCATGTTCGTGAAGCTGTTCATCGCCGGCGGCGAAACGCCGGAATTCGACGCCGCGCGCGCGGGCTCGGACGCGAGGCTTGCATCCGGTCCGGCGGCCGGCGCGGAGCGGATTGCAGGACCGCCGGCGGCGCGCCCGCGAAGCGGCGAGCGGACGGATCGGGACGGTCAGCCGGCCGCGCGGACGGCCGGACGGCCGGATTCTCCGGACCGCGCGGAAAACGGGGCGTCGGCCGGCGCGGAAGGCGCCGGAATCGGACAGGCCGGCGCGCGGAATGAGCCGCTGGTGCGCGTCTACCTGTCGGAGGAGGGGCGCGTGGAGACGGTGCCGCTGGAGATCTATGTCCGCGGCGTCGTGGCGGGGGAAATGCCCGCGGATTTCGAACCGGAGGCGCTGAAGGCGCAGGCGATCGCGGCGAGGACGTACATCATCCGGAAATTGCTTGCCGACCGGCGGAACGGCGACGGCGGCGGTGGCGAATACGACGTGACGGACGGCCCGGCCGACCAGGCGTACGTCTCCCTGGAGAACATGCGGCGGATGGCGTCGGAACGCAAGGAGGATTTCGAGCGGATCGGACAGGCGGTTGCCGGAACGGAGGGACTTGTGCTGACCTACGGGGGCGAGCCGATACAGGCGGCCTATTTCTCGACCAGCGGAGGCTACACGGAAAACGCCGAAGACTACTGGTCCGAGCCGGTGCCGTATCTGAGAAGCGTTCCCAGCCCGTGGGACGCGCAACTGTCGCCCCGGTACGAGCAGGAGATCGGGATGACGCTGGACGAGTTTTACGACCGGCTCGGCATCGGAAGGCGCGACCGGAAAGGCGGCATCGAGGTGCTGAGCCGGACGGCGGGCCGCAGCGTGAAGGAGATCCGGATCGGCAAGCGGATCCTGACCGGCCGGGAGGTGCGTGAGGTGCTGGGCCTGCCTTCGGCCAATTTCGACTGGCGGATTTCGGGCGGACGGATCACCCTGATCTGCCGCGGACACGGCCACGGCGTCGGCATGAGCCAGTGGGGCGCGCAGGCGCTCGCCCTGGCCGGCAACGACGCGGAACGGATTCTCGCCTACTATTACCGGGGCGCCCGGATCGAACGGACTGAAAGTCTCGCTGGACTGTCCGGAAGTTTCGAAACTTGAAAATTATCATTTCCCTGACGTATAAAAGATTCCTCACTGGCAACAATGGCTGGTGAGGTGATCGAAAATGAATGAACAAGACAAGCAGAAGCCGCTTGAGGACGCTTCGAGGCCGTCCCGCGGCGGAGCCGTCAAAACGTCCGGTTGGAGGAGATTGCTGTCGAAAAAATGGGTGTCTCCGGCGCTGTTCATGGCCGCGGCGGCAATCATCGTAACGATCATGTGGCTCTATCAGGGGACCGAAAAGGCCGATGTCACGCCTGCCAATGACGAGTCCGCCGAGACGAGCGACGTGACGAACACCGATGAGGCCGCGCCGAATGATCGAACGCTGGAGGTCATTGCGGAAGGCGAGACGCTGCAATGGCCGGTTGTCGACCGCGGCGGGCTGGAAATCGTACTGCCGCACTATGACGCGGACGCGCCGAGCGAGGAACGGCAGCAGGCGCTGCTGGTGTCCGGCACGACGTACACGCCGCACATGGGCATCGACCTCGCGCGGCCCGACAACGCCGCGTTCGATGTCGTCGCCGCGATGAGCGGCAAGGTGACGGTCGCCGAGCAGCATCCGACGAACGGCTACATTGTCGAAATCGAGCATCCGGACGGCCTGGTCACCGTGTACCAGAGCCTGGGCGAGATCAGCGTCAAGGCCGGCGACGAAGTGAAGCAGGGCACGCTGATCGCGAAGGCGGGGCGCAGCGAGCTGGAGAAGGATCTCGGCGTCCACCTGCACTTCGAGGTCCGCGAGAACGGCACGCCGGTCAACCCGCTGGCGCTGCTCGACGACGAAGAAGAATAAGGCGCTCATGCCGGACGGGCCGGAAGTCGCGGGACGTTCCGGCCGCGCGTCGCAGGCGGGCCGAACGCCGCGGGTGACGCGATGGTTCGGCAGGCATGCGGCGGAAGCCGCGCCGCATTTCCGGTTCGCTCCGGAACATCCCGGAAACGGCGGGCGTCGCGGACGACGCGCCCGCGCATGGCGTTCCGGCCGGGCCGGAAGACGGCATGGCGCGACGGGAAAGCAGGGGGATCGCCCCCTGCTTTCTTCGTTCATCCGGGCGGTTATTTCCCGGAAAATAATTTGTACCGTCGGGCTTGTCACGCTTGACCACGGGCGAATATAACCCTCCCCGACTCATATAATGTACCAAACCATTACGAGTTGGGAGGCGGGAACGTGCACGATTACATCAAAGAGCGAACGATCAAGATCGGCAGATGCATCGTCGAGACGAAACATACCGTTCGAACGATCGCGAAGGAATTCGGCGTTTCGAAAAGCACGGTTCACAAGGATCTGACCGAGCGGCTGCCGGAGATCAATCCCGATCTTGCGGACCAGGTCAAGCACATTCTCGAGTACCACAAATCGATTCGTCATCTGCGCGGCGGCGAAGCGACGAAGATCAAATACAAGAAATCGGCGGGGAAAAAGCGCGAGGCGCTGACGGCGGGTATTCCGGCGGGAAAAAACAGCTAATTTCTCAACAGGAATAGAGGAATTCGGACAAAAACAGCGAATTGATAACGAATGTGGGCCGAACAGGAATCAAGGCGACATTTCTTGACATACCGTGTGCCTTAGTCCCGGCGGGGGACGCGGCGCGCGGTATTCGTCGGGTCCGGACAGGCCGGTGTTCAGTCGGCCCTGGAACGGACAAGCCTTCGATGCCGGCCGGCGCGCCCTGATCAATATCGTGTTGGGGGACATGCGGAATCATGTTGGGCAAGGATATCGGAATCGATCTCGGAACAGCGAATGTGTCCATTCATGTCAAGGGAAAGGGCGTCGTGCTGGACGAGCCTTCCGTCGTCGCCATCGAGAGCGATACGAAGCGGGTGCTGGCCGTCGGCGAGGAAGCCAGGCGGATGGTCGGACGGACGCCGGGCAACATCGTGGCGATCCGGCCGCTGAAGGACGGCGTAATCGCCGACTTTGAAATCACGGAGCTGATGCTGAAGTCCTTCATCGACCGGGTCGGCGGAAGGAAATGGTACAGCCGTCCGCGCATCCTGATCTGCGCGCCGACGAACATCACATCGGTCGAGCAGAAGGCGATCCGTGAAGCCGCCGAGCGGAGCGGGGCGAAGGAAGTATTCCTCGAGGAGGAGCCGAAGGCGGCGGCGATCGGCGCCGGGATGGACATCTTCCAGCCCAGCGGCAACATGGTCGTCGACATCGGCGGCGGCACGACGGATGTCGCGGTGTTGTCGATGGGCGACATCGTCACGGCTTCGTCCATCAAGGTGGCGGGCGACAAGTTCGATTCCGAGATCATGAAATATATCAAGAACAAGTACAAGCTGCTGATCGGCGAGCGGACGAGCGAGGACATCAAGATCAGGATCGGCTCGGTCCATCCCGACGGACGCAAGGAAGCGATGGACATCCGCGGACGGGACATGGTGACCGGGCTGCCGCAGACGATCACGATCCGTTCGGAGGAAGTGCGGGAAGCGCTCTGGGATTCGGTCATGTCGATCGTCCAGGCCGCCAAATCGGTGCTGGAGCGGACGCCGCCGGAACTGTCGGCGGACATCATCGACCGCGGCGTCATCCTGACGGGCGGCGGCGCGCTGCTCGACGGGCTGGACGCGCTGCTGGCCGACGAACTGAAGGTGCCGGTGCTGGTCGCCGACGACCCGATGCATTGCGTCGTGAAAGGCACGGGCATCATGCTCGAGAATCTGGACAAGGTCAGTTCGAAAAAGATATGATTCCGGTTCACAAACCGGCCCGGCTTGCCGATATCTTATTGTATGACGGGCATCGTGCGGCAAGACCGACAGCGGGCCGGCACGGAGAGGAGGCAGTTCATGCTGCGCGGATTGTACACGGCCGCGGCGGGGATGATCGCCCAGCAGCGGCGGCATGATACGGTCACGAACAACATCTCGAATTTGAATACGCCGGGCTACAAACAGGTGAATGCGGTGGGACGCTCGTTCCCGGAAATGCTGCTGCACCTGACCGGCGTGGAAGGGGACAAGCCCAGGAAGATCGGCGCGGTGAACACCGGCGTGTTCGCGGAGGAGAGCCTGTCGGTCCATATCCAGGGCGATCTGTACTCGACCGGGAGGAGCGCGGATTTCGCGATCCGGTCGGATCTGCAGGTCCCGGGCGTCCAATTCGACGGCTCCGGCAAGGCCGTCGACGAAAACGGCAACGTCGTTTTCCAGCCGCAGGCGTTCTTCACGCTGCAGGCCCGGGACGGCAACATCCGCTTTACGCGCAACGGATCGTTCACGGTTGACCAGGAAGGTTACCTGGTCGCGAACGACGGCTCGTACGTGCTCGGCGCGGACAACAATCCGATCCAATTCCCGCAGGGGACAAGCATCGACCGGTTGACGCTGACCGGCGACCTCCGCTTTGTCGATGACCTGGGCGCGGATACCGGCGCGCAATTGCTGGTGACGGTGATCGAAAACCCGAACCGGCTCGTCAACGAAGGGTACGGCAAGTTCCGGCTGAACGACGAGGACGCCGGGCTGGCCCGTCCGCTTGCGGCCGACGACCGCGTCGAGGTGCGGCAGGGCCATCTGGAGCGCTCCAACGTGGACGCGGCGCAGGCGATGGTCGACCTGATGAGCGCGCTCCGCGCGTACGAGTCGAACCAGCGGGTCATCCAGTTCTACGACCAGAGCCTGAACAAGGCGGTCAACGAGGTCGGGAAGGTATAGACGCTCCGGGGCTGGCTTTCGCGCCGGATTTCGGTTATGATGCAGGATGAAAGCGGGAAAGGAGCGGTTCGATGAACAGCTCGATGATCAACGCGGCGATGTCGATGCACGCGATGCAGCGCAAGCTCGACGTGATCGCCGACAACATCGCCAACCTGAATACCGCGGGTTACAAGCGCAAGACCGCTTCGTTCGAGGAACTGCTCACGACGCTGAAGCGGCAGGATGAGCGGTTCGCGCAGGACGGGCGGAAGACGCCGCTCGGATACACGATCGGCTGGGGCGTGCGGATGACGCAGGTCCTTCAGGACATGACGCAGGGGGCCGTCCAGGTCACGAACAACCCGTATGACCTGGCGATCATTGGCAACGCGTTGTTCGAGGTGGTCACGAACGCCGCGGGAGACCGCGCCTATACGCGCAGCGGGGCGTTCCGGGCGACGCTGAACGAGGACGGCGACATCGTCGTGACGACCACCGAAGGCTATCCGGTCGTCGTCCGCGACGCGAACGGCGGGGAAGGGCCGCTTCTCGTGCCCGCGGGATACAGCCTCAATGTCGACGAATCGGGCCGGGTCAGCGCCGTGTCCGCCGACGGATCCGATGTCGTGCCGCTCGGCGAGCTGAAGCTCGTCGAACCGGCAAGGCCGGACGCGCTGCTGCTCGTGTCGGACAATCTGTACGTCTTGCGTGAGGACGCAGACGCCGCCGAAGCGCTGCGCGACATCCAGTCGGGAGCGGATAGCGACGTCCGGCTCGTGCAGGGCTCCCTCGAGCAGTCCAACGTCTCCCTGGAGACGGAAATGACGGAACTCATGATGGTGCAGCGGGCCTATCAACTCAGCGCCCGCGCGCTGGCTTCCGCCGACACCATGATGAGTCTGGCCAACCAATTGCGCGCATAGCGAAACGGGATGAGACATGAATAACGGACAAGACCGGCCGATGACGCCGGCTAGGCAGATGGAACCGGTGCGCGCCCCGGACCGGACGGCGCCGCGGACGCCGCCGGAACGGCAGGCCGGCGCGCCGGAGACGGGCCCGAAGCGGACGGCGGAAGGCAAGCCGCAGGGCGGCGGATCGGGCAAGCCCCGCAGGCGGAGACTCCATCCGGCGCTCCGGGCGCTGCTCTGGACGCTGCGATTGATGATCGTGCCGCTGCTCTTCATCGCGGCGCTGCTCGCGGGCCTGTATGTCGGGTACACGAAGATCGGCGGCGGCTCGCCGGAAGACGTCTGGAACTGGGAGACATGGAAGCACATGTTCGATCTGATCTTCGCCGAGTCCTGAAACGGAACTCGGGGATCAAGCAAAAAAATGCGCCCCGCGCCGTCATTGTGACGGGCGGGGCGCGTTTTCATGCCTGATTCACCTTGACCCGGATGGATACCGACTTGCCGCCGTACGATGCCTTGATCGTCGCCGTGCCCGACGCCTTGGCGATGATCTGGCCGCCGGACACGACGGCGACGCGTTCGTTCGAGGACGACCATGCCGCAAGCGCGGTGACGTCGGTTTCGCCTTGCTTGTCGAAAACGGCGGTCAGCCGCACCTGGCCGGTCCCGCCGGGCGCGAGCTCCAGCGATTTCACCGACGCGTTCAACCTGGTCAGCTTCGGCGTGACCGTCACCTGCACGATGACCCTCATGCCCTGATATTCGGCGGACACCGCAGCCTGACCCGGAGCTTCCGCCTTGAGCTTGTTGCCGCTCACGGAGACGACGGACGGGTTGCTCGAATGCCAGACCGCTTTGCCGCTCAGGGTGACGGATTTGCCGTTTTTGTAGTACCCGGTTATCCGGATCGTCTTCGTCTTGCCGGGGTTCAGTTCGATCGAAGCGGGACTTGCTTCGAGCCGGACGATCTCCTGCTCGACGTCGACGCGGAACGACAGCTTCTTGCCGAGGTAGGACGCGGTCAGGGTATAGCGGCCTGCCAGCAATCCTTTCAGGTTGGAGCCGGTCACCAGGATGTTCGGCGACGACGCGGTCCATTCCAGCTTCGGCCCGATGTCTTCGACGATGCCGCCGTTCTTCAGGATCAGCGTCACGTTCGGAAGCGGCACCGTCCTGCCCGCGACGACCGTCAGCCCTTCGGTGTCGGACAGCAGCGCCAACGGCTCTTCATGCACGGCGATCCTGACCCGCGCCTCGCGCGTGCCGACGCGCGCCGTCAAGAACGTCTCGCCGAGTCCGCGCGCGAACCATTTGCCGTCTTCGACTTCGACGATCGCGCTGTTCGCCGAGCTCCACCCGGCCAGGCCGGACACGTCGATCTTATCGCCGGCGAGCGTCTCGCCGGTCACCTTCGGCAGCGCGCCTTCGCCGTCCAGGAAGGCATCAATCGATTCCTTGTCGATCGTAATCGACTTGATGCGCGGGTAGACGGTCACATCGACGCCGACCGTTCGGCCCATGTACGATGCCGTGATCCGGGCCTTGCCTTCCTCCTTGGCCGCAAGCACGCCGCCGGAGACGGTCGCCGCGTACACGTTGGACGATTTCCATTCGGCAAGCGACGTGACATCGATCTCCGGCTGGTCCGGATCGTTCGCGGCGAACGCCTGAAGCTGCACCGGATCGCTCCCCAGGACGAGGTGCAGCGGCTTGTCCTCGGACAGCCGCAGGGCGGCGTAGGCGGGCCGCACGACGACCGTCACCGTCTCGTGGACGCCGAGATAATCGGCGCGAACCGTCGTCGTGCCGACGCCGGCCGGCTTCACGAGACCGTCCTTCACCGTGGCCACGGACGCGTCGGCGACCTGCCAGTTCGCCTTCGCCGTCACGTCCTCGCTGCCGCCTTGCTTCAGAAGGGCTGTCGCCGTCAACTGCACGCCCGCGTCGCCGTAGCGGAACTCGATCAGGTCCGCCGGAGCGAGGGTCAGCGATTCGTAGGGCGATTTCACGTTCAGCTTGACGCTGTCGGAGCGGCCCTTGTACCTGGCCGTGATCGTCGCCGTACCCGGGGCGGACAGCTCGACCCGGCCGCCGTTCACGCGGGCGACGGCTTCATTCGAACTCGACCATTCCGCGTCGCCGGTCACGTCCGAGGAGGAGCCGTCCTTGTAGGCGAAGAGCTTGAGCCCGAGGCTTTCGCCAAGCTCGATATCCAGCGCCGCGCCGACCGGGTCGCCCCCGGACGACGCGATCTCCACCTTGTCGTATTCGTGCGTGACGGTGACGCGCATGGTTTTCGATGCGGATGAGAACTTCACGGTAATGTCGGCATAGCCCGGGGCTTTCGCCGTCAGCAATCCCTTGTCGACGCTGACGACGTCGCTGTTGGACGTGCTCCAGACGGCCTCGAACGTCACGTCCTTGGAGGAGCCGCCGGAATATTCCGCAACGGCGGAAATCTGCCGCTTGTCGTCGACGTGCATCGACAAGGCGTTGTCGATGCCGGCGAACCCGATCGATTTCACCGTCTCGTCCGCCGCGGCCGTCCAGGCGGCGGGCAGCGCCAGCAGGATCATGGCGGTGAGTGCGGCGATCAGGCGGAAGCCGGCAACGCCGGATCTTCGATTCGATTGCATCATGTCATCCTCCTTGCGCTCATGCGTCCGTCAGACAGGCTACTCTAATAATAACGGCCGGACGGGTCGCATTCTGAAGGATTTGACGGAAAAAAGTTCCGGGCGGAGGAGACGATGCGGCGGGCGCGCGGCGGTTTTATTTTTAACGGACAAACGTTATAATGATTGGGGAACTTGGAAGGCGGCTCCTTGCGCGGAAGCAGACAGAGGGGGAGGGGAGACGTTGAATCTGCCGAATATGCTCACAATCCTGAGGTTTCTGCTGATTCCCGTCTATCTGATCGTATTCGCGAACGGGCATATGATATCGGCGTTCATCGTTTTCACCGCCGCGGGGCTGACCGATATACTTGACGGCTATATCGCCCGGTCCAGGGGCCTGGAGACGCCGACGGGCGCGCTGCTCGATCCGTTGGCCGACAAGCTGATGCTCATCGCCGTCATCGTGTCGCTGCTTTCGAAGGGGATCATTCCGTGGGGGGCGGCGGTGCTGCTGTTCATCCGGGATATCGGGATGATCGTCGGGTCGGCGTTTTTCCATTTCCGGGGCAAAAAGACGGTCAAGGCGAACTGGATGGGCAAACTGACGACGGTCCTGTTCTATGTGGCGCTTTTTTTCATATTCCTCGAACTGCCGCATGGCGTCACAATGCTCTGGTTCGTCATTGCGTTCTCGTTCGTCACATCGGTCATGTACATCGTGAAGTTCAAGGCGCTCAACCGCCGGCAGCCCGGCTGACGGGCAGCGAGGCCGCAAAGGAGCTTGCCCCGCGGGACGCTTCGGTCCCATGCCGGACAAGCTCCCTTATCTGAACCTCCGCGATCTGCAGCATCGCGAAGGGTATTATTATTCTTGGTGGTTCCGCGAAATTTTATGCAGCCGAATCCGAGGGAGGACGATCCAGCCGTGATGGATGTCAGACAGATTCAGTCGATTATTCCGCACCGCCCGCCGTTTCTTTTGATCGACCGGATTCTCGAGGTGGAGCCGGGCGTCCGGGCGGTCGGGCTGAAAAACGTGACGATGAACGAACCGTTTTTCGCGGGGCATTTTCCGGATTATCCGGTCATGCCCGGCGTGCTGATCGTCGAGGCGCTCGCGCAGGTCGGGGCCGTCGCGATCCTGATGGTCGAGGCGAACCGCGGCAAGATCGCGATGTTCGCCGGCATCGACAACCTCCGTTTCCGCGGCCAGGTGACGCCGGGCGACACGCTGACGCTGTCGGTCGAGATCATCCGCCTCAAGGGGCCGATCGGCAAGGGCAAGGCGGTCGCGACGGTGGACGGCCGGACGGTCGTCGAAGGCGAGATCATGTTCGCGCTGACGGACGGGGACGGCAACACCGGCTCCTGAGAAGGCGGGGCGCGGACGGGCTGATGGTGAAGGCGGCATGTTTTGGCAATACTAGATTCCGGCAAGCGAGGGAGTGGGGACGATGACGGAGCTGAACGAAGCGCTGGAGCGCTATCGCGCGTGGCTGGCGGATCCGTCGATCGACGAGGAGACGAAGCGCGAGCTGCGCGAACTGGAAGGCCGGGAGGCGGAAATCGCGGACCGGTTCTACCGCGAACTCGAGTTCGGAACGGGCGGCCTGCGCGGCGTGATGGGCGCCGGTTCGAACCGGATGAACGCCTGGACGGTCGGCAAGGCGACGCAGGGCCTGGCGAACTGGCTGCTCGGCCGCAAGGGCCGCGAGGGGCAGCATTCCGTCGTGATCGCGCACGATTCGCGCCGTTCGTCGGACGCGTTCGCGCTGACGGCCGCGGAGGTGCTGGCGGCAAACGGCGTGAAGACGTATCTGTGGCCGGGGCTTCGCCCGACGCCGCAGCTGTCGTTCACGGTGCGCCATCTCGGCGCCGACGCCGGCATCGTGATCACGGCGAGCCACAATCCGCCGGAATACAACGGATACAAGGTGTACGGCCCCGACGGGTGCCAGCTCGTGCCGGATCTGGCGGAGGAGGTCATCGGCCATATCCGGGAGGTCGCGGGCTTCGCGGAAGTGAAGCGGATGTCCCGCTCCGAGGCGGAGGCGGCCGGACTGATCGTCTGGCTGGGCGAGCGCGAAGACCGGGCGTACCACGAGACGGTCGCGGCCCAGAGCCTCCGGCCGGAGCTGCTGAAATCCGGCGCGGGCAATGAGCTCTCCATTATTTATACGCCGCTGCACGGGGCGGGCAACGTGCCGGTAAGGGAAGTGCTGAGGCTGGCGGGCTTCGGCAACGTGCGGGTCGTCCCCGGGCAGGATCAGCCGGACGGCGGCTTCCCGACCGTGAAGTCGCCCAATCCGGAGGAGCGGGAGGCGTTCACGCTCGCGATCGAGCAGGCGAAGCGGGAAGGCGCGGACCTCATCATCGGCACCGATCCGGACTGCGACCGGATGGGCGCCGTCGTGAAGAACGACCGCGGCGAGTATGTCGTGCTGACCGGCAACCAGTCCGGCGCGATCCTCGTGCACTATCTGCTCACGGCGCTGAAAGAGCAGGGGCGGCTGCCGGCGAACGGCGCGGTCGTGAAGACGATCGTCACGAGCGAGATGGGAGCGGACATCGCCCGCGGCTTCGGCGTCCGGGTCGACAACACGCTCACCGGGTTCAAATACATCGGCGAGCGGATGAGCCGCTACGAGCAGACGGGCGAAGCGACGTTCCTGTTCGGCTACGAAGAGAGCTACGGCTATCTCGCGGGGCATTACGCGCGCGACAAGGACGCGGTCGTCGCCTCGCTGCTGATCGCCGAAGCTGCGGCGTACTACAAGCGGCAGGGCAAGACGCTGTACGACGTGCTGCTGGAACTGTACGAGACGTACGGGTATTATCTCGAGGCGCTCGAATCGCGCACGCTCAAGGGGATCGACGGCGTCCGGAAGATCCGGGAGATCATGGAGGACTGGCGGACGGCGCCGCCCGCGGAAGTCGCCGGCGTCAGGGTGGAGCGGGTGCTCGACTATCTGCCGGGCCTCGACGGCCTGCCGCCGGAGAACGTGCTGAAGTTCATGCTTGCGGACGGTTCCTGGTTCTGCCTGCGTCCGTCGGGAACGGAGCCGAAGATCAAGGTGTATTTCGCGGTGCGCGGACGCTCGCGGGAGGAAGCGGACGCGGCGCTCGGCCGGCTGGTCGGCGAAGTGATGGCGCGGGTGGACAATCGGAGCTGAGGAGTGGAGATGTTGCCACAAGCGACATTTGGAAAATGGAACCGGGCGGCTCGCCGACTGCTCCTGGTGTTGACAACGCTGGGCGTGCTGGCGGCGCTGCCGCTCGGTTTCGTTCGTCATCAGATGGAGCAGAAGTCGAAGACGGTCGAGTTCGTGTTCGATTACCGCGATTTGCTGCTGGTTGCGTCGTATAAGGCGCATCCGCGGGAATATCTCGCGGAGCAGCTGGCGCGGTTGAAGGAGGCCGGCGTGACGTCGCTGGCCGTGTTCGAAGGGGCGCTGGACGACTTCGTGCGGGCCGGACGAATCACCGTCTACAACTCCGCCCAGGAGGCGATGCTGCGGGGCGAGCCGGCGCCGGCGAATGAAAACTTCACGTACGTGCTGTTCGAGGACGAGGCGGCGGCCGGAGCGCTCGGCCCGATCATCCGGCGGGCGTTCGAGCGGAGCGGCAACGCGGTCGGGGAATGGTCGTTCGGCGGAAAATCCGGGCTCCGGATCGAGGCCGCGCCCGATGACGCGGTGATGCGGCCGATGGAGCCGGATCCGCTGACGATGGAGGAGCTGGCGGCCGCCGGTTTCCGGCTGGTGCCGCGGCTCACGGACCGGGTCCGGCCGTACGATCCGGATCTGATGGAGGCGTTGATCCGCTCGTTCGCCGAACTCGGCGTGACGCGCCTGCTGTTCGACGGCACCGAAGCGACGGGTTTCGGGGATCAGCAGAAGCTGAAGAGCCTCGATCATTTCGCGTCGCTGCTGAACGAATACGGCATCGGTCTGGCTGCGATCGAGAACATGCGCACGCCGCAGGCCGGGTTCGCGACGCTGGCCTACCAGATCGATTACAACGTCGTGCGCCTGTACTCGCTCTCCGAGAACGACGCGCTCGCGATGAGTCCGGACGCCATCGCCGACCGGTTCCTGCTGGCGGCGAAGGACCGGAACATCCGGATGTTCTATCTGAACGCCGCGCCGATGCGCAGCCCGTCGCGGCCCGAGGTCGCCGATCCGATGGACAACCTGGCGGCGGCGCTCAAGGGCCGGGACGGCGCGGAAGGCGCAGTCGCGAAGCTGGAGCGGTTCGGCTTCGCGACGGGAATCGCCGAGCCGTTCGATTACCGGCATGAAGGATGGCGGAAGGCGCTGCGCGCCGTCGTCGCGCTGGGGGCGATCGCGCTGATCGCGCTGCTCCTGGACGCGTTTGTGCCCGGATTCGGGCCGGCCGCGTTCGCGATCGGCGTCATCGGCGGCTCCGGGCTGTTCGTGCTCAGCCCTTCGCTGCTCGAGCAGGCGCTTGCGCTCGGCGCGGCGGTCGCGGCGCCGACGCTGGCCGTCATTTGGGCGCTCGGGCGGATCCGCGCGCATACGGAGGGCGGCCGGCGGGCGGTCGGCGGCTTCGGCGACGCGGATCCGGCGATTGGCGACGACGGGCGGCTGTTCGGCGGACGGTGGCTGTTCGACGGCCATCCGGCGGGCAAGCGGCTCGTGTCGGCCATCGGCCTGCTCGCGGTGACGTCGCTGCTGTCGCTGTGCGGCGCGGCCTACGTCTCCGGCCTGCTGACGAATGTGACGTACAGCCTCGTGCTGCAGCAGTTCCGCGGCGTCAGCGTGCTGCACGCGCTGCCGATCGTGCTCGTGGCGCTGCACGTCTTCCTGTACACCGGGCGGTCCGTGTCCGGACAGCTGCGCAAGCTGCTGCGGCTGCGGGTCACGGTGCTCGGCGTCCTGGTCGCGGCCGTGCTGGCGGGCGTCGGCTACTATTATATGACGCGCACGGGGAACGCCGGGCAGGTGACGTCCGTCGAGCTCGCGTTCCGGAATTTCCTCGAATCGACGTTCGGCGTGCGGCCGCGCACGAAGGAGTTCCTGCTGGCGCATCCGCTGTTTGTGCTCGGCCTGTTCCTGTCGCTGCGCTACCGTGCGGCGTGGGCGCTGATGATCGTCGGCGTGCTCGGACAGCTGTCGATGGTCGACACGTTCGCGCACATCCACTCGCCGATCGCGCTGTCGCTGATTCGCAGCCTGCTCGGCCTCGGCCTCGGGCTCGTCATCGGGCTCGCGCTGATCGCGATCTGGCAGCTCGGGGAAGGAGCGTGGCGGCGATGGGCGGTCCCCGCGGCGGGCGGCGAGCGTTCCGCGTAGCGATCTCGGGCTATTACGGGTTCCGCAACAGCGGCGACGAGGCGGTGCTCCGGTCGATCCTGACGGCGCTCGCGGAGGAAGGCCGGGAAGCCGGCGTGGCGATCGAGCCGGTCGTGCTGTCGGGCGATCCGGCGTGGACGGAGGCGGCGCACGGCGTGAAGGCCGCGCACCGGATGCGGCCCGCCGAGGTGGTGCGGACGCTGCGCGGCTGCGACGCGCTGATCAGCGGCGGCGGCAGCCTGCTGCAGGACGCGACGGGCGCGAAGACGATCCCCTATTACACGGGGATCGTCGGGCTGGCCCGGCTCCTGGGCAAGCCGGTGTTCGTCTACGCCCAGGGGATCGGGCCGGTCCGGCGGGCGTGGCTGCGCCCGCTGGTGCGCGCGGCGATGAACGCGTCCCGCGTCGTGACGGTGCGGGACGAGGAGAGCGCCGCGCTGCTCGCGCGCTTCGGGGTGGCGCGCGGGCGGATCGATGTGGTGCCCGATCCGGTGATGGGCCTGGCGCCGCCGGCGGACGCGGCGGAGCGCGCCGCGGAGCTGACGGGCGGCCCGGGCGACGCGGACGTTCCGGTGGTCGGCGTGTCGGTGCGCCGGTGGCGGCCCGACGGCGCCGACCTCGCGCGCGTCGCGGAGGCGCTGGCCGCCCTGGTCCGGCGGCGCGCCGTGCGGCTTCGCTTCCTGCCGCTGCATACGCCGGACGACGCGGAGGCGTCGCGCGCGGTGATCGGGCGGCTGGCCGCGCTGGGCGCGGACGGCGCCGCCGAGCTCGCCGAGCCCGGCGACGACCCGCAGCGGATGCTGCTCGAGGTCGGGCGCTGCAGCCTCGTCTTCGGCATGCGGCTGCACGCGCTCATTTACGCCGCGAACCGGGGCGTGCCGATGCTCGGGCTGTCCTACGACCCGAAGATCGATCATTTCCTCGCCCGGCTCGGCCTTGCGCCGGTCGGGACGACGGACCGTCTCGATCCGGAGGCGTTCGCCGCGGCCGCCGATCCGCTGCTGATGCCGGAAGGCGCGGCGGCCTGGCGGGAGCGGCACGGCCCGGCGCTCGAGGCGCTGCGGCGGGACGCGCGGCGGCCGGCGCGGCTGATCGCGGAGGCGCTGCGCGGACTGGACAAGGGGTGACGTGATGGGAGCGGAACGCGATTACCCGGCGGTGCCGATCTTCGGCCTGCCTTTTTCGAAGATGGATATGGCCCGGACGGTCGACTATCTGGCGCGGATGGTGGAGGAGCGGCGGCCGACGCAGGTGATCACCGGGAACCCGATCATGGTGATGGCTGCGCTCGAGCGGCCGGACTACTACCGCGTCATGGAGCAGGCGGAGCTGATCGTGCCGGACGGCGCGGGCATCGTCTGGGCGTCCCGCTTCGCCGGCGATCCGGCGCCGGAGCGCGTCGCCGGCTTTGATCTGATGCACGAGCTGCTGCGGGAAGGCGAGCGCCGGCGCTGGTCGGCGTACCTGATCGGCGCGCGGCAGGACGTGGTCGAGGAGGTCGCGCGGCGCCTGTCGGAGCGCTATCCGCTGGTCCGGATCGCCGGCTTCCGGAACGGCTACTTCGGCCCGGAGGAGGACGCCGGCGTCGTCGCGGCCGTCCGGGAAGCCGCGCCGGACTTGCTGTTCGTCGCGCGCGACGCGCTGACGACGCAGGAGCCGTGGATCGCCCGGTACAAACACGAACTGGGCGTGCCCGTCATGATGGGGGTCGGCGGCAGTTTCGACGTGATCGCGGGACGGACGAAGCGGGCGCCCGTTCTTTTTCAGAAGCTCGGAATGGAATGGTTCTACCGGCTGATGCGCCAGCCTTCGCGCGCGGGACGGATGGCCGCGTTGCCGCGCTTCGCGCTGAAAGTGCTGCGCGCGGGAAGAAGGCTCGGCGAACGGCCGGATTCGGTCGGGAGATAGGCGGGACGGCGTTCCCGGACCGTCCGGGGAAAGGAAATGTAAGTAAAACCCCGAATATGCCCCGTCTTTCGCCGAAAAACCGGCTTGCCCGCATGATTGTCGCGGCGCAGTCGTTTTTCGGGTGAAAATCGCCTGAAAACGTGGATGGATTTTCATTTCCCGGAAGCGTATAATGCTGTTCGTTGCGGTTGTGCCGGTCCCGGGAAAGGCCGGGGCGCGGCGGACGGAATTCAGGCAAGACAGCCATGCAAGTATGGGAGTGTGTCATGATTCCTGCGGGCTTCTATGTCATGATCGGCTTCATTATCGCCGTGTCGGTGTCGCTGCTGCTGACGCCGGCGGTCAAATCGCTCGCGTTCCGGATCGGCGCCGTCGACAGGCCGAACGCGCGAAAGGTGCATACGCGCGTCATGCCGCGCCTCGGCGGGCTGGCGATCTACGCCTCGTTCCTGGCCGGATTCTTCGCGCTGCTGCCGTTCCTGCCGGACGGCATGCTCGGCGCGTATGACAGGCGGTTCATCTCGGCGCTTCTTGCGGGCGGCGCGATCATCGTGCTGATCGGCGCGCTCGACGACCGGTTCGAACTGTCGGCGAAGGTGAAGCTGCTCGGCCAGATCGCGGCCGCCGGCGTCGTCGTGTTCGGCTTCGGCATCCGCATCAGCCTGCTGAACATTCCGTTCGGCGAGTCGATGCAGCCGATCGCGGAATGGCTGGCGATTCCGCTGACGATCCTCTGGATCGTCGGCTGCACGAACGCGATCAATCTGATCGACGGGCTGGACGGGCTTGCGGCCGGGGTGTCGGGCATCGCGATCGCGACGATTCTCGCGATGGCCGCCATCATGGGATCGGAGCCGGTCCTGCTGCTCAGCGCGCCGCTGCTCGGCGGCATCGTCGGGTTCCTGCGTCACAATTTCCATCCGGCGAAGATTTTCATGGGCGATTCGGGCTCGCTGTTCCTCGGCTTCAGCCTGGCGACGCTGTCGATGCTCGGGTTCAAGCAGGTGACGATCGTCTCGTTCGTGACGCCGCTGCTGATCATCGGCGTGCCGCTGTCGGACACGTTCTTCGCGATCGTCCGGCGGGTCGTGAACAAGCGGCCGATCTTCGCGCCGGACAAGGGCCATCTGCACCACTGCCTGCGCGAGCTCGGCTTCAGCCACCGCGGCACGGTGCTGATCATCTGGGGCATCGCCGCGTTCTTCGGCGTGACCGCGATCATCATGTCGGCCGTCGTGCCGTCGGCGTCGGCGAACTGGGTGACGTTCGTCGTCATCGCGGTGCTCGTGTTCATCCTGCAGATCGGCGCGGAGTTGATCGGGATCGTGGACAAGTCCCGTCGTCCGGTGCTCGACCTGCTGGCCCGTCTGCGGATGAAGGCGGGATTTTCGACGCGGTCGAAGTGATCATGATCGGAAGCGACAATCCGGAGCCGGAGAGGCTCCGGATTTTTTTGATTGTCCGGCCTTTGCGGGGCGGATGTCGAACATGCGCGATCTTTTGACAAAAGAGGACTTTAGAACCTTCAATTCCGCAGTACGGAATCCGATATTAACTTTATCGGCTCAAGCGGATTCACATGCAGAAGGGGAGATCGGATGATGAATAAGATTAGGAAGTCGCTGATCTGGTTAATGACCGCGCTGCTGGTCTGCTCGTTCCTGCCGCCGGGTTTGGCGGAGCGCGCGACGGCTGCGTCAACGGCAACCTATTTCATTCCGGATGACATGACATTGCGCAATACGTCGCAACTGACGCTCGACGGAGCCGGAGGAACGACGATCATCTCGCGGGGAGTGGTTTACACGACCATAAACCCCACATTGACGATCACCGGTACGTTCGCCTATGTATCGGACAGCTCGATGCAAGTCACCGTACAGCAACTGACGTACCGGAACAATCAGTGGGTGCCGGATCCGAACCGGATTGTCACCGGAACGGTGCAGCGCGAGAACGGTACGACGAACCGGTTCACGACCGGCAACCTGACGTTGTTCCCGGGCTTCAACAGGATCACGTTCACCGGCTTCCAGGGCAATGTTGAGCGTTCCGAGTCGTTCTATGTGCTGTACGATCAGGTGCCTTATATCGAAAACATCGTGGTCTATGGCAGCGGCGGCGGCCAGATCCAGCTCAATGAAGGCGCGCAGGCCGTAGTGGACAGAAGAAACATCACGCTGCAGGGTCAAGTGAGGAACGCCACGGTTGTGACCGTGTCGCTGAATGGCGCTGCCGAATCCAGAGCCACGCTGCTCGAGAACGGCATGTTCACCACGGCAACCCTTGTGCTCAAGCCCGGTCAGAACACCCTGACCATCAGGGTGGCCAACAACTCGGATTCGATCCAGGTGCATCGGGTTCTGTATTTGCAGGATCCGGATGATCCGTTTGTCGATTTGCGGATGACGCTCGCCGGCGCAACCTATGATGTGCGCGATACGATTCCCACGGTGACAAGCGGATCGACCTCCACCCCGAACCCGGTTGTCGTTGCGGCGGAAGTCTTGCTGCCCTGGGACGACGACATCGATGCGGATGATATCGAGTATTCGCTTGACGGCGGCACCACTTATGAAAAGATCAATCTGGTGTCGGAAACCGTGCTGCCCGGATCGGACGGCATCACGCCGGCTCACCGGATCGTGAAATTCAACACGAATTCTACGAACTACTCCTATGGGACGACCGGTCTGAAAGACTTCTATATCAGCATCAGATACGATGCCACCACCTGGTCGAAGCGGATTCGTTTCAATTTCCAGCCGGGAGCGACCGTCATCAAGAACATGTATTTGCTTCCGGATTTCAATGAGAACACGACCGACGGCCGGAATGTGTCGCTGCAATCGAAAACGCCGCTCAATGGCGTGAATCTCAGCTCGCCCGATTTCTACGTTCTGGTGAAGACGGATGTCCCGCCGCAGACGCCGGGCAGCCTGCAGGCGCAATACCTGCCGATCGGAACGTTGAATCTGGTCCACGTCACCAACGCGACCGGTCTTGCAAGCGACGACACCGAAGAAGTGTACAAGATTACCGGTTTTGCGAACGGCCAGCAGCAAGTCAACTTCTTCTACACGGCGAATGCGCCCTACACGGTCAGTCTGTCCTTTATTGCAAAGCAATATATCGACATTCCGAATCTGCGCGACGGGCAGACGTTCGAGTTCGACTCCCGTCTGACGCATGTGCTGATGATCGAGGGCGAGTATATCGGCTTTGACAATCTGACGGCGTTCGAATACTCGATCAACGGCGTTACGCCGGATCCGAACGATCCGGATTATGTCAACAATGCCAACTATGACGTGGAACTGGATGAAATCGATCCGGCTTCGGGCCAATTCAAGTTTACCTTGAAACTGCCCATCAGGCCGGAAGGTCCGGTCGTCTACGGCCAGAACACGCTGGTGTTCACGGGAGTCAACGATGACGGCACCAACACGCGCACGATTCGGAAGGAACTGCGCATTTACGTCATTGACACGAATGTGTCGACGATCGCACGGTTCAATCCGGTTGCCGTGCCGAGCACGTCCCGGATAAGCCTCCCGAATTTCCCGCTGACCGTGGCCGACGACGAGACGGTGGAGAACATTTTCCGTCTCACGTCCGAATTCGCGATCAACGATGACCGCTACGTAACCAGCGAGATCAAGTATGATCTGGTGATTCGCGGTCATGGCGCGAAACATATCAATTTGAAGCGCGGATCGGAAACGATTCTCTATCTGAACAATCTCAGCGCGGTACCGGTGAATGATGCGGATCAGACCTATGTGCCCACCGGCTTGAGATATGATTTCTCCGGAAGCGAAGAAGATTTCATCCTCAGGGTCAGGGATCTTGAATTCGAAGCGCCGGGGACGCATGTCTACAACCTGGAGCTGATCAACGAGACGGGCGCCCGCACGTCGCAGCGGCTTGAAATCGCGCGCGAGCAATCTTCGTTCCGCCTGCTTGCGCCGCAACCGACCGTCGGCAACCAGATCGTCGTCAACAAGAACTTCGTCCGGGTTGACATCGAAGCCGAAGGCGCGACGACGGTGCGGATCGACGGTCAGGAAGCGGTGAAGCGGACGGATGTGAAGGACCGGTTTTACTACGATTACACCGGTCTCAAGCCGAACAAGTGGAACGACATCAAGATCGAGATCGTCCGCACGAACTCGACGCTCCGCGAGACCATCAGCGTGTACTACACGGGCGAGGTCAAGATCGACGCCCAGTACATGGAGGCGCTCAAGTCGAAGCACTCCCTGTTCAACAAGAAGCTGGAGCTCTCGTTCCCGCGCGGCACGGTGCTGATGTCGGCCATTCAGAATGCGGACGGGGTATACAAGTATTACACCGACACCAAGCTTCTGTTCGGCATCGCGGATCCGAAGGACGGGGTTGTCGAGCGCCGCAATGATTACGGGCATGTCATCAATACGGGAAGCTCGACCATCCAGATTCCGAACTATCTGATCGCAAGCTTCAACAGCGCGATCAGCACGGGGAACTTCACGCGCATCTCCGACATCTACTGGATCAGCGGCGGAATGGGCGAATACGGCAACAAGGGCGATGCGAGTTACAAGCAGGCAACCAACGGTCTTCCCCCGTATTCGCTGGAAGGCAACTTCGCGACGTCGGATTTCGAGCCGGAGCGCAAGGTCGTACCGTCCCAACGCGGCACGCTGACGCTCACCTTCGACGAAAATGTCGTGGAAGACGCCGCCCATACCGTCACGGTGTTCCGCTATACGGACAAAGGATACTGGGAAAACATCGGCGGCGAAGTGGATACGAAGAAACACACGATCACCGTTCCGTTCGATGAGTTCGGATACTACATGGTCGCGAAGATGAAGCGAAGCTACACCGACATCGTCAGCCATCCGTGGGCGCGGAACATTCTGAACGGTCTGTATTCCAAAGGCATCATGACCAACCTGCGCTATGATGAGTTCGGCGCGGACGACCTGACCACGCGCGGCGAGTTCGTCACGCTGCTGGTCAAGGGTCTGAACCTGCCGATCAACGCTGACGAGAACAATACGTTCACCGACATCCAGCCGGGCACCAGCACGTCGACCTGGAGCTACGAGTATATCGAGACTGCGGCTCGCGCCGGGATCGTAACGGGACGGACGGTCGGATTCTTCGGATCGGAAATTCCGATCTCGCGCGAGGAAGCCGCCGTCATGATCGCCCGGGCGCTGGAACTGAAGCTGGCGGCGAATGACAGCAAGCTTTTGGCATCGCTGGAGAAGACATTCCTGGATGCGACCAACATCGAAACCTATGCCCGCCCGGCGGTGGACGCCGTCTACAAGGCGAAAATCATGACGGGCAGCGATGTGACGATTCCGGGATCGAACAAGCCGGGACTCAACTTCAATCCGAAGTCCAGCCTGACCCGGGCGGAAGCGGGGGCGATCGTCGTGCGAATGCTGCAGAAGAGCACGGCTATTTTCCCGAAGAACCTGGGCTGACGAAGACGTCGGGCTGACATGATAACGAAGAGACCAGGGCCGGATTACATGGCCCTGGTTTTTCGTTGTCCGAAACGCGATCCGATGCGTCCGCTGCCCGCGTTCAGTCAAAAAGCGCATCCGTTGGAATATTGTTAAACTCGACTCGGAGGCCGGCGGGAAGCTATACTTGAAACGTGCGATGGCTGAAAAAAGAATGGATCGCAGGTCGAAAAAACTTTCTCGTTCAACGAAATTCATCGCAACTTTTTCGAAACGCCTGCGTCTAATTACATGACTTCGGGATCAATCGAAATTAGCGGACTGCCGCGGATTGCCGGCTCTGAAGTTCCTCTTTACGGTAGATGTCGGGGCATTGTATAATGTTGTAGTGCCACCTATGAGTCTACCAAGATTTTCTTTCGGCGGTTACGAGTTTCTGCGACATGATCTTACATTTTGGTTGAGACTTGACGCAGACATCATTTATACGAATCCGTGCTCAACTCTGGGAAGGGGGTGAATCGGCAGATGAGGGGAAAGAGCCATCCACAACACTCTCAACATCCGAAGCAGTTCAGAGGAGGAGAAAAAAAGGTTATGAAGAAAAGTTTGTCCCTGCTGCTGGCCATCGCTATGGTCTTCTCGATGTTCGCGACCGTAGCGGCTGCAGCGACTGACACACAATCCAAATACGATGAGCTCGTGGCAGCGGGCATCTTCGTAGGACGGAACGGTGGCGACGCCGCCCTCGGCAGCGAGCTGACCCGCGCCGAATTCGCAGGGATCATCGCTCGCCTGACGGGCGTGAAGTCCGACACTGCAGCGAACTTCAGCGACGTTCCGGCCACCCACTGGGCGGCGAAGGACATCGCGGCGGTTGTGGCAGCCGGCTACATGCAAGGCACCGGTGACAACAAGTTCGAACCGTCCCGGAATGTCACGCTGCAAGAAGTCATCGCTGTTGCTGTCCGGATTCTCGGTCTCGAAGTCGACGAGAACGCGACGGTTGAAGGCACCGCTGGCGCCTGGGCACAACCGTACATCGCTGCTGCGATCGCGGCCGGCCTGACTTCGGCGAAATCTGACTACACGGTCAACGCAACCCGCGGCGCTCTGGTTGACGTTGTGTACGAAGTCTTCCAAGTCATCCAAAGCATCCCGAAAGTCACGGGTTATGAAGTCGTCAGCGCAACGAAGGTTGTCGTTTCGTTCTCTGACGGCGGCCAAGTCGAAGCTGAGCTCGAAGAGCCGCTGCAACTTGGCAAGAACACGATCGTGGTTTCCTACAATGATCGTCAATACGAAGTCGAGGTCAATTATGAGGCTGCGGCAGCTTCGGCCAAGCAAGTCGGCGCCAAGAAGATCGAAGTGACCTTCAGCAAGGCGATCGACGACTCGAAAGTCAGGTTCGCCGTGAAGAACGGTCTGGTTGACCGGGTTGTTGACAAGTTCACGGTTTCCGAAGACAAGAAGACCGCCGTTATCGAACTGACGACGAAGCTGCAATCCGCTGAAACGACGGTTACGATCAAAGGCGTCGAAGCCGACGATCTGGTTGCCAAGTTCGCGGCGGAAGATGAAAGAGTCGCGCAAGTCAAGTTCAAGAGCGACAAGCTTGCTCTCTCGCTCGGTCAGAACAACGTGCCGAACTACAATGAAGTGAAAGTCGGTTTCCAAATTCTGAACCAATTCGGCGAAGAAGCGACGAACGTCGGCGTTCCGACCTTCCAAGTCGCAAAACCGACGGCAACCGCAACGCCGAACAATGGCGTGCTGACGATCACTACGCAAGCGAGCGCTCCGTTCTATCTCGATGAAACGATCGTCATCACCGGCTACCTGCGTCTCTCCACGTATGCCGTAACCTTCTCGGAAACGCTGAAGGTTGGTCAACCGGCTACCGTTGACAGCGTGGAGATCAAGGGTCTGTATCATGCGGAGAACAAGGAAATCAACACGGCTTCGACGTTCTCCGATTACGTCCTGCTCATCGAAGCGAAGGACCAATACGGCAACAAGCTGAACGCGACCCAATTCAACAACGGCGCATTCGTCACGGTTACGAATCCGGGCATCTTCAACCTGGCAAACAACCAAGATCCGGCAAGCGACAACAACGGTCCGAACAAAGACCAAGTCGGTATCCAACTTGCCGCTCCGTCCATCACGCCTGGCTTCGACGGCACGAACGTGATCCGCATCACGACGCTCAGCGGCAAGCAGTACACGTACGAGGTTGAAGTGAAGAAGGCTTCGACGGTTCAAAAGATTACGCTGCTGCCCCCGTCGGATGTGATTGCTGCAAACGACGGCAATGTGAAGATTCCGTTCGTCGCGGAAGACCAATTCGGCAATCAAGTCAAGAAGTTCAGCGATCTGAACGGCAAGATCATGCTCTCGCCGGCAAATCTGACGCTGAAGCAAGACTATGTGACGAAGGAAGCCTATATCGAACTGGCGCTTCCGACGCCTGATCCGAACCAGCAGCTCGCGATTCCGTATCCGATCATGGCTTGGGTCAGCGGAACGCCGAACTCTTCGCAGCTGACGCTCAGCATTGAAAAGTCGTGGTATCCGGAGTCGATCGCAGGTCTGACGTCCGACGTCGCCGCAACGCTGGCCAAGGGCGCAACGACGACGATCAAGCCGGATTATGTCCGGGTGAAGGACAACTACGGCCGCGACAAGAAGCTGGCTGACCTGTTCGGTCAATACAAGGTTGTCGTTTCGGTTGCCGACGGCAATCCGGATGTTGTTCAACTGTCTGCTTCCGAGCTGACGGCTGCTAACGACAGCATTACGGTCACGGCTCTGGAAAAGGGCGGCGAACGCATCAAGGTTCAACTGGTGAGAACGTCTGACAACACCGTTGTCCACTCGTACGAAAGCTTCGTCTTCACGGTTGTCGACAACAGCGGTATCGTCGAATACGCGGTTGAAGACATTCCGAAGATGAGCCACAAGAATAACCGTCAAGTTGAAGTGAAAGTTGTTGGCAAGCGTTCGAACGGCTCGACGGTGGCGCTGCCGACGGATGCGTATTCGGTTACGGCTACCGGCAATCTGGTTTACAACAAGGCCACCAACAAGCTTGACGCATCTGGCATTCCGAACGCGAACTTCAACAACGGTGAAGCGAAGGCCAAGATCGTTGTAACGATCATTGCTACCGGCGACCAGTTCGAAAAAGAAGTTGTCGTTACGGACGCTGCTCCGGTACCGACGACGATCGAACTCAAGGACGCCAACAACCTGAAGGCCGAAAACGGCGTTGTGAAGGGTACGGTGGCAAACCTGACCGCAAACAACGACGTCATCGGAAACGTCTTCGGCACGCTGAAGATCAAGGACCAATTCGGCTTCGAGATGACGCCGGTTGGCGCGGCTAATCCGGAGAACGATAAGGCTGCCATCAGTGAGTTCACCGCTACGGTTACCAACATTGACGATGTCGGCACCAAGAACCTGACGGTGAACAACAACGGTGGAGATGCGAACACGGTTACCGTCTCCAACGTGGAACAAGGCGACTCCTTCTCGATTCGCTTCACGTCCAAGGCATCTGGCGTGAGCATCCTGGTGCGGGTTGTCGCTGAGTAATCGTCCACAGGAAACCTCGATTCCCCCGAAATCGGGGTTTCTTTTTTGATTGAAATTAAAACGTTGTCAGCAACTTTTTGCCCTCCCATTCGTCTAAATAAATAGCGATGAAGGCAAAAAGGAGAAGGTCATATGAAAAACATTGCAAAAACGGCGGGCACAGCCTTTTTGGCCGGGAGCTTGCTGCTCTTCCCATTGTCGAACGCCGCATGGTCGGCAGCCGCTCCAACTTCGGCGACGGTGGCGCAGGAACAGGCGCTGCAGCCGTTTGCCGGCACGAAATTGAAAACATTCATGATTTCCTCGAACAGCTACGTCCAGGTGAAGGATATTTATTTCCAGTATGACAGCAACAGCAAGAAGGTATTCTTTACGCTTCTCGTATACAACGGGGACAAGCAGGCGATCGACTTTACGTATTATTACCCCGAAGTTCTCGCGACAACCGGCGGTAAATTCACGGTTCAGGAACATCCGGGCAACAAGAAATCCGGCATCGTCGAACCGAGCACCACGGAAGAGTTCATTTACTATGCCAACATTAATCCCGGCCTGGACTACACCGATCTGGTGTTCAAAGTTCAAAAAATCGACTTCAACGTGCCCGGCTACACGAGATTGATCGGACAGGCTGCCGTCACGGCATCCTATCAAAACTCGGTGCCTTCGAAGCACTATTACATCATTCGCAAAGGCAATGACAAACTGAAAACCTATCTGCACCCGGGAAGCAAACTGGCTGTCAGCGGCGACAATCAGATCCGGCTTCGTTTCGAAATGGAGAATGTCGGATACATGACGTACACGGCGCCGAACCTGCAATTCTACGTGTTGACGAAAGCCGGTCATATGGTGAAACTGACGCCGGACGTTGCCAATCAGCCGCAGCTTCAACCGGGCGAGAAAGTGGTTGTCACGCTGTCAGGGGCGATCAAGTCGAGCATTGACCTGAACGGCACCAAGCTGCTCGTTCAGGCGGGCCCAAGCGGCGAGCAGGGCATTGAGACGCCCATCGCCATGTACAACCTGGTATGGGATACAAGTTCGAGTTTTATAACCGGGGAGAATCAGAAAGCCCGGCTCAAAGTGTCGGACATGGACATGGAAGCCGGCATTGAAACGCTCTTCGTCGACAGGACGGAGACGCAAAATGAATGGACGGTTACGGTCAAATGGACCAACAACGGCGAATCCGCGGTTACGCTTCCCAAGTACAAGTATGAGCTGATGGACAGCCGCGGCGTGCGTTACCCGATGAACGTCCAGGAGTCCGATATCCAGGTTATTCCGGGCATCGACAAGGAAATCGTCGGTACGGCCGTCACGCCGCCGTCCGTCAACGGTCCGTTCACGCTGCTGGTTCGTTATCCGAAGGAAGAAACGAATACGATGGAGTATGTGGCGGCCGCGTTCAGACTGAACGCCGAACAGGCGACGGGGCCGGTCGAAGGCAAACGATATCACAATGAATACGGGATGTACCAGATCGGCGTATCGCGGGTCGAGCGTCTCCCCTGGGGAGATCAGGATCTCATCAACGCCTACATTGACATTGAGAATCTCGGATCGACATCGCAAGTCATTCCGCAGCTCCAGGCCGCATTGAAACTGAACGGCATTAATGTGGACGAGAAAGATGTCTCGATCATGAAGCTCGAAGACAAGATCATGCTCGGCGCCAAGGAAAAGACGAGCTATGTCGTAACGACCAAAGTGCCGTACACTTACGAGTTCGATGAACTGACGCTGAACCTGACGGAGCAGACATCCGGCGGCGCGAAGTCGACGATCGGCCTGTTCAAGGCGGACGAGATTGCTCCGGCGGCATCCGCGGGAATCAAGCATACGATCGACTCCCTCGGAAGACGCGCTTCGCTCGAGTTCCTGAACACCTACGTGTTCGAAGGCAAGGATGAAGATCTGCTTTATGCCGAGTTCAAATACACGAACGAGGAGAACCGATCGAAGGTACTGCCGGCCTTGAAAGCTTACTTCAAGACGAGCGACGGCGCCTATATTGAAGCTGATATCGCCAATGTCAAGTCGCAGTTGAAAACGAAGGGCAACGCGCACCTGGCGGCGAAGGCGGTCGTGCCGAAAACGTTCGTCAGCGACGGCAAGGTGGAGCTCATTATCGGCGAAGCCGTCCAGAACGGACAATATGCGGGTCCGGAAGGAACGGCCGACGGGTTCATCCGGGCGGTATCCTTCAAACTGCCGAAGAATCAGAATGTCGTCAAGGAAGAGTTCATCGATCTTGCCTTCAGGCCGTACAAACTGACGGTTCACAATGCGTTCGCCGTGCTGTCCGATTCGTCGAACGTTCGTCTGGACATTCGCTATACGTTGAGCAAAACCGCCGAATTCAACGTGATGGAATCCGGGCGGAAGCTCTATGTGGAGCTGACGGGCAGCAATCTGAAGTATGGCAAGACCGTCGAAGTCGAACCGAAACAGGGCGACGGTTTCGAAGTCGGAACCGAGAAAGAAATCCGGATCGATATCCAGGGACAAAACATTGGAAGCCTGATTTACAACGGCTATACGGTCAACATTTATGAAGAGATCGACGGATACAAGCGGCTTCTCGGCTCGAAACGCCACAACAGCTTCCAGATTCCGTCCTGATGTCGCGAAAGGTGGTAAACTTCGTTGAGGAAGATTGGGCTGACGGCATTGTCTATCGTCATGGTCGCCGCTGCAGTCATGATCTATGCCCATTCGGATTCGCGGGCCGACAGCAGCAAGCCCGGTTCGATCGATGATCCGCTTGTGACGAAAAGCTACGTCGATCAATTGCTGGCCGGGGGAGGAGCAGGCGGAGGATCGGGAGCCGCTGCAGGTATCAAGACCGAAGTCGTCATTATTAATCCGGGCGAAGTTCTGCTGGCCAAGGCCGGCACGCAGTTCGTGCTGCGTGCCGGCAAAGGCGTGGCCTACAGCTCGGATGCGAACGGCATATCGGACGTGACGGATGGGAAGGATATTTTGAGCGGACAGCCGGTGGCGAACAATCATCTCCTGATCTTCCCTCGGGACGGGCGCGGCGTCATGCCGGATCCGAAGGCGAACGCTCCGCTGACCGTCCTGGTCATGGGCAACTATGAAATCGCAGCGGCGCCCAGTTCGAGCGGATCCTGAGCCGCATGACAACATCTCATACGCTTCGGCCCGGCCTTCTCGTCCCATACTATAGGCACCAACCGACGGAGGTGCTCATGATGGCGAGAAGAAGCTCGAACATCAAGGTCGTGCCGGAATGCCGGTCGGCGCTTGAGCGCATGAAGTACGAGGCGGCGGCGGAGCTGGGGTTGACGTCTCCCGTTGCCGATCTGTCCGCCGAGACGGCAGGCGAACTGGGCTCGCGGCCGGAAGCCGTATACGGAAGCGTGCAATGGGACGCGATCACGACGCGCGACGCCGGTGCGGTCGGAGGAATGATCACGCGCAGGCTGGTTCAGCAGGCGGAACAGATACTTGGCGGAATCGGCTGATTTTTCCGCAAGGAAATTGACACAACCCGACAGATCCGATATTATTGATAAATAGAAAAGTTGGCTAACAACCTTTTCCTATAGGAAAAGGTTGATTTTTTGAACGGATGCGCCCGCCTGCAAGAGGACGGCGCAAGCCGTATGACTTGTCCGTGAAGGGCAAAGTTCCCACGACGCAGGAGGTCGATCCGCCATGACGACGAAAGGCCGTCATTTGTTTACATCCGAATCCGTAACGGAGGGGCATCCGGACAAAATTTGCGACCAGATTTCCGATGCCGTGCTTGATGCTTTCCTTGAAGTTGATCCGTACGCGAGGGTCGCGTGCGAAACGGCTGTGGCGACCGGGCTGGTGCTCGTGATCGGCGAGATCAGCACGCGGGCGGACTATGTCGATATTCCGGCCATCGTCCGCCGCACGATCCGCGAAATCGGGTATACCCGCGCGAAATTCGGCTTCGATGCCAGCACCTGCGCCGTCCTCACGTCGCTGAACGAGCAGTCCGCCGACATCGCGCAAGGCGTCAACGCCGCGCTGGAATACCGTGACGAGCAGGACAAGATCCAGGAGAAAGAGGAGATTGTCGGCGCCGGCGACCAGGGCCTGATGTTCGGGTTCGCGACGAATGAGACGCCCGAATTCATGCCGCTGCCGATCGCGCTCGCGCATCGCATCTCGCGGCGTCTCGCGGAAGTTCGCAAGGACGGCACGCTGAACTATCTGCGTCCTGACGGCAAGACCCAGGTGACGATTGAATACGAAGGCGGACGGCCGGTGCGCGTCGACACGATCGTCGTCTCGACCCAACATTCGGAAGATGTGACACAGGAGCAAATCCGTCAGGATATTCTCGAACATGTCGTCCGTCCGGTCGTGCCGGACGAATGGCTCGACAAGGCGACGAAGTACTATATCAATCCGACGGGACGGTTCGTCATCGGCGGACCGCAGGGCGACGCGGGCCTGACCGGACGGAAGATCATCGTCGACACCTACGGCGGCTACGCCCGCCACGGCGGCGGCGCCTTCTCCGGCAAGGACCCGACGAAGGTCGACCGCTCGGCGGCTTACGCGGCCCGTTATGTCGCGAAGAATATCGTGGCGGCGGGGCTTGCGGACAAATGCGAAATTCAGCTCGCCTACGCGATCGGCGTCGCCAATCCGGTGTCGATCAATGTCGATACGTACGGCACGGGCAAGGTCAGCGACGAGAAGCTGGTGGAAATCATCCGCGGCAATTTCGACCTCCGGCCGGGCGGCATCATCAAGATGCTCGACCTTCGCCGCCCGATCTACCGGCAGACAGCGGCTTACGGACACTTCGGCCGCACCGACATCGATCTGCCGTGGGAACGCGTCGACCGCGCGGAGCAACTGCGCGCGGACGCAATGAAATGATCTCACGCAGTGTGTCTCGCCAACGGCGGGGCGCGCTTTTTTTTGCTTTCAGGCGTATAAACATATGCGACGGATTGGCCGAAGAATTAAGTACGAGTGTACTTTCTCGGGGAGTGATCATCGTTGAGACGGGTTCGGACAGTTGCAGCCCTGATCGCCATTATCCATTTGATCCTGTATACATTGTTGCCGCCCGGAACTCCCGGCATGGGGAACACGGCCCTGGCGGCCGGTTCCAACGGGCCGGTTCTGTTGTCCACATCGCCCGCGGACAACGCGACGGGCGTAAGTACGAACACGCAGTTGAAACTGACATTCGACGAACCGGTTCTGAGGGGTATCGGCACAGCCGCGGTGACGATCCGGAAAGTGCTCGATAACAGCCTGGTGGAATCGTACGTGACGGCAACCAATACCACGAATATTTCCATTTCATCCAATGTCGTGACGATCACCCCCAGTCCCAATAAATTGCAACCCAATACCGACTACTACGTCACGATTGATCCGGGAGCGTTCCGCAACAGCACCGGTGCGGATTATGCGGGACTGACCGACGGGACCGCGTGGAACTTTACGACCGGCGTCGCGGATTCGACGGCGCCGACCCTTGCGGCCCATTCGCAGCAGGTTCAGGTGGGCGAACCGATCATGCTGCACTTCAGCGAACCGGTCTTCGCCGCCAGCGGTTCCATTCAGCTTGCGAACACGGCGGACACGACGGACATCCGGTCGATACCGGTCACCGATCCGCAGGTCTCGGGCAGCGGCACGGCAAGCATCTCGATCTTGCCGTCAATTCCGCTCCGGGGCGGGGCCAGCTACCGCTTGATCGTGCCGAATACGGCGTTCGTGGACGCGGCGGGCAACAGGTTCGCGGGGACGACGGCGTCGACGGGCCCCGTGGTCCATGTCATCGGCTCCTCCCTGCAACATACGGGCTTCGATCCGGCCGACGACTCGACGGGCGTCGCGCCGGGAACGACCACGCTCAAGATTTACTTCAACCGGAACGTGGACAAAGGATCGGGAAACAAGAAGATCACGGTCAAAAATCTGATCACGAACCTGGTTACGCATACCGTTGACGTGAATTCGGGCGCGGTCTCGAAAAACGGAAGCGAAGTCACGATCCAGCTCACGGGCGGGCTGCAGGCAAACACGTCCTATTATGTGCTGATTGATCCGGGCGCTTTCGTCGAAGAAGGGAACCCGAGCGTGCTTTATGCGGGCATCACCGACGCCGTCACCTGGAATTTCACGACGATGCCGGGAACCGATGTCACGAAGCCGACCATCGTCGAACTGACGCCGGCGGACGATTCCGTCCATACGAGTCTGGCGCAAACGATCAAGATCCGGTTCAGCGAGCCGGTCTATCCGGGAAGCGGGGACATCACCATCCGCAATCTGTATTCGGATGCCGTCTTCGACATCATCCCGGTGACGTCCAACCGGGTGTCCGGATTCGGCACCGATACGATCAGCATTCAGGTCGCCAGCCCGTTCGGATCGAATCAGTCGTACTATGTGAATATCAGCCCACAGGCGTTTCGCGACGCGGCGGGCAATCTTTTCGACGGCATCACGAACAAGACGTCCTGGAACTTCTCGGTCACGCTGGATGTCACGCCTCCGACAATCGCGTCCATGACGCCGGCGACGGGGCTGAACAGCGTCCCCGTCAACCAGGTGTTCAAACTGACGTTCAGCGAAGCGGTCCGATTCAAGGACGGTTCCAATTCCACGGACAAGATTGTGATCCGGGGAACCCGGTCGAACACGAGCCCGGTCGCAACCTTGGCGGAAATCGATACGGACGGCAAGACGCTGGTGATCAAACCGTGGTCCTACGCCACGAATCAGCAGGTCAATCTGCAACAGTCGACCAGCTATTATATCGAGATCCCGGCGGGCATCATCACGGACATGGCCGGCAACGAATTCGGCGGCATTCTGAATGAATACACCTGGACGTTCGGCACGGTCGGTTCGGACAGGACGGCTCCGTCCATCCAGAGCGCAGCCGTGTCGGGCAGCAACCGGATCATTCTGACGTACAATGAGCCGCTCGACGAGACGAAGGTGCCCCCGACGGGGAGCTTCTACGTCACGGCCAACGACATCCGCCTGAACGTCACGGGGGTGTCCGTCAGCGGACAAACCGTCATTCTGACGCTCCAGACCGGCGTAGTGTACGGTCAGAACATCAAACTGTATTACACCCGCAGCGATCCGGCCATCCAGGACCTGTCCGGCAATCTGGCGGCCAATCTGACGAACTATGCGGTCAAGAACGAATCGGGCGCCACGCAGACGGCGCCGCTCAGCGGCTCGGTCACCGGGGGAGTTCTTACGTTGACCTTCAACAGCACGCTTCAGCCGGTGCACAGCCTGGCCTATCAACAATTCGGCGTCTATGTCGGCGGAACGTATATTGCACCGTCCGCCATCTCCAGCAGCGGCAGTGTGATTACGCTCACCTTGTCGTCTGAAGTCAAGAGCGGACACAACGTCTACGTCAATTACTCGCCGGGATCCTATCCCATCAAGGATGTGGCCGGAAACGCGGTGGCGGCGTTCAGCAATTTTGCCGTCCGCAACGCCCTGGACAATACGGCGCCGGTACTCCAGTTCATGCAGGCATCCGGCAACACGGTGCTGTTGGTCTATAATGAAGCGCTCGACTCCAATTCGGTTCCGCGCGCCAACCAGTTCGTCGTGATGGAATCGGGTGTCACGAGAACCATCTCTTCCGTCTCGGTATCCGGGTCGACGGTTGTCTTGACGCTGTCGGCATCGTTGGCAAACAATCAGAATGTGATCGTCAGCTACCTCGGCGGCAGTCCGGCGCTGCGGGATCTGGCCGGCAACAACGCCGCGGCTTTTGCCAATCAGCCGGTGACGAACAATTTGGTGTCCATCAACCTGACAGGCGCTACGGTGTCCGGAAATACGGTGCTGCTGTATTTCAATCAGTCGCTCAAGACGACCAATTTGCCTTCGGCATCGCAGTTTACCGTGAAAGAGAACGGCACGGCCAGACCGATCATCGCCGTGTCGGTCAATGATTCGATCCTGAGACTGGATCTCGGGGTGTCGATCAGCAGTGGCTCCACGGTCACGGTCAGTTATTCGCCGTCCACGGCGGCCATGCTGCAATCGACGACGGGAATCCCCGTGCCCGCGTTCAGCGATTATGCGATCGGGGGAAGCGGGAATACGGGCGGAGGAAGCAGCGGCGTCGATCTGGGCGGAAATTACGAGACGGCCGTGGGCGGAGGCGTCAACATCAAGACCCAGGCGGCTTCGGTATCGAGCCGGACGTCCGCGGGAGGCAGGTCGGCCAATCGGTACACCCTGTCGTCCTCCGTGTTGACGGACGCCTACAATCTCAGCGCGTCGCGTTTCAGCCGGTACCGGGTGACCTTCACGGTGCCCTCGACCCAAGCCGCCGCCATGGTGGAAGTGCCGGTTGACGCGGTGATCAGGGTCAAGGGTCAGTCCAATCAGGCCTCCTTCGCCGTGGTTTATGGAGATATCGTATACGAGGTTCCGTTCCGGGCTTTCGATGATGCGGTCCTGGCGGAGGCTGTCCGCAAATACGGTCAAGTCTACCTGCTGATCGAGATCGACAAGGGCAACGTAGGCCAGGCAAGCAAGCTGCGGTCCGCGTTGAGTCAGAATCAGATGTTGATGATCTCGGATGCGTACGCGTTCAATCTTTCCTTTGTCAGCGGCTCCAGAAACGAGACGGGGCCTGTATTGAAGGATTACGCCGTCATGGAGCTGACCATTTCCGGATCGCTGGATTCGCAGCAACATACGGCGGTGTGGCTGGATCCGAATACCGGCAAGGTCGCCTATGTTCCGACGAGCATCAGGAGTCAGGGCAATACTTCGGTCGTGACGTTCAAACACAAGGCGAACGACGCCTACGCGGTGATCCGGTACAACGCGACGTATTCGGATATTCCGGCGAATCACTGGGCGCGGAAGGATCTTCAGATCTTGCTGAACAAGCTGATCATCGAGGGCCGCACGGCACAGCGGTTCGATCCGAATCAACCGATTACGAGAGCCGAATTTGCCGAGTTCATCGTGCGCGGACTCGGCCTGGAGGGCGATGCGGACGCGGCGAAGGTGTTCCGGGATCTCGGGACGTCTTCGAATAAAGCCGCATACATCGGCGCGGCCTACAAGGCAAACATCGTCGCCGGTGTGTCGGAGGGCCGGTTCGAGCCGAACAGCCTCATCACCCGCGAGCAAATGGCGTCGATGATGGTTCGCGCCGCCCGGGCGGCCGGCGTGGAGATTTTGCTGTCGCGAAACCAGTCCGATTATCTCGTTTCGTATGGCGATTACAACGCGTTGTCGGCCTGGGCAAGGGGAGACATGGCCCGGGCGGTCGAAGCCAAGATCATCAGCGGCATATCCGGCAACCGGCTCGGTCCCCAAAACAACGCGACGCGGGCGGAGGCTGCCGTCATGATCAAGCGTCTTCTTGAATACGTGAAGTTGATGTAATTCCGAAAACCGCCCTTGTGGGCGGTTTTCCCGCATTTGGGGCAGACGTTCCGCATTTCCTGCCGAAAAACCGGAACTTTTCCTCCCGTTTTGTAGTCTATTAAAGTTAGACTACGAGATGGGAGAGAGAGAAGCGATGCGAGGCATCAAGTTCGGATGGATTCCTGGCGTCGGTCGGCCGGGCATGCGGAGACTGGCGCGTTCCATACTGGCCGGAGCGGTCGGAGCCGCGCTGCTGCTGCAACCTGTCGCGGGCGGCACGGCCTGGACGGCATCGGCGGCGGAGAGCGCATCGTCGGGGAAGAACGGCGCGCAAGCCGCGCCCCAACTGATCCTGACGGGAGAAACCCCTGTTACCGCGGGAGCCGTGCGGCGCACGTATGATTTCATTCCGGCGAGCGGCGCGGAGAACGGAAGGGCGAAGGTTCATGTCGTCGCCATCGACATGACCAACCCATACGTGTCGCTGGGCGCGATGACGGGCGGCGGCACGGTGCCCGGCAAGGCCACCGTCGGCAACATGGTGAAGGAGAGCGGCGCCGTCGCGGGGGTGAACGCGGATTATTTCGACATGTCGAGCAGCCAGCCGGTGCCGTTCGGGTTCCACATCACGAATGGCGAACTGCTGAAGACGGCGCGCAAGCTGGACGGCATGTACATGTTCGGCGTCACCTCGAGCGGGCTTCCGGTCATCGACCGGTTCACCGTGCAGGGCAGCGTCTTCGCGGAGAACGGGGCCCGGTTCGAGCTGTCCGGCGTGAACGAGGCGGCTTACTGGAACGCGGACGGCAGCGCGAGCCACGCGAATGCCCTCTATCTGTACACGAGCAGCTGGACGGCGGGAGAACGGCCGGCAGCCAGCGGCACGACGCCGACGGAAGCGCTCGTGCAGGACGGCATCGTCGTGCAGGTCTCCGACAAGGCGGCCCTGCCGGTCCAGCCGCCGGTGAACGGCTACATTCTGCGCGGGCACGGCCAGGCGGCGCAATTCATCACGGACAATCTGCGCCCGGGCACGAAGGTGACGGCCGCGTACCTGATCAAGTCGGAAACGTCGGGCATGACTTATGAAGCCGGCGACTGGAGCATGATGATCGGCGGCCACACGATTCTGGTCGACGGCGGCGTTCCGGCGGCCTACTCCCGGAGCGTCTCGAGCCTGAGCCCGAATGCCGACCGGGCCCGCACGGCCATCGGCTATTCGGAGGACAAGCGGACGGTCTATCTCGTGACGGTCGAGAAGAGCGGCTCCAGCGCCGGCGCGACGCTGCCGGAACTGCAGCAGATTCTCGTGATGCTCGGCGTCTGGCGGGGCATCAACCTGGATGGCGGCGGGTCGACGACGCTGATCGCGCGGCCGCTCGGGGAGTTCGAGACGAAGCTCGCGCACCCGACGGAAGACGGCGGGTCCGGCACGTACCAGCGGCCGGTCGTGAACGGCATCGGCGTCTATACGAGCGCGCCGCAGGGCAGGCTGCTCGGCATTGCGATCTCGGGCAAGCAGGTGCTGTTCATCGGCGAGCAGGCCTCGTACAGCCTGAAAGCCTATGACGAATATTACAACCCGCTGGATCCGTCCGGTCTGTCCGCGGTGTTCAGCCTTGACAGGCCGGAGCTGGGCAGCCTGACGGGCAACGTGCTTCAGGCGACGGCGCCGGGCGCCGGCACGCTGACGGTTCGGTCCGGCAGCGTCTCGGAGCGGCTCGTGCTCGAAGTGATCGGCGAAGCGCAGATCGTCCGCATGTCGATCGACGCTGCGCATGCGGAGCTGGCGCCGGGCGCCGAGATCCGCGTGCCGGTGTCCGTGGAGCTCGCGGACGGCCGGAAGCTGCCCGTGCCCGCGGAGAGCGTGAAATGGGAATTCCGCGGCTTCTCGGGCACGGCGCAGGACGGCGTCATCCGGATCAACGCCGTAAGCGACGGCGTGAAGACCGGTTACGCCATCGCCCGCTATGACGGCTTCTCGTCGCTGTTGACGTTGCGGGCGGCCAGCGCGGAGCGGCTGTTCGAAGATTTCGAGAATGTCCGGTTTGCGATTGCGCCGACGCAAGTGCCGGCGGACGTGACGGCGGAGACGAGCCTCGTGTACGGTCTGCCGGGTCGCGACACCTCCACGGCGCTGCGGCTCGGGTACAATTTTGCGACGAGCCCGGAGGACCGGACGAAGGCGGCTTACGCCACGTTCAACGGTCAGGGGATCGAACTGCCGGGGCAGCCGACCGGTCTGTCGGTCGAGGTGTTCGGCGACTACAGCGGCCACATGGTCCGCGCGATGATCACGGACGCGGCAGGCAAGGATCATCTCGTCGATCTGGCGAAGTCGCTGGACTGGTACGGATGGAAGAGGCTGACGGCGGATCTGACCGCCTATCCGCTCGTCTATCCGGTGAAGCTGAAGAGTCTGTATGTCGCATCGCCGCAGTCGGGTCAGGCGGATCGGCCGGCGTCCGGCGAGGTCTATTTTGACGATATCGTGCTCCATTATCCGGCGGCGGTCGAAGAGCCGGAGGGCGAGACCGTCGTGCTCAGGATCGGATCCCGGGAGGCGGCGGTCGGCGGACGGCCGGTCACGCTCGACGTGGCGCCCTTCGCGCGGGACGGCGTCACTTACCTGCCGCTGCGCTTCGTGGCGGATCAGCTGGGCGGCATGACGGACTGGGACGGCCTGACGAAGAAGGTGACGGTGCTGCGCGGCGACCGGATGCTGGAGCTCCGGTTCGGGCAGGAGACGATCATCGTGAACGGCGAACGGAAGATCGCCCCCGCGCAGCCGTACGCCGAACAGGGCAGGACGCTCGTCCCGATCCGGCTCGTGTCGGAACAGCTCGGACTTCGGGTCGACTGGAACAAAGAGGATAACTCCGTGACGATCCATTGACGAAACGCCGTTGATTTTGTGGTATATTTAGTTTAGTAGGAACCCATTCGCGAGAGGGTGCTTGGTGTCATAGTGGACGTCCGGATCAATGACATCGACAACATTATCAAAAACGCGATCACGGTGATGGAGCAGAGCAAGTACCAGATCTTCGAGATCGCCGAATCGGCCAGGCAGGAGCTGCTCTCGCTCCGTCAGGAACTCGAGAAGGTCAAGAAGGAGACGAGCGAGACGATCGACAAGGTCGACGAGCTCGAGCTCGAGTACCGGCGTGCGCGCATGAGACTGGTCGAGGTGAGCAAGGATTTCATCCGGTACAAGGAAGCGGACATCAAGAGCGCCTACGAGAAAGCGACCCGGATCCAGCTGGATCTGCTCATGTATCGGGAGAAGGAGTCCTACCTGAAAGCGCGCCGCGACGAGCTGCAGCAGCGGATCAAGAGCGTCGAGGTGTCCGTGGAACGCGCGGAGACGATCAGCTCGCAGATCAACGTCGTGCTGGAGTACCTGTCCGGCGATCTCAACCAGGTCACGCGCATTCTGGAGTCTGCCAAGAATCGACAGCTGATCGGTCTGAAGATCATTTTGGCCCAGGAAGAAGAACGGAAGCGGATGGCCCGCGAGATTCACGACGGACCCGCGCAGACGCTGGCGAATCTAGTGCTTAGGACCGAAATTGCGGAAAGAATGCTGATGAAGCAGGAATTCCAGCTGGTTCAGGAAGAATTAATGGAACTGAAAAGTCAGGTTCGCTCAGGACTGGAAGAAATCCGCAAGATTATTTTCAATCTGAGACCGATGGCTCTGGACGATCTGGGACTGGTGCCGACGCTCCGGAAGTTCGTGCAGGACTTCGAGGAGAAGACGAAAATTCGCGCGGTGTTCGAAACGGCCGGCCGCGAGCTCCGGATGCCGTCCGCCATGGAAGCTGCCGTATACCGTCTTGTCCAGGAAGCTTTCTCCAACGCGCTGAAGCATGCCTCTCCGACCTATGTCAGCCTGGAGATCAAATTCTATCCGAAACGGATCCTGATCACGATACAGGACAACGGTGTCGGGTTCGATGTCGAACAGACCATGGCGCGGTCGAAGAAGAACTCGCACTATGGTCTGATCGGCATGAACGAGCGGGTGGAACTGCTCAATGGCAAGATGGACATCCAATCCGCCAGAGGACAGGGGACGAAAATTTCGATTTCCATTCCTGTGAGTACGGATTTGTGAAAGGAGCCGTGATCATCATGGACCTCAAGGCAACGGGCAGCCGCAAAATCAAGGTGCTGCTTGCGGACGATCATCAGCTGTTCCGCGAAGGCCTGAAACGCATCCTCAACATGGAAGAGGATCTCGAAGTCATCGGCGAATGCAGCGACGGCATCCAGGTGCTGGAGTTCTGCAACCATACGAAGCCGGACATCGTACTCATGGACATTAATATGCCCGTCGAAAACGGCGTCGTGGCCACCGAGCGGCTGCGCGACCTGTTCCCGGACGTGAAGGCCATCATCCTGTCCATTCATGACGACGAGAGCTATGTGTTCGAGACGCTGCGCAAGGGCGCGTCCGGCTACCTGCTGAAGGATATGGAAGCCGAGTCGCTCGTCAACGCGATCCGCGCCGTCACGGAAGGCCACGCGTACATCCATCCGAAGGTGACGGGCAAGCTGATCAACCAGCTGCGGCGGATGACGTACCTGGACGAGATGGGCGTCGTGTCCGGCGCGGCCGCGAGCAAGGAGTCCGGCGTCAAGTTCGTCGCCGGCGAGAACAGCCCGCTTACGCGGCGTGAGGCGGAAGTGCTGCGGCTGATGGCCGAGGGCATGAGCAACAAGGCGATCGGCGAGCATCTGTTCATCAGCGAGAAGACGGTCAAGAACCACGTCAGCAGCATCCTGCAGAAGATGGAAGTCGACGACCGGACGCAGGCGGTCATTAATTCGATCAAGTACGGCTGGGTCACGCTGTAATGCGGGTTTGCCTGGTCGTGCAGGCCCCCGTTGATCGGGATGGGCGGGAATCGGCAGGTTGCCGGGAGACGCCCGACCTGGTCGGCGGGGGCTTTCCGCTTGGCGGCGGGAGGCGGGCTTCGGTGGCGGAAGGTGGTTTTTCGGTAGCGGTTGGTGACTGTTGGTAGCGGCTGGTGGTTTTCGGTCGCGGATGGCGGGTTTCTTTTCACGGATGGGCATTCGCGCGCATATGCTGTTGGCACGAAGGAGGCGGATGCTCATGTGGTGGATGCTGCTTGCGATCGTCGGCTGCTACGCCTTCGCCGCGCTCTTGGTCAGGTGGGCCGCCCGCTTCTCTCCGGGATGGCGGAGCGGCATGCATGTGGTGTTGTTCGCGGGCAACCAGGGAGAGCGGATCGAATGGTATCTGCGCCGGCTGCGCCGGTGGTCGCTCCGCACCGGCCGGGATGTGCGCGTGACGCTTGTCGACTGCGGATCGACCGACGACACCGCCGTGATCGCGGAGCGGTTCGGCCGCGGGGCAGGCGCGATTCATGTGGTGCGTCCGGACGAGATTGCCGCGGGATCGGATGACGGGCCCGCGCCTGGTTGGTCGGGCGACCCGGGACTGTTGAAGGCGTCGTGGCGGAATCTGCGCAGTACGGCGCCTTGCGTGGACGGCATGATGCTGATTAATCTGCACGACCCGACTGATGTGGCGAGGCTGCCGTAGGCGGATCGATGGGATTTGTTGCAAGGAAAGCGTGATTGTTCTATAATGGATTCGGATTTCCAAACCGTGGACAGGAAGCACCTGTCTCGCGCGGAGGCGCGGGGCGGGTGTTTTTTGTTGCGTTTTTTGCAGGATTAATGTTCCAGAATTGATTATAATCATCTAATATTTAACTTGTCGACAAAATTTGAGCAAGGAGTGTCGGTTCGCGTATGATCCGGAAGTTGTGGATTGGCGGGATGGTGTTGGCGCTGTCGCTGGTGTCGGTCGCCGTTGCGGCG